>Ga0207683_10005906_pt1 | contig 10496 bp, 14 predicted proteins | sample KBSM73metaG_FD_184333 | JGI IMG/M metagenome (GOLD analysis project Ga0207683, IMG submission 184333) | Miscanthus rhizosphere microbial communities from Kellogg Biological Station, Michigan, USA - KBS M7-3 metaG (SPAdes) (version 2) | ecosystem: Host-associated > Plants > Roots > Rhizosphere >...
GTTCTCCCACGGTGTCCGCCTGGGAATCCAGCGTGGCACCGATGACTTGTAGCGGCGGTACTCGTCCCCGAAGCGCCGCTCCAGCCCCGGCTCCTCCAGGATCCCGAAATAGATCGTGTTGATGACAAAGAAAGTCGCCGCCCAGAACGCCAGAGCCCGGGAGCCGAGCGTTACCGACTCTCCCACCAGCATGGTGAGAACGCCCGTGATCATTGGGTTTCGAACGTAGCGGTAGGGACCAGTGACGACGAGCCGACGAGTGGGATCCCACGGCGCGAGGGTGCCCTTTCCTACCCTGGCAAACAACCAGATGCACCACGCGAAGAAAGCGAACCCCGTCAGAAAAATCACGGCACCCGCGACATACCCCGTGGTTGCGACGAGACCGGGCTGCCAACGCGTGTCCGACATCGCCCACGCCCGAATGACCCAGCGCGGAATCACGACGACCACCATGAACGGAAGCAGCAGTATCGCCAGCAGATGCCGAGCTGCCATCAGCAGAGTCATGGCACCCTCACCGGAGAGTGTTTCGGCTTTGGCTTAAGTCTTCAGCGGGGGAGGGCGGCGGTCGCGGCCGAACGGATCGCCGAGCAGCGCTTCGGTATGCAGCGCACAGACCCAGTTGCCATCACGCTTAACCCAGGTGGACGAATCCGCGGCTTCCAGGTTGATCTGCTTGCCCTCGACCGTCAGGGACTCCTTCACCTTGTAAGCGACGATCGCGACATCTTCGCTCAGCACCCGCACCTGAACGTCGGAGAGATCCACGGAATGCAGCGTCCAGCCACCTGCCTGCAGCATGTCGGCGAATTGCTTTTGGCTGATGCGGGCGATGCCCTGTGCGCCGGTTACAAGGCACGGATCATCAGTGAGGCGCATCGCCGCTTGCACATCGCGGTTCTTGATCGCGTTCCAATACTGCTTCTCGCACTCAATCAGCTGCGCTTCGATTGGCCCTTCAGGCATCGATTGTCCCTCGTCGGCGTCCTGAAACATTGGCGCGGAACGTCGCCATGTTCAAGCGTAAGTTTTCATAGCAGCAGCAGGCCGCGTCTCACTCCCGTAGCGACCGCCTCCGCCCGTGTGGTGACGCCGAGCTTGTCGAACAGCAGCTCCAGATGAGTCTTGACGGTGTTGGTCGAGATGCCGAGTCGGGCGGCGATCTGCTTGTTGATCAGGCCATCGGCCAGAAGCGCGAGAATCTCTCGCTCACGATTCGACAGTGGCGCGCCCTCGCTGCTGTCACCCTCGCGCCCCGTCATTCGAGGGCCGGTGCGTGGACGAGCGATCAGCACCACATCGGCCGACGGCGGGACTTCCGCGCTGGTGGCGCCGACGCCGACCAGCTCGAACTCGGGGTTGGTGCGCAGCGCCGCCGCCAGCGATGCGCGCAGCTTCTCTGACGGCGCGACGATGGCGACTCTCGTCATCGTCGCGATGCGATCTTACGCTGCGCGCTGAGCCAGCGCTTTCTCGACGAATCGCTCGACCAGCGACGCCGGCACCGCGACGCCGAGCCCATTGACCACCATGCTGTTGATGCCGACAAGTCTCCCTTCGGCGTCGACGAGCGGGCCTCCGGAATTTCCCGGCGCCAGCCGAACGTCGGCGACGATCCAGCGCGGCGATTTCGATCTGTCCCGGGTGACGGCGTGCAGCACTCCCATCGCCATCGCATCCCGGATTCCCAGCGGGTGCCCGTGAGCGAAGACAAGCTCGCCGGGACGCAGCGATTCCGGATCGCGAAGTTCCAGCAGCGGACCGCTGACGGAAGGCGCGGCGATGAGCGCGAGATCATGCTGGGGATGGTACGCGAGTGCGTGCGCTTCGCGCCACTTGCCGCCGGCATCGACCTGCAGCTGTGCGCCGCGCTTGATGCAGTGCGCGTTGGTCACCACCAGGCCGGCACCGCCCCAGATGATGCCTGTGCCGCTGCCGCTGTCGCCACTCCGCACTTCCACCACCGCCTGCCGCAGCGTTTCCGCCAAACCATTGAGGTTCGACGACGCAGCCCGGGCAGACCCAAGCATCGAGATGTTCATTCGCCACCTTCCCGACCGCGGTCGCCTGGCGTAATGGACACAGTCTTCACCGATCCGCCGCGTAGAAACTTCACCGTCATCGCTTTGCCGGCTCCAACACTTGAAAGCGCGTCGAGCAGCTCGTCGGGACCTGCCAGCCGGCTCTCGTTCGCTTCGAGCAGCACATCACCCAGCAGCATTCCTCCCTTCTCCGCCGGCGAATTGTCGGCGATCGAAACGATCATCAATCCCTTGTCACTCGACAGACCGTGTTGCTTCAACAGCGTCGCTGACAGCGCGACAGGCTGGACGGCGATGCCGATGAATGGACGTCGCACGTGACCGCGCTCGAGCAGCTCGTCGAGCACGCGATCCACCGCCGCGGCCGGCAGCGCCAGCGGCGTTCCACGTGCCAGCGCCGAGTTGTTGAGGCCGAGGACCGCCCCCGACGCATCGACCAGAGGACCACCCGAGAAGCCGTCGTACACGGCAACGTCGAGACGGAGGACTTTGTCGATCCGTGCTCCCTGCCACGTGCGCCAACCCTCTCCCACCGCGCTGACGATCCCAAAGGAGGCCGACACATCGCGACCTGGCCGTCCCACCGCCAGAATCAGCGATCCGACCCGCAGAGACTCGGCATCGGCTCGCGGTGCGACGTATGACTTCGTTCCCTCGACCCGCAGCGCGATCAGATCCGTCGCCGAATCACGTCCCGCCACTCGCCCGACGGCGGATTCGCCGCCGGGAAGAGTCACCGGAATCTCATCGTCGCGGCGGACGGTGTGACTGGCGCTGACCACCACGCCGTCGCGCCACACCACGCCACTCGATGGAATGCGACGACGCGCGTGGATCGAAACGACCGAATTCGCCGCCGTCGCCACCGCCGAAGCGAGCTGCGACGAAAGCTCGACGAGGGCGCTGGAGCTTCCTGTTTTCTGTGCTGACATCCGAACCTGTTGACTGGTGATGACTCACAGTCGCTCCCGTGCGAGCACGGCGGTATCGGATGAACGGGTGACCCGTTCCACCAGTCCAGGCGTGTGGACGGCGGCGATTTCCGCGCCCATACTAGAACCCGAACACCGATCGCCGGAGAAATCGTATGAGCGTTGCCGACATGCTGCTGCCCGAGTTCGATCAGGAGATGGAGTCCACCCGCAGGGTGATCGAGCGAGTCCCGACCGACAAAGGACAATTCAAGCCGCACCCCAAGTCTTTTTCCCTCGGTCATCTCACGCAGCTCGTGTCGGGTATGCCGGGCTGGATCACCAATGCCGTTACCCAGACAGCACTCGATCTCTCCGGCTATCCAGGCTACTCCTATGAGAAGACGGACGATTTACTGAAGACGTTCGACCGGAACGTCAAAGAGGCGCGCCAGGCGATCGCCAGCGCCAAAGACTCCGACTACAACGTCAACTGGTCTCTGAAGAGAGGAGAGCAGATTTTCTTCACTGCTCCACGAGGCGTCATCGTGCGCCAGACGATCAACCACCTCGTCCACCATCGTGGCCAGCTGACCGTCTATCTGCGCTTGATCGACGTTCCTGTTCCTTCGATCTACGGCCCGACGGCGGACGAGCCGATGCCGGGCTTATCGCCCGGGAAAAAGTAGCGGCTACTTCCGGTCGAGGTCGCGCAGCGCGGCCTCGACTTCCTCGACGTGCCCGGGCACGCGCACTTTGGGGAAGATGCGGGCGACTCGGCCGTCCCGGTCGATGATGACGGTCGTGCGCTCGACCCCCATGTACTTCCGGCCGTACATCGATTTTTCCTTCCACACGCCCAGCGCGTCGGCGAGCTTGTGCCCCTCATCGGCGAGCAGCGTGAAGGGCAGCTGGTACTTCTTCTTGAACTTGACGTGCGACTCCACGCTGTCGGGGCTCACACCGATCACCTGCGCGTTGGTCTTTCCGAACCGCGGGAAGGCGTCACGGAAATCGCACGCTTCCTTCGTGCACCCCGACGTGTCGTCCTTGGGATAGAAATACAGCACGGTATTGTGTCCGCGCAGTGAATCACGCGTGACAGTTGTTCCATCATCGGCGGACAGTGAGAACTTCGGTAGCTGATCGCCTTCTCCTATCACGTCAACCTCGTCGCTATGGTCGTATGATTCGCTCGCGGCCACTACGGTCCACGATTCTGACAAAGCTACCCGTATCGTGCGCGAAAACCTGAACTCCCTTGTTCGCGCCGTCGGTCAAGCCCAACGCCCCGCCGTCCTTTGCCGCGCCGATTTTCACCACCGGCCCGCTGGTCGGATCGATCAATCTAAGCAGCACCGTTTCGTGGTATTGCCTGCCATCGACAGTAGAGGGAGGCAGCACACCAATCATGGCGCGCACACGCCCCTGATTGTCGACGATCTCCAGTCCGCGGCCACGCAACATTGGCAAATCTCCCCGCTGCGCCAGCGCGGGTCGCGCGCGCTCCAGCACGAGCCCGGACAAAAGCAGCAGATTGACAACAGTCAGCAGCAACAGCAGCCGTTGGTTTTTCATTTTCCTCTACCTCCATCGCGAGTCAGCCATTTATTGGATGCCGCGAGATCGAAAGATGTCCAACGGCCGGGATGTAACGACAACCCCACGGTTCGGCTGTCGATCTTCCGCCTCGGACCCTGACCAGTATGTTTTCCCTAACGTTCAGGATTCGCGTGAACCTGCGCCACGACGAGACGCACAACCTTTAGGAGGCTGCGGAACACCGTAAGACCAGGAGGGCATCATGTTTCGGAAACAGGCTGCATTGGCAGGAATCGCGGCACTCCTTGCAGGTTGCACGGCTGACAAGCCGGCACCCACGGCGCTTGTAGTGCGCGCCCCGTTGTTCGCGGTCGGCGGTCAGCGTGATTTCAATCTCGGCACCCACATGACGGGCGACGAGGAAGTATTCACTCCCGTTCCGCCCAGCACCGCGACGCCGGCCGATTCCAAAGGCCAGGGTCAGGCGATCTTCCGGGTCAGCGATGACGGCAGCACCGTCGATTTCCAGCTTATCGCCACGAACATCGACAACGTCATCATGTCCCATATCCACTGCGGTCCGGCCGGAGCGAACGGCCCGATTCGGATGTGGCTCTACCCGGTCATCGGACCGACCGGAGCGCAAGGTCCGAACGGAACGGGACGACATAATGGCGTGCTGGCATCCGGAACGTTTTCGCCGACGGGAGTCGTTTGTCCCGCTTCCGGTACCACTCCGGCGATGCCGCTGCTCGATGCGATCCGCGCCGGGCTCACCTACGTCAACGTTCACACCAACGACGGGGTCGCTCCGGCTAACACAGGCCCGGGTGATTTTCCGGGCGGCGAGATTCGCGGACAGCTCGACCACGGCCGATAATCTCGTGATGTGAAGTCAACGCTCGGTTCAGCGACGGCGCCTCCCGCGACGCCGTCAGCTGCAACCGGTGTTGAAACCTCGCCAGGGTGGCCAGCGCGGCCAGAGATCTACTTGATCACGATGTACTGCTCGAGGCGAGCAACCTCGGCCTTGTCCACATACTTCCCGATCTCGCGACGGAACTGCTCGATCGACGTGTAGGGCCGGTATTCCTTGAACTCACGCAGCATGCGCGGTCCCATACCCGGGATGGCGAGTATCTGTGCGTCCGTGGCGGTGTTGATGTTGATTGGAACGATGGCCGCTGTGCTGCTGGAAGTGGTGCTCGCCGCCGGGGTCGTCGTCGCCGTGGCTGGCGCAGCCATTGAGGTGTCTCCGGTAACAATCGCCGTGTCGCTTTGCGTGTCGGACTTCGCCGTGCAGGCCGCTGCCGCGACAACAGCACACAACGCCAACCAACTCCGTAGGTCAATGGGACGCATCTGAGGCTCCTTTTTTCTGTCGGCGGCGCGACACGCCGAGATGAATTTGGATTCCCGCGGCTCAGCTGACCGAGGGGCGCTCGCCAACCGTGTCGCCCGCCAGCGACGGGTGTCTGTAACCGTAGATCAAACCGAGCAACCCCAGCTGCGACAGCGCACCGGGAGCCAGTGCAGGAGTCGCACCGCGTAATGCCTTCCAAAGGAGCCGGAGGCCGCTTAGCGAGGGGTCACGCTCAAGGGCGAATTCGACGTTGCCGCGATAGTGCAGGTACAGGCCGAGCACGCCAACGATTACGAAGACCAGCATTAACGCCTGAAACGTCCGCAGCGTTCGCCGGCCGGGCCGCAGAAAAACGACCGCCGTGCTCGCCAAGCCGAGCAGCAACACGACGTGCGGAATCCATTGTGAGACGGATTCCGCATGTCGGAGAAGGGCGAGCTCCGTCTCTAGCCCCACAATTCCGATAAACACCAATCCGAGCAGGAGCTGCCGTATCGACGTGTTGGGCATGGCGCTCTAGGGCCGACCCTCCAGGGCGCTCTCCAGAGCGTTCCAGGCAAGCAGCGCGCATTTGACCCGCGCTGGGAAGCGCGCGACTCCCGACAGCGAGCGCAGCGAGCCAAGCCTGCTCTCGTCCTCCGCCGACGTCACTCCCAGCATCAGGTCGCGGAACTGGTTCCTGATGACGTCGATCTCGTCCCTCGATTTTCCCTTTACGAGCTGCGTCATCATCGACGCCGATGCCTGCGAGATGGAGCACCCTCTGCCCGAAAACTTCAGGTCGTGCACCGCGCTGCCGTCGAACTCGACCTGCAAGCCGATCTCGTCGCCACACAGTGGATTCTTCATCTCCACACTGGCGTCTGCCTTCTCCAGTGTCCCCTTGTTCCTCGGCCGGCGGTAGTGGTCGAGGATCATTTCCTGGTACAGCGCGGAGATTTCCGCCGAGCGGTCAGGCTGTGACATATCCGAATATCTCGCGCGCCTTGATGATGCCTGACACGAGCGCGTCGATGTCGCTCTCGTCGTTGTAGACGTAGAAGGAAGCCCGCGCCGTGGCCGCAACGTCGAGTCGCCGCATCAACGGCTGCGCGCAGTGGTGCCCGGCGCGTATGCAAACGCCTTCACCATCGAGAATCGTCGCCAGATCGTGCGGATGCACGTCACTCATCGTGAAGGACACCACGCCGCTCCGCTCGGCCGGGGGCGGTCCGTAGATCTGAAGATCCTTGATTGCCGAGAGGCGCTCCTGCGCCAGAGACATCAGCGAGCGCTCGTGCTGGATCACGACGTCCATGCCGATGTTGTCGAGATACTCGACGGCCGCGGCGAGGCCGACCGCATTCGCGGCGTTCGGCGTTCCCGCTTCGAATTTGTGGGGCAGCACATTCCACGTGGTGCGGTCGTCGTGGACGAACTCGATCATGTCGCCGCCGGTCTGGTAGGGCGGCATCTCTTCCAGCATAGCGCGAGTTCCGACCAGCCCGCCGATTCCCATTGGGCCGAGCATCTTGTGACCGCTGAACGCGTAGAAATCCACTCCCAGCGAATCGAAAGAGACGGGGAAGTGCGGGGCGCTCTGGGCTCCATCGCAAACCAGAATCGCGTCCGATTTCTCCCGAACCATTCGGACTATTTCTGCCAGCGGGTTTATTGTGCCGAGCGCATTGGAAACGTGACTGAACGCGACGATCCTGGTTTTGCTGTTCAGCATGCCGGCGAGAAAATCGAGATCGATCCTGCCGTCGGCGGTCAGCTCGCACACCCTGAACTTTGCGCCCTTTCTCATGGCGAGCACCTGCCACGGGACGAAGTTCGCGTGGTGATCCAAAGCCGTTACCACGATCTCATCCCCGCTCGCGACGTTGGCCATTCCCCACGAGCCGGCGACGAGGTTCAATCCTTCAGTCGTACCCCGGGTGAATATCAGGCAGTCCGAGTCGGCCACACCGAGGAATTGCGCGATGCGCACGCGAGCCTGGTGGTAGCACTCGGTTGCCCGCACTGAAAGCGCGTATGCGCCGCGATGCGGATTGGCGTTGGCGGTCTCGTAGAAATCGCGGAGGGCATCGAGCACCACGCCTGGTTTCTGCGACGTGGCCGCTGAATCCAGGTAGTGCAGACCCGGATTCTTGGCGAGCAGCGGGAAATCGCGACGGAGATTCAGGGGACCCGCACCGTCGAGGATTCGTAGAGACCGTCGACCCGCTTGCAGCGTGGACCGACGAGGATCTGCCCGTCTTCAAGACGGACCTGAAACACAGGCAACGGACTCGTCGCCGGCACCTGCTTTACTTCGCCGGTGCGGCAGTCGTACCGCGCGCCGTGCCAGGCGCACTGCAGAGTTCCATCCTCGAGCAGGTCGCCCAGAGACATCGAAAAGTGCTGATGAGTGCAGATATCGCTCAAAGCCGATATCTCGCCGTTGTGCCGAACCAGACAGACCGCATCACCCGATGAACGCACCCGCTGCAGTATTGTCCCCTCGGCGAGATCGCTGACGGAAGCCACCGCCTCAAACTCCTGGCTTCCTCCAAACGGCTCGTACACGGGCAGGGAACTACCCGTCATACGAGCGATTTTCTGAAGGAGCACCGGCCCCCACGACACATTTTCGGCCGCCTAAGTGCTGACAAGACAATGGGATAGCAAGACGGGTGTTCGCTTGACTATCCCGACAGAATTGCTTTAGATTGAATCTACGAAGGGAAGTATAGAAACGCCAAGGAGTTGGAATGAGCTCGGGAATTGAGGCGCTGGTCAATCGGGAGTACGCATACGGGTTCGTCACTGACGTCGAGACGGACACCATCCCGGCCGGGCTCAACGAGGACATAATCCGGACGATTTCGGCCAAAAAGAACGAGCCGGAATTCATGCTGGAGTGGAGGCTGAAAGCCTACCGCCGGTGGCTCACCATGAAGGAGCCACACTGGGGCAACGTCCGCTATCCCGCCATCGACTACAACTCCCTCGTCTACTACTCCGCCCCGAAGAGCGTCAAGCCGCTCCAGAGCCTCGACGAAGTCGACCCCGAGCTGCTCGCGACCTACAAGAAGCTCGGCATCTCCCTGAACGAACAGAAAATGCTCGCCGGCGTCGCCGTCGACGCCATCTTCGACAGCGTCTCCGTCGGGACGACAATGAAGGAAGAGCTCGGCAAGCTCGGCATCATCTTCTGCTCATTTGGCGAGGCGATTCAGAACCACCCGGACCTGGTCGAGAAATACCTCGGCACCGTCGTCCCGCACAGCGACAACTTCTTCGCGGCGTTGAACGCCGCCGTATTCAGCGATGGCTCGTTCGCCTACGTGCCGAAAGGCGTGAAGTGTCCGATGGAGCTTTCGACGTACTTCCGGATCAACAGCCAGAACACCGGCCAGTTCGAGCGCACACTGATCATCGCCGACGAAGGAGCCTCGGTGAGTTACCTCGAGGGATGCACCGCGCCGAAGCGCGACGAGAACCAGCTGCACGCAGCGGTCGTCGAGCTGATCGCGCTCGACAACGCGACGGTCAAGTACTCGACGGTGCAGAACTGGTACGCGGGCGACGCGGAAGGCAAGGGCGGCATCTACAACTTCGTCACCAAGCGTGGGAAGGCCGCCGGTGTCAACTCGAAGATCTCGTGGACTCAGGTCGAGACCGGTTCGGCGATCACCTGGAAATATCCGAGCGTGATTCTGCAGGGCGACAACTCGGTCGGCGAGTTCTACTCGGTCGCCGTCGTCAATAGAAAGCAGCAGGCGGACACCGGCACCAAGATGATCCACATCGGCAAGAACACCAAGTCGACGATCGTCTCGAAGGGAATTTCTGCCGGCGAAGGAAACAACAGCTACCGCGGACTGGTTCGCGTGCTGCCGAAGGCAGCCGGCGCGCGCAACTACACGCAGTGCGACTCGATGCTGATCGGCAACAAGTGCGGCGCGCACACGTTCCCGTACATAGAGGTGCAGAACAACACCGCCACGGTCGAGCACGAAGCGTCCACATCAAAAATCGGTGAGGACCAGATCTTCTACTGCAAACAGCGGGGAGTGAGCGGCGAGCACGCGGTGTCGATGATCGTGAGCGGCTTCTGCCGCGAGGTTTTCAAGGAGCTGCCGATGGAGTTCGCAGTGGAGGCGCAGCAGTTGCTCGGAATAACCCTGGAAGGCAGCGTCGGTTAAGATCAAAGCGCCCACCACTACCGCTCATGGCACCACGCACTCTACGCGACAGGATATCGGCTGCCTGGAACTGGCTGCGCTCGGGACCAAGGACACCCGGTTATCCGTTCACGGCGAACTGGACGCTCTTCAGTCAGGCTGTCTACGCAATACAGACAACATTCAATCAATGGTTTCGTGCTCGAGATAAATGATCTACACGCCGGCATCGGCGATCGGGAAATCCTTCGCGGCATCACGCTCAACGTGAACGCCGGCGAAGTGCACGCCGTGATGGGGCCGAATGGCTCTGGCAAATCGACGCTCGCCCAGGTTCTCGCCGGAAATCCGTCCTACGAAGTGACCAGGGGCACCGTTCGCTACAACGGCCAGGACCTGCTCGAGCAGGATCCCGAGGTCAGAGCGCAGAACGGAATCTTCCTCGCCTTCCAGTACCCGGTCGAGATACCGGGTGTCTCCAATG
>Ga0207683_10005907_pt1 | contig 10496 bp, 9 predicted proteins | sample KBSM73metaG_FD_184333 | JGI IMG/M metagenome (GOLD analysis project Ga0207683, IMG submission 184333) | Miscanthus rhizosphere microbial communities from Kellogg Biological Station, Michigan, USA - KBS M7-3 metaG (SPAdes) (version 2) | ecosystem: Host-associated > Plants > Roots > Rhizosphere >...
ACGCCTGCGCGGCGGCGGGTGCGGAGGGGTCCGGCCGCTGCACCGACGCGTCACCGAGATAGGTGAACTCCTCGTTGCCGCGCGGACCGCAGAAGGGGCAAGGGATACGCAACGTCGCCTCAATGCATGTTCGGCTGCGCGCCGGCGCCGCGCTCGTCGATCAGCGCGCCGGTCGCGTAACGATCGAGCCGCAGCGCGGCCGCTACGGAAAAAAGCTCGTCGCGCGCGATCAGATGCGCGAAGCACCAGCCGGACGCGGGCGTCGCCTTAAAGCCGCCGTAGCACCAGCCGCAGTTGAGATAGAGCCCGCCGACCGGCGTGCGGTCGATGATTGGAGAGCCGTCCATCGACATGTCCATCAGCCCGCCCCACTGGCGCAGCATGCGGATGCGCCCGAGGCCGGGCCAGATCGCCATGCCCTCTTCCATCACGTCTTCGACCGTCGGCAGATTGCCGCGCCACGCATAGGAATTGTAGCCGTCGATGTCGCCGCCGAACACGAGCCCGCCCTTGTCGGACTGGCTGATGTAGAAGTGGCCGGCGCCGAAGGTCACGACGTGATCGATCGCCGGCTTGATGCCTTCCGACACGAAGGCCTGCAGCACGTGGCTTTCGATCGGCAGCCGCAGCCCGGCCAGCGCGCCGACGCGCGAGGTATTGCCGGCGACCGCGAGGCCTACCTTCTTGGCCCGGATCGTGCCACGCGTGGTGTCGATCGACGTGACGCGGCCGTCCTTGATGTCGAACCCGGTCACCTCGCAATTTTCGACGATGTCCACGCCGCGCATGTCGGCGCCGCGCGCGTATCCCCACACCACCGCGTCGTGCCGCGCAGTGCCGCCGCGCCGCTGCAACAGTCCGCCGTGGATCGGGAAGCGCGCATTGTCGTAGTCGAGGAACGGCACCATACGGCGCACCGCCTCGCGGTCGAGCAACTCGGCATCGACGCCGTGCAGGCGCATTGCGTTGCCGCGCCGCGCGAAGGCGTCGCGCTGCTGGTCGGAGTGATAGAGATTCAAGACGCCGCGCTGGCTCACCATCGCATTGTAGTTGAAGCTCTGCTCGAGCCCCTCCCACAGCTTCATCGACCACTCGTAGAAGCCCTCGTTGCCGGGCAGCAAATAGTTCGAGCGGATGATGGTGGTGTTGCGCCCCGCATTGCCGGAGCCGATGTAGCCCTTCTCCAGCACCGCCACATTGGTGATGCCGTGCTCGGTCGCGAGATAATACGCGGTCGCGAGTCCGTGCCCGCCCCCGCCGATGATGACGACGTCGTAGTCGGCCTTCGGCTCGGCCTTGCGCCATGCCGGCGTCCAGCCGGTGTGACCGCGAAAAGCCTCTTTCAACAGTGAGAAGATGGAGTATTTCATCTCGGACCGGCAGCCTTTGGGACAGCGTAGCCGACGGTGGTGCCGGTTGCCACACTCGTCGGCTGCGCGACGCGTCGGGCATGACGCCCCTGCGGCAAGCGCGGAGTTGACGGGGGCGCCACAGGGCTACATCTTTGGCGCACGCGCAATCCAAGCAGGCAGAGTATTCGCCGGGACGATCGCGGCTGCGATTGAGATTGGGAGTCCATCAATGGTCAGACTGCATCGGCGCCAGGTTCTTCTCGGGGTCCTTGCCGGCACGCTGTTTGCCCCGGTTCGCGCCACGGCGCAATCTAGGGAGCCGATCCTGATCGGCGTCACCGGCCCGCTCACCGGCCAATACGCCCAATACGGCGCACAGTGGAAAAAAGGGTTCGACGTCGCGCTCGACGAGATCAATGCGGCCGGCGGAATCAACGGGCGGCCGCTCGCCTATGTGTTCGAGGACAGCCAGAGCGACCCGCGCCAGACCGTGACCATCGCGCGCAAATACGTCGCCGACGAGCGCATCGTGGTCGAGGTCGGCGACTTCTCCAGCGCGGCCTCCATGGCGGCCTCGCCGATCTATCAGGCGGCCGGCCTCGTGCAGTTCGGCTTCTCCAATTCGCATCCGGATTTCACCAAGGGTGGCGACTTCGTCTGGAGCAACGCGGTCAACCAGAAGGACGAAATGCCGCTGCTGGCGGACTTCGTGCGCGACCTCGGGCTGAAGAAGGTCGCGATCCTGCATCTCAACAATGACTGGGGCCGCACCGCCAAGGACCTGCTGGTCGCGGCGATCAAGGAGCGCGGCGGCGAGGTGGTCGGCTCGGAGGGCTATCTGGCGGATGAAAAGGATTTCCGTTCGGCCATCGTGCGCGCGCGCTCGTCCAACCCGGACTCGCTGGCACTGATCTCCTACTACCCGGACGGCGCGCAGCTCACGCGCCAGATCCGCCAGGCCGGCATCACCCAGCCGGTCATCGCGGGCGGCTCGATCTACTCGCCCAAGTTCCTCGAGCTCGGCGGCAATGAGGTGAACGGCGTGCTCACCACGGTGCCGTTCTTCCCCGGGGACCCGCGCCCGCAGGTGCAGACGTTCGTGAAGGCGTTCGAGGCGAAATTCAAGGAAGAGCCCGACGCCTACAACGCCCGCGCCTACGACACCTTCATCCTGCTGGCGGCCGTGATGCGCCAGTTCGGGATCGAGCGCAAAGCGATCCAGCAGGGCCTCGGCAAGATCAAGGACGTGCCGAGCGTCGTCTACGGCAAGGTTGCGTTCGACACGGCGACGCGACGCGTCGCCGATCCGTTCGTGTCCCGCGTCGAGGTGAAGGGCGGCAAGTGGGTCGCATACGAGGGCGCCAAGCCGGCGATGCGGTAAGTGAGTTCGTCGCTCGGCCCCTGGTTCGACTACACGATCAACGGCCTTGTGGTCGGCAACATCTATGCGCTGCTCGCGGTCGGCCTCGCGCTGATCTACGGCGTCTCGCATCTCATCAACTTTGCGCACGGCTCGATCTACATGGTCGGCGCCTATATCGGCTGGCTGTGCATCACGTATCTGAAGACGCCGCTGCCGGTGACCCTGCTCGCGGTCGTCATCGGCTGCGGCCTGCTCGGCATGGCGATCGAGCGCATCGGCCTGCGCCCGCTGCAGGGCTCGCCGCGCATCGCGCCGCTGCTCTCCACCATCGGGATCGGGCTGGTGCTCGATCAGGTGGTGCAGCTCATCTTCACGCCCGATCCGCGCGGCGTGCCGCTGCAGCTGCCCGACTGGCGCATCCAGATCGGCGGCGGCACCATCGGGGCGCTCGACATTCTCATTGCCGGCATTGGGCTCTCGAGCGCGCTCGCGCTCTATCTGTTCCTGCGTTTCACCAAGCTGGGCTGGGCGGTGCGGGCGACCGCACTCGACCGCGACGCTGCGCAGCAATGCGGCGTCGACGTCAACCGCGTGAACAGCCTGGTATTCGCGATCGCGGCGGCGCTCGGCGGCGTCAGCGGCTTTTTGGTCGGCATGTATTACAACTCGATCGATCCCAACATGGGCTTCCATGCCGGCCTGAAGGGGATCGTCGCGCAGATGATCGGCGGCATGGGCAACGTGCCCGGCGCGATCGCAGGCTCGCTGCTGCTTGGCCTGATCGAGAGATACGGCATCGCGGCGTTCGGCACGAGCTACCGCAATTTGTTCGCCTTCCTGGTCATGATCGCGATCCTGGTGCTCAAGCCGAACGGCATTTTCAGCCGCGGGCGCGGCCTGCCGCCCGAGCCGCTGACCGGCACCTTCATCGCGCCGAGCGCGCCGCTGCGTATTCCCTGGCCGGTCATCGCCGCGCTCGCGGTGATCGCGCTGGCGCTGCCGCTGGTCGTGCGCAACGGCTACGTGCTGCAGACGCTCGGCATCGGGTGGCTCTACGCCGTGCTGGCGATCAGTCTTACGCTGGTCGCCGGTACCGCCGGCATGATCTCGCTCGGACAGGCCGGGCTGCTCGCGATCGGCGCCTATGCGTCGGGCCTGCTCGCGATCACCTTCAAGCTCCCGGTCGCGACCACGATCCTGGCGGCGGGCTTCATCACCGCGCTGCTCGGCACCTTGATCATCTTCCCGTCATTCCGGCTACGTGGACATTACGTGACCATCGCGACGCTCGGCGTCGGCGAGATCGTGATGCTGGTGATCCTGAACTGGGACAGCCTGACCCACGGCCCGGTCGGCCTCACGGCCATTCCGCCGCTCTCGTTCTTCGGCGGGCCGCTGCTCAGTGGCACATGGATCTACGAGATCGCGCTTTGCGCGCTGATCGTTCTGGCGCTGCTGCAATGGCGCCTGCTCTCGTCGCATCTCGGGCGGACCTTGCGCGCGATCCGCGACGATGACGTCGCGGCGCGCAGCTATGGCATCGCACTCGATCGCTACAAGAGTCTTGCGTTCGGCGTTGCGGGATTCTCCGCCGGCATCGCGGGCGCCCTGATGGCGCACATCTTCTCCTATGTGAACCACGAGACCTTCACCTCGCAGGTCTCGCTGCTCGCGCTCACCATGGTGATCCTCGGTGGGCTCGGCAACGTGTCGGGCGCGATCCTCGGCGCGGTCGCGCTGGTGAGTCTCCCAGAGCTGTTCCGTGCAGCCGCCGAGTACCGCATGCTGATCTACGGCATCGCGCTGTTGCTGCTGATCCGCTATCGCCCGCAGGGCCTGCTGGGGACGGTGTGATGGCGCCGCTCCTGCAGATCGAAGGACTGATGCGCCGTTTCGGCGGCGTCACGGCCGTCAATGCGCTGTCGCTTGCGGTCGATGAAGGCGAGCTGGTCAGCATCATCGGGCCGAACGGCGCCGGCAAGACGACCGTCTTTAATTTGGTCACCGGGCTCGATTCGCCGGACGCCGGCACCGTGACCTTCGCGGGATCCGACATCACCGGGCTTCCGGCCGAGAAGCTCGCGCCGCTCGGCTTCGCGCGCACGTTCCAGCACGGCCGCGTGTTCGGGAACCTGAGTGTGCTCGACAATGTGCTGGTCGGCGCGCACACGCGGCTCGCGGCGGTGCGCCCGCACCTGCCGCTGATCGGTGCGGTGGCGGAGCTCGCGCTCGCATTGGTGCGCCCGCAATCGGTCAAGGCCGAGGAAGAAAAACTGCGCGCCGACGCGATGGAGATCCTCGCGCTGTTCGGCGAGCGGCTGGTGCCGCGCATCAACAATCCGGCCTTCTCGCTCTCCTATGCGAACCGCCGCCGCCTCGAGATCGCGCGTGCCCTCGCGCTCAAACCGCGGGTGCTGTTCCTCGACGAGCCGACCGCCGGCATGAATCCGACCGAAACCTCGGAGATGCTCGAGATCATCCGCACCCTGAAAGGCCGGTTCACCATCCTGCTGATCGAGCACAAGCTCGACCTCGTGATGCAGCTCTCCGACCGCGTGGTGGTGATGGACGACGGAGAGCGGATCGCCGAAGGCCTTCCCCGCGAGGTCGCCGCCGACCCCGCCGTCATCGCCGCCTATCTGGGCTCGCGCGAGGTCGGGCAGACGCGCGCGCCCGCCGAGGCCGCGCCATGAACGCCATCCTCAAGCTCGACCGCATCAACTCGTTCTACGGGCCGATCCAGGTCCATTACGATTTCTCCATTGAAGTCCGGCGCGGGCAGATCGTCTGCCTGCTCGGCGGCAATGCCAGCGGCAAGTCGACCACCATGAAGGTGATCCTCGGCTTGCTGAAGCCGCGCTCCGGCGACGTGATCCTCGACGGCGAAACGATCACCGGCCTGCCGACGCCGCAGATCATCCGGCGCGGGCTTGGCTCGGTGCCGGAGGCGCGGCGCCTGTTCGGCGCCATGACGGTGCGCGAGAATGTCCTGATGGGCGCCTTCACCCGCAGCGACAAGGCCGAGATCGCGCAGGACTACGCGCGCATGATGACGCTGTTCCCGCGCCTGGCCGAACGCGCATCTCAGGCCGCCGGCACGCTGTCGGGCGGCGAGCAGCAGATGGTCGCGATGGCACGCGCGCTGATGGCACGGCCGCGCGTCATCGTCATGGACGAGCCGACCATGGGCTTGTCGCCCCTGTTCGTCGATCGCGTGCTGGAGCTGATCCAGACGGTGAACAAGCAAGGCATCACCATCTTCATGGTCGAGCAGAACGCGCATCTCGCGCTGCAGATCGCCGACTACGGCTATGTGTTGCAGACCGGGCGGATCGCCCTGTCGGGGCCGGCGCGCGAGCTCCTGCACGATCCGCGCATCCGAGATGCGTATCTGGGTGGACAGGCCGCATGACCAGCGATCCGGGCCCGTCTTCGCTTGCCGAACTCGAAGCGCGGTTGCGGCGCGACGTCGAGCTGCTCGTGCTGCCGCCCGCGAAGAACTGGCTCGAACCGCGCACGCATCCCGAATACGGCGCCGTGCTCGATGTCGCGGTGATCGGCGCCGGCATGTCCGGGTTGGCGGCGGCCTTTGCGCTGAAATGCCTCGCGGTCCGCTCGCTGCGGATCTTCGACCGCTCGGTCGAAGGTTTCGAGGGCCCGTGGGCGACCTACGCGCGCATGGAGACGTTGCGCTCGCCGCCGGAGCTGAGCGGGCCGGCGTTCGGCCTGTCCAACCTGACGTTCCGCGCCTGGTTCGAGGCGCAGTTCGGCCGCGCCGCCTGGAAGGAAGTCCACCGCATCCCGCGGCTGCAATGGATGGACTATCTGCGCTGGTACCGGCGCGTCATCAACGTGCCGATCGAGAACGAGACCGAGCTTACCGACCTTTCCGGCGACGGCGAGTTCGTCGTTCTGACGCTGCGCACGCGCGCCGGCACCCGCAAGGTCGCGGCGCGCCGCGTCGTGCTGGCGAACGGGCGCGACGGCCTCGGCGGTCCCTACACGCCGCCGATGTTTGAAGGGCTCGACAAGCGCTACGTGCGCCACTCGGTCGAGGACATCGATTTCGCTGCCCTGCGCGGCAAGGTGGTCGGCGTGATCGGCGCGGGCGCCTCGGCGGTCGACAACGCCGCGGAAGCGCTCGAGCACGGGGCCGCGCGCGTCGCCATGATGATCCGCCGCTCCGACATGCCGCGCATCAACAAGGGCATGGGCATCGGCAGCGCGGGCTTCTGGGTCGGCTTCCATGCGCTCACCGATGCGCAGAAGTGGCAGATCGTGAACTACATCGACGAGCAGGCGGTGCCGGCGCCGCATGACTCGACCTTGCGCGTGTCGCGTCACGCGAATTTCTCGCTCTTCGCGAACTGCTCGCCGCTCGGAATCGAGATCAAGGACGGCCGCGTGCTGCTCAACACCACGCGCGGCAAGCTCGCCTTCGACTTTCTCATTCTGGCGACCGGGCTCACCGTCGACTGGTCGCAGCGCCCGGAGCTGGCGGCGCTGAAGGATCACATCCAGCTCTGGGGCGATCACTTCATGCCGGAGGGGCGCAGCGACTTCGCACAGACCTACCACCCTTACGTCGGCCCGGCCTTCGAGTTCCTCGAACGCACGCCCGGCACCGCGCCCTGGGTGAGCCGCATTCACTGCTTCACCTTTCCGGCCTATCTGAGCCATGGTCCGATCTCGGGCGACATCCCGGCGATCAGCACCGGAGCGGAGCGCGTCGCCGACGGCGTCGCGAGCGCGCTGTTCGCCGAGGATTACGAGCGGACGTGGCGGCGGATGCAGGCCTGGAGTAATCCGGAGCTGCGCGGCGACGAATACACGCTGTCCGAGGACGTGTCGCCGTTCCTCGCCGATCAGCCGGAGAACGTGAAACCATGAGCGACGGCAACCCCGATGTGATGGATACCCTGGCCGGCCTGGCTGAAGGCTCTCCCGTCGCCGAGCTGCGCCGGCAGCGCCCCGACGTGGTGCGGCATCTGCAAGGCAGTGACGACGCGATCTTCGCGCCCGCGCATCATGGCGGGTTCACCCGTCCCGAGCGCGAAGCCGCGGCGTTGCGCGTCGCGACGCTGCTGCGCGACAGCGCGCTCGAAGAGCACTATCGCCGGCGGCTTGTCGCGCTCGGCGAGGCGCACCCGCTCAACGGCGCGCGCGGCGAAGCGATCTTCGCTCACGTCGACTGCGTCACCATGGCGCCCGACAGCGCGACGCAAGCCGACCTCGACCGTCTGCTCGCCGCCGGCATGACACCGCACGCGGTCGTGTCGCTGTCGCAGCTGATCGCCTACGTGAACTTCCAGTCGCGCGTGCTCGCCGGGCTGCGCATGCTGCGGGACGCACAATGAAAAAACCGATGCGCGACTTCACTCACGGCGAGTTGCAGTGGCAGCCCTGGATCACGCCGGTCGACCTCGACACGGCGACGGCGGAACAGCTCACCGCGCTGAAGGTCACGCCGTCGAACCGCGCGGTCGGCGCCTATTCGCTGGTGCTGGCGCATGACCCGGAGGCACTGAGCGAGCGCTCGCCGCTCTACAACGGCATCATGTTCGGCGCGAAGGGCCTGCCGCGCGCTGACCGCGAGCTCGGCGCAGTCGCGGCCTCGCGCATCAACGGCTGCGCCTATTGCGCCTCGGTGCATGCACTGCGCTTCACCCAGCTCAGCAAGCAGCCAGAGGTGATGGAGCGCATCCAGGCCGACGGCGTGGACGCCGCGCTGGAGCCGCGCCTGAAGGCGATCCTCGACTATTCGGCGAAACTGACGCGCGACCCGGCCGCAATCACCGCGGCCGATGCGGCGCCGCTGCGCACGCAGGGCCTGAGCGACATGGACATTCTCGATCTCACCCACGCGGTCGCGATGTTCGCCTGGGCGAACCGGCTGATGCAGACGCTCGGCGAGCCTGCGGCGCCTGCACCTGCGGGAAATCCGCTGTGACGCCCGTCATCTTCCTGCATGGCATTGGCGGCTCGGCGCGCATGTTCGCTCCTCAGGTCGCGAGCTTCGCGTCGGCCGGTTATTACCCGGTTGCACTCGACCTGCCCGGCTATGGCGACCGCACGCCGGTCGAGGCGATGAGCTTCGAGGCGCTGGCGGAAGACGTCGAGTTCACCATCACGCAGAACGCGCTGGAAAAGCCGGTGCTGCTCGGACACTCGACGGGCGGCATGGTGGTGCAGACCATGCTGCGGCGGCGGCCGGACGACTATCGCGCCGCCGTGCTGTCGTGTACGTCGCCGGCGTTCGGCAATCCCGCCGGCGACTTCCAGAAGAAGTTCGTCGCCGATCGCCTCGCGCCACTGGAGGCCGGCCGCACGATGGCCGACATCGCACCGGACGCGGCGGCCGGCTTGATGGGTCCGAACGCCGATCCCGCCGGCAAGGCGCTGTTCATCGAGCAATACGCGCTGACGCCTGAGTCCACGTACCGCGCGGCGGTGCAATCTCTCGTCACCTTCGACGAGCGTGCCAACCTGCCCGCGATCAAGGTCCCGGTGCTGTGCCTCGCCGCCGAGCACGACCGCAATGCGCCGCCGCCTGTTCTGGAAAAGATGGCCGCGAAAATCCCAGGCGCGCGCTATGTCTGCCTGCCCGGCCTCGGCCACATGCCGAACCTCGAAGCACCACAGGCTTTTGACGCAACGATCTTCAACTTCCTCAACGCTGCGCTTGCGGCGCAGGCCTGATAGCCTGCCCCCATGAACGACAATCACGACGACGCACCGATCTTTGCGCCCGACGCTTTTCGGCTGGATCGCGACGAAGCTGCCATCATCGAGAAGGCCCGCCGCTTCGGCGCGCGCGTGCTGGCGCCCCGCGCCGCCAAGCACGACCGCGAGGCGACCTTCCCGATCGAGAATTTCCGCGACATGCACCCGGAAGGCCTGCTCGCGATCTGCATCCCCAGGGAACAGGGCGGGCTTGGCGCTTCCTACCGCACCTATGCATTGGCCGCCGCCGAACTCGGCCGCTACTGCGGCGCGACCGCGCTGTCCTGGAACATGCATGTGTGCTCCACGCTATGGACCGGCGCGCTCGCCGACGATCTGGAGATGAGCGCGGCGGAGCGCACCGAGCACAATGCGCGCCGTCCGGCGCATTACCGCCGCATCGTCGAGAACGGCGCGATCTATTCGCAGCCCTTCTCCGAAGGCGGTGCGGCGGCCGCGGGGGCGGCGGCGTTCGGCACCGAGGCAAAACCGGTCGATGGCGGGTTTCTCGTGAGCGGCAAGAAGATCTTCGCCTCGCTGTCGGGCGCCGCGGATTACTACGGCATCCTCTGCACCGAACGCGCCGAAGGCGAGCAGGCCAGCCGCCGCAACACGCTCTATCTCGCGGTGCCGGCCAAGGCCGAGGGCGTCAGCACGGTGGGCGACTGGGACCCGCTCGGCATGCGCGGCACGGTCTCGCGCACCTTGCTGATGAAGGACGTGTTCGTTCCCGAAAGCGAGCTGCTGATGCCGCACGGCGTCTATTTCCGCGCCGCGACCTCATGGCCGCACATGTTCCTCACGTTGTCGCCGACCTACATGGGCCTCGCGCAGGCGGCCTACGATTTCACCGTGGCGTATCTGCGCGGCGAAGCGCCGGGCACGCCGCCGGTGAAACGGCGCATGTATCCGACCAAGCAGGTCGCGGTGGCCGAGATGCGCGTGATGCTGGAGCAGACCAAGGCGCTCTGGTTCCAGGCGGTGAGCGAGGCGCGCGCCAATCCCACCAAGGAGCAGGTGCTGCGCGCTTACGCGGCGCAGCACACCGTGATGGAGAA
>Ga0207683_10005909_pt1 | contig 10491 bp, 10 predicted proteins | sample KBSM73metaG_FD_184333 | JGI IMG/M metagenome (GOLD analysis project Ga0207683, IMG submission 184333) | Miscanthus rhizosphere microbial communities from Kellogg Biological Station, Michigan, USA - KBS M7-3 metaG (SPAdes) (version 2) | ecosystem: Host-associated > Plants > Roots > Rhizosphere >...
CTCATTGCGCAGATTGTCGCCGGACGCGTACCTGAACTCGATATCACGCCATTCGATCCGTCACGATTTCTGCGCATATGAGATTCGTTCTGTGTTGCCGTGAACGGGGAGCATCTGTGATTCAATACGGTTTCAAGAATGGTCAGCACTAGCCGACGCCAAATCATCGAATTCGCGTATACGCGAGCGCCAACAAGAGGGGGTATGTATGGCCGTAGGTGAAGCAACGCTACGTTATCTACCAGCAGCCGCGGCGGTATGCGGCTTAGTCCTCGCTCCCGCGTTTTCGCTGGCTCAGGCACCGGCCGCTTATCCAACAAAGCCGATTCGCTTCATCGTTCCTTATCCACCCGGAGGTGCGACCGATATCACGGCGCGCATTGTCGGCCGTCAGATGTCGCAAAACATCGGTCAACAGATTTTGATCGACAACCGCGGCGGTGCGGCTGGCAACATAGGCACCGACATTGCCGCCAAATCTGCGCCCGATGGCTACACAGTGCTATACACACTGTCCTCACATACGATCAATCCTGCGCTCTTCGCGAAGCTGCCGTTCGATGTCGACAAGGATTTCGCGTCGATCACACTCACTGCGACCATTCCGCAGATTCTCGTTGCGCACCCGAGTCTGCCGGCAAACAGCGTCAAAGAGTTGATTGGTCTGGCGAAGAAGAAACCGGGCGCGCTGAATTATGGCACCGCAGGTAGCGGCTCGCCGGGCCATCTTGCGGGCGAGCTTTTCAAGTTGCGCACCGGCACTGAAATGGTCCACGTCCCGTATAAGGGCGGTGGACCCGCCGTCGCCGATCTGCTTGGAGGGCAGGTTCCGATGCTGTTTGTCTCGATTCCTGCGGTATTGCCGTATATCAAGGCGGGAAGACTGCGAGCGCTTGGAGTTACGACGCTGAAGCGCACTGCGTCGGCGCCGGAAATTCGCACTATCGCCGAAGCCGGCTTCCCCGACTACGACGTGCCGTCGTGGCTGGGCGCCTTGGTGCCGTCCAAAACGCCTCCTTCGATCATCACGCGACTGCATCAGGAATTTGTGAAGGCGCTCCAAGCGGCCGAAGTGAAAGACGTCCTGTTCGCGCAAGGCGCAGATGCAGTGGGTAACACGCCTGCCGAATTCGACGCCATCATCAAGATGGAGCTTAAGAAGTGGGCGAAGCTCGTGCATGACGCCGGCATCAAGGTCGAGTAGCGGCGGTGCAAATCACGCCTCGGACGAGGAGAATTTATACGATGAGGAGATGTATATGAAAAGCGTTCTCTTACGGTATGCGATGATCGCATTCGTGTGCGTACCGTCGATCGCCCTGGCGCAAGTGAATCCGACGGATCCTCAGCCTACATGCAACATGTGTCCGGGTACGCTCGTGCCGCTGGCTGAGCTTGACGCTTACACGAAGAAAGCGATTGCTGAAAAACTCGTAGATCAGCAGGTCAGAGACATTGACATCGGCAAGGCCCGCGTGGGGATTGGCATGGTGTATCGCGGCAAGCTCGACAAACCGGCACCAGAATCAGTGGCTGAACACGATCATGTCAGCGAGGTCTATCACATCATTTCCGGGTCGGCGACACTCGTCGTGGGGCCTGATATCGTGAATCGTCAACGGCGCCCGGCCACGCAGCGCACAGTTGTTGAATTCAATGGACCGGGAAACAACGGCACCGATATCAGAAACGGTGTTGCACACGAAATAAAAGCCGGAGACGTCGTGGTCATTCCCGCGGGAACCGGCCATTGGTTCACGAAGATCGACGATCACATCAATTACCTGATGATCCGCATCGACCCTGACAAGATCACGCCGCTCAAGAATGAAGCGCAATCGAAGGACTATTTGTCCAAGCCTGCGCCTAAATAACAGGTGAAGAGCGCATGTGACCGTACCACTGCCTCAGTAGGCACAACTGTAACGGTTCTGCTGCGGCGCCATGGCGCGAAACTGGAATCGGCCCTCTTCGTTGAAAGAATCTAGACGGCGTTGTGTGCGATCCGCATGTGTATTTGGCGACATGGATAGGACCGGCAGCCCCGCGCCCAATATTTATGAGGTTTCGTAGCGCGACACCTCCAACCGCAACTCAATCCACTTTCAAGCCGCGCTCTTTCACGACGCGGCTCCATTTCTTGAGCTCGGTGTCGATGTGCGCCGCGAATTGCTCCGGCGTGCTTGCGATAACGGAAAGACCGCGTTCGGTGAAGAGCTTGGTTTGATCCGGCGCATTAAGCGTTTTTTTGATCTGCTCGTTGAGCTGCACGATGATAGGCCGCGGCGTTCCTTTCGGCGCGAGAATGCCGTGCCACGTGGTGAATTCATATCCGGGCACGCCGCCTTCTGCAATAGTAGGCAGATCCGGCAGCACTGCGGCGCGCTCGGCGCTCGTGATCCCGAGTGCACGCAAGCGGCCGGAGGACACATAGCCGATTGCCTGCGAGATGTTCGGGAAACTGATACTGACCTCTCCGGCAATAACTGCGATGTCCGCCGGGCCGCCGCCTTTGAACTGCACGGCAACGATATTCACCTTGCCTAAAAGATTGAAGAGCTCCCCGGCAACATGCGGGTTTGTGCCCGCACCGGCCGCGGAATAGTTCAGAGCGCCGGGCCGCGCCTTCGCGAGCGACAGCAAGTCACGAACTGACCGCGCCGGCACCGAAGGGTGCACTACGAGCAGCGATGCGGATGACGACAGCAGTGAAACCGGCAGAAAGTCGGTACGAGCATCGTACGGAACGCGCGAGAACAGGTACGGATTCACGACGTACGGCACAGTGACATTCAGCAGCGTGTAGCCGTCGGGCGGGGAATTCATCACGACCTCTGCGGCGATGTTGCCCGATGCACCGGAGCGATTGTCCACAATCACTTGCTGGCCCAGGTTCTCTGAAAGTTTCGGTGATATCAGGCGCGCAATCACGTCGAGGCTGCCCCCCGGCGGAAAGCCGACGATAAGTCGTATCGGTTTGGCCGGATAACTTTGCGCAAGTGCCTGCATCGCACAAAAGAAACCGAGCGCCGCGATGCAGCCGCGAGCAGGCGCGCCGCCCACATGGATCGTGTTGCTCATCACTTCTCCTCCGTTGGTTTTATTGGATGGGCGCTTAGCGCCGGCGCTTAAGCAATGTCTTCATGTATGCAGAGATAGTTGCCTTCGGTGTCCTTGAACCATGCCGCTTTCTCCGCACCGAGAACACAGACATGGTTCACCGTTTTCAAGCCGGGGAAATCGTAGTCTTCGAAAACGACGCCAGCCGTTTTTAGCGCTTTGATCTCCGCTGCGATATCGTTCACCTGAAAGCTGACGGCAGTGTGATCGGCTTTCGTGCCTGACTCCCTGGGAAACAGCGCGAGTTCACCGCCACCACCGCACGCATATATGAATTTGCCGTCGGGCTTTTCCCCGGCCGGTTTCAGGCCCAGTTTATTTTCGTAAAAATCGCGCGCGCGTTTCATATCGACGACCGGAAGAATCGTTGTCACAGGCGCATTCGCTAACATGATCGGCTCCTTTGGTTACAGAATCGAGCGACGAGACGTTGTTGCGTGTGTGACTAGTGTAGCGCGGTTGCTTTTGACGCGGTCAGGCCGGTGACCAGCCGGTTTGAGCGTCTGCACAGCGCTTCGTCGACCCTGGACGCGACAAGACTGCATTACACTCGGTGACTTTGGGAGGACTAGCATGAGCGACAACAAAGACGCCGGATGCGCGATCGTTACCGGTGCCGCGGGCGGCATCGGCCTTGCAGCGGCGCGACAGCTCGTCTCGCAAGGATTCTCTATATTCATGGTGGACCGCGACGAGGCGGGGCTGCAAACTGCGTTGAAAGACGTAACGGCAGGGGGCGGCAAAGCGATAGCGCACGCGGCGGACGTTACATCGACGGAGCAGGTGAATGCGGCGGTCAAGGCGGCCTCGCAGTGGGGGCGCATCAACGCGATTGTCAATGTCGCCGGCGGATCGGGACCGAAGCCGGTGCGTGACATCGAAGGCATCGACGACAGCGATTGGAATTTCGTCATCGATCTCAATCTCAAAAGCGTATTCCTGTTCTGTCGCGCTGTCATGCCGCACATGCGCGCGCAGCGCTACGGCCGTATCGTCAATACGTCATCGTCGTATTCGCGCGGCCGCAAAGGACCGGTAACTACGCAGGGAACGCGTCTCGCTTATGCAGCCGCCAAGGCGGGCATCATTGGTTTCGGTGCGCAGCTTTCCAAAGATGTCGCAGATTGTGGTATCACGGTAAACACCGTCGTGCCTGCGCTGACACTCGGCGAACCGGGATCGCGCATTCGCTCGCGATTCGAAAAACTGCCTGACGCTGCCCGCAACACAGTCTTGAGCGAACTGCCGATGGGGCGACCTGCCGAGTCGTACGAGGTTGCTGCTGCAATCGGGTTCCTGGCATCGGAAAGCGCCAGCTATGTATCCGGCATCGCATTACCCGTTGATGGTGCGCTTTGACCGCGATGAACCGCTCAGGAATATGTCGATGAAAACATTTGCATCAGGGGTCTGCACAACGCTATTTGCGTCTATGGCTGTACTGACGATAGCGCACGCGGCTGCGCCATGGCCGGACAAAATCGTAAGAATCGTCGTGCCGTTCATTGCCGGGGGCGGCACTGATATTCACGCGCGTATCGTGGGCGACGAGCTTTCCAAGATGTTGGGTCAGCAATTCCTGATCGTCAACATGCCCGGCGGTACCGCGCAAGTCGGGTATGGCTATGTCGCGAAGGCGCCCGCGGATGGCTACACCTTTGTCATGGGCACTGGCGGACTGACGATATTGCCGAGCCTTTATACGAAGCTCCCGTTTCAGCCGCTGAAAGACTTCGAGCCGGTCTCTCAGCTCGTACGCATACAGAACGTCATGGTGGTGCACCCGTCCGTGCCGGCGAAGACACTGAAAGAATTCATCGCGCTTGCAAAGGCGCAGCCCGGCAAAATCACCTACGCATCGACGGGCGTCGGCAATCCGCCGCATCTCGCCGGCGAATTGCTCAAGACCATGGCGAAGATCGACATCTATCATGTTGCGTATAAAGCCGATAACGTGGTGATGCCCGACTTGATCGGCGGGCGCCTTGAAATGTTTATCTCGCCGCTTGCGGTAGCGCTGCCTTTCGTCGAAGCAAAGCGTTTGCGTGCCATCGCAGTGACGGCGAAGACGCGCGCCCCGGCGCTGCCTGACGTGCCCACCATGGACGAGGCGGGGCTCAAGGGCTACGAGATCACGTCCTGGTATGGCATCCTGGCACCTGCCGGAACACCCCGCGAAATTGTCGACCGCATGAACGCGGCTCTCGTCAAAATCGTGGCGATGCCCCCGGTCCGGGAGAAGTTCGCGCAGAACGGCTCCGAACCGACCGGCACTTCGGTTGAGGAGTTTCGGCGGATCATCGAAGGCAACTTGAAAAACTTTGCGAAAATCATCGAGGCGTCGGGCGCCAAGCCGCTTGATTAAGCCTGCTGGCCCGAGTGAAATTGTTAAACGGGGACTTAGTCGTATCCACAATCAGGGAGGTAAACATGGAGCCAGCACGACGCATGTTCATATCTGCTACGGGCGCCGCACTTGCAATGGCCGCTGCGCCACGCGCAATAGCGCAATGGCAGCCGAGCGAGCGCTACCCGGATCCCTCCGTCAAGATTATCGATCCGTCGTTCGCGCGCTATCGGATTGCACAAACCAAGGTCGAGCGCATTGCGTCGGGCATGCGCTGGTGCGAAGGGCCGGTGTGGATCGGCGACGGGCGCTATCTGCTATGGAGCGACATCCCGAACAACCGCATCATGAAGTGGGATGAAGAGACGGGCAGAGTCAGCGTTTTCCGCAAGCCATCGAACAATGCGAATGGCAACACGCGCGACCGGCAAGGGCGGCTTCTCACGTGCGAGCACGATACACGCCGCGTTACGCGCACGGAGTACGACGGCTCCATCACTGTGGTTGCAGATCGTTTCGAAGGCAAGCCACTCAATTCTCCGAATGACATCGTCTGCAAGTCGGATGGATCGATCTGGTTTACTGATCCGCCGTTTGGAATCCTCGGAAACTACGAAGGTCACGTTGCCAAGCCCGAGCTGCCGACGAATATTTACCGGGTCGATGGCCGCAGCGGTGCCATCACCGTCGCCACCGGTGACGTCAATCGCCCGAACGGGCTGTGCTTTTCGCCGGACGAGTCCAAGCTGTATGTGATCGTCGCAGGTGCGACGCCGCGCGAGATTCACAGTTTCGATGTGGCGGATAACGGGGCGCGTCTCACGAACAGACGTACGTTACTCACGGCGGAGCCCGATGGTACGCCGGACGGCTTTCGCTGTGATGTCGAAGGCAATCTGTGGTGCGGATGGGGAATGGGCAAAGAAGGTCTCGACGGTGTTGCGATTTTTAACCCGCAAGGCAAGCTGATCGGACGCATCGACTTGCCGGAGCGCTGTGCGAATCTGTGCTTCGGTGGCCGCTATCGAAATCGCTTGTTCATGGCAGCGAGCACGTCGGTTTACTCCATTTACGTGAACACCCAGGGCGCAGCGGGAGGATGACACCCGGTTATTGCGCGACGTTCGTGTCGCGGTATTCGTGTCGTGGTATTCGAGTCGCAGCTTGATGGCATCATGACCGCATGATGCCGCTCTTCTTCAGCGTGTGCGCGCTGATATTGTTCATCCCAACCACCGACGCACAGACGTATCCTGACAAGCCGATTCGCCTACTGATTCCATCGCCGCCCGGCGGCGGCACCGATCTGCTCGGACGCATCGTCAAGGACGGTCTTAGCGAGATGTGGGGACAGCCGGTCGTCGTTGACAATCGTGGTGGCGCGAGCGGAAGAATCGCCGCCGCGGCAGCGGCAAAAGCCAACGCGGACGGTTACACATTGTTTTTCACTTACGGCGGCGTCCTCACGACCGGACCGGCGATGTTCGGCAAGCTTCCGTACGATCCCATCGCTGATTTCGCGCCGGTCGCCATGATGGCGCATGTCCCGGGCGTGCTTGTTGCGCATCCCTCTTTTGCCGCCAAGACGGTGGCCGAGCTCATTAAGCTTGCGAAGTCCAAACCCGGCGCGCTGACCGCCGGTGCTTCAAGCATCGGCACGAGCTCGCATCTCAACATGGAGCTTTTCAAGCTAATGGCTGGCGTCGACATGCTGATCGTGACCTATCCGGGCGATGCGCCGGCGCTCGTCGCGCTCTTGGGCGGTCACGTGCCGTTCGCGTTTGCGAGTACCGTAGTGTCGCTGCCCCATCTGCAGGCCGGGAAGTTGAAAGCGATCGCAGTGGCCACGGCGCAGCGCGTGCCGAATCTACCTGAGGTTCCAACGATCGCGGAGAGCGGGCTGCCCGGATACGAAGGCTTGCTGTTCTACGCGCTGGTAGCACCCGCTAAAACGCCGCCCGCGATTGTCAACAAGCTGAACGCTGCAGTCAGGCAGATCAAAGAAACTGCGGCTGTGAAACAGTTGTTGTCGACGCTCGGTGCGATTCCCATCGACATGACGCCTGCGGAGCTCGGTGCGTTTTTGCGGCGTGAGCTTGCGAAATGGAGTGAAGTGATTAAAACGCGCGGCATACATCCCGAATAAAAGCGCACCCATGCATGTACCTTGAACGAAAAGGATGACCATGGATATCGGAACGTTCCTGCTCATGCAATCGCCCGGCGCGCGATCGTCGGAAGAAGTGTATGCACGCGGCATCGAGCAGGCGCAGGCCGCTGAAGCGCTCGGCTATCGCAATGTATGGCTTGGCGAACATCATTTTTCCACGTACGGCTACCTTTCACGTCCGACGCAGTTCGCGACATATCTTGCGGCCAAGACGACCAGACTGCGCGTAGGCACCGCCGTCATTGTCCTCCCGCTGCATCATCCGCTGCTCATCGCGGAGGAGATCGCGATGCTCGACATTCTTAGCGGCGGTCGTTTGGACGTCGGTCTCGGACGCGGCTATCAGCGCTATGAATTTGAGCGCTTTGGTCTTCAGCTCGACGCGGGCGGCCATCGCTGGGACGAGGCTATCGATATCTTGCTGAAGTCTTTCGAAGGTCGGTCGTTCAGCTATGAAGGCAAGCTGTTCAAGATTCCCGAAACTTCCGTGTATCCGCAGCCGGTGCAGAAGCCGCATCCACCGATATGGATCACGGCGCAGAGCGAGTATGCGATCGACGCCGCGGTCCGGCGCGGATTTGACGTGCTCACCGGCGGATTCGGCGTGCCGGTGGAAAGGCTCGCTGAATTCGGCAATATATTCGCGCGCGTCGTTGCCGAAATCGAACCGCCGCGCCCGCCGCGCGTAGGCGTTCAGCGAGCGGTATATGTAACCAAGGATGCCGCCGATGCACGTGAAGCGGCCGAGCAGGCGCGCTGGAACATGCGGGTGACCTTGAGCTTGCGCAATAACTACGAACGCGTCGAAAACGGCAATGCGGTGCCGATTCCTGGCAAGTCGGAGCCGACCATTGACGAACTGCTCGAGCGCTACCTGGTGATTGGCACGCCGGATACGGTCATTCGCCAGATCAAGCGTGTGAAAGAGCTGGTTGGCATCTCACACTTCAATTGCAGCTTCTGGTTCGGCGACATCGATCAGAAGCGTGTGCTGCGCTCCATGGAATTGTTCGCGAAAGAAGTGATGCCGGCGGTCGAGTGATGCGATGCGCCTGCTCGGCCCTATGGAGACTCCGCATTTTTCCGCGCATCATCGAAGGCCGCAGTGCAAGCGGCAGTTCCAGCCGGATTCGTCTAAAGATCACGGCTTCTTAGTCAGCACGCCGCGCCACCGGGTTATCTCCGATTGCAAAAACCTGCCGAATTCTTCCGGTGTGCTCTCCTTTGCCACGAGACCCATGTCGGCGAAGCGTTTGCGCAAGTCGGTGCTGGTGAGGGCCGCGGCGATCTCGGCGTTGAGTTTTTGCACGATGGCGCGTGGTGTTCGGGCGGGCGCAAACACGCCGCCCCAGCTCGAGAAATCGTAGCCTGACACGCCGCTTTCAATCGCGGTCGGAATGTCAGGATACGAGGGATTACGCTGCGCTGTTGTCACGGCGAGCGCGCGCAAAAAACCCGCTTTAACGTGTGGTCCGGCGGCAGCGAGCGGATCAATCATGAACGAGATGCGGTTCGCGATCAGGTCCGGATGCGCGGCCGAGCTGCCTTTGTAAGCAACTTCCGTGATGTTGCCTAAGCCGCCGGCCGTTTGTGCAAACAGCAATGTCGCGAGTTGCTGTGGACTGCCTTCACCGGTGGTGCCGTAAGTGATCTTGCCTGGATTGTCCTTGATGAACTTTAAAAGCTCGGGCAGCGACTTCACTGGCGACTGCGCGCTCACTACGAACACGTAGGGCGTCAGGTGCGTGAGCGATATGGGCGCAAAATCTTTGACGGAATCGAATGGAAGATCCGTCATCAGGATCGCGACTGTCGCCATGTTCGCCGCCGCCTGGAGCAGGGTGTAGCCGTCGGGCTCGGCTTTTGCAACCATCGCCGCGCCAAGCGTGTTAGACGCGCCCGGCCGGTTGTCGATAATGACCTGCTTGCCGAGCGACACCGAAAGTTTTTCGCCGAGCAATCGCGCGACGAGGTCGCTCGGCCCGCCGGTCGTAACAGGCACCACAAAACGAATGCTCTTGGTTGGGTATGTCGATTGACTACTGGCGTCCGGCGGTGTGCCCGCCATTACGAGCGACGCGGCTGCGATAAGCATGTAACGCATCGATTCCTCCGGCGGTGTATGGGGCTGCTCGCAGCAAGAATGCCTTAATCATGTCGCGGAAGCAACGCGCGGAATTCGGGCGTTGAGCAACTGTGCTTTACGCCGGTCCGACGAACCCGATATACGCTCCGCACGCATCCGCCGGCGTTGCCAGCATCGCATGCTCACCGGTATTGCGAACGCCACGCGCCAGCGGCGGCAGGCCTTGCTCCTGCATCCAGCGCGCAGCCGCACCCATGCTCGTCGTTCGGTATAGAGCCTGGAATGGACCTGGCCCGCGCCGATTGAGTGCATCCGCAGCCGGACCTTCCGCGTACGGCTGCACGACGCCAAGTCCCGTCGGTCCTAACTGAAACACTGCCATGTTTGACATGATTACCGTGCCTTTGGTCAGCGCTGGTTTAGGTACGCCGAGTACGTTCGCATAGACCGCTGCTGCGGCTTCCGCATCGTCAGTGACAATGTATGCACGCTCGAGCGCATACACGCCGTTCGGATGTCTGGCCGGCGGCACTTGCTTACGGCGCTCTTCGATTTGCGTCAGGTGCTGGATGAAAAAAATCGGCAGCGGATTTTTAGCGCCCAGCGTCGCGATCTTCCAGCGCAACTCCGGTCCGGCCGGAGTGCGTCGCGCACCGTCAATGACATCGCTGACGTCAACGCCGCGGCTGCGCATTGCCGCTACTTCGGCGGCGAGATCGTCGCTTTGCAGAATGATATAGCGTATGCCGCCGCCCGCCGCAATGAATT
>Ga0207683_10005910_pt1 | contig 10490 bp, 8 predicted proteins | sample KBSM73metaG_FD_184333 | JGI IMG/M metagenome (GOLD analysis project Ga0207683, IMG submission 184333) | Miscanthus rhizosphere microbial communities from Kellogg Biological Station, Michigan, USA - KBS M7-3 metaG (SPAdes) (version 2) | ecosystem: Host-associated > Plants > Roots > Rhizosphere >...
CCGCTACCTCGACCCGCGCTACGAGACCGCGGACGGCCTCCGCGCCCGCGGTCTCGCGAAGGCGCCGGCGTCTGCGAACCGGATCGGCGAGCTCGCCGCCAGAGGCGGCCCGCGCGGCGTTGCGGCCCTCGACTCGACTGCGCGCTGGCTGGAACGCTCCCTCCCGGCTCCCCCGCACGCGCAACGCTTCGTCGCCCGGCAGGCACCGGACGTCCTCGTCGCGACGCACCTGAACGAGTGGGGCTCGCCGCAGTCGGACTACGTTCGCGCGGCCAGGCAGCTCGGCGTCCGCACGGCCTACCTCGTGTTCAGCTGGGACAACCTGACCAACAAGGGGCTCGTGCGCGACGTGCCCGACCGCGTGCTGGTCTGGAACGAGCTCCAGAAGCGCGAGGCGGTCGAGCTCCAGCATCTGCCGGCGGAGCGCGTCCGCCTGACGGGTGCGCCCGCCTACGACCACTGGTTCGACTGGCAGCCGGCGACGACGAGCGAGGAGTTCTGCGCGCGCGTGGGTCTCGAACCGGGACGGCCGATCGTCCTCTACGTCTGCTCGGCGCAGTTCGTGGCGTCGAACGAGGTGCCGTTCATCCGCGACTGGATCGCGGCGCTGCGAGCCCACGGCGGGCTGCTCGCCGACGCAGGCGTGCTCGTCCGCCCGCATCCCAGGAACACCGCCCAGTGGCGCGGCGCCGACCTCGGTGACGCGCACGCGAGCATCTGGCCGAGGCTCGGCGAGGAGCCCGTCGACGCCGAGTCGCGCCAGCACTACTTCGACTCGATCTTCCACGCCGCCGCCGTCGTCGGGATCAACACCAGCGCCCAGATCGAGGCGGCGATCGTCGACCGGCCGGTGCACACGATCCTGGCCGAGGAGTTCCGGCGGACGCAGCTGGGGACGCTGCACTTTCCGTATCTGATCGCCGACGACTTCGGGCACCTGTACGCCGCCCGGACGCTCGCCGAGCACGCCGCGCTCCTGGAGGGATCGCTGCGCGGAGACGACTGTCACGAGCGGAACGAGCGGTTTCTGCGGCGCTTCGTCCGCCCCTTCGGGTTGGATGTTCCGGCCGCGCCGAAGGTGGTCGAGGAGCTCGAGGCGACCGCCGCGCGGCCGCTGCCCGTCCCGGACCGCGGGCCTGCCGCCGGGGCGGTCGTCCGGCTGGCGCTGGCGCCGTTCGCAGCGCGCGCCGCGCGACGCGCAGCTGCTCCGGAGCGGGACCGCCCGCCGTCGCTGAACCGCGTGCTGCGCGGTCGGATCCGCGCCGCAGCGGCAGCCGACACGGTCGCGGCCGGCCCCTGGCTCGACGACGAGGTCGGTGAGCTCCTCTACTGGCTTCCGTTCCTCTCGTGGGCGGAGGCGACCACGCCGGGCCTGCGCGAGCGGCTCGTCGTCCACGCGCGGCCGTCGAGCCTGCCCTGGTACGCCGGCATCGGCTCGGCCCGGGTTGCGGACGTTCCGGGCTTCGGGCCGCGTCTCGAGCCCGCCCTGATCGCCGGGCACCGGCTGGAGCTGGCCGACCGGCACCGGGGGTTCCTGCAGCGGCTGACGAAGTTCGCGCGGCTGACCGCACCCGCGCCGGACGGGATCGAGCTCCCCGAGCGGTTCGTGGCGGTCGGCGGCGGCGCGTCGCCCGAGGGCGAGACGGTCGACCTGGACGGCTATGAACCGGCAGACGCGTTTGCCGTCCTCGGCCGCTCGCGTGGCTACGTCGGGCCGTACGGCGCGCCCGCGTTCCTCGCCGTCCTGCTCGGCCTCCCTGCGGTCGCGATCGCCGACGAGCTCGACGAGGTCGCCGGCAACGACGTCCGCGTGGCGACCGATTTCCTGCGCCGTCCGACGTTCGGGCGGCTGCGGGTGGTCGGCGCGGACGAGGCGGCGGCGGCCGGCGAGCTGCCAGCCGTCGGGGCCGACATCTAGCCCGTCCGCCCGGTCAGCCGATGCCGAGGAGCTCCCGGAACGCGTCCGGCTCCGGGATCCGCTCCAGCACGAGCCACGGCTCGGTCGCAGCCAGCTCGTCGGCCGAGTGCCAGCCCGACGCCACCGCAATCGTCCTCGCTCCGATCGCCTTGCCGCACTCGACGTCGGCCGGCGTGTCTCCGATCACGTACGTCGCGTCGGCACCCTCGGCGAGCGGCAGCGCCCGCCGCGCGATGTCCACGCGCGATCCGTGGTCGATGCAGAAGGCCCCCTGCCCGTCCGGGAAAAAACGGTCGAGGTCGTAGTGGCCGAGCTTCGCGCGGGCGCCGGTGGGCGTGTTGCCGGTGAGCAGGTACGAGCGGACGTCGTCGCGGCCCTCCAGGTCTTCGAGCACCTCGCGGATCCCGTCGAGCACGCGGCCCCGACGGCGGGGCAGGCTGGCCGGCAGCCGGCGCTCGTACGAGCGCAGCACCGCCTCGACCGTCCCGGGGTCGCTCGGCTGTCCTGCGTGCTCGAGCACCAGCCGCGCGACGCCGGCGTCGGTGAAGCCCGGGGTGGACACCTCCTCGAGGCTCACGCTCGTGCCCGTCACCTCCTCGAGCGCCTCCTCGAACGCGTACAGGCCGGCGCGGCCCGTCAGGAGCAGCGTCCCGTCGAGGTCCCAGAAGAGAACGGCCTTCAGGCTCATGCCGGCGCGTGAGCCGGGGCACGTGACGCGAGCGCTGCCCGCGCCGCTGTCTCGATCGAGCCGGCCAGCCGGATCGCGTTCTCCTCGGAGCGGTCGACGAGCACCGGTGCCCCCGGGTAGCAGTTGCGCATCGCCGCGTGGAGGAAGCGGCGGATCAGCTCGGGGTCGGGCCGGAAGCGGAGCAGCTCGGGGACGCGCTCGGTGATCTCCGCGAACGAGCCGACGTCGAGGGTGACGCCGAACCCGGCGTAGAAGGGGTCGCCGAGGGTCAGCACCGGCTTGTCGTAGAGGAGCGCTTCAAGCCCGACGGTCGACGAGATCACGACGACGCCGACCGAGTCGCGGATCAGGTCGTGCGAGCTGGTGTAAGGCTGGACGAGGCGCACGTTCGGTCGCCGACGCAGCCGACGCAGCAGGCCGATGCTGTTGCGGCCGAGCGACATCGGGTGCTCCTTGAGCACGAGGTCGTAGCCGACCGGCAGTGCGTCGGCGACCTGCTCGACCAGCGAGACCTGGTCACGGCAGTGCGGGATGATCCGCGTGATCTTGTAGTCGTCCGTGACGTGCAGCGGGAAGTAGACGAACGGGCGGGACGGATCGAGCCCGTCGTAGAACGGCCGCGCCGCCCGCGCGCGCACCCACTCGGAGGCGTTCGTGTGCAGCAGCCGCCAGGGGCGGAGGTAGTCGTTCTCGCGGTCGATCGTCGCCTTGCGACGCACGTGACCGGCGAATACCTTCGCGCGCCGTGCCTCGATCGGGACGCGGCGGTGCTCGCGGATCGGCTTCGCCTCGGCCGTGAACGAGCGGCGGAACGCCTCCACCTCGTCCCGTTCCCCGGCGGTCAGCTCGCGGATCTCGTCCTGGCCCGCGATCGGCGCGTGGAGCGTGTCCAAGTACAGGCGCAGCGGGTCCGGGAAGATCGTGTAGAGGAGGAAGAGCACCGGGATCCCGCGCTGAAGCCCGATCAGGTGGGCGGCGACGCGAATCGTCTCGTTGCCGACCTCGGGGACGAGCACGTCCGGGCGCACTTCGTCGAAGACGCGCTCGAGCGCGCGAAAGGTGCGGACGGTGCGGGTGACGCACCAGTCCTCCGAGCGGCCGCTGCAGGCCCAGTCCGCCCGGTACACGTCGCGAATGTGCGGCAGGTCGTAGGTCTCCTCGATCCGCCGGACCTCGGCGGCGAGGTCGGCGGGCTCGCCGGCGGCGGCGGCCGCGTCGCCCAGGCAGCGGGCGTCGGTTCCCTGCGCGCGGAGCTCCTGCGCCGATGCCCGCGAGACGGTCACGTGCGCTACTTCGTGTCCGTGCGCGCGCAGCTCCTCGCCGACGCGCGCGTAGAACTCGCTCTCGTAGGTCTGCAGCGTTGTGAACAGGAACCGCATCGTCATCCGGTCTCGTCCGGGCCGGCCAATTCACGGTACACGGCGTCGTGGCGGTGCGCGAACTCCTCCCAGGTGAAGAGCGCGGCCCGCTCGGGGCCACCCGCAGGAGGCCGGTCGAGCACCTCGACGATCCCCTGCGCGATGCTCTCCGCAGAGGTGGGGTCGAAGTACACCGCGGCGTTGCCGCAGACCTCGGGCAGCGCCGCCACCCGCGAGACGGCCACCGGGCACGCGCACGCCATCGCCTCCAGCGGCGGCAGCCCGAACCCCTCGTAGAGGCTCGGGAAGACGAGGGCGGCCGCGGTCCGGTAGAGCTCCACGAGCCGCTCGTCGGACACCCGCCCCAGCGACGTGACGCCCCCGGGGAGGTCGACCGGATGATCCGAGCCCGTGAGCACGAGCCGCAGGTCGGGCCGCTCCCGGCGGACCGACGCGAATGCCTTCAGCAGCAGCTCGTGGTTCTTGTGCGGCCACCAGTTGGCGGGGTAGAGGAGGAACGGCTCGCGCTTGCGGCTGTCCGGTGTGAACCGCTCGTGGTCGACGCCGTGGTGGATCACCCGCACGCGTTCGACCGGGTACCCGAGCCGTTCGACGAGGTCGTCGCGGACGTGCTCGCTGACGGTGATGACGATCCGGCTCGCCTTGATCGAGCGGCCGTAGACGTGGCGCCGGTAGGTCTGCTGCGGGCGCGAGAAGAACTGCGGGTAGGCCTCGTGCTGGAGGTCGTGGATCGTCGTGGTCGCCGGCGCGGCCACGCGCGGCAGCATCACGGTCAGCGGGAAGTGGAAGGCGGCGGCATGGTCGCGGTCGAGTGCCCGGCGGAGCCTGCCGTCCGCGATCGTGGCGCGGGTCAGGCCGGCGATCCGACCCAGGCGGCTACGGCTCGCCGGGAACTCCGGCACGACGACGGTTCGCAGCTCGCCGCCTGCCTCCGGGGCGATCTCCGAGACGTAGACGCGGTAGTCCAGCGTGCCGTGCTCGGCGAGCGCCCGCACGAGCTCGCGAGCGTGGGTCTGGGTACCGCCGACGGTCCACGGATCGAGCGTCAGCAGCGAGATGCCGATCACGAGAGTGCTTTCCCGAGGAGTATCCGGAGCCGCTCCGGTGAATGCTCGTGGGCGACGTACTCGCGTCCCTTCCGGCGCATGTACGCGAGCCTGGACGGATCGTCGAGCAGTGTCCGCACCCGGTCGGCGAGCTCCTCCGCCGAGAACCCGGAGAGCACCACGCCTCCACGCGAGTCGCGGACGAGTGCCTCCGGCCCGCCGGACGGCGTCGTCACCACCGGCAGCCCGGCCGCCATCGCCTCGGCGCCGACGATCCCGAAGCCCTCCTGGTGCGACGGTAGGACGAGCATCGTCCCCCGGCGCAGGAACGGCGCGATCGACGGGACCACCCCGGTGGCCTGCGCGCGCTCGGGCAGCGGTGTGTCGGGCGGCTCGCCGACCAGGAGCGCGCGCACGCCGGGGAGCTGCCGCAGCGCGTCGAGCAGCAGCCCGACGTTCTTGCGCGGATCGTTCGCACGGCCGACGAAGACGAGCACCGGATCGTCGAGCGTCGCCTGCCAGTCGTCGTCGGACGCGGGCGTGAAGTGCTCGAGGTCGACCGGCAGCGGCAGGATCCCCACCTCGCCCACGTCGAGGCGCCCGGCGCGGGCGACGCTGGCGCGGCTGTACGGCGAGGTCGCGTACACGCGCCGTGCGCCGGCCAGCACGAGCCGCTCCATCTTCCGCAACACCGGGCCGTTGACTCGGATCGCCAGGCGGCGCGAGGGGCGCAGGCCGGGACGCCTTCCCGCCCATTCCTCCTCGAGCCCGGTGCCGATCCACGCGCAATAGGGGCGGCCGCTGAGCGCCGCGGCGTAGCCGTTCGCCGCGGACGTCGCGACCACCCAGAGCTCGTGCGCGTCCCGCAGGCGTGGCGCGACCCTCCGGGCGAACGCGAACTGGTTGGCCGCGTCCACCGGCCGGCTGCGGGACGGCATCCGCCCGTAGTGGATCTCCGTCGTCCGTCCGAGTGCGGCCGCTGCGACCAGAAAGGCCTCGAGCTGCGCGGCCCCGCCGCCGCCGAAGCCGGGATCGGGGCCGAGAACGGCGATGTCGGTCACGGCCGTGGACGTTAGCGCCGCCGTCACGGTTCCAGCAGTGACAGGCTCGAGCCCGTCACTGCGGTCTGCGGCGAGCCCTCGATCCGCCTGATCTCACGGATAGCCTGTTCTCCCGTGCGCCGGCAACGCGTTCTCGTGCTGAACCAGTACTACTGGCCCGGTGTCGAGGCGACCGCCAACCTGCTCACCGAGCTCTGCGAGGCGCTCGCCGCCGACTACGACGTGACGGTGATCGCCGGCGCGGCGCCCGAGGCTCCGGCCCAGCAGGAGCGGAACGGCGTCCAGATCGTCCGCGTCCGCTCGACCACCTACGAGCGCTCGCGGCTGTCGCGCCGCGCCCTGAACTACCTGACCTACGTGTTCGGGGTGATGTGGAAGGGCCTGTTCGCCCGGAGGCCCGACCTGGTCGTCTGCATGACCGACCCGCCGTTCATCGGTGCTATGGCGCGCGTGATCGCCGCCCGCTTCCGCGCACCGCTGCTCGTGATCGCCCAGGACGTCTTCCCCGAGATCGCGGTCAAGCTCGGCCGCCTGCGCAATCCCGTCGTCGTCCGGTCGCTGCGGCTGCTCGTCGACTCGTCGCTGCGCTCCGCCGACCGGGTGGTTGCGATCGGCGACACGATGAAGCGCCGGCTGGAGGAGAAGGGCGTGCAGGCGGAGCGGATCCGGGTGATCCCCAACTGGGTCGACGTCACCCGCGTGCGGCCGCAGCCGCGCGACAACCCGTGGGCGCGCGAGCACCGCCTGACCAGGCGCTTCGTGGTCATGCACTCGGGGAACGTCGGGCATGCCCAGGATCTGGACTCGCTGATCCGGGCGTGCACCTTCCTGCGCGACCTCGACAACCTCGCGGTGCGGATCATCGGCGGCGGGGCCAGGCGCGAGGAGCTCGTGCAGCTCGCCCGGCGGCTCCAGGCCGAGAAGGTGCGCTTCATGGCCTGGCAGCCCTACGAGCTGCGCTCGCTGTCGATCTCGAGCGCCGACATCCACGTCGTCGGCCTCGCCCGCGGGCTCGCCGGCTACGTCGTCCCCAGCCGGCTGTACGGCGTGCTCGCGACCGGCCGGCCCGTGATCGCGGCCGCCGAGGCCGAGAGCGAGACTGCGCAGCTGGTGGCGAGCGTCGGCTGCGGGGTGGTCGTGCCGCCGGGTGACCCGTTCGCGCTCGCCCGGGCGATCCGTGCGGCGCACGACGGCGAGTTCGACCTCGCGGAGATGGGGAGGCGGGCACGCGAATACGCCGAGTCGGAGGCCGACCGGGCGATCGCGATCGGCCGGTACGAGTCGGTGCTGTCGGAGCTGAGCCGCGCGGCATGATCGTCCTCGAGGTCGTCTTCTGGGTCGCCCTGGGCGCGCTCGTCTGGACGCACGCCGGGTACCCGCTCGCGACTGCGCTCGTCGCCCGCGTGCGGCGGCGGCCGGTGCGTGGGGCGGAGGAGACGCCGGCGGTGACGGTGATCGTCGCCGCGTACAACGAGGAATCGGTGATCGAGCGGCGGCTGGAGAACCTGCTCGCGCTCGACTACCCGGCCGACCGGCTCGAGATCGTGGTCACCTCCGACGCCTCCGAGGACCGCACCGACGAGCTGGTCGAGGAGGTCGCGGCCCGCGAGCCACGGGTGCGGCTGATCCGGTGCCCCCGGGGCGGCAAGGTGGCGGCGCAGGACCGCGCCGTGCGCGAGACCGCGGGGGAGATCGTCGCCTTCTCGGACGCGAACGCGACCTGGGCTCCCGACACGCTCACCAAGCTCGTTCGCTCGTTTGCGGATCCGGAAGTCGCGTACGTCTGCGGCCGCCTGGTGCTGACCGACGCGGCCGGCTCGAACCGCGAGGGCGTGTACTGGCGCTTCGAGACGTGGCTGCGCGCGCAGGAGTCGGCGGTCGGGTCGGTCACGGGCGGCAACGGGTCGGTGTACGCGGTCCGGCGCTCGGACTACGTCGAGGTCGATCCGCGCTTCGGCCACGATCTCTCGCTTCCGTATCTGATGGTCCAGCGTGGCCGCCGGGCCGTCTACGACCCACAGGCGCTCGCCTTCGAGAAGCCGACACCGGAGATCGAGACCGAGTACCGCCGCAAGGTGCGCATGTTCGAGCACTGCTGGCTGATCGTCCTGCGCGGGAAGATGCTCCGCCGCCTGCCCGCGGGGTACCTCGTCGAGATCGTCTCCCACCGCCACCTCCGCTACGGCAGCGGACTCCTGCACTTGGTCGTGCTCGGCACGAACGTCGCTCTGGTCGCGCTGCGTGCGGGTCTGGTCTACGACGTGCTGCTCGGCTGTCAGCTCGCCTTCCTCGTGCTCGCGGCGGTGTGGCGCGGGCTGCCGCGCTACTACGCACTCGTCACCTGGGCGACGGTCGTCTCGCTCTGGAACTACCTGCGGCGGGGCGTTCCCGCGACATGGGATCCGGCCGAGGGGACGCGCTGATGGAGGTCGACGAGCACGTCCGCGCGTCGCTGATCAAGACGCACGGGAACCTCTACCGAGGCGTCGAGCTGACGCGCTACCCGATACCGCCGTTCCCTCTGCCGGACGGGAGGGGGCGCGCGCTGCTCGACGTCGGCTGTAACTGGGGCCGCTGGACGATCGCCGCCGCGCGCGCCGGCTGGCGCCCGACCGGGATCGACCTGGCGAAGAAGTCGGTGGTCGCGGCGCGGCGCGTGGCCGGGCAGCTCGGGGTGGAGGCCGAGTACGTGGTCGCGGACGCCCGCGAGCTGCCGTTCGAGGACGGGTCGTTCGACACGGTCTTCTCGTACAGCGTCCTCCAGCACCTGGCCAAGGAGGATCTCCCGCGGGTGGTGTCGGAGGTCGGACGAGTGTTGCGCCCCGGCGGCCTCGTCTGGATCGAGATGCCCAACGCGCGCGGGCTGCTCAACCTCGTCCGGCAGGCGCGGCGGGGCTTCTCGGCCGGCAGCGGTCAGGACGTCCGCTACTGGACGCTCGCGGAGCTGCGCGAGCTGTTCGGCGCGATCGGGCCGGTCTCGATCTCGGCCGACGGCTTCCTGACGATCAACCCGCAGGCAGCGGATCTCGACCTGCTCCCGCCGCGCTCGCGCGCCGTCGTCCGGATCTCCGAGCGGCTGACGCGGGCGTCCGAGCGCCTTCCGCTGCTCGTGCAGGTGGCCGACAGCGTCGTCGTCCACGCCCGGAAGACCGCGTGAACCGGGCCGCGGACGTCGTCCTGGCCTCGGCCGGGCTCGTGCTGGCGAGCCCGCTGGTGGGCGCCGGTGCGCTCGCGGTCAAGCTCCAGGACGGCGGGCCGATCCTCTACCGGCAGCAGCGCGTCGGGAAGGACGGCGAGGAGTTCGAGCTGCTGAAGCTGCGGACGATGGTGGTCGGGGCGGAGAAGCTCGGCGCCGGCTACGCGGTCGACCGCGGCGACCCGCGGATCACCCGCACCGGCCGGCTCCTCCGCCGGCTCTCGATCGACGAGCTGCCGCAGCTCTGGAATGTCGTCCGCGGCGAAATGAGCCTGATCGGCCCGCGGCCGACGCTGCGCTACCAGGTCGAGCGGTACGACGAGCGCCAGCGCCGCCGGCTCGAGGTGAAGCCCGGAATCACCGGCTGGGCGCAGATCCACGGCCGCGCCGCGCTGCCCTGGGAGGACCGGATCGAGCTGGACGTCTGGTACGTCGAGCACCGCTCCCCGAAGGTCGACCTGAAGATCCTGGCGCGCACGCCGCTCGCCCTGTTCGGCGGCACGTACAAGGGCGAGACCGGAGGCTGGACTCCGAGCGGCTGATCCGGCCGAAGCTCGGCGCCTCACTGCTTCGGCGGCGGAGCGAGAGGGATCCCTTCGGCGCGTGCAGTGCGTACCACCTGCTCGTCTAAGGACGCGACCGAGCCGCCCGTGTGCCGTGCCCGTGTCCGGACCGTCGCGACATCGCCCAATCCGGCGACCGGCGGACGGCTACCCTCTGCCGTCGTGACCACCGTGCTCTTCACCTGCGCCGGGCAGCGCGTCGACATCGTCTCCGCCTTCCGGCGGGCCGGAGCGCGCACGGTCGCGGTCGACGCCGACCCGCTCGCGCCCGCGCTCTACCACGCGCACGAGCGCGCGATCGTTCCCCGCGTCGACGACGCCGGCTACCTACCCGCGCTCCAGGCGCTCGTCCGTGGGCACGGGGTGCGGCTGGTGATCCCGCTCGCCGACCTCGACCATCTGTTGCTCGCGGAGCGGCGAACGGATCTCGACGGCGCGCTGGTCCTGCTGCCGGCGCCCGAGGTCGTCCGCCGCACCGAGGACAAGTACGAGGCGCACCTCTTCTTCGAGGCCAACGGCATTCCCTCGCCGGCGAGCTGGCTGCCGGACGAGCTCCCCGAAGACCTTCCGTACCCGGTGCTGGTCAAGCCGCGCCGCGGCTTCGGCTCGCGGCACATCTACCGCGCGGACGATCCGGAG
>Ga0207683_10005911_pt1 | contig 10488 bp, 12 predicted proteins | sample KBSM73metaG_FD_184333 | JGI IMG/M metagenome (GOLD analysis project Ga0207683, IMG submission 184333) | Miscanthus rhizosphere microbial communities from Kellogg Biological Station, Michigan, USA - KBS M7-3 metaG (SPAdes) (version 2) | ecosystem: Host-associated > Plants > Roots > Rhizosphere >...
CGGGCGGCGGAAAGCTCCGGTTCTCGGTCAACACCGACTCGATCGACGACTGAGACATGGCTCCTCCTCAGATCACGGCAATGGCATCGATCTCGACGAGCGCGCCGCGGGGCAGCTTCGCGGCCTGAACGGTCGCGCGAGCGGGCGGGTCATTCACGAACTTCTCGCCATAGATGGCGTTCACGACCGCAAAGTCTTCCATGCTCGCGAGGAAGATCGTGGTGCGCACGACCTCGGCGAATCCCGCCCCCGTCGCCGCAAGCACCGCACCCAGGTTCGCGAGCACCTGGCGGGTCTGCGCCTCGACGCCGCCCTCGACCATGTTCCCGGTCGACGGGTCGATCGCGATCTGCCCGGAGCAGAACACCATCTTCTGCGCCCCGACGTCGACGACGACGGCCTGTGAATACGGTCCGATCGCTGCGGGCGCCTCGGCAGTTCTCACGATGTTGCGCGGCATGAATCGGTCGTATCACAGCCCGCCATTGACACCTGCCGGGAGCGGTTGCTAAGAGATACGCCTCTCGGGCGTTTAACTCAGCGGGAGAGTGATTCCTTCACACGGAATAAGTCGGGGGTTCAATCCCCTCAACGCCCACCACGAAAGCGGCCGGTTGCCAGACCGGCCGTTTTTCATTGGAGCCCGAAACACCGACGCGAGAGGACCGCCACGCTATCGCGTCAGCACTTCGATCCAGTGGCCGCTCGGGTCCGCGAAGTAGACGGCCCTGCTGCCGCCACGATCGGCGACCTGATCGGGTTGGGTCTGCTGTGGATCCGCCCAGTACGGCATCCGGCGTTCGTGGATCCGCGCGAGCACGGCGTCGAACTCGGGATCGGTTACCGCGAACGCATAGTGCTGAGGCGCAAACGGTTCTCCGGCGTCGGCGAAATCGAGCGATGTGCCGCTCGCGAGCCGGATCGCGAGGAACCGCCCCCCGGGTCCAATCGCGCTCGGCGGCGGCAGCCCGAGCATCTCGGCGAGAAACGTAGCGGACGCGCGCTTGTCGCGTGACCGAACGATCAGGTGGTCGAGCTCTACCGGCATGCGAGCAGAGTAGCGCGCGTGAGCGCCGGAGCGGCCGCGATCGAGCCGCTACCACAGCGGGCCCGGGCACTCCTGCGGGTCGATCGCGCCGTGTGCCTTCCAGCCTTCGCGTAACAGCCACGTGCTCGGTGGCGAGACCGGCAGCGGATCGTGCGCCGGGTGCTTCGCGAACGTGATCGTCCAGCCCTTGAAGCTGACCGCGCTCGAGTACTCGTCGAGGTTAGCCGAGAGCATGCGGCCGTTCAGGAAGTCCTCGCGGTGGCGGCGCCAGTTGTTCAGCACGTACGCGAGCGCGTGGCGCGCGTAGCTGCCGGTGCGAATCTGCGACGAGTGATAGCGGTCCGCGAACACGTCGTCGCACGAGCCGGTGGACCGGTTGATCGCGCGCGCCGCGCGGATCGCGAAGCTCTGCATTCCGCGCGAGAGCGCCTGCTTGCTGCGCGCCTCGACGATCAGGTGCAAGTGGTTCCTCTGGATCGAGATGTGGCAGATCCGGAAGTCCGGGTTGTCGAGGTAGAAGGAGAGGACGCTGCGCAGGACGTCGTAGGTGCTGCGGTGCCGCAAGCTCGTGCGCCTCGTCGAGCGCAGCGTCACGTGGACCGGGTGGCGCGGATCGAGCTCGGGCCGCCTGCGATGGGGGCCGCCGACGCGCTTGCCGGACTTCTTGCGGCCGGCCTTGCGGCGCGGCGTGCCGTCCTTGCGACGAAGGACCTTGCCGTTGGCATCGCGCGCCCACTCGTCACGCCCACCTGTTCTCGACATTGGGGCACTAAAGTATTTCGGTCTGACATCGACGCGGCGCTGCCGGAGATCGTCGCGAACGGTGCCGCGTCCGTACCAGGAGCCTGTGGATGCTGACGTCGTTGGTGGACAAGCCCGCGGCTACAACGCGCTCCTGAGTGGCTTGCCCACAACGACTTGGATGGCCGCACTCGCTTCGTCGGTCGCCCGGTGCGGCCATCCACAGCCTCCACAGGCCTACGACCACCCCAGAGTTTCTTCGGTTTCGGAAGAGACATGGCGCAACGTCCGCAGGCTCGAGCGCAGTGGCTGCTCGGCCGTGCGGCCGAAGGCGGTGCGAGGTTGCGCTCTGGCGTGCGCACGCGCCTCACGATGTGCAACGGGTAGCGTGCGCGCGTGGCACAGCCGCACGAAGGTCGCCGGTTTCTCGACGAGAAACGGGCACGTGCCACAGTCGATCATGACCAGGTCACTCCTCGTGAAGAAGCAGAGCAAGGCCAAGGGCGTCGTGCCGGCAGCGGCGAGCTTCGTCGTGCCGGGCGTCGGTCAGCTCATCAACGGTCAGGGCGGCAAGGCGCTCGGCGTGTTCGGCGTGGCGGTGGCGACCGGCGCCGCGTTCATGACCGGGCTGCCGCTGATCGGCGCGGTGATCGGGCTCGCGCACCTGGGGACGCACGCGTACGCCGTCGGCGATGCGTACATCCAGGCTCGCAAGAAGCACTAGCGGCGCGCGCGCGGCCAGACCGCGATGATCGGGACTGCGATCGAGATCAGCTGGCTCGGCAACGAGAGGCCCGCGTTGAGCGCGGCACTGCCGAGCGGCGGGAAGCCCATGAGGAAGACCCAGGCGACGGCGACGAGCCAGCCGCGCCAGTGGCGCACCGACGTTCCGAGCGAGAGCAGCCAGAGCGTCGCGATCGCGGTGTAGTTCGGCGCGTACGGGCTGCGCAGCGTGCCGAGGCACACGATCGCGAGCCAGACGATCGCCTCGCGTGCTCGCGTATCGCTCGCCGGGGCACGCGTATCGGTCACCGGCGCCACTGCGTCAGTCGCCGGTGCCGGCGGCACGCGCGAGCCGCGCCACGCGAGCGCCACCGCGCCCAGCGTCCAGATCCATGCGAACGTCGCCGCGACGGGGCGGCCCATGCCAGGCACGCCGAGGGCGCCGAGCTTGAATGCGAGCGAGTAGACCGAGTGGTTATCCGGGTTGCCCTCGGTGAACGCGAACGCCTTGCCACTCGCCATCCGCGGCAGCTGCTCCGTGATGAACGCTGCGAGCGTGCCGGGCCCGAGCACGAGCGCCGCCAGCGCGGTGAACGCCGCGAGTGCGATCAGCGTGGCGCCGATCGCGCGCCACTGCCGGCGTACCGCGAGGTAAACGAGCAACAGGCCGGGGAACAGCTTGGTCGCGGTGGCGAACGCGAGCAGCATGGCGCCGCTTGCGGTGCGGTCGCGCGCGAACTGCAGCATCGCGATGACCGCGCACGCGATCACCAGCGCGTGGGCCTGCCCCCATTGCAGCGTGAACACGAACGGCGTCGACAGCGCGACCGCGGGCACGAGCAGCAGCGCGGTCGCGCCGCCGCGGCCACCGACCCAGATCGCGAGCACGACGAACGCGGCGAGGAAGCCAACCGCCGACAGGCCGAACCAGACGTCGCGGATCAGCTGGTAGTTATCGGTCGCGGCGACCGCGGCGCGCGGCAACAGCGCGAAGGGTGGCGGGTACTCGTACGGATCGCCGAGGTGGGCGCCGAGGCCGGCGACCTGCGAGGCGTGGCCCGACGCGTAGGGCTCGGGATCCCAGAGGTCATCGTGGCCGAGGGCCGCGAGCTCGCCCGCGCGCACGTAGGCCGCGAGGCACGCGTGTTGCGCACTCTCCGGGATCGGCGGGAACGCCGAGGCCCAGGCCTGCGAGGGATCCATCGCGAAGACGCTGATGCGCGCCGTGTTGGTGACCGCGAGCACCGCGCCGACGATCCAGATCCAGCGCACGATGCGGCGCCGGGTGAACCAGCCGTCGAGCTCCGCCGGTAGGCGCGCCGCGAGACGGCCGGCGAAGGCCACCCCGATGACGATGCCCGCGAGCGTGCCGACCGCAACCGGTACGAAGCGCACGAGGCCCAGGACCTCGCAGAGGACGCCCGCGACCGTGGCGCCTGCACAGCTACCGATCAGCGCGAGGCCGACAACCGCGACACCACGACGCTCGGGACGCTCCACCACACGCGCATCGTACGCGAGCAGCGGGCGTCCCGGCGTTACAGACTCGAATCAGCGGATCACTTCAGAGCGTCGTTTGTATCGCTCTCGATCTTGTCGAACGAGTCGTTGACGTCCTTCGTGAACGCATCCCAGTCAGCCGCCGCGCGGTCCTGCATGGTGCCGAGCTTGGTCGACAGCTGATCGCGACGCGCCTTCAGGTCGACCGCGGCCTGCTTGGACTTCGCGTCCGTGCGCGCCGAGAGCTCGTTGATCTTGATGTCGAGCTTGGCCATGCGGTCCTTCACGGTCGTGGAGAACTTGTCCTTCGCCGCGACGAGGTCGACCTTGGCCGCCTGGAGGTCAGCCTGGGCCTTGTCGAGGTCCTTGGGCTTGCTGTCCTTGTCCTCGGCCGTCTTGTTGTAGTCCTTGGCCTGGTCGTTGACGTTCTCGGCCGTCTTCTTCACCTCGTTACCCGCAGCGCCGGTGTCGTCCTGCTTCTTCTTGCAGCCGCCAGCGGCGAGCGCGATCGAGACGAGAGCAATCGATAGAGTGGTACGCATCTGAAGTCCTTTCGACAAAGTGCCTTCGAGTGGCTGCAACGAAAGTGCCGCCGCAACTGCGCGCGATCCGCGGGATCGCGTCGACGTTCAGTGTGTCGACCGTGCGCTGCGCGCGCGAGCGCTCGCCAATTCCGTCAATGTCATCGAGTGATTACATGCGTCGCGTGGGCTTGCGTTTGATGGCGCGCGGCGATACCGCTGTCGGGTGAAGCGCTTTCTCGTCATCACCGTTCTTGCGGCCTGCGGCTCGAAGTCGCCGCCGCCCACCGTCGCAACGTCTTCGCCGGCCCCCGCGCCTGTACCGGCTGCCACGCCGGCTGTCGCGCCCGCGCCGACACCTCCTCCGGCTCCCGCCATGAATCCATTCTTCGCCGTCAGTACGCTGCCGTATCACCTGCCGCCGTTCGACAAGATCAAGGACGCGGACTACATGCCCGCGTTCGAGAAGGGCATGGCGGATCAGCGCGTCGAGATCGATGCGATCGCGAAGAGCAGCGAGGCGCCGACGTTCGAGAACACGATCGTCGCGATGGAGAAGTCGGGCCGGCTGCTCACGCGGGTTCAGAAGGTGTTCTTCAACCTGAACCAGAGCAACGGCGACGACGCGATGCAGAAGATCGAGGCGGAGATCACGCCGAAGCTCTCCGCGCACAACGACTCGATCATGCTCGATGGCCCGCTGTTCCAGCGCGTCGAGACGATCTACGCGCAGAAGGCGAAGCTCGGGCTCGATGCCGAGAGCGCACAGCTGCTCGAGCGCTATCACCGGATGTTCGTGCGCGCGGGCGCCAAGCTCGACGACGCCCACAAGACGCGCCTCAAGGAGCTCAACGAGCAGCTGAGCGGCCTCAACACCGCGTTCCGCCAGAAGGTGCTGCAGGCGACGAAGGACGGCGCGGTCGTGGTCGAGGACGTCAAGCAGCTCGACGGCTTCACGCCCGAGCAGATCAGCGCGGCCGCCGAGGCGGCGAAGGCGCGCGGGATGGCCGGCAAGTGGCTCATCACGCTCCAGAACACCACGCAGCAGCCGCCGCTCGAGCAGCTGACCAACCGCGAGCTGCGCCAGCGCATCTTCGAGGCCAGCGCGAACCGCGCGCAGACCGGCGCGAGTGACACGCGCGAGACGGTCACGAAGATCCTCACGCTGCGCGCCGAGAAGGCGAAGCTGCTCGGCTATGCCGACTACGCGAGCTACGCGCTCGCCGAGGAGACCGCCGGCACGCCGAAGGAAGTGAACCGCATCCTCGATCAGCTGGCGCCCGCGGCGCTCGCGAAGGCGAAGATCGAGGCCGGCGAGATCCAGAAGGTGATCGACGCGCAGGCGAAGGCGGCCAAGACCAAGTCGTTCACGCTCGAGCCGTGGGACTGGGAGATCTACGCCAATGAGGTCCGCAAGCAGCAGTTCGGCTTCACCGACGCCGACGTCAAGCCGTACTTCGAGCTCGACCGCGTGCTCCACGACGGCGTGTTCTTCGCCGCGAACAAGCTCTACGGGATCACGTTCGTCGAGCGCAAGGACCTGCCGGTGTACGAGCCGACCGTGCGCGCGTTCGAGGTCAAGGATGCGAGCGGCGAGACGCTCGGCCTGATCCTGCTCGACTACTACAAGCGTGACGCCAAGCAAGGCGGCGCGTGGATGGACACGTTTGTCGATCAGACCTCGCTGTTCGGCGACAAGCCGGTGATCGTCAACAACCTCAACATCCCGCGCCCCGCGCCCGGCGAGCCGACGCTGCTCACGTTCGACGAGGTCACGACGATGTTCCACGAGTTCGGCCACCTGCTCCACGGTCTGTTCTCGAACGCGAAGTACCCGCTCTTGTCGGGCACGAACGTCCCGCCGGACTTCGTCGAGTTCCCGTCGCAGTTCAACGAGATGTGGGCGCGCGACCCCGCGGTGCTGGCGAACATCGCCAAGCACCACAAGACCGGCGAGGCGATGCCGAAGGCGCTGCTCGACAAGGTGCTCGCGGCGAAGACCTACGGCCAGGGCTACGCAACGCTCGAGTACCTCGAGGCCGCGATGATCGACATCTCGTGGCACCAGCTGCCGGCGACGAAGCTGCCCAAGCCCGACGACGTCATGAAGACCGAGGCCGGCTTCCTCACGAAGGTGCACGCGTCGTACGGCCCGGTGCCGCCGCGCTATCACACGCCGTACTTCCTGCACATCTTCGCGGGCGGCTACGAGGCTGGCTACTACGCGTACATCTGGAGCGAGGTGCTCGCGCGCGACTCGGGCTCGTGGTTCACCAAGCACGGCGGACTCACGCGCGAGAACGGCGACACGTTCCGCAAGTCGATCCTGTCGCGCGGCCGCACGTCGGAGCCGAGCGATCTGTTCAAGGCGTTCTACGGCCACGCGCCCGACATCGAGCCGCTGCTCGAGTATCGCGGCCTCGGCAAGACGAAGCACTGAGCGAAGCCCCAGCGCTCGCCTGAGATGGCCCCGAATTGCCGAGCAGTTCGGTCGAGGCCGAGGAGCCGCCCCGAAGCACTCCTCGACGGAATGCGAGGACGCGGCGACGAAGGCATTCGACCGAAATGCCGCGGCAAGGCGGGGTCAGATCAGGCGAGGGCTGGGGCTACATCGGGGTGACGGCGCCGCTCGCCATGTCGACGCGGTACGTGTGCGTGCCGTCGAGCTGGATCGTCGCCTGACCGCCGGCGGCGAACGTCACCGTCGCCGCTGCCGTGTACGAGCGCACCGTGGGATTTGCAGTCGCACGGGTGCGCTTGGCGGTAACCGCGTAGGTGATGCCGCCGGCAAACGGCTCGGTCGGCTGCGGATCGAGCCGCACGTGATCGAAGTTCGTGCCGTCGACGGTGAGCTGGAAGCGCGTGCCGTCGCTCGCGAGGTCGGCGACGAGCAAGAGCCGGTCGGTTCCCTCGACCTGCGGCTTGTTCAGATAGATCTCGTGGATCGTCCAGTGCGTCGTCGCCTTGTACTCGGAGAACGAGAGCGTATCGACCATCACCGGGCCGTCGATCGTCGCCATCCAGTGGATGTGATCGGAGTCGGGGCCGCAGGTGAAGTTGTCGTTCGCCTGCTGATCCTCGCAGTGGAACATGTAGTCGTAGCGGACCGAGCCGCGCGTGCCGACGAGCTCGCCGGGCTGTAGCTGCGTGAACCCTGGCAGCTGACCGCCGCCGTAGGCCGCGTTGACGCCGTCGACCATCGCCTGCAGCTGCGTCGAGCGCATCGCACCGACGAGCGTCGTCGCGAGGTCGTCGTAGTCCTGCTCGACGCCGCGGTCGACGTACGCATCAGCGGTCGCATCGCCGTCGCCAGTGACACCGCCGTCGCCGGCAACACCGCCATCACCAAGCGCTCCGTCCCCCGGCAACGCGACATGCGCATCCGGCGATCCTGCCGACGGGGCGTGACTACTCGTGCAGGCGGCGACCGCAGCAGTCCCCGCGAGAAGAGCTCGCATCATGCGGAGACTGTCAGCAAGCGTCGGACCACCGCGTAAGCATCCGACCGCACGTGACAAACCGTGGTGGCGGAGCACGTTGCGTGTGCGGCGCGCGACGGAATTTCTCGCAGCGCGGCGTGTCGCCCCGGCGCGTAACGGTCAGCTCAACGCTTGCGGCCGAGATCGCTGAAGTCGTCGTCCGTCGCCTGCGTCTGCTCGTTCGCCGACCAGTCGACGAGCTGGCTGTCATCGACTGCGATCTCGGCGCCGGCCTCGACCGGCTCGTCGGAGACCTCGGTGCCTGCGCGACGCGGAGGGCGGCCTCCAGCGGGCGGTGCAGCGACCTGCGGACGGCGCTGCGCCGAGCCGAGGCGGCCGATGCCGGTGTTGCTCTGGCGGAAGCGCTGCGCGGTCGGCGTGCGTGCACGCACCGGCGCCGCCGTGGAGTCGCTCTCGAGCTCGTTGATCAGATCGGTGAGCGCCGCGGATGCCGGCGCGGGGATATCGGGACCGACCGCTGCCATCGGCGGAGGCGTCGGCCGCGTCGGCGAGATCACGACATCGGGCGGCGGCGGCGTGAGCGGCGTGCGCGACGAGGAGGCCGACGACGACGACGACGACAACGCCGCGGTTGCGGCCGGCGCGGGCGCGATGATCTCGATCTGCTTGCCGAGCGAGCGCGCACCGACCTCGGAGATGCAGTTCCAGATCAGCTGCGCGGGAACGTGCTCGGCGAGGTTCGGCAGGCCGATCGTCTCGATCACGAGCTGCGCGTCGACCTTCGGCGCACCGAGACACGCGGTCAGGAGGCGCGCCCACAGCGGACGCGGGAGATGCTGCGCGAGCACGTCGGGCGTGGCGTGCTTGAGGACGTCCTCGGGTCGCGCGATCCCGAGATCGAGCGCGCTGGTGAGCGCGTCGACGAAGAACGTCTTGATGCTCACGGGACCACCACGTTGGTGAGCCCTGCCCTTGCTGCCGCGGCGGCAATGCAGGCCCACAGCACCTCGTGCGGAACATGGCGCGCGAGCACCTCGGGCGTCACGGTCTCGAGCACGCGCTCGGGCGTCATCGCGCCGGCGGTCAGCGAGGCTTGCAGCACCTTGGACAGCAGGTCCGGAGGCAGGTGGTTCGCGAGCACATCGGGCGTCGCGTGCGCGAGAACGTCGGTCGGATTGAAGATCTGATTCTGGAGACCCGATTCGACGACGCGCGCGAACCACGCCTGGCGCTGATCCTGGGACATTTCATAACGGTACACCCAAAATCCCAGAATCATCCTTGCAATGCCGCCCTGCGTCTTGCACGGTGAAATTTCGATGACGGAGGCACGCGCAAAGCTCTCGTCGGGCACGCTGCTGTACCGCCACGTCGACGGAGCCGTCGAAGTCCTGCTCGTGCACCCGAGCGGCAACTACAACCGGCGCGCGCCGTGGGGCATCCCGAAGGGCGCGCCGAACGCGGACGAGACGCTCGAAGCGACCGCGCTGCGCGAGACGCTCGAGGAGACCGGCCTCGATGTGAAGGCGCCGCTCACCGATCTCGGACATGTCGACTACACGCGGTCCAAGAAGCGCGTCCACGCGTTCGCTGCGCGAGCCCCCGAGGGTGCGTCACCGCGGTGCGCGAGCTGGGAAGTCGACAAGGTCGAGTTCATCGAGATCACGCGCGCCCGGCGGGTCATTCACCCCGACCAGGCGGCCCTCCTCGATAGACTCCAGCGTCATCTGGGGACCCCGAAGATGGAGTCGGACGAGCTTGCCTCGGCCGACGGGGTCGACGAAGCGGCAAGTGTCGAGAAGACCTCGGCCTAGTGTCGGACAGCCTGACACGCGCGCCCTTTTCGCTCGACAATCCTGCGCACCGTGGCAACACTCCATTGCCTGTAGTTTCACTTCCTGACCAGACCCCCTAGCTGAAATCAGCTGGTTGGCGGCCTGGCCAGATGGGCTGGTTGCTGCGCGCGACTTCGGTGCGCAACCTGCAATGAAACGGTTCATGGCCTCGGGCGTACCTGTCGTGAAAGGGAACACGACCCGAGGTGCAACGGTTCAGATCGAAACGACGTCTCACTAGGAATCAGGAGTAAGCCATGGCGACCACCCACACCGCTCGACGCCGGCAGCGTACCAATGCGCACCGGACCACCACGGGTACGGCTCATGGCCGGGCGCCGCGCGCGCGCACGACGCGCAGTGCGCAAACGACCGATGTGGCATCAGCGCCCGCTCCCGTGGCGATCCCCGTCGCGGAAGAGGTCGTGACGCCCGTGAAGGCGGCCACGAAGGCGATTCGTTCTCCCGATGCCGACGATCACCTGGCGGCGTACTTCCGTCAGCTCGCCGAGCACGAGCTGCTGACGCCCGAGGACGAGCGCGAGCTCTCGCAGGGGATCGAGGACACCGAGATCCTGACCTGGGAGCGCGTGTTCGCGCGCCCGGAGATCATCAAGCCGATCCTCGCCCTGGTCGAGCCGAACCTCGAGCAGCCGGTGCACTTCGCCAAGCTGGTGAAG
>Ga0207683_10005913_pt1 | contig 10486 bp, 8 predicted proteins | sample KBSM73metaG_FD_184333 | JGI IMG/M metagenome (GOLD analysis project Ga0207683, IMG submission 184333) | Miscanthus rhizosphere microbial communities from Kellogg Biological Station, Michigan, USA - KBS M7-3 metaG (SPAdes) (version 2) | ecosystem: Host-associated > Plants > Roots > Rhizosphere >...
CCGCGTCCGGCCCGCGGATACCCATATCGAGGTGTGGTCGACTTGATCTGCGGCACAGTAAACTCCTCCGACGCGTCTTTCAGGTGAGGCCTTCAATGACTGCGTGCCGACCTCTTTCGTGCGTTGCCGCGCTGGCAGCGCTGCTCGCCGTTCAGCCATTTGTCGTTGCTCAGGGGCAGGGGCCCGCGAAGGGGCCAGGCGGCGCAGGTCCATTCTTCTTCGACACGGTTACGGGGCAACGGATCAAGGTCACACAAATGGCGGATGGCCTGGTGCACCCCTTCGGTATGGCGTTTCCAGATGCGCGCACGATCCTCGTGACCGAGCGATCTGGTCGCCTGCGCGTCATCAGGGACGGGAAGCTCCTGCCGAAGCCCGCGTGGGAAGCGCCAGAGCCACCGGCGGGGTCGCCGCCCTCGAACAATGCTCCCGACCTCCTGCATTTCGTGGAGGTCCATCCCGCGTTCGCGCAGAACCGGCTGGTGTATCTGAGCTACCCGAAGTACGGCCCGCGCGGAAACACGATTGCGGTCGGTCGTGGGAAGTTGATGGGGGATGCTCTCGCAGACTTCCGGGAGATCTTCGTCTCCGATGCCTGGGAGAGCTACGGCGCCAATCCTGGACGAATGCTTTTCATGCGCGATGGCACTCTGCTCGTGACCGTCGGCGATCGCGATCGCTACTGCTGCGACGGGTCCGAGAACACCAGCCAGCGGATGAAGGCGCAGACCCTGGACAACGACTTCGGCAAGATCCTTCGCGTTCGCGACGACGGCAGCATCCCGTCCGACAACCCTTTCGTGGGGCGAGCCGGCGCCTTGCCGCAGATCTACAGTTACGGTCATAGGAATGCCTACGGCTTGGCGTACAACCCCGAGACGGGTGAGCTCTGGGAATCCGAGATCGGTCCGCTTGGCGGCGACGAGATCAACATCCTCCGCGCCGGACACAACTACGGGTGGCCGCTCGTGTCGACCGGCCGCAACTACACCGGCACGCCGGTGTCTGACCGTCCCTGGACGCGTGAGGGCATGGACGATCCGCGGATGTTCTGGAACCCGGTGATCAGCCCATCGGGTCTGATCTTCTATACGGGCGACCAGTTCAAGGGCTGGAAGGGGAGTGCGTTTCTCGGTGCTCTGAACGGGAAAGCGCTGTGGCGTGTGTCGCTCAACAATCCGAAGCCGCAGCAAGTGGAACAACGCGAGGTGTTGCTGGCTTCGCTCGACGTTCGGGTGCGCGACGTGCAACAGGGCCCCGACGGCAATCTCTACATCGCGACCGAACTCCAGACCGCCGGAGTGAAACCGGACGGCACCGTGATGCGCATCGAGCCGGCTCCGTAGTAAGAGGTGGACCCACGGCGGTCAGGCGTCGCGATCCCGCCTGACCTTCACTTTCTTGCCGCGGAGTGTTCCTGCCCCGACCGCCTCGATGATCGCCTCGGCGAGATCTTCTGGCACTTCCACCACGGAGAAGTTCTCGGCGATGCGAATCGCGCCGATGGCGCTCGACGGCACGCCGCTCTCACCCGCGAACGCGCCCACGAGGTCGCCCGGTCTGATGCCCGCCTTCTTGCCTGCGCCGACGAACAGGCGCGTGAAGCCGCCATCGGGACCACGCTCGGCCGGAACAGGCAGTGTTCCCCCTCTACCGGAACGCCTTGGCGGCGTTCCTTGTGCGATCTCTTCCTCAATGCCATCGCCGCTGGCCGCGCTGTGCGCCATCTTCACCGCGGCCGCCGCGATGTCCATTACGTCGAACTCACCGGCGAGCGCCGTCACGACCGCGCGCACATCGTCGAAGTCGCCTTCGGCGAGCCGTTCACGCAGGGACACCGTCAACTGCTCGAGGCGACGCGCCTGCAGGTCCTTGACCGTGGGAACTGGCTGCACGTCGATCTTCTGCTTGGTGAAGTGTTCGATGGTGCGGAGCAGGCGGTGCTCGCGCGGATCGGCGAGGGTGATGGCCGTGCCAATGCGACCCGCACGCCCGGTGCGCCCGATGCGATGCACATACGATTCGGGATCGGCGGGGAGGTCGTAGTTCACGACGTGCGAGACATGCTCGATGTCGAGCCCGCGCGCGGCGACGTCGGTGGCCATGAGCAGGTCGGTCTTTCCCGAGCGCACGCGGTTCATCACGGCATCGCGCTGACGCTGTTGCATGCCACCGTGCAGCGCCTCCGCGCGATAGCCGTGCGCGTTGAGCGTCTCGACGAGCGTATCCACGGCGAGCCTGGTCCGGCAGAACACGATGGCCGTGCGCGGATGTTCCATGTCCAGGATGCGGTCGAGCGCGGCCGGCTTCTGGTCACGGCGCACGATGTAGGCAACCTGGCGCACGCGCGGGAGCGTGCCCGAGGCGCTCTTTTCGGCCGCGATCGTCACGCGCTCCGGTGTCCGCAGGTGCCGCTCGGCGATTTTCAGGATGCGGGCGGGAAGCGTCGCAGAGAACAGCGCCGTCTGGCGCGTCGCCGGCGTGCCCTCGATGATCTGCTCGATGTCCTCGGCGAATCCCATGTCCAGCATTTCGTCCGCCTCGTCGAGCACGAGGACGCGAATGCCGTCGAGACGCAAGGTCTCGCGGCGGATGTGATCCAGCGCGCGGCCTGGCGTGGCGACGACGATGTGCGCGCCGCGATCGAGTGCGCGAATCTGCTGCTCCATCGCTGCACCGCCGTAGAGCGGGACGACGATGATGCCGGTCCCGTCTGCGTACTTGTGGATCGCCTCACTGACCTGCATCGCCAGCTCGCGTGTCGGGACGAGTACGAGACCACCGGCAGGGGCCGCCTTCGACTGCTTCCTGCTGCCTACGAGTCGCGGTCGCTCTTCGTGAATGCCGGCAGCCCGTCGCGAACGTTCGGCACGCTCTTCGTGCGACGTGCCCACTGGTGGCGCCGGCTCAGCGAGGCGCTGGATCATGGGGAGGGCGAAGGCGGCGGTCTTGCCGGTTCCAGTGGCGGCCTGAGCGAGCAAATCGCTGCCGCGGAGCATGACGGGGATCGTCTCCCGCTGGACCGGCGTCGGTTCCTCGTAGCCGAGCGCGGTCACAGCCGACAGCAGGGTCTCGGAAAGCCCGAGTGTCGGGAAGCCCCCCTTCGATGAGGAGTTGCGTGAGGAAGGCATCCACAATTCTCCCATGGCGCGACGGTACGTCGAACGGTCGCCAGTATGATCGTCACCATGGCAGGCTGGCGCCTCGAGCACACCTACGCGGATCTGCCGCAGATCTTCTACTCGCATGCGGAGCCAACGGCGGTTCGCGAGCCGCGGCTGGTCGCGTTCAACCGGCCGCTGGCAGCCGTGCTTGGGCTCGAGGCGGACGCGATCGCGCGCCCGGAAGGCGCCGCGATCTTCGCCGGCAATGTCCTGCCCGAAGGTGCTCGACCGATCGCGCAGGCGTACGCCGGTCACCAGTTCGGCCACTTCACCGTTCTCGGTGACGGCCGCGCGATCCTGCTCGGTGAGCAGATCACGTGTTCCGGCGATCGCGTGGACATCCAACTGAAAGGGGCAGGGCAGACGCGATTCTCCCGCGGCGGCGATGGGCGCGCCGCGCTCGGGCCCATGCTGCGGGAATACATCATCAGCGAGGCAATGCACGCGCTCGGCATTCCGACCACCCGGAGCCTGGCCGTGGTGACGACGGGGGAGCCTGTGTATCGCGAGGGCGTGCTCGAGGGCGCAGTGCTCACGCGCGTCGCTGCGAGCCACATCCGCGTCGGCACCATGCAGTGGGCAGCGGCGCACGACGACACAGGGGTGAGGGGAGCGGCGATACGGGCACTTGCCGACTACACGCTGTCGCGACACTACCCGGAACTTGCGGAAACGCCCGAGCCGTATGTCTCGCTCTTCGAGGCGATCCTCGTGAGGCAGGCATCCTTGATAGCCCGATGGCAGCTGGTCGGCTTCATTCACGGCGTGATGAACACCGACAACATGGCGCTCTCCGGCGAAACGATCGACTACGGTCCGTGCGCGTTCATGGACGCGTACGATCTCGCGACGGTGTTCAGCTCCATCGACCACAGCGGGCGATACGCCTACGGCAACCAGCCGCCGATCGCGCAGTGGAACCTGGCGCGACTGGCCGAGGCGATGTTGCCGCTGTTCGATCCGGACGTCGATCGAGCGGTGGAGCGGGCAACGGAAATGCTCGACCGCTTTCCGGACCTGTTCAACCAGCACAGGCTGGACGGCATGCGAGCGAAGCTCGGACTGTTTGCGCGGGAAGACGATGACGAAGCGTTGGTCAACGACCTGCTGGCGTGGATGCAGCGGCGGTCTGCCGACTTCACGAACACGTTCCGGTCGTTGACCAGCGGGCGTCTGACCGGAGACTCAATCAACGCCGATTCGGAGCTCGCGGCCTGGCGTTGTCGTTGGGAGGCGCGCCGCGGGCGGCAGCCGCAGTCGCCCATCGAGGCCGAGACCCTGATGCGACAGCACAACCCGGCGTTCATCCCGCGCAATCACAACGTGGAGGCGGCGCTCCTAGCCGCGACCACCAGCCACGATTTTTCCTTGATGGAGCGACTGCTCGAGGTGTTGGCCGCACCCTACGACTACGAACGCGACCTGCCGATGTTCAGCGCGCCAGGCTCGGGCGAGCGGCCGTACCGCACGTTTTGCGGTACCTAGCAGGACCGCAGTCCTCCCGCGATGCAGCGTGTCAGCGCCAGCCAAGCTCCGGGGCGACATACTTGAGAATGCTCTCGATGGCGTGAGCGTTGTACTCCACGCCCAACTGGTTGGGGACGGTCAGGAGCAGCGTGTCGGCGGCGGCGATGGCCTCGTCCGCTGCGAGCTGTTTGACCAACACGTCGGGTTCGGCGGCGTACGACCGGCCGAAGATAGCGCGAGTGTTCGCGTCGATGTAACCAATCTGATCCTGGTCGCGAGCGTCGCGTCCGAAGTAGGCGCGGTCGCGGTCGTCAACGAGCGCGAAGATACTCCGGCTCACGGAGACGCGCGGCTCACGCTGGTGCCCGGCCTCCTTCCATGCCTCCCGATACGCATCGATCTGCTTCCGCTGCTGAATGTGCAGCGGCTCGCCGCTCTCGTCGTCCTTGAGCGTCGAACTCTGGAGATTCATGCCTAGCTTCGCAGCCCACTTGGATGTCGCGTTCGAGCTGGAGCCCCACCAGATCCGCTCGCGCAGCCCCGTCGAATGTGGCTCGACGCGCAGCAGCCCGGGCGGGTTGGGGAACATCGGCCGCGGGTTGGGCTTGGCAAACCCATGGCCCTCGAGCGCCTCGAAGAAGACCTCGGCGTGGCGGCGTGCCATGTCGGCAGCGGTCTCGCCGTCACGGGGTGCATAGCCAAAATAGCGCCAGCCGTCGATCACTTGCTCCGGTGACCCGCGGCTGATGCCCAGTTGGAGCCGGCCGCCCGCGATGATATCCGCCGCCCCCGCGTCCTCCACCATGTACAGCGGGTTTTCATAGCGCATGTCGATGACGGCGGTGCCGATCTCGATTTTCTTCGTGCGCGCGCCGACGGCCGCGAGGAGCGGGAATGGCGATCCGAGCTGTTGGGCGAAGTGGTGTACGCGGAAGTAGGCACCATCAGCGCCCAGTTCTTCGGCGGCCACGGCCAGATCGATTGACTGGAGCAGCGAGTCCGCCGCCGTGCGCACCTGCGAGTGGGGCGACGGCGTCCAGTGCCCGAACGACAGAAACCCGATCTTTTTCACCCGCACATCCTCTCTCTCGTATGGAGAACCTAAAAGTCTATTCCAACGACATAAGTAACACTCTGGGCCAAGGGGCTCTCGATTCCGCTATAGTCGGGCTGTCTCAGCGCATCCCCCAGTGTCCTTCACACAAACCGATCCCGTCGCACTGCGCGTGGCCAGCGCTCCGGCCCAGACCATCACACCAGAACGTGCGGCGGGTTTCGTCACGTCGGGCATGTGGCTGGACTACGGTGCTGCGCTGTGCCAGCCCGACGTGTTCGACCGAGTGCTTGGGGCCCGCATCCACGAGGTCTCGAACATCAAGCTTCGTCACTGTCTCACGATGCGCCCGCGCGCGGTGATGGAGGCCGATCCCGACGGTCACCACATCTACTCGTTCAGCCTGCACTACTCCAGCTACGACCGGAAGAAACACGACGAAGGACGCTGCAACTACATCCCGGTCAATCTCGGCGAGATCCCCGACTACTACCGGCGCTTCATGTGCCCGGCGGACATCGTCATTCTCAAGACCTGTCCGCTCGACGGAAACGGCTACTACAATCTGAGCGCCGCCAACCTGTGGCATCACGCCATCATCGAGCGCGCCCGCATCGTCATCGTCGAGACGAGCCGGGGGCTGCCGTACGTCCATGGCGAACAGACGGGTCTCCACGTCAGCGAGGTCGACTACGTGATGGAGGGAGACGACGCCCCGGCGCCTGAACTCCCGAACCCGCCGATCCGCGAGGCCGACGTCGCCGTCGGACGGCTCATCGCGTCGGAAATCGAGGACGGGGATTGCCTGCAGATCGGGATCGGCGGCATGCCAAATGCCGTATGTGCGCTGCTGCTTCAAAGCGGCGTGCGCGATCTTGGCGTGCACACCGAGATGATGATCGACGGCGTCGCCGACCTTTACAAGGCAGGACGGATCTCTGGCGCCAGAAAGCGGTTGAATCCAGGCAAGCTGGTCTACTCGTTCGCGCTCGGCTCGCGCGATCTCTATGCCACGCTCGACGGCAACCACGACATGCACTGCTGTCCTGTGGACTACACCAACGCGCCCGACGTGATCATGCAGAACGAACACGTGGTCTCGATCAACAACACCACGCAGGTCGACTTGCAGGGACAAGCGGCTTCAGAATCCGACGGTCATCGCCACATCAGCGGAACCGGCGGCCAGCTGCAGTTCGTGCGCGGCGCGTACGCGTCGAAGGCCGGCAAGTCGTTCATTTGCCTCACGTCGACGTACGAAAAGCGCGGGGAGCGCAGGAGCCGGATCGTGCTCAGTCTCACTCAGGGAAACGTGGTGACGACGCCACGCTCTGACGTGATGTTCGTTGTCACCGAATACGGCATGGTCAACCTGAAAGGAAAGTCGATCGCGGAGCGAGCCAGGGCCCTCATCGGGATTGCGCACCCGGACTTCCGGGACGGTCTCGAGCGCCAGGCGTACGAGCACCGTCTGATCCCACGCGGCGTATCGTTCTGACGTATCCTGTCGCCCGATCGAGATCGCAGCAGGGAGGAATCGATGCGCGACTTCAGCGTCCTTTCACGTCGTGACGTGCTGAGAATGGCCGGCGCAGTCGGCGGATTGGCGGTGACAGGCGTCCCTGAGTTGTGGGCGCAGTCCGCCCGAAGGATCGAGTCCCTGGCGCCCGAGCTCGACCGCGTCGTCAGCACGAGCGAGCCGATTCGCGAGCTCGCCACCGGCTATGGCGGCACCATCGGTCCCGCCGAAGGGCCGGTGTGGTGGGCGGACGGCCACTATCTCCTCTTCAACGACATTAATACCGCGCGACGAATGAAGTACACGCCGGGCTCGAGTCCGACTGTCGCGATGGAGAAGACCAACGAGGCCAACGGCATGACGCGTGACCAGCAGGGCCGCCTCGTCTCTGCCGAACATCTCAGCAGACGGGTGACGCGTTACGAGTCCGATGGCAGCCTCACCGTCATCGCCAACAGCTTCCAGGGCAAGCGTCTGCTCAGGCCGAACGACGTGATCGTCAAGTCTGACGGTTCGATCTACCTCACCGACCCGGGCGGGAATGCCGCTCCCGAGCAGTGGGACGTGACGATCTCGGGCGTCTACCGCGTGTCGCCGGATCTCGGTTCCATGTCGCTCATCATCGATGACATGGTCAGGCCCAACGGGCTCGCGTTCTCGCCCGATGAAAGCACTCTCTATGTCGCCGATACGCGTCGCCGCCACGTGCGCGCCTATCAGATGCAGGCAAACGGCACGATCGCCAAGGAGACCAGTCGAGTATTCGTCGACCTGGGCGGGACGGAGCCCGGCGTGCCCGACGGCATGAAGGTCGACACAGCGGGCAACCTTTACTGTGGCGGTAGCGGTGGTCTGTACATCATCGACTCGAACGGCAAGAAGCTCGGGCGCATCGTCCATGGCCAGGCCGCGACGACCAACGTCGCTTTCGGCGGTGATGACTGGAAGACGCTCTACTTTACGACTGCGAGCACGCTCTTTTCAGTGAATGTCAAGATCGCCGGCGTACCGGTGCCGGCGAAGCGAACGACGTAAGAAGGTCAAAGGTCAAAGGTCAAAGGTCAAAGGTACAGGGTCATGATTGCGAAAGTTTCGATGGCCGTTTTGATGACGGTGCTTGTTATCGGGGCTGCCGGGTCATCGTCCACGCGGGCGCAGCAGAAGGTCGCCGGTGGAACTCTCACCGCTGGGGATTACGTGGAAATCCAGCAGTTGGTTGCCCGTTACAGTTACGCGGTCGATACGCACGCCGACAACGGTTACGCCTACGCGGATCTCTTTGCGCCGGACGGCGTGTTCGACACGACGAAGGGACGCGAAGCGCTGGCGGAGCTTGCGCGTACGACACAGAAGGACAGAGGCGGACCGTCGTACACGCGCCACTATCTGACGAACGTAATCATCTATCCGACACCGGAGGGCGCGCGCGGCAGTCAGTACCTCATGGCCATCGACGTATCCGAAGGGGGGAAGCCCAGTAGCGTCGTGCACGGCGGACGATACGACGATCTGTATGTGAAGACGCCCGCAGGGTGGCGATTCAGGTCTCGGCAGCTGCACCCCGCCAAGATCGGCGTGCCCCCGCCCACCGCGAAACTGCCGCCGTCATCGCGTTGAGGTTGTTCACCTGCGAAGGGGCGATACAGGGTGACGCTATGCGTAATGTGATTCTTGCGACAGGTTTCGTCGGTCTCGTGGCTCTCGGAGCGGTCAACGCGCAGCAGGCGAGGACCGGCGATTCGACGAGTGTCATGGCTCTCACGGCCTTGGACTACATCCAGATCAAGCAACTGGTGAATCGCTATGCCTTCGCGTTGGACACGGGCTCGCGCAACGGGTACGACTACGCCGATCTCTTTTCAGCCGACGGCGTCTTCGACAGCAACTCGCGCGGCCGAGTACAAGGACGCGATCAGCTGGCGGCACTCGCGCGCGGTGAGAAGAGTGGTCCGTTGTATGTGAATCACTACATCATGAATCACATCATCCAGCCCACAGCTGACGGCGCGGTCGGGCGGCAGTACCTGATCAACATCAGTCACGATCAGAACATACCGCCAGTCGGAAGGAATCCGAATCAGTGGGATCTCGTGGGTCAGAAGCGCGGAAGCCTCGACACGGTAGGCGGCCATTACGAGGACGTCTATACGAAGACGCCAGAAGGCTGGCGTTTCAAATCTCGAAGACTCGTGCCGTCCAAGTCGGGTACCGATCCCACCCGTAACGGAACGTTGAAGATGTACCCAGTCAAGCCGGATCCGACAGACACCGTGCCAACCGTGCCTGGCGGTTTGAGTGCGATGGACTACATCGAGATCGAGCGTCTGGTCGCCAGTTACGGGCACGCTCTCGACAACGGCTACGGGACGACGGACAACGGTGAGGCCTACTCGGGGTTGTACACATCGGATGCGACCTTTGGCCAGTCAACGGGTCACGCGCAGCTGGCCGCGCTCGGCAGAGAACAGCCGCAGGGGCCGCAGTACGTGCGCCACTATCTGACCAATCACGTCATCGAACCTTTTGCCGGGCAGGCGATTGGAAAACAGTATCTCGTTGTCGTGGACATTCCTGAGCCCGAGGCAAGGGCGAAGGGCACACCCGGCACGATATTCCTCGGCGGCCACTACGAGGATGTGTATCAAAGAACGCCAGAGGGCTGGCGTATCAGGACGCGAACGCTGTTTCGCGCGCAGCTCACGAAGTAGAGCCTGGCTGTTACTTCTCGAGTCCGACCGTCCAGTTGACGATGACCGAATAGGGTGTGGGCGCGCCTGTGGCGGAAGGAATCACCATGAGAAAGCGGCCATCGGGAGCGATGTCGTAGCGGCGGTCTCGTGTGGGCTGCGCGCGATTGACCGTCAGCGGTGTCTGAAACAGCTCCACGGGACGACCGGCGGTGAATGACGGGGCTCCGATGGCGACCGACATCAGCTTCCCGTCGAGACCCAGGTAGCACAGCTCGCGCCCGGCGCGCCGCCACTTCGGCTCGACTCCACCATCTGCGCTGATCTGCCACTTGCCACCGCTCGCATCGGGGAATGTCTGAACGACGATCTGATACGTGCCGGATTCGTTGGTGGAGTACCCGACGAAGTTGCTGTTCGGCGACACGCGCGCCTGGAACTTGTCGAACCCGGTCTCGAGCAGGGGAGCCGGCTTCCGATCGCCGAACGTCGGCAACAGCCACGTGTCGTAGCTCGATGTGTTCCCGGCTTGTCTCAAGCGTGAGAAGACGATGTATTTGCCGTCGGAGGACCAGTTCACCGGAATCGACGGCGC
>Ga0207683_10005915_pt1 | contig 10484 bp, 9 predicted proteins | sample KBSM73metaG_FD_184333 | JGI IMG/M metagenome (GOLD analysis project Ga0207683, IMG submission 184333) | Miscanthus rhizosphere microbial communities from Kellogg Biological Station, Michigan, USA - KBS M7-3 metaG (SPAdes) (version 2) | ecosystem: Host-associated > Plants > Roots > Rhizosphere >...
GGTCGTTTGCGCAGGTGCTTGACATGGAGTTCGCCCGGATCCAGTTCACGCCCGACCTCCTGCCCGCAGACGTGACCGGCTCGTCCGTCTACCGCCAGGCCGACGGCTCGTTCGAGTTCCGGCCGGGCCCGGTCTTCACGAACCTCCTCCTTGCCGACGAGATCAACCGCGCCCCGCCGAAGACGCAGTCGGCGCTGCTCGAGGCGATGGCGGAGCGGCAGGTGACCGTCGAGGGCGAGACGCACATCCTGCGGCCGCCGTTCCTCGTGATCGCGACCCAGAACCCGATCGAGTACGAGGGCACGTACCCGTTGCCGGAGGCGCAGCTCGACCGCTTCCTGATCCGGGCCCGGGTCGGCTACCCGGCGCGCGACGACGAGTGGCAGGTGCTCGAGCGACGGCGCGAGCGCATGACCGACGAGGTCGTGCTGGCGCCCGCATGCGGCCGCGACGATCTGCTGGCGATGCAGCGGTCGGTCGAGACCGTGCACGTCGACCGCTCGGTCGGGCTCTACATGGTCGACCTGGTCGCGGCGACACGGGTGCACCCGCAGGTGCAGGTCGGCGCCAGCCCGCGCGGCTCGCTCGCCCTGCTCAAGCTCTCGCGCTGCCGGGCGGCGCTCGACGGCCGCGACTTCGTCTCACCCGACGACGTGAAGGCGGTGGCCGTCCCGGCGCTCGGGCACCGGCTGACGCTGCGGCCTGAGCTGTGGGTGCAGCGGGTGTCGGGCGACGACGTCGTGCGCGACTGCCTGGCCCGCGTGCCCGCGCCGGCGCCGCGCGCGGACGCCGTGACCGAGCCGTGACGCCGGCGCCGACGATCCGGCTTCGGGCCTACCCCGCGATCTGCGCCGCCCTTCTCCTCGCGGCCGTCGGGCTGCGGCGCCCGGAGCTGGTCGCCGTCGCCGCGCCGTTCGGACTGGTCGCCGCCGTCGGCCTGGCCCGCTCCGCGCCTCCCGACGTGGCGGCGCACATCACCCCGGGGGAGCTACGTGCTCTCGAGGGCGACCGCGTCACCGCCGTCGTCGAGCTCACCGCGGCACGCCCGGCGTGGCAGGTCGACGTCGCGCTGGGCGTGCCGGTCGGGCTCGCGCCGGTCGACGGGCCGCCGCGGCGGGCGGTGCGGCCGGGCGCCGGATCGACCGCCGTTGCCTTCGAGCTCGACTGCGAGCGCTGGGGCGGCTACGCCGTCGCGGCCCGGATCCGCGTCCACGAGCCGTTCGGCCTGCGCGAGTGGGCCGGAGCCGCTGCGGTGCCGCTCCAGGTGCGGGTGCATCCGCGGCTGGAGGCACTGCGGCACCCGCCGCGGCCCGTGCGCACCCAGGCCTCGGTCGGGTCGGACACGAGTCGCTGGGCGGGCGAAGGGCTCGAGTTCGCGGAGCTTCGCCCGTACCAGGAGGGCGACCGGCTGCGGCGGGTGAACTGGCGGGTGAGCGCCCGCCGCGGGACGCTGCACACGAACCTCCATCACCCGGAGCGCAACGCGGACGTGGTCATCTTCCTGGACTCGTTCGTCGAGTCGCCGGTCTCGCTCGACCTGGCCGTGCGGGCGGCGTCGGCGCTCGCGACCGCCTACCTCGAGGGCCGCGACCGGGTGGGCGTGGTCGGGTTCGGCGGCGTGCTGCGGTGGGTGCTGCCGTCGACGGGCCGCGCGCAGACCTACCGGGTGCTCGACTCGCTGATCGACACCGAGGTGATCACGAGCTACGCCTGGCGCGACGTCGAGGTGATCCCGACGCGCACGCTGCCGCCGGGGGCGCTCGTGCTCGCCCTGACGCCGCTTGCCGACGACCGCGCGCTGGCGGCGCTCGCGGCGCTCCGTGCCCGCGGCTTCGACCTGGCCGTGGTGGACGTCTCGGCCACGGGCCGCACGCCGGCCGGCGCGGGCGAGATGGGCGAGCTCGCACATCGCCTGTGGGTGCTCCGCCACGAGGGCCTGCGGGCCCGCTACCGGCGGCTCGGCGTGCCGGTCGTGGAGTGGGACGGCCTGGAGCCGCTCTCCGGCTCGCTGGCCCTGCTTCGGGAGGCGCGGCGATACGCCCGAACCGTGCGCAGCTGATCGTTCTCGCCGTGGCGCTCGCAGCCGCGCTCGCGGTCTCGGTCCGGGCCACGGTCATGGCCGGCGACCAGGCCACGTCCGTCGCCGGCGCATGCGCGCTGGGGTGCGCGCTGCTCGTCGCCGGGGGGCTCGCCGGCCGGCCCGCGGCGACGACCTGGGGCGTCGCCGCGCTCGCGGGCGCGTACGCGGGCGCGCTCGCCGCCGGGCCGCCCGACCTCGACGCCTGGGCGCCTGCGGTCGCCGCCGGGATCGCCGCGGCGGCGGAGGCGGGCGCCTGGGCCGCCGAGCTCCGCACATCCATCCGGCTCGACCGGGCCGTCGTGCGGGCGCGCGCAGGGCTCCTCGTCGCGACCGCCGCCGGGGCGGCCGCCGTCGGTCTCGTCCTGATCGCGCCGGGAGCCGGCCCGGAGCTCTCCGGATCGCTCGTGACCGGCGCCGGTGTCGCCGCGGCCGTGACGGCCGTCGCGGTGATCCGCGCAGTTGCGCGACGCGCGTAACATCCGCCCATGCCCCACCTTCTCGTCTTCGGCGCCCGCAACCTGGGCCGTGTCATCGCCGAGCACCTCATCGCCCAGGGCTGGGACGCGACCGGCGTCTCGCGCACCGAGGAGACGGCGGCCGCCTTCCCCGGCACCGGGATCGCCGCCGACGTGACGTCGGCCAAGAGCATGCGGTCGGTCGTCGAGCAGGCCAAGCCGTTCGACCTCGTGGTGAACGCCGTGTCGCCCAAGGGCCGCTTCGGCGGCGGCGACCTCGTCACGACCGACGACGACGCGATGGCGCCCTATCTCGAGCAGGTGCTGCCGACGTCGTTCGCGTTCTTCCGGATCTGCGGGGCCGCGCTGATCGAGCACGGCGGCGGGACGATCATCCAGGTCACGGGCGGCTCCTCGCGGCGTGCGCTTCCCGGGCGCGCGCCCTGGGGGGCGGGCGCAGCCGGCCAGCGGGCGCTCTCGCAGGCCGCGGCCAACGAGCTGAAGCCGCACGGCGTCCACGCGGCGCTGCTCGTCTGCGACGGGTCGTTCGGCGGGCCGGGCGACGACGCCGGAGGCGAGAAGATCGACACCCGCGAGCTGGCCAGGGCGGTGCAGTTCCTGCACGAGCAGGGCCGCAGCGCATGGACGCACGAGCTCGTCGTGACGCCGGTCGGCGACCGGTGGACTCCGTAGCCTGAGCGTCCTGGACTACTGAGCGGCCAGGCCGGCGACCGTCTGGTCCCAGAGGGCGTCGTCGGCCTCGGGCTCGCCGTCGCCGCGGCGGGCCGCGCAGGCCGCGATCAGCTCGGCCAGGGCGTCGACGGCGGCCAGGTCGCCGGTGGCGCAGATCTCGCGCAGGCCGGCGGCGTACAGATAGTCGCCGGTGAGGACGGCCAGGTCGGGGTCGTCCTGCTCGAAGAGCCGCGAGGTGCCGTGGTGGAGCAGGTAGCCCTCGTAGATCGTCTCAACGCCGAGCAGGTGACGCTCCGGGCAGCGGCCGGAGAAGCGCAGGCCGCCGCGCGGCTCTGTGAGGAGCGCCGAGGCCCACAGCGGGCTCGCGTCCGCAGCCCGCTCCGCGACCGTCTCGAGCACGCTCACGCCGCGAACTCCGCCGCCGCGGCGGCCGTCAGCTCGAGCTGCTCGTCGGTATGGGCGAGCGACGGCATCGCGGCCTCGAACTGCGACGGCGCCAGCGAGATGCCGCGGGCGAGCATGTGGGCGTGGAACGCGGCGAAGCGGGCCGTGTCCGCCCCGGAGGCGTCGGCGTAGCTCCGCACCGGCCCGGGATGGTGGAAGGCCGTCAGCATCGCGCCCACCCGGTTCACCGTCACGCCCGGCCCGGCCAGCGCGGCCTCGAGCGCGGCGCTCGTGCGCTCGAGGCGCTCGTAGGCCCCGGGCTCGCGCAGGAGCCGGAGCGTCGCGAGGCCCGCGGCCATCGCGAGCGGGTTCCCGGACAGGGTGCCGGCCTGGTAGACGTCACCGTCGGGGGCGAGCAGGCCCATGATGTCGGAGCGCCCGCCGAACGCCGCCGCCGGCAGACCGCCGCCCACGATCTTGCCCAGGCAGGTCAGGTCGGGACGGAATGCGAACCGCTCCTGCCCGCCCCCGTAGGCGATCCGAAAGCCGGTGATGACCTCGTCGGCGATGAGGACGGCCCCGGTGCCGTTGCAGACGGTGCGCAGGCCCTCGAGGAAGCCGGGCGCGGGAGCGACGACGCCCATGTTGCCGGCCACCGGCTCGACGATGATCGCGGCGAGCTCGTCGTCGTGGTGCTCCGCCAGCGCGCGCACCGCCTCGAGGTCGTTGTACTCGGCGACGAGCGTGTCGGCGACGACGGCGTCGGGCACGCCCGGGCTCGACGGGATGCCGAGCGTCGCGAGCCCCGACCCGGCACGCGCGAGCAGGGCGTCTGCGTGGCCGTGGTAGCCGCCCGCGAACTTGATGATGCAGTCGCGGCCGGTGAACGCGCGCGCCAGCCGGATCGCGCTCATCGCGGCCTCCGTCCCCGACGAGACAAACCGCACCTGCTCGACCGACGGCACCGCCTCGACGACCGCCCGGGCCAGCTCGAGCTCGATCTCGGTCGGCGCGCCGAACGTCGTCCCCCGCCCCGCCGCGTCGCGCACCGCCTCGACCACCGCCGGATGGGCATGACCGGCGATGAGCGGGCCCCACGACAGCACCCAGTCGACGTAGCGGTTGCCGTCTGCGTCCCAGACCCATCCGCCCTCGCCGCGGGCGAGGAACAGCGGATGGTCGCGGCCGACCGACCGCATGGCCCGCACCGGGCTCGACACGCCGCCCGGGATCAGCCGCCTGGCCTCCTCGAAGAGCTCGGCCGAGCGCTGGTCGGTCAGGACAGCCATCGCGCCGCGCGGGCCGCGTGGTAGGTGATGACCATGTCGGCACCTGCCCTGCGGATCGCCGTCAGCGCCTCGAGCACCGCCGCCCGCTCGTCCATGAGGCCCTGCGCGGCCGCCGCCGAGATCATGGCGTACTCCCCGCTCACCTGATAGGCGGCGAGCGGCACGCGGGTCTCGTCGCGCAGGCGCCGCAGGACGTCGAGGTACGGAAGCGCCGGCTTCACCATCACCATGTCGGCGCCCTCCTCGATGTCGAGCAGCGCCTCGCGGACCGCCTCGCGGCCGTTGGCGGGATCCATCTGGTAGCCGCGGCGGTCGCCCATGCTGGGCGTCGAGTGGGCGGCATCGCGGAACGGGCCGTAGAACGCCGATGCGAACTTCGCGCTGTAGGCCAGGATCGAGGTGTGCTCGTAGCCCTCGCCGTCGAGCGCGGCGCGGATCGCCGCCACCCGGCCGTCCATCATGTCGGACGGAGCGACCATGTCGGCGCCGGCCCGGGCGTGGGAGAGCGCGGTGTCGGCCAGCACCTCGAGCGTGACGTCGTTTGCCACGTCCCCGTCCTGGATGATCCCGCAGTGTCCGTGCGAGGTGTACTGGCACAGGCAGACATCGGTCATCACGACCAGCTCGGGCACGTGGGCGCGCAGCGCTCGCACGGCCATCTGGACGATCCCCTCGTCATCGAACGCCTCGCTCGCGGCCTCGTCCTTGCGCGCCGGCAGCCCGAACACGATGACAGCCGGGATCCCGGCGGCGTGCGCCTCCGCTGCCCGCTCCACGAGCGCGTCGACCGAGAGGTGGTACTGGCCCGGCATCGACGGGATCTCCTCCTGGCCCGAGCCGTGCCGCACGAAATAGGGCTGGATCAGGTCGGCGGGCGCGACGCGTGTCTCCCGGACGAGGTCTCGCACCCCGCTCGTGCGGCGCAGACGGCGCATGCGAGTGACCGGAAACGCCATGCGGGCAGTGTACCGCCGGCCTTGTCGCGGCCACGGTGAAGGTGTAGTCTTGCCAAGAGTGGACGGGCAGCGGAGCGATTTTGACCAACGCACGGGGGCGCCGGTCGTGGAAGAGCAGGCTGTACACGACGACGAGTACTCCAATGAGGCCCTGCGCAAGCTGGGCGCGCGCGTCCGCCATCTGCGCCGCAAGAAGGGGATGACCCAGCGGGAGCTCTCGTTCGACGGGTGCTCCTACAGCTATCTGGCCCGCATCGAGGCCGGCGACCGCCGTCCCAGCCCGCGCGTGCTCATGGAGATCGCCCGCCGCCTGGGCGTCTCGGCGGAGGAGCTGTCGGGAGAGACGTCCACCGAGCAGCGCTCACGCTCGCTCGAGCTCCTCGACGCGGCGATGATGGTCCGCCGCGGCGAGCTCGACGACGCCGAGGAGCTCCTGCGCGGCGTCCTGCGCGAGGCCGAGGTGAACGGCGACGCCCAGCGCATGAGCGAGGCCTACGAGGGCCTGGGAGCCGTCGCCGACGAGCGGGGCGACCACGCCACGGCGATCGGGCTCCTCGAACAGGCCCGCGACGCCGGCGCCTCCCCCGACCCGGCCGAGCGCGTCGAGCTCTTCGGCCGCATGTTCCAGCTCTATCGCAGCTCCGGCGACGTCGCCCGGGCGCTGGCGCTGCTCCAGGACTGCCTCGCGCAGCTGCGGCGGGCCCCGGTGGTCGACTCCACCAAGGTCGTGCGCTACGCCGTGTGGCTTTCGGGCGCGTACACCGAGGCGGGCGACCCGGCCCGGGCCGCCGACGTGCTGGGCGCGGCGCTCGCCGACGGCGGCGACCAGGTCGACCTGCGAAGCCGGGCCACGGCCCAGTACGAGCTCTCGCGCCGGCTTGCGGCCGCCGGCGAGGTCGAGCACGCGCTGCGCTGCGCCGACCGGGCGGTCTCGCTCTACGAGCTCGACGAGGACAACCGGGCGCTCAGCGAAGCCCACCTGGCGTATGCCCAGCGGCTCCTCGACCTCGGCGACGCGGACGCCGGCCGACATCTCGCCGCCGCCCGCAACCTGCTCGGCGCGCACCCCAGCGCGACCGACCACGGCCGGATCCTCGTGGAGGACGCCCGCCAGGCGCTCCTCGTGGGCGACGCCTCGACGGCGGCACAGCGGGCCGCCCAGGCCGTACGGGCGCTGGACGACGGCGTCGGCGCCCACCTCGGCGACGCGCATCTGGTGCTGGCGCGCGTCCAGGACGAGCTGGGCGAGGTCGAGCGGGCGGACGCGGCGTACACCGCAGCGATCGAGGCCATCCGCATCCAGGACAGCTCCGGGCGCGACCTGGCGCGGGCCTACCGCTGGTACGGCAAGTTCCTGAAGCGGATCGGCCGGGCCGAGGCGGCGCTCGAGGCGTTCGAGCTCGCGGCCGACCTGGCCCCGTCCAACCAGGACGCGCTCTCGCCCACCGAGGCGCACTCGAACACGACCGCCTGACCAGGCCGCCTGTCGCCAGACAGGGCTACGCTCTGGGGGTGCTCGACCCCGACAGCCCGCCGCTCGATGTCGCCACCCCGGCCGACCGCGTCGCCGACGCCGAGGTCCAGATCGGGCTCGAGCGCCTGGACGAGGCAGAGGAGGAGCTCCTGGCCGCCCTGCGCGGCGCGGACGCGGCCGGCGACGCGGCGACGGCGGCCCGCGCGCACGAGGCGCTCGCCTCGATCGCCGTGCGGCGCGGCAACACCGCCGCGGCGGTCGACTGGCTCGAGCGGGCGATCGAGACCGGAGAGCGGCCCGACCCGGTCGAGCGGATCGAGGTCTACCGGAACCTGGCCCAGGCCTACTCCGAGAGCGGCCGCACCGAGCCGGCGATCGCCCTCCTCGAGGAGTGCCGGGCCCAGGTGGAGCGCAGCCCGGACGCCGACCCCGCGGCGCTCGTCCTCTACTCCATCTGGCTCTCCCACGCCTACGGCGACGCCGGCGATTACGGGCGGGCGGCCGCGGCGCTGGCGGAGGCCCTGCGGCGCGACGTCGAGGACATCGACCGGCGCGTGCGCGCGTTCGCCTACCACGCCCTCGCCCGGCTGTACTGCACGACCGGGCACACGGCCCAGGCGCTCGTCTACGCCGACAAGCAAGTCGAGCTGACCGAGGCCGGCGGCAACGACTGGTCCACGGCGGGCGCTCACCTGGTGCGGGCGCACATCCTGCTCGACGACGCGCAGACCGATGCCGCCCGCGAGGCGCTCGAGACGACGCGGCGCTTCTACGGCGAGCGCATGAGCAGCCTCGACGAGGGCTGGGTGGTGGTCGAGGAGGCGCGGCTGGCGCTCCAGAGCAGCGATCCGGACGGGGCCGTCGAACGGGCCCGGGAGGCGATCGAGCTGCTCGGCACCCAGTCGGCGCCGGGCGAGCTGGGCGACGCCTACCTCGTGCTCGCCCGCGGCTACGACGAGCTCGGCCGCGCCGACCGGGCCGAGTCGGCCTACGCCGCCGCGATCGACGCACTCCGGAAGCAGAACGGCTGGCACTGCGAGCTCGGCCGCGCCTACCGCTGGTACGGCAAGTTCCTGCGCCGCGCCGGGCGCGCCGAGGCCGCGATGGAGGCGTTCGAGCGCGCCGCCGACCTGGCGCCCTCGAACCTGGCCGTCCTCGAGCTTCCCGACCTCTAATCCTCTGAAAGATTGGGGTCTGACTCCAATTTTTCAGGCTCGCGCTCGGGCGGCGCGGGGTCGTGCACGGCGACGGGCACCTGGACGGTGATCGGGCCGCCCGGCCAGCGCTCGAGGCCGATGCGCTCGGCCAGGAACGTCCCCACCTCCCGGCCGATCGCGACGAGCGGCATGGCGATGAGGACGCCCGCCAGCCCGTAGAGCTCGCCGGCGGCGAGCAGGGCGAAGATCACGACCAGCGGGTGCACCTTGACAGCGCTTCCCATCAGCTTGGGGATGACGATGTGGCCCTCGATCTGGTGGATGAAGAGGAAGAGCAGCGCGACCGCGATCAGCGCGGTGGCCGACTCGGTGGCAGCCACCGCCGCCGGCGCGAGCGCTCCCAGCCAGGGGCCGACGTACGGGATGATCTCGACCGCCGCCGCCCAGGCGCCGAAGCCGAGCGCGTAGGTCGAGCCGCCGGGGAAGACGCCGGTGATGCCGAGGATCCACAGGCCGACGCCGGCGGTCGTGCCGATCACGAGCGAGACCAGCGTCTGGCCCTTCACATAGGCCAGGAGCGCCCGCTCGATGCGGGTCAGAAGGTCGTCGTCGAGGTCGCCGCCGCGGAAGACGCGGCGCAGGAACCGCGACAGGCGCGGCGCGTCGAGCAGCATGTAGACCGAGATGACGATCACCAGGACGAGGTTGAAGAGGCTCTCGAAGAGCGTGATGACGAGCGATCGCGCCACGTCGACCGCCCGGCCGGAGTAGCGCTGGAGGTGGGCGACGTCGATCGAGTTCAAGAGCCGCTCGCCGGGCGCCTTCACGTCGACCTTGACGGGGCTCGAATCGTCGATCCAGCGCTGGAGGTCGGCCAGCCGGCGATCGGCGGGCGTCACGCCGGCGCTGTTCTCCTTGAACTGTTCCTCGACCTGGTTGGCGACGTCCTGGACCTCGCGGGCGATGACCGTCCCCACGATCACGCTCATCCCGCTCACGACGAACGCGAAGAAGAGGTAGACGAGGAGCACCGAGATCCCGCGCGGGATGCGAAGGGCGCAGAACGCCCGCACGATCGGATTCAGGAGGATGGCGATCAGCGCCGCCACCACGAACACGAAGACGGCATGGTTGACCGCGGACACCAGCAACCACACGCCCACGATCGCAAGCGGAAGTCCGACTAGCTGGACCCACCGCGGGACCAGGATCTTCCCGGGCGCGTTGGGCGGCATCGCGGCCATCCTACCAGCGGCCCCATGCTAGGCTGGGCCTCGTGATCGCTCCAGGAAGGCGGCCTCCGCGCCGGCGGCCGCGCCGCCGGCCGCCACCAACACGGGCCCGACGGATCGGGCTTGCGATCGGCCTTCTCGCGGTGGTCGTGCTCGTCGCGACCGCTCTGCGGGGCGGGTCGGCGCCGCGCATCCAGGCCGCGGTGGCCGTCTCCCCGCCGAAGCACGCGCTGGCGCCGGACGGGCCTCCCATCCCAACGCTCATGGCCGGCGGCCCGAACGGCCTCGAGCTCGACGTGCCGATCGCCCAGGCGCGCGTCACGGCGATCGTCTACCACGGCGTGGGCGACGCGCGCATCATCCCGCTCGCCCCTGTGGGCCATCAGAAGAACGCCGGCATCATCACGGAGCTCTCGAACCTCATCACCGGCGCCTCGAACGGCGCCGGCCCCGCGTTCTACGTCGACGGCGCCGGAGGCGGGCCCGAGACGGGCTCGGTCGACGTCGGCGCGGTGTCGGGGACGCGCATCTACTCGCCCGTCGACGGCACGATCGTCGGCATCCGGCCCTACGTGCTCGACGGCTCCCCGCACGGGAGCGTCCTGCAGATCCAGCCCACGTCGACGCCCGCCGACATCGTGACGCTGACGAACCTCAGAACGGCGCCCGAGATCGCGGTCGGCGACCAGGTGATCGCGGCGCGCACGCGCCTGGGGACGGTGATCGACCTGAGCCGCGTGATCACCCAGGAGCTCGCGAAGTAC
>Ga0207683_10005916_pt1 | contig 10483 bp, 9 predicted proteins | sample KBSM73metaG_FD_184333 | JGI IMG/M metagenome (GOLD analysis project Ga0207683, IMG submission 184333) | Miscanthus rhizosphere microbial communities from Kellogg Biological Station, Michigan, USA - KBS M7-3 metaG (SPAdes) (version 2) | ecosystem: Host-associated > Plants > Roots > Rhizosphere >...
AAGGAGATCGAGCTGAAGGACAAGTTCGAGAACATGGGCGCGCAGATGGTGAAGGAAGTCGCTTCCAACACCTCCGACGAGGCCGGCGATGGCACCACCACCGCAACCGTTCTCGCCCAGGCCATCATCCGCGAGGGCCTCAAGGCCGTCGCCTCGGGCCGCAACCCGATGGACATCAAGCGCGGCATCGACAAGGGTGTGATCGTGGCGGTAGAGGAGCTGAAGAAGCTCTCCAAGCCGTGCAAGGATTCCAAGGCCATCGCCCAGGTCGGCACGATCTCGGCGAACTCCGACGATTCGATCGGCAAGACGATTGCCCAGGCGATGGACAAGGTCGGCAAGGAAGGCGTGATCACGGTCGAGGAAGGCTCGGGCCTGCAGAATGAACTCGAAGTCGTCGAGGGCATGCAGTTCGACCGTGGCTACCTCTCGGCCTACTTCATCAACAACCAGGCCAACCAGACCGTGGAGCTTGAGAAGCCGCTGATCCTGCTGGCGGACAAGAAGATCTCCAACATCCGCGAGCTGCTGCCGCTGCTCGAGGCCGTGGCCAAGTCCGGCCGTCCGCTGCTCGTCATCGCCGAAGACGTCGAGGGCGAGGCGCTGGCGACCCTGGTGGTCAACAACATCCGCGGCATCCTCAAGGTCGCCGCCGTGAAGGCGCCGGGCTTCGGTGACCGCCGCAAGGCCATGCTGCAGGACATCGCGACCCTGACCGGTGGCACGGTGATCTCCGATGAGGTCGGGCTGTCGCTCGAGAAGGCCACGGTCAATGACCTCGGTGAGGCCAAGAAGATCGTCGTGGAGAAGGAAAACACCACGCTGATCGACGGTCACGGTAAGCCCGCCGACATCAAGGCGCGCATCGAGTCGATCCGTCAGCAGGCCGAGGAGGCCACCTCCGACTATGACAAGGAGAAGCTGCAGGAGCGCGTAGCCAAGCTCTCCGGCGGCGTCGCCGTCATCAAGGTCGGTGCGGCCACCGAAATCGAGATGAAGGAGAAGAAGGCCCGCGTCGAAGACGCGCTGCACGCCACGCGCGCGGCGGTCGAAGAGGGCGTCGTTCCCGGCGGCGGTGTGGCCCTGATCCGGGCCCAGCGGGCGCTCGAGAAGCTCGAGGGCGCGAATGAGGACCAGACGGTCGGCATCCGCATCCTGTCGCGCTCGATCGAGGAGCCGCTGCGCCAGATCGTGGACAACGCCGGCGAAGATGCCGCGGTGATCCTGAACCGAGTGAAGGAAGGTAAAGGTTCCTTTGGATACAACGCCGCCAACGGCGAGTTCGGGGACATGCTGGAAGCCGGCATCCTGGACCCGACCAAGGTGACCCGTCTTGCACTGCAGAACGCCGCCTCGGTGGCCGGTCTGCTGCTCACGACGGAGGTCATGGTGGCCGAGGCCCCGAAGGACGAAGAGCACAGCCATGGCGGTGCTCCGGGTGGCATGGGCGGCATGGGCGGGATGGACATGTAAGAACCTCTCTAAAGAGGTATCGATTCCGCAGGCAACACTCGATAGTCTTTACATAACAGTTAAGGGTTCGCGGCCGGCTACGCCGGCCCAGCCCCGAAAGACGCGGAACAAGACCCCCTATTCCGCGCATTCCTCGCAGGCCCCCTCACGGGGGCCTGTTTTTTTGGTGCACACGCCGCGACTCGGCTGCGCGCTACTTCCCCACGCACTGCAGCAGGTTTATCGTGATCGCCATGAGGAGGCTCCCCATGGCTACCGTTCGCTTCGGCGCCCTCAGTGGCCCTGCGTGTGCAGCCGTGCTGCTGCTCGCCGGGTGCGCACACGAGGGTCAGGACCAGATGAGTTGGGCGCGCGCCGCGCTCGAGCGCAACAGCCAGCTCGAGGTGGTCGCCGCCGACCCGCAGAGCCACACCTTCACGGTGCGTGTGAAGGAGAGCGGAGAACTGCGCGTGGTGCGCGCGGATCAGGTCATGGCAGAGCCGCTGGTCTCGGGCCCCGCCGCCGCGGCGCCGCCGCCCGCCGCGCCGCAGGCGCTCAGCGCCGATTCCAACACCCCGAGCGCCGGCAGCGCGCCGGCCCCCGCCGATGAGGCGCCCGCGGCGGCCGATGAGAGTGTCGATGCACGCACCGCCGCCGCGCCCGCCAACCCGGCCGGTGGCGGCCTGCTCAAATCCGGGCCGGGTTACAGCATCCAGGCGGCCTCGAGCGCGGCGCCGGCCGTCATGCAGTCCGGTCCCGGCTACAGCATCAAGGCCGCCCCCGCGAGCCCTGCTGCGGCGGGCAGCAGCGCACGGCTGCGCGATGCCGGCGTCACCAGCGCCGTGGTCGAGCGCCGCCGCGAGCCGATTGTGTGCCAGGGCGCGCGCATGCTGCACATCGACAACCGCAATCTTGAATTCGACGGGGACGCGGTGAGCGCCGAGGACGGCTGCGAGATTCACATCACCAACAGCCACATCAGCGCGACCGGCGTCGGCGTCTTGGCGCGCCACGCCAACGTGCACATCGACAACAGCCTCATCGAGGGCGACGGTGGTTCCATCGATGCTTCGGAGGGCGCTCAGGTGTACGCCGCCTCCTCGCACTTCCGTGGTCTGAGCCGCCGTCTGGACTCGGCCACCTTCCATGATCTGGGGGGCAACATCTGGAACTGATCCCGCCCGCCGGGATCAGCACTGAGCTCTCGGCCCTCCTCGCACGCGCGCTGGAGGTGCTGCTCACGCACGAGGCTGCCAGTGACGCGCTCGCCGCCGCACCGGCGCCGGTGCGCGCATCCCTGACGCACGTGTTCGCCGCCAGCGACTTCGTGGCGCACTCCTGCGCGCGAGACCCCGCGCTGCTGGTGAGACTGCTGCACTGCGGGGACCTCGAGCGCAGCCTTGCCCCGCAGGACTACCTGGCGCGCGCCCCGAGCGCGGCCGCGGCGCCGGAGGTTCCCGAGGCGGAGTTCCAGGCACAGCTGCGGCGCTGGCGGCGCTACGAGTACGTGCGCATTGCATGGCGCGACTTGGCCGGCTGGGCGCAGGTCCCCGAGACGCTGGCCGAGCTCAGCGCCTGCGCGGACGCGGCGATCACCACGGCGCTCGCATGGGCACGCCGGACGCTGGTGGTGCGCTATGGCGAGCCGCGCTCCGCGGCCGGGGAGCCCCAGCCGCTGGTCGTCATCGGCATGGGCAAGCTTGGCGGTGGGGAGCTCAATTTCTCCTCCGACGTGGACCTGGTGCTGCTGTTTCCGGAGCACGGCGAGACCGACGGCGCGCGCGGCATTGCCAACGAGGAGTTCTTCACCCGCCTCGGGCAGGCACTCGCGCGGCTGCTCGGGGCGCCGACCGCCGAGGGGTTCGTGTTGCGCGTCGACCTGCGCCTGCGGCCCTTCGGCGACTCCGGGCCCCTGGTCGCCAGCTTCGCCTCCTTCGAGGATTACCTGATGCGGCACGGGCGTGACTGGGAACGCTACGCGTACGTGAAGGCACGCCCGATCGCCGGCGTCGAGCGCTACGCGGAAGTTGAGTCCGCGGCGGTGCGCCCCTTCGTCTACCGCCGCTACCTGGACTACGGCGTCTTCGAGAGCCTGCGCGACATGAAGGCGCTCATCGAACGAGAGGTCGAACGGCGCGAGCTGGCCGAGCACGTCAAGCTGGGCCCGGGCGGCATCCGCGAGATCGAGTTCATCGTGCAGGCGCTGCAGCTGACCCGCGGCGGCCGCGACCGGCGCCTGCAGACCCCCTCGCTGCTACGCGCGCTCGCCCGGCTCGGCGAGACGCGCTTCCTGCAGCTGCCGGCGGTCGAGGAGCTGCGCGGCGCCTACCTGTACCTGCGGCGCCTGGAGAACTGCCTGCAGATGATGGATGACGCCCAGACGCACCAGCTGCCCACGGAGCCGCTGACACGCGAGCGTATCGCGCTTGCCATGGGCGCGGCGGACTGGGACACACTGCTCGCCGAGCTCGCCGTGCAGCGTGCGCGCGTCAGCCGCCACTTCCGCCTGGTCATCTTCGGCAGCGCCGAGGGGGAACAGCCGGCGGTACGCATCGACCTCGGGCGCTTCTGGGACACGCAGGCGGAAACGGCGGCGCTCGGGGAGTCCCTGGCGCACGCCGGCTTCAACGACAGCGCGGAGGTGGCGCGCCTGCTGCTGGAGCTGCGTGGCTCGGCGCTGGTGCGCAAGCTCGATGAGCCGGGGCGCCGGCGGCTGCAGACGCTGCTGCCGGTGCTGCTGGCCGACGTGGCGCACAGCAGCGCGCAGCTGCCGGTGCTGCGCCGGGTGCTCGCAATCATCGAGGCGATCGGGCAGCGCTCGGCGTACTTCGCGCTGTTGCGCGAGAACGGCGCGGCGCGCGCCCGCCTGGTGGAGCTGTGCCGCCACGGGGATTTTCACGCCGCCCAGATCGCCGCCCACCCGCTGCTGCTGGATGAGCTCATTGACGAGCGGCTGCTGTCGCAGCTGCCCGAGCGGGCCGCCTTCGCGCGCGATCTTGATGCGCGCATGGAACAGCTGCGCGAGGAGGACCCGGAGCAGCAGGTCGAGGCCCTGCGCCAGTTCCAGCGTGCGGCGCTGTTTCGCGTGGCGGTGGCGGATCTGACGGGCGTGCTGCCGCTGATGCAGGTGAGCGACCGGCTCACCGATATCGCCGAGCTCATCGTCGCGAGCGCCATGGATCTGGGCTGGGGGCAGATCACCGCGCAGTTCGGCGTGCCGATGTGCGGCGAGGGCGTGCAGCGGCGCGCGGTGAACATCTGCGCGGTCGGCTACGGCAAGCTCGGCGGCATGGAGCTCGGCTACTCCTCGGATCTGGACCTGGTGTTCCTGCACGACTCGCACGGCGAGTGCCAGGAGACCGGCGGCGACAAGCCCATCGACAACCAGCTGTTCTTTGTGCGCCTCGCGCAGCGCATCGTGCACCTGCTCACCATGCACTCGGCCGCGGGGCGTCTCTACGAGGTGGACGTGCGGCTGCGCCCGAGCGGCAAGGGAGGCATGCTCGTCACCAACATCGCCGCCTTCGCCGACTACCAGCGCGAGGAGGCGTGGACCTGGGAGCATCAGGCGCTGCTGCATGCGCGCGCGGTGGCCGGCGCGGCGCCGCTGCGCGAGCGCTTTGCGGCGGTGCGCCTGGAGGTACTGTGCAACCACGTGCGGCGCGACACGCTGCAGTCCGAGGTACGCAGCATGCGCGAGCGCATGCGTAAGGAACTCTCGCGCGGCGATGCAGCGCGTTTCGACATCAAGCAGGACCCCGGCGGCATCGCCGACATCGAGTTCCTGGCGCAGTACTGGGCGCTGAAGTGGGCGCACGACTACCCGCCCGTGGCGATGTTCTCCGACACTATCCGGCAGCTGGAGTCCGTGGCGTCCGCCGATCTTGTGCCGCAGGCGAGCGTGGACGTGCTGACCGCTGCCTACCGGGCCTACCGCACCCGCACCCACCACCTCTTTCTCGCCGGGGGCGATGCGCTCGTCGCCCCGGCGGAATTCCAGGACACCCGTGCCGCGGTGACGCGCCTGTGGGATGCCACGATGGCCGCTGGCGCGGCGGGCGAGCGGCTATAATCACGCCGCCCGCAGGTACCGGATGAGAGCCTCCCCATGGCTGTGACCGCCAAGCCGCTGATCGAACCCAACGCGCAGAATCAGTACGAGGTCTCGGCCGAGGATCTGCCGCTGTGCTGCCCGATGCCGCAGATGTACCTGTGGAACTCGCACCCGCGCGTCTACCTGCCGATCGAGGCTACCGCTTGGGCGAAATGTCCCTATTGCAGCGCGGAATACACCCTGCGCCGCTGAGGCAGCCGCGGCCGGGCGCGGCCGTGGCGCGCACGCTGGGGGTGTTCGCCACTGTGGGTCTGGCGGTGGCGGGCTGCGCGCCATCGCCGGCCGCTCTCACCGCCGTGCAACAGCAGCTGTTGCAGCGTGATCAGGAGTGGTCGGCCCTGGCGGCCGCGGGCCAGGACGTCGAGAAGGCCGCCTCGTTTTGGGCCGATGACGCGGTCATCATCCCGCCCGGCCAGCCGGTGATCGAGGGCAAGCAGGCCATTCGCGCCTTCGTCGCCGGGGCCTTCCAGACGCCCGGATTTCACATCCGCTGGAAGTCAGAGACCCCCGTGCTTTCCCCCGACGGCAAGCTCGCGTACCTGCGCGGCACGAACTGGATTACGGTGGCCGGTGCCAATGGCGTACCGGTAACCACGAGCGCGCGGGCCATGACGGTGTGGCGCCGCGAGGCGGATGGCCAGTGGCGCTGTGTCGTGGACATGTGGAATGAGGCGCCGGCCGCGGCTGCTGCTCCCTCACCCTAGCGGCGGTCACGTTCCCCGGTCGCCGCGCGCCGGCGCGGGCTAGCGGTACTGCTTGTAGGACTTTTCCTCGACGAGCCGGGAGCCGAGCTGCGAGTTGATGCGCTTCTTGATCGCCGCGCGCTCATCGTTGGAGACGTAGACCGCGCGCGCCAGCTCGATGAAGTCGCGGTCGAAGGACTGCTTGGCCTCCTTGTCGCGGATGCGGTCCTCGATGTCCCAGAGCCGTTCGTTCACGTGCTGCAGCGCGTGTTCGTCCGCGCTCACGTCCTGCGCCGCACAGCCGGACTCGCGCCACGTCTGCTCCAGCAGCGACAGTTCCAGCTTTACGTTGGCCAGCTTGACCGCATCCTGCATGCGCGCGACCTTGATCCGCAGGATCGTGATCTTGTCCAGCAGCTCCCCCGGGGACACGGGCACGAGGATGTCTTTCATGGCGGCGATCCTAGCAATTCATCGATCTTCCGGGTCACCTGATCGATGCTGATGAGCTCCATGACGCCGGGCTCCTCGATCTTGTGCGTCCAGGGCAGCGCCAGCGGCTCGATGCCCCGGAACACGCGCGCCGCCTCCGGGTAGGCGTTCACGCACCAGCGCGCCGACAGATAGGGTCCGCTGCGCGCCGGGTTGGTGGCCGCGTACAGCCCCACCACCGGCGTGCCGACCATGGTGGCCATGTGGGCGGGGCCGGAATCGGGTGTCAGCAGGGCAGTGGCGCGCCCCAGCAGCGCCAGCAATTCCGGCAGCGTGTCCTTGCCGATCTGGTTGAGCAGGCCCGGGCAGGCCTGTTCGATGGCGGCTCCGGTGTCGCGCTCCAGCGTGCTTCGTCCCCCGGCGAGGATCACCCGCAGGCCGCGCCGCTGTGCGTACGCGGCCACGGCCGCGTAGCGCGTCGCCGGCCAGTTGCGCAGCGTGTGGCTGGAGCAGGGGCTGATGACGAGGGTCGGTTGCGTGTCCGGAATCAGTCCCCGGGCGTAGGCGCGCGCGCTCTCGGGCAGCGGCAGGTCCCAGCGCAACAGCCGCTCGCGGATGCCGAGCGCCTCGGTGAATCCGAAGAAGCTGTCGAGCACGTGCTCGCGGATGCGCGGCGCGATGCGCGCGTTGGTGAACAGCCACTGCAGCTCGCGGGCGCGCGCGCGGTCGAAGCCCAGTTTTACCTGGGCGCGCACCTGGCGGGCGATGAGGCTGGCGCGCAGCGCGAGCTGCATGTGCAGCAGCACGTCGAACTGCCGCCCCCGCAGCTGCGCTCGCAGCTCGCGCCGCGCGGCGCGACTCGAGCGCTTGTCCACGGTGATAAACTCCACGCCCTCGATGAGACTCATGAGGCGCGCCTCGCTCTTGCCGATGATCCAGGTCAACTGGGTCGCCGGCCACGCTTGCTGTAAGGTGCGCACGATCGGCACCACATGGCAGGTATCACCGATCGCCGACAGCCTGAGGATACAGACGCTGCGCGGGGCTTCGGCGAACGGCAACATCATGGAGACAGGTTTGTGAGTGGGCGTTTTGCGCTCGGCCCCGAAGTGAAACGCAGCGCGGTTGCGGGCGGCGCCATGCTATATGACACCTCGCGGGTCGGCAATTTGAACAACGACTGGTTCGAGCCGCGTTACTGGCAGGCGCGCGGTGAGATCGACGGCGCGGCGCGCGGTCGCGGCGCCACCTACTTCGTGAAGGCCGACGGCCGCAACTTCGTGCTGCGGCATTACCGTCGCGGTGGCCTGATGGCACACCTCTCCGGCGACCGCTACCGCTGGCGCGACGAGGAGAGCACGCGCCCCTTCGCGGAGTGGCAGCTGACCTACCGCCTGCACCGCGCCGGCCTGCCGGTGCCGGTGCCGCTCGCGGCGCGCTACCGCCACCAGGGATCGACCTATAGCGGCGACCTCATCACCGAACGGCTGCCGACGGTGGGCTCGCTCACCGAATGCCTGCGCACCGGTGCCCTGTCGGTGGTCACCTGGATCTCGATCGGGCGCTGCATCCGCCGCTTCCACGACCTGGGCGTGTGCCACGCGGACCTCAATGCGCACAACGTGCTCCTCAGCGAGGAGAGCGTGTACCTGATCGACTTCGACCGCTGCCAGCTGCGCAGGCCCGGGCTGTGGCGCGACGACAATCTCGTGCGGCTGCGCCGCTCGCTGGAAAAGGTGACCTGGGGAATGCCGGCCGAGCGCTTCGGCGAGTCCGACTGGCATGGCCTTCTCGACGGCTACCGCCAGCCCTCGGGCAAGACCGAACTGCCGCCGTAGACGCCCGGGGATTACTTGCGCCTCCTCTACCTTCTCGCCGTCTACCTCGCCGCCCCGATCATCTCGCTCATGCTGCTGTGGCGCGGCCTGTGGGACCGCAGCTACTGGCGCAACTTCGGCGAACGCTTCGGCTGTGGCCCGGCGCTCACCCCCGGCGGGGTGTGGCTGCACGCGGTGTCGGTCGGTGAAGTGCAGGCGTGCGCGGCGCTGGTCGGGGCGCTGCACCGAGAGCATCCGCAGCTGCCGCTGACGGTGACGACTTTCACCCCGACCGGGGCGGCGCGGGCGCGGGCGCTGTTTGGCAACGTGGCGCAGGTGCGCTACGCGCCCTACGACCTGCCCGGCGCCGTGCGGCGCTTCTTTGCCCGCGTGCAGCCGCGCCTCGCGGTCATCTTCGAGACCGAGCTGTGGCCGAACCTGTATCGCGAGTGCGGCCGGCGCCGCGTGCCGCTGGTGCTGGCGAGCGCGCGCATCTCGGAGCGCTCCGTCAGCCGCTACCGGCGGCTCGGGCGGCTCTTCACCGACACCCTGTCGCACGCCGCGGTGGTGGCGGCGCAGGCACCTACGGACGCGGCGCGCTTCCGCGCCCTCGGCGCGGATGCCGCCGCCACGCACGTCACCGGGAACCTCAAGTTTGATTTCGAGTTGCCGGCGGACATTCAGGCGCGCGGTGCGCGGCTGCGCGCGCAGTACGCCGCGCAGCGCCCGCTTTGGGTCGCGGGCAGCACGCATGGCGGTGGCGAGGAGGAGGCCCTGCTGGCCGCACAGCAACAGCTGCGCGCCAGGGTCCCCGAGGCGTTGCTGGTGATCGCGCCGCGACACCCGCAGCGCTTCGCCGAGGTCGCGGAAGCGCTGACGCGGGCCGGGGTACGCTTCACGCGCCGCTCGCACAGCAGCACCGCGGCGGCCGACTGCGAGGTGCTGCTGCTGGATTCCCTCGGCGAGCTACTGGATTTCTACGCCGCCGCGGACGTGGCCTTTGTCGGCGGCAGCCTGGTGGCGGTCGGGGGACACAACCTGCTCGAGCCGGCGGCGCTCGGGGTGCCGCTCCTCACCGGCCCCTATACCTTCAACAGCGAGGATATTGCGCGTCTGCTGATCGCGCACGGCGCCGCCGAGGTGGTGCGCACCCCGGCGGAACTGGCCGCCCGCCTGAGCAGCCTGCTCAGCGATCCGGAGGCCCGCGCCCGCATCGGCGCGCGCGGCCGCGAGTGCGTGGACGGCAACCGCGGCGCGCTCGCGAAGTTGCTCAGCCTGATCGAGCCGCTGCTCGAGCCCCCCAACGCCTAGGGTTGGTTGCCCGGCGGCGTCTGCGGCGGGGGCGTGGGGGGGGTGCCTTGCGGAGTGGCCGGAGCGGGGTTGGCTGGCGTGCCGCCCGGGGCGAACGGGACCTGCAGGGTGATGACCTTGTTGGGATAGCCCTGTGCGAAGGCGGGTGCGGCCAGCGTTGCCAGCACGCCCGTCGTGGCGGCGATCCAGGAACGGCGATTCATTCGATTTCTCCTTGAAGCGTGGGATGCAAAACCCGAGCATCCTAGTGCACTTGGGTCAACGGCAGCGGTGTGGGTTCCACATAAGGGTTGCCACGGGGTCGAACACGGACCATAAGCTATCCTCGCGGGCGTGAATTTTGCCCAGCTCCTGCTGCCGGATTTCTCGCTGATCCTCTGCGGGTACCTGGTGTGCCGCTACACCGCCCTCAACCGCGCCACCTGGGAGCTGAACCGCTTCGTGGGAAACATGGGTCTGCGCGGGCTGGTGAACGAATACCGGGTGAGCAGGAGGCTCGCGCCGATCACGGACCTCGACGCCCACTCTCTCGCCAACCTCACCATGCTGATGGCGTTCATCCTGTACCTCGACCGGATTTGCATGGGCGAAATTGTGAAATCGGTTTCGTTCAACCAGGACCTGAGCCTGACGAAGGAACAGATCGGCACGATTCTCGGCTCATTTTTTTTCTC
>Ga0207683_10005917_pt1 | contig 10477 bp, 10 predicted proteins | sample KBSM73metaG_FD_184333 | JGI IMG/M metagenome (GOLD analysis project Ga0207683, IMG submission 184333) | Miscanthus rhizosphere microbial communities from Kellogg Biological Station, Michigan, USA - KBS M7-3 metaG (SPAdes) (version 2) | ecosystem: Host-associated > Plants > Roots > Rhizosphere >...
AGTCGCGCAAGGCTTTCTCCAATGTCGCCACCTGTTGCGGCGTCGCGGTGGCATCCTCCACCGCATGGCCGAAATACAGCCGCGCCGTAATCGGCGCCAAGATCCGGTGTGGACTGTCCGGCTCGTCCGTGACCAGGAAGCCGCCATGGAATGACGCCGCGGCGGCGATCTTGTCCGGCAAGGTCGCCGCGACGCGCACCGCCATCTGGCCGGTGAAGCAATAGCCCACGACACCGATCTTGCCCGGCTTCACGCCTTTCTGCGCCAGCAGGAAATCGACAGCGGCCTTGCCGTCCTGGACCATGTCGGCTGGTGTCAGCGCGTTGAACAGCGCGCCCAACCGTTTCTTGTTCTCCTCCGCATCGTCCGTCTCCAGCCCCTCGGGCTGGATGGGCGCATAGCGGTGAACCACATTGGGCATCAGGACAATGAAGCCCTTTTGCGCCAGTCTTTGCGCCATGCCGATATTGCCCGGCCGGATGCCCCAGATGTCGGTGAGAAACAGCACGCCGGGAAATTCGCCGATGCCGTCGGGACGGACCAGCAGGCCCTGGTTTCCGATCGCGGGAATTTCAAGTTTTTCCTGAATCATCTTTGCTCTCGTACAGGACGGTGTTCCAGTAACGCGCCTGGTGGCTTCCCGTGCGGGTGAAGCCCCGCTTCTGCAGCACACGGCCGATCATCCAGTTGAAATAGCCGTGCGCGACCAGGGCGGCCACGCCCTTCTGCTTGGCGCGGGCGATGAGGATTTCGGCTGCCTGGACCGCGCGTTTCGCGGCAGCGCGCGGATTTTCGATTTCGGGATGAAAGCCGGCGTGCCAGAGAATTCGCGACACCACCGCCCATTTGGGAACCTTCATGCTGAGCAGCGGAATCGGCGGACTCGCCAGCGGCGCTTCGTCGAACAAGGGATCGGCGACCAACTCGGCATGCGGCGCCAAGGTCGCGGCGCTCTCATGACTGCGACGGCGCCCACTGGTGAAAACATGGTCCAGTTCCCGCGCCAGGTCGCGCACTTCCTCCGGCGGCAGGTTGGAGGGCGACAGGCCCGCGTCCTCATACGCGTCGATATACTCCGCGAATCCGCGATGGGAGGTTCGCGGGCTGAGCGCAATATGGGGCTGGCCGTGCCGGATAAGCAGGATGCGCGGGGCGACAGAATGGGGGGCGGGCAAACCGAGTCCTTTCGGCATAGGTTATGCGGCAGCCAAAGGCTTTCCAAATGCCCTTAACGCGCGACCCCAGTGCCCAGCGTTAAGGCCTTCAGCCCAAAATTTAGGCAAACACCTGTTGCATCGCAACAACGCCTGCCCAAATCACGCTTTTTTGCCCCCAAAGCCGGCCAAAAAGGCAAACCGCCATATTGAGATTGGGCGGGTGAAACAGAACTGTCATTCGCATCCGGGGGCGTGACGCATCCGCCGCGCCTGGCAACGAGAGGACTTGAAATGAAAAACTCCACCAAATTGCTTTTGGGCGCGGTCAGCCTGGCAGGCGTTGCAACCGCCGCGGCTCCCGCCTTTGCCCAAGACGCTCCGCCATGGGCGCTCGCCGGTTATATCGCCGCCACCAGCGACTATCGCTTCCGCGGCATCAGCCAGAATGAGCGCAACTTCGCGCCGCAAGGCTCGCTGAACGTCACGGGTCCGGAAGGCTTCTATGTCGGCGCCTGGGCGTCGCAAGTGGACTTCACCCCGGGCACCGGCAATGCTCCGGAAGTCGAGCTCGACATTTATGGCGGCAAGCATACCGACCTGTGGGGCATCGATTGGAATTTCGAGCCTTACTACTATTCCTATCCGTCGCAGCCGGGCGGTTATAACGCCGACTATTTCGAGATCCAGAACCAGTTCACCAAGGCTTTCGGACCGCTGACCTTGAGCGGTACCTGGGCGTGGTCGGACAATCTGGCTTTCAACGGCGGCACCGGCAACGCTCTGTACGGCAATGCCAGCTACACCATCCTCGACTGGCTGAGCGTCAGCGGCAATCTCGGCCATCAATGGGCGCAGAACGCGAAATACGCGGGTTCGGGCGATTACACCTGGGCCGATATCGGCGTCACCGCGACCTGGAAGGGCTTTGCCGTGGACCTGCGCTACAGCAGCACCGACCTCAGCGGCCCGAAATGCGCGGCCTTTTACATGGCGACGACCCATGCCTGCTCCGGCAATGTCGTGGCCACTGTGACTTACAATGTGAGCCTGTTCCCGTAAGACAAGGCACATCGAGACAAAAAGCCCGCAAGGTTCATTCCTTGCGGGCTATTTTGATTCTCGGAACCAGCCCGTCCCGAAGACTCAAGGCAGGGCGCAGAACATCATCCGCGCCCTGCCAACTTACCTATTGCGAAGCTCCCAAGCTGGGCGAAGCGCCCTGGATTTTGAGGTCGCTGTCCAATTGAGCGATCGCGCTGCTGGTAAGAGGCTTGTTTGACTCCTGTGCCAGCTTTTGGCGGGCGCGGGTGATCGCCGCATTTCGTTGTGTGGGGTTCGAAATAGCCAAAGCAGCCTTCATGTCGGTCTCGTATGTCCCGATTTCTCCGACGCGGGAGCCGCTGGCGGCATGCGCCCGAGCCGTGTCAGAGGCATGGGCCGCGTTCAAACCACCAAGCTGGCTGTTGGCATTCGCTCCGGCAGAGGCGTTTGCGCTGTTGTGGTCGGCCGCGTCGCTTCGATCCAAGGATCGATCGGCGCCATTACTGCGATCCGATGCATTCGGGCCATTGGTGTTTAGCCGACCCTGCGCATTGAGATTGGCGCTCGACTGACCGCCAAATCGACCGTTAGCGCCGCTCTGGCCGCCCAGATTGCCGCTCATCGCGTTGCTGTTCATCGCGCCGCCGACAGCCGCATGACCGCCAACGCCGCCACCGCCGCCGCGCCCCTGACCCATGACAGGGGTCATGGACAAGGATAGAGCAGCTCCGAGTACCAGAATTGTGCTGAATTGATTTCTCATCATGGTGCTCCTTAGAGAGCCCCTGAGTTAGTAAACGCGTGTAGGCTGGAAATGTTGCCGAGTGGGCTCGCTGCGCTCGGATCGGCCTTTGGCCGCCCCAAAAGCCCCGTTGGGCTTTTGTCGAACCTCTAGATTGGTATCGGCAGAAAAGATTGGTCGGAGAGAGAGGATTCGAACCTCCGGCCCCTACGTCCCGAACGTAGTGCTCTACCAGGCTGAGCTACTCTCCGAACCAGTGCGAGTGGTTTGCCCCTTCGCCTCGGGAGGCGCCCTTATAACGATGGCCCCCTGCCCCCGCAACCGGACTGCAAGCCTTTCTGGGCGTGGCCTTTTTTCCCGGTTTGCGGACTGGCCCGGCTCCCTTTATACGAAGGCCCCCGTCCAGGGGAGCTGAGCCTGATGGGGCGTCGCCAAGCGGTAAGGCACCGGATTTTGATTCCGGCATGCGGAGGTTCGATCCCTCCCGCCCCAGCCACTTCTTCTCGGCGCGCTTGCGCGCCGAGAAGAAGTGTCCCCGGCGAGACCGGCCATCAGGCCGGTCGAGGGAAGGGGACCCATCTATGTCGGGATCCCCGGCACCGTCGCGCGAAACACTCTTTCGGATCGCGCGTTACGCACACCGATGCGTCCGCGCCGCCTGCCCCCACTTGTCATCCTGATCAGCCTGGCCGGTTGCGCCAGCCCGCCTCCCGCGCCAATCCCGCCGGATGCCGTCCAGCCCGCGCCCACCCCGCCACAACCGCAAGCCACACGGCCCTCTTTCACCCAGACCGGACTGGCGTCGTTCTACGGCGCGGCCCATGACGGCAAGCTTACCGCCAGCGGCGAAAGCTTTGACCCTTCAGAATTGACCGCGGCGCATCGCAGCCTTGCCATGGGCAGCCGCGTGCGAGTCACTAATCTCGAAAACGGCCGGTCGGTGACCGTGAAGATCACCGATCGCGGGCCATTCGTCCGTGGCCGGATCATCGACGTGTCGCTGGCCGCGGCGCAGGCGTTGGGCATGACCGAAAAGGGCCTGGCGCGCGTCCGGCTGGAGGCTTTGCCGGCAATTTCCCCGGCAAGCTAACCAGTCCTTCACCTCATCGTGCCAAAAGGGTTCCCAAATGCGCTTTGGCGCGCTATTCGGTGATCCGGGATGCGTCATTTCCAATTGCTGTCACTGGCTCTTTTGCTGACCGGACTTGCAGGCTGCGCCACACAGGCACCGCCTCCGCTTCCGCTTCCCCCGCCGCCAGCGCCACAACCGGCACCCATCGTCCCGCAGGCGGCTGCGCCAGAACAGCCGCTGGCGGCTCTGCCCCCCGCCCCGGCCACACAGTTTCCGCCGCCCAATACCTACTTCAGCGAAACCGGCATGGCCTCCTATTACGGCCGGGCCCATGACGGCCACAGAACCGCCAATGGCAGGCGCTTCGATCACCGCCAATTCACCGCCGCGCATCCCAGCCTGCCTTTCGGCACCCTGGTCCGGGTGACCAACCTCGGCAACAGCCGGACCGTGACGGTGGAAATCACCGACCGCGGCCCGCATATCAAGCGGCGCATCATCGACGTCTCTTTGGCGGCAGCGCGGGCGCTGCACATGCAGAAAAGCGGTGTCGCGCGCGTGCGGGTCGAGGCTTTCCGCATCGACCAGGCCTCCAGGGACTGAGCCCAGGCTCGCTTTGCCTGCAGCGCGGAAGGATGGAAAAGTGGGGCGCCGCTTCTTCAAGGTGTCCTCATGCTTTACCTGGCGCCCATCGTCCTGCTCTTCTGCTCCAATGTGTTCATGACCTTTGCCTGGTACGGGCAATTGAAATTCCCCAACGCCATCCTGTGGCAGCTGGTGCTGATAAGCTGGGGCATCGCCTTTTTCGAATATTGCCTGGCGGTGCCCGCCAACCGCATCGGCCACCAGGTCTATTCCGCCGCCCAGCTCAAGACCTTGCAGGAGATCATCACCCTGCTGGTATTCGGCGTGTTCTCGGTTCTGTATCTGGGGGAGAGCCTGAGATGGAATCATATGGTCGCGTTCATGTTTCTTTGTGGGGCGGCATACTTCTCCTTCAATAAGTGGAGTTGATTGATTAGGCTGATCCCAGGGATCGGGGGGACGCGCATGCGCACACTTCTTACGGCGGCAATGGCCGCAGCCTTGACGCTGCAGGGCCTGCCGGCTTCGGCCCAGTCCAGCCCCGACCAGAAGCGCTTCCGCTCCTTGTTCAAGGAGTTGATCGAGACCAACACCAGCCTGTCGGCCGGCGATTGCACCTTGGCCGCGCGGAAGATGGCCGCGCATCTCAAGGCCGCGGGCTATTCCGACAGCGACCTGCATATCTTCACCGCGCCCGGCCATCCCAAGGAGGGCGGGCTGGTGGCGGTGTTGCCCGGCACCGACTCCAAGGCGAAAGCCATCTTGCTTTTGGGCCATCTCGACGTGGTGGAGGCGCGGCGGGCCGACTGGACGCGCGATCCTTTCACCCTGATCGAGGAGAATGGCTACTTCTATGCCCGCGGCGCCTCCGACATGAAGTCGCTGGTCGCGGCTTGGGTCGACACCATGGTCCGGCTGAAGGAAGAGAATTTCAAAGCGCCCCGCACCCTCAAAATGGCGCTGACCTGCGGCGAAGAGACCTCCACCGCCTTCAATGGCGCAAGCTGGCTGGCCACCCATGAGCGGGCGCTGATCGATGCGGAATTCGCCCTGAATGAAGGCGGCGGCGGGCGGCTGGACGAAAAAGGCAAGCCGCAGATCATGTCCGTGCAGGCGGCGGAGAAATTTCCCCAGAATTACACGCTGGAAGTGACCAACCCGGGCGGCCACTCCTCCCGGCCGGTGCCCAACAACGCCATCTATCACCTGGCCGCCGGGCTGGTGAAGATCGGTGCCTATCAATTCCCCTTCCAGGCCAACGACATCACCAAACAATATTTCGCCAAGATGGGCGCGCAGGTCGGCGGCGAGATGGGCCAGGCGATGGCGGCTTTTTCCAAGGGCGATTTGTCCGCCGCCAAGACGCTCGCCGCCAATCCTTCCTATAACGCGATCCTTCACACCACCTGCGTTCCCACTTTGCTCAATGCGGGCCATGCCAACAATGCCCTGCCGCAGCGCGCCGACGCCAATATCAATTGCCGCATCTTCCCCGGCACCACGCCGCAGCAGGTGCGCGCCAAGTTGGAGGAGTTGGTCGCCGATCCGGAGATCAAGGTGACACTGGCCGACGAGCGCAGCCAGGTGCTCAAGGGACCACAACCCTTGGCGCCGAAAATCTTCAAGCCGGTGGAGGAATTGACCGCCAGGATGTGGCCCGGGGTGCCGGTGGTGCCCTTCATGGTGGCGGGCGCGACCGACGCGGCCTTCCTGACACCCGCGGGCATTCCCACCTATGGCGTGTCGGGGATCTTCGGCGATGCCGATGGCAATGGCGCCCATGGCTTGAATGAGCGGGTGCGCGTCAAGTCGGTCTATGAGGGCCGCGATTTCCTCTACCAGCTGATCAAGGTCTACGCGAATACGCGCTGATCTTGTTTCACATCAATGCAGCTTCAGCCGTGGCCGGACGATCTGGTTGACATGGCCCACCAGGATCAAGGCCAGGCCCTTGAGCCAGCCATGAATGGCGATCAGGTGCATGCGGTAGAGCGAAAGATAGACAAAGCGCGCCAGACGGCCTTCGATCGCCATGCGCCCGCCGATCAGATTGCCCATCAGCGAGCCCACGGTGGAGAAATGGCTGAGCGACACCAGCGAGCCATGGTCGTGATAGACGAATGCCTTGAGCGGCTTGCCCCGGATCAGCGCCTTGAGATTGTGAAACGCAACAGCCGCCATCTGGTGCGCGGCCTGCGCCCGGGGCGGCACCGGCCGGCTCTCGCCTTTGGGCACAAAATACGCGCAATCGCCAATGGCGAAGATGCGGTCGTCGCGGCTGGTCTGCAAGGTGGGCGCCACCACAAGCTGGTTGCTGCGCGTGATCTCCAGCCCCAGCCCCGCAAGCATGTCCGGCCCCTTGACCCCTGCCGCCCATATCCTGAGATCGGCTTTGATCAACTCCCCCGACCTGGTGATCATGCCTTCCGGTGTCGCTTCCACCACCTGTTCGCCGGTGATGACCCGCACGCCCAGCACTTCCAGCTCCTTATGCGCGGCTTCCGCCAGCTTTTCCGGCAGCGCCGGCAGGATGCGCGGCCCCGCCTCGATCAGGGTCACTTTCAGCCGGCTTTCGTCGAACACTTCCAGGCCATAATGGCGAAGCTCGGACGCGGCATTGTAAAGCTCCGCCGCCAGTTCCACCCCGGTGGCGCCGCCGCCCACAATATCCACCCTCACCTGGGCATCGGCGCTGGGATCGACCTGCAGGGTGCGCGACACCCTGAGGCAGTGATCCAACAATTTGGAGCGGAAACGGTCGGCCTGCAGCCGGCTGTCCAGGAAGATGCAGTTCTGGGCCACGCCCTTGGTGCCGAAATCATTGGTCACCGACCCCACCGCCAGCACCAGATAGTCATAGCGGATGGGATGACGGCCCATGATTTCGCGGCCGTCCTCGTCCAGGATCGGCGCGATCAGCACCTGCCGCTTGTCGCGGTCGATGCCTTCCATGGCGCCATAGAAAAAGCGGTAGCCCCAATCGAAGCCATGGCTGCGATAGCCGACTTCGTCCAGGTTGGCGTCCAGCGAGCCGGTGGCCACTTCGTGCAGCAGCGGCTTCCAGATATGGGTACGATTTTTCTCCACCAGGATGATGTCGAAAGACGCGCGCCCGAAATGCGCCCCCAGCCTTGCGGCCAGCTCCAGCCCGGCCGCGCCGCCGCCCACCACCACGATCTGGGTTTTGCGCGCGGTGGATGCGGGTTTGCTCGCTTCGCTCATGCGGCGACAGATACCACAACCGGCACTTTTCCTGGCCCGCAATTTCGGTCAGGCTGCCCCGACATTTGCAGAAGGACTTGCCATGAGCGATTTCCGCATCAGCCTGGATAAAGCCAACAGCGTCATCGCCGCCACCTTTGCCAAGGGCAGGGAAGCCGGGATGAAGCCGCTGTCCTGTGTGGTGGTGGATGCGGGCGGCCATGTCATCGCCTTCCAGCGCCAGGACGGCACCAGCTTCCTGCGGCTGGATATCGCACGCGGCAAAGCGGCCGGCGCGCTGGCCCTGGGGGTCAATTCCCGCCGGATCGGCGAAATGGCGGCGGAGCGGCCCAGCTTCATCGCCTCGCTGGGGCACCTGACGGCCAACGGCCTGGTCCCGGTGGCCGGCGGAGTGATTGTCAAAGGCCCGGACGGCATCGCCATCGGCGCGGTCGGCGTCACCGGCGACACCTCCGATAATGACGAGATCGCGGCTCTCGCCGGCATTGCGGCTGCCGGATTGACCGCACTGTGACTTCCCTCTCCCCTTGAGGGAGAGGACGCAAAATCTTGCGCTTAGCGGAGCGCAAGCGGAGCTAAGCGCTTAGATTTTGCTAGGTGAGGGGTACGTTTGCCTCCAACTCACCCCTCACCTGAAGAATCAATGGGAGCTTGCGTCTTACGCCGTCACTTCCTCTGGCATATGCAGCCTGCGATCCGGATTCACAAAAAACCACGGAAACATGCAGACAAAGCACACGCCGGCTGCGATGTAGAACGCGTACTCCCAGCCATAAAGCGAGGCGAACCAGGGCGTCGCCGAGGCGGTGATCGCGCCCGCAATCTGTCCGCCCATGTTCACCAGGCCCGAAATCACGCCCGTGAACGGCCCGCCATAATCGGCCGCCACCGCCCAATAGGTCGCCTGGCCCAAATACAGCACGCCCGCGCCGCCCGCCAGCACCAGCACGGCGACCGTCGTGTCTTGCGCCTGGCTGCCGATGATGAGGAAGATTCCCGACAGGAATAGGGTGAGCGCGCCGAACAGGCTGCGGCCGACATACTGGCCTTTATGCTTGACCAGCCAGTCGCTGATCACGCCGCCGATCAAACAGCAGCTTGTCATGGCGATGAAGGGCAGCATGCCGTACAGGGCGCTGCTCTTGAGATCCATGCCACGCCCGTCCTTCAGATAGATGAAGAACCAGGTGTGGAAAATGAAGGCGACATAACCGAACGCGACATAGGCGAGCGTGGTGCCCCACACATCGATGCTCGTGAAGATGCGCAGCCATGGCACGGCCGGCATGACGCCTTCCACCTTGACCGGCTGGCCCGCCTTGATGTGGGCCTTCTCCGCTTCCGTCACCTTGGGATGCTGGGCGGGCGTGTCGCGCGCCACATAATACCAGATGGCGGCGACCACCAACCCGATCACGGCGGAGATATAGAAAACCTCGCGCCAGCCATAAAAGGCGATGATGGCGGCAACCAAAGGCGGCGCGGTGCCCGAACCCAGGCCGACGCCGCCGAACACCCAGCCATTGGCCTTGCCCCGCTCCTGGGTGGGAAACCAGGCGGCGATGAACTGGTTGGAGGACGGATAGGCCACCGCCTCGCCCAGCCCCAAGATAAAGCGAACCGCGATCAGCACCCACAGCGCCCCGCCCATGGTCGGCGGCACCAAAGCGGTGATGACGGACAGGACGCTCCACCACACCAGCCCAATGGTCAGGGTCTTGCGCGGCCCCAGCTTGCCCACCACCCAGCCGGCGGGAATCTGGAAGGCGGCATAGCCCAGCAGGAAGGCGGAGAACACCCAGCCCAATTGGATTTTGGAGATATGATAATCCTGGGCGAGATAGGTGCCGGCGATGGAGATGTTGCTGCGGTCGATATAGACCACGGCGCTGACCACGAAGATCAGCATGATCAACAGATAACGAATCCTGCCTGACATATTCCCTCACTGCTCACTCTTTGAGGGCAGCAAAGCGTAATCCGGGACTTTCGTCAAAGGCTTGCATGGAAGGCGTCTTTCACTGGGGTATAGTGCGTCGCAACTGGGGGCCGGCTTTGAGAGTCTTGCTGTTGACGCTGCTGATTGGGCTGTCTGCCGGCTTCGTCCCGTGCGCCATGGCCGCGCCGCCCGCCAACCAGGTCAAGGCTGGCGAGTTGGTGATCGACCCGCCCACCCTGATCAATCTGGGCTTCGAATGGCTGGTCGAAGGCGACGACAACCGCAACGCGAAGGTCGACGTGGCCTATCGCCGGCATGGCGACAAGGCTTGGAAGACCGGCATGAATTTGCTGCGGCTCTCCGGCGAGCGCGTCTATCAGAGCGAAGGCGTTTTCGACCTGAAAACGCCGAACATGTTCGCCGGCTCCGTCCTGGATCTCGAGGAAGGCACGCTCTACGACGTGCGCCTTTTGCTCAGCGACCCGGACGGCGGCAAGGCGATCAAGCTTGTCTCGGTAAAAACCCGCGCCGAACCCAAGCCCGCCACGGGGGGCCATGTCTATCATGTCTATCCGCGCGATTGGAAAGGCACCAGGGAGCCAGGTTCGTTCAACGACCTGATGTGCGCCTATAACTGGTATTGCGGCGGCGGCGACACGGTGACGGGCGGGCGTCCGCGCGTGCGTCCCGGCGATGTCGTCCTGGTGCATGCCGGCACC
>Ga0207683_10005918_pt1 | contig 10477 bp, 10 predicted proteins | sample KBSM73metaG_FD_184333 | JGI IMG/M metagenome (GOLD analysis project Ga0207683, IMG submission 184333) | Miscanthus rhizosphere microbial communities from Kellogg Biological Station, Michigan, USA - KBS M7-3 metaG (SPAdes) (version 2) | ecosystem: Host-associated > Plants > Roots > Rhizosphere >...
GGCCTCGGTCCGCAGCGTGGTGTCGCCGACCGCCAGCGCCTGGGCGGAGGCGGAAAGATACGCCGAGTAGATCATCGCCAGCGCCGACAACGCCATGAGAATCCAGAGCACGGCGACGATCACGAAGCCCCGCTCGGAGGATGGCGCGCCGGAACGGTTCCACGTCATAGCGTGCCCCTCTGCCCCGGGATGCCGGCCCTGCTACCATCAGGTGCATTTGACGGAACGTCCTTTTTGTCTTTTTCCTTGTCGTCGCATTTGCCGTCCGGCCGTGTGCAATCGCTGGGAATCTGGACGTGAACCGGTGTGGCGGTGGAAACCGAGAGAACGCGCTGGGTGTTAGCATCGCGCACCGTCAGCCTGATCATGGCCGGTAGTTTGTCGGCCTCCTGCCACGTGCCTTTCCAGACCCGGTCCGGACCGGCAAAGGCGAATGACAGCCGGAACGGCGAACGCAGCAGCACCACCGGGTCGCCGAAGTGAATTTGTTCCGCCAGCGACGAGCCTGAGGGCACCGGCGCGAACCGCATCCGCGAACGAACGGTCACGAACTCGCGGCGCTCGGTCGTCTCTCCCACACGAACCACATCAAGACCCGGACCGGCGTTCGGTCCCAGCGCGGTGCGCACGAACACGACGGACAGCTCCGATCCATCGAACAGCGGACGGCGCGAATCGCGATTGGCCGGGACGTATTCGGCCGCGGCGAGATCGGCGCCGATCCGCTGCAGCGCGATGCCGATTGCCTCGCTGCGCTGGATGCGGTCGACGCCGCGATTCCAGTTCGGCAGCCACTGCGCGGTGATGCTGGCGAGCGCCGAAAGCACCAACCCCATGAGCGCCAGCGCGACAATGGTTTCGATCAGCGTGAAGCCACGTTCGCCGCTGCGCTGCCCGCTCAAAGCGACGGTCATTCGGATGACCTCCGCATCAGGCGAACGGTGCGAATGTCGGACGTCGCTCCGGATGGGGATGTGACGCGGACCCTGACGAGTTCGGGAATCCAGGGAGTATCGGCTCCCGACACGGCCCATTCGCCGCCAAGCGGCCTGACGTCAACCGTCCAACGGTAACCGTCGGCCTGCCCCGACGAAGGACCGGGACGAAGGTCCTCGCGCGGCGGAATCCCCGTCATCATGACGGCGCGCGTCGTCTGCATCAGCGCAACATGCTGCTCCAGCGAACGCACCCCTCGCGAATTGGCCGCCATCAGCGAACCGATCGCGACAATAGAGACCGCCACGATCGCAAGCGCAACCAGCACCTCGATGATCGTGAAGCCGGCGTCGCGGCGATCAGTTGGTAATGCTGTCACGGGGAACAACCTCGACCCTTCCGGTCAGCCAGTTGACGCGAATTTCATAGCCCGCATCGAAGCGCGATAGCGCGATGGTGCCGCCGCAAGAGGTACCGTTGGCGAAAAAACTGATGGTCGACAGCGCCGCCCGCTGCCGGCAGGTTTGCGGCAACAGCGCGTCGAAACGCACATCGTCGGGAATGCGGAGCGCTGCCTGCGACGCCCCCGAACGGATCGCGCGCCCTTGCGCATCGACGAGAGTGGCGACGCTGGTTTGGCCGACGATCGCCGCATTGCGATCCGCCTTTAGAAGCGTCGCCGCTTGCAGCGCGTAGGCCTGCAACCGCGACCGTGACGTTTCGCGCGGAATAAACGGCAACAACACGGCCGTCAGTAGCGCGATGATGCCCAGCACGCACACCATCTCGAGCAGGGTGAAACCGCGTTCGTCGACTTCACTCATTTTTGGCGGAGGATTTTTCGAGCGAAATGTCGGCGGCGGTTCCGCTGCCGCCTTCCTGACCGTCGGACCCGTAGGACATGATGTCATACGGAGAATGGTCGCCGGGCGACCGATACAGATAGCCGTGGTTCCAGGGATCGGTGGGCACGGCGCTGCCCTTCAGATATGGTCCGTTCCAGGCGGCGACGCCCGGCGCCTGGCGGACCAGTGCCGCGAGTCCTTCCGCTGTGGAAGGAAACCGGCCCGCGTCGAGATAGTACAGGTCGAGTGCGCTCGCGAAGCTCTGCAGCTGAATCCTTGCCGCCTTGACTTTGGATTCGCCGAGATAGTTGAGAACGCGCGGACCTATCAGGCCCATGATGAGGCCGATGATCGTGATCACCACCAGCATCTCGACCAGCGTAAATCCGTCCTGGCCTATAACGCGTTTGCCCGCCAGCCCGGTGCGGGCGACGAACAATCCACGAATTCTCCTGAGCGACATCATGATGAACCAACCCTTTATTTAATTGACGAGCTGCGTGACCGACAGCAACGCGGTCATGACGGATACGATCAGCCCGCCGACGACCGTGCTGATGATGACGATGGCGAGCGGCCCAACGATGCCGACGATGCGGTCGAGGTTGCGCTGCAATTTCGCTTCGTAGAATTCGGCAACCCTGGCGGCCAGCGCCGGCAATTGCCCGGTCTCTTCGCCGAGGCGCAGCATGCGGACCGCCATCGGCGGCAGGTTGCTCGCTACCGACAAGGCATCGGACAGCTTGCCGCCGTGACGGACGCGATCCGCTGCCGCTGTCCAGCTTTGTTCGCTTCCGGTCACCGCCATGATGTCGACCAGTATCCGCAGGGTCGCCGTCAGGTTGACGCCGCTGCCAAGCAGGACGCCGAGATTCCGGCAGAACAGACTGGTGCGATAGAATTGAAAAACGCCGCCGATGCCCGGCACGCGCGAGACCACAGTCATGATCGCAGCACCGGCGCCGGGCCGGCGCAGCAACCACCATGTTCCGGCAATCGCAGCAGCAGCGATCAGCATCGCTGCGGTGACATTGGCCCGAAGAAAATCCGACAGCCTGATGAAGACACCGAGCGCCGTTTCCGACTTCGCGCCGAAATCCTGCAGCACCGATGAAAATTGCGGCAGCACAAACAGAATGAAGAACAGCATGACGCCGCCCGCCGCGACCAGCACGAAGGCCGGATATTGCATGGCGTCCGCGAGCTTGCGCCCCATCTGTTCGGATCGTGCCCGCTCAGCCGCCAGCATGTCGAGCACCTGATCGAGCGTGCCCGAGACTTCGCCGACACGCACCAGCGCGCCATACATCGGTGGAAACAGCGCCGGATGATCGGCCACGGCATCCGCCAGACTCTCGCCCGAGAGAAGCGCGGCGCGAAGCTTGCCGACTACCGGACGCAATCTTCCAACGTCAGCATCGGTCGCCAATAGCTCGAGCGCGTCATCGAGGCGCGCCCCCGCCTTCAGCAGCAGCGCCATGTCACGCGTGAAAGCCGTGATCTCGGCTGAGCTCGGCCGGCCGAACAGGCCGAAGCCACTGGTGCCCGCGGTCGTGCGCTTGTCTTCGATGGTTTCGATCGGCAACAGCCGCAGATATTCGATCCGGCGCACGACTTCGGCGGATGTCGGGGCCGAGAGCGTGCCATTCACGATCTCGCCGTTCTGCGTCAGCGCCTTGTAGCGAAAGTTCGGCACGGTTCACCGCATGGTCGTGACACGGAGGATTTCGGCAGGCGAAGTCAGGCCGGCGCGGCATTTCGCGATGCCGTCGTCCAGCATCGTCGTCATTCCGGCGCGGATCGCCATCTCGTCGATCTTCAGTCCGTCGGTTTTCTCTCCGATCAGCTCGCGAAGATCGTTGCTCAGTTCCAGAACCTCGAAGACGCCGATCCGGCCGCGATAACCCGCACCGCCGCAGCGCTCGCAGCCACATGGCTCCCAGATCATTTCTCCGGTGCGGAAGCCGAACGCCGCGAGCCGGGGATCATCGTCGAAATCGCCATCGATCAACGCGCGCGATGACTTGCAGCGTTCGCAGAGCTGGCGAACCAGCCGTTGCGCGATCACGGCCCGCAAGACCGATCGCAGCAGATAACCTTCGACGCCCAGATCGAGCAGGCGCGGCACGGCCGCTGCCGCCGTTTCGGTATGCAACGTCGTCAGCACCAGATGTCCAGTGAGGGCGGCGTGAACGGCGACATGCGCGGTCTCGGAATCGCGGACTTCGCCAACCATGATGACGTCGGGGTCCTGGCGCACGAACGAGCGCAACGCCGCCGCGAATGTCAGCCCGATCGCCGGCTTGACCTGCGCCTGGTTGACGCCTGGAATTTCATATTCGACGGGATCCTCGACGGTGAGGATTTTTCGGGCCGGTTCGTTGAGGATCGACAGGATGGTCGCGAGCGTCGTGGTCTTGCCGCTGCCGGTCGGACCGGTGATGACGATCATGCCGTGCGGCAATTTCAACAGCCGCCGCAACTTGACATCGTCGGACGACGAAAATCCCAGCTTTTCGACGACCAGCAGCCCGCGGTCCTTCGGCAGGATACGGATGACCGCGGATTCCCCGTGCTGCAACGGCATGATCGCGACACGAATATCGATGTCGGTGCGCCCCACCCGCAACCGGGCGGCGCCATCCTGAGGTAGACGCCGCTCTGCGATGTTGAGATTTGCGACGATCTTGATGCGGGATATCACGGCCTGCGGCAGCACGCCGGCCGGCGCCGTCACCGGTCGCAGCAGGCCGTCGATCCGCATGCGAACCACGAGCCCGGCGGAAAACGGCTCGATGTGAATGTCGCTGGCGCGCAATTCGACGGCTTTTTCGAGCAAATCGTTGACCGCGCGCACCACCGGCGCGCCGCTGGCGAGATCGCGCAAGCTCTCGATGTCGTCTTCACGCGGCTGCATCGTCTCGGGGCCGGTCGCCTCGACGTCGCCTTCACCGAGCCGCTGGTTGAGGACGACCGCCAGGTCTTCCGACGTCGCGACTTTAATCCCGATGCCGGCGCCGAGCACAATTTGCGCCGCGCGCCGCGCCGTCATGTCGCTCGGGTCCGCAACCGCGAGCACGGCATGGCCATCGGAAGACCTATATGGGAACACCATGGTCTCACGCAGGTAACGTTGCGAGAACGATGCCACCAGCGGCGGCGCCGACATCATGTCGTTCAATGCGACGCGCTCGAGTCCATGGAAACGTGCCGCTTCGTCCGCAAATTCGCTGGCTGACAGATCGGCAAGTTCCCAGAGCTTGGCCTGACGATCGGATCCACCCTGCCTTGCTGCATCGCTATCGCCGTCGACTGTCGTCAAAAGCCTACTTTGACGCAGATACTCCACAAACTGCGAGGGCAGATCGCTGGCCATTCATCTTCCCGGTCGCACGGACTTTCAAGATTCGGTCGGCTGATCACCGAATGCCGCCAAGCCGTCGATTGCAGTTGCCGCTAGGCGGACGGTTATTCATCCGAAGTGTGACAGCTGTGCGAAACAACCGGCTTACTATCCGCTCAAAAAAATTTCAACAGCCGACACCAATCGATAGTCAGATGATTGGCGCGCAATCACTGTGACCAATTATTTCTGTCATAATCCGACGGTAAACGTTTCCGCCAACGCGGATGGCTCGTCGTCCCGAACGAACTAAATCTGAACAATAATCGGAATGGCGGAAATCATGGTACGCGTCGGCAAGTTCAGCCGGTACCGGACGATCGGTCGCCGCGTTGGCGCTGTCTCTATTATATTGTCGATAGGACTGTTGGCCTCGTGCAATTCGGTAACCACCGGATCGACCACGGATGGCGCGCAGATCGACATACTGGACCAGGTTCGCTCCGTGGACCTCCTGCCCCGCCAGCCACAGCCGGCGAAGGGGACCACATCCGGATCCGGACAGGGCGGCAGCAGCCGTCCGGCGATGTATGAAGGGGCGGAGGTCACCACCGTCTCCGACGAACGTCCGCGACCATCGACCAGCGGCAATGGTTTCGATCTCAATTTCGAGAACTCCCCGATCGTCACCGTAGCCAAGGTTGTGCTCGGCGACATCCTCGGCGTCGGCTACACGATCGATCCGCGGGTGCAGGGGACCGTCAACCTCGTCTCGGTCCGGCCGGTCGCCAAATCAGACATTATATTCGTGCTGGAAAATGCCCTGCGCCTCAGCGGCGTGGTGCTGGTGCGCGACACCGCGGGCTATCGTCTGTCACCGCTCGGCGATGCAATCGGCGGAGGACGCGTCGATGCGGCCGGCGCCAGCCCCGAACCCGGCTACGGCGTGTCTGTAGTGCCGCTGCAATATGTATCGGCGCAGACGCTGTTGAAGCTGATGGACAGCTTTGCCACCAAGGCCGGCGCGGTTCGTGCCGATGCGACGCGAAATCTGTTGCTTATTCAGGGCACCGGTGCCGAACGCCGCACCGCCGTCGACACCGCGCTCTCGTTCGACGTCGACTGGATGCGCGGTCAATCGGTCGGGATTTTTCCGATCTCGAGCGGCTCGCCGGCGCCGATCATCGCGGAGCTGGAAAAGATCGTGGACTCCGGCGAAAACGGTCTCAGCCAGAACGTCATCAAGTTTCAGCCGGTCGTCCGCCTCAACGCCGTCATGGTCGGCACCAGGAAGCCGGAGATGTTGCGCACGGCGGCGACCTGGATCAAGCGGCTCGATCATACCGACACCGCGCGAACAACCGTTCACGTCTATCGGGTCAAATACGGTGAGGCCAAGCAGATCGCGCGGGTGTTGACCGACATGTTCATCGGCGGCTCCTCGTCCAACCTGCTCGATAGCCCTGACAGCCAGATCGCGCCGGGATCCGGCTCCGCCACCGCGTCGAGCGCAGATCGTCTGTCGCTCAACGGCAATTCATCATCGACGATGAGTGGCGGCTTTGGCCCTCGCAACACGATGGGAACAGCAACGCCGTCAGGACTTGGCTCGCAAGGACTCGTCGCGCAAGCTACGGGCGCCCCGGCAAATGGGACGGCCGCGCTCGATAGCGGCCGCGGCTCAGGCAACGGCCAGCCGGTGCTGCAGGACGTGCGGATCACGCCCGATGCCGTCAACAACACCCTGCTGATCTACGCGGATCAAGCGAACTATCGGACGATCGAAGCCACCCTGCTGCAAATCGATCAACCGCAGCTTCAGGTCGCGATCGACGCGACGATTGCCGAGGTGACGCTCACCAACGATCTGAGCTATGGCGTCCAGACCTACCTCACCAGCCGTAACGTCGGACTGAAGCCGAATACCGGTTCCGTACTCAACACCCAGGCGACAACCGCGCCACAGACCGCCGTCGATCCCGTAACAGGCGTCGCATCCGTCGCGGGATCGGTCTCCAACGCCTTCATCAATCGCGCGCTTCCCGGCTTCAACTTCCTGATCGGTTCGGAAACGCAACCGAGTCTTATTCTCGATGCGCTGCATGCGGTCACGAGCGTCAAGGTGCTGTCGAACCCGTCCCTCGTCGTCATCAACAACCAGGTGGCAACGCTGCAGGTCGGCGATGTAGTCCCGGTCTCCACCGGCAGCGCTACCGTGCTGACGACGAGCAACACCGTCGTGAACACCATCGACTACCGCAACACCGGCATCATCCTGCGGGTATCTCCCCGCATCAGCGTCAACGGCAATGTCCGGCTCGATGTCGAGCAGGAAATCAGCAACGTGCCGACAAGCAGCACGAACAGCCTGACGCCGACCGTATCCCAGCGCAGGGTCAAGAGCTCGATCTCGGTAGCGACCGGCCAGACCGTGCTGCTGGCAGGCTTGATCAGCGAACAGCAGAGCGGCACTCGCAACGCGATTCCGATCCTCGATCAGATTCCCGGGCTTGGCGATGCCTTCGGTCATCAGGATAACGCTACCAAACGCACCGAACTGATCATCTTCATCCGCCCGCAGATCATCCGCGACGGTTCCGATGCGCATGTCGTCGCCGAAGAACTGCGGTCGAAACTGCGCGGAAGCATTGCCACGACGATAACCAATCAAGCGAGGACCACCAGTGTCCATTAATGCGGGATTGGCGATCTCGACATCGACGGCCACGCGCGCGCGCGGCGTCGTTCCGCTTGCCGCCGTGCGACGCTATCTGCCGACGGCGCTGATTGCCGGGCTATTCATCATCAGCACGACGCTCGCGCATGCGGACGCGGTGGCGCGGGGGAGCGCGGCTATTGCCCGTGGCGACTATCTTCGCGCGGCGCGGGAGCTGTCGCAGCCGGCGGAGCGAGGGAACCCCAAGGCAATCGCCCTGCTCGGCTATCTCTACGAACATGGCTTCGGCGCACCGCAGGCCTACATTGCGGCCGCCGATCTCTACGCGCAGGCGGCCGTTACCGGAAATCCATTCGCCCAGGCCATGCTCGGATTGATGTTCGACAAGGGACACGGCGTTCCCCAGGATTTCGTCCTCGCCTACAAATGGCTCAACCTCGCCGCAGCACGCACCCAAGGTCACGAGCGGCAAGTCTATGCGAGGTTCCGCGACGCGGTGGCGTCGAAAATGTCGACCAATGAGATCGTGGAAGGGCAGCGACTGGCCCTGAACTGGATTCCAGTCGCTGCGTCGGCAGCACATGCCGCGCGGCATTCACGCCCCCACCCCGAATGACATTGTCCGAAACTGCGGACGCCAGGATTTATTAATCAAAGGCGTTTGGAGCGGGCGAAGGGAATCGAACCCTCGTATGCAGCTTGGGAAGCTGCCGTTCTACCATTGAACTACGCCCGCTTATGCTCGCCCCCTTGATTAGCCGACCCGGCGCGATCCGCCAAGCGGCATCCACAACCTTCCGCCAAGCTCTTAGCCGAATGCCAAGATTCCAGATGCGTCGTTTTGCGACGGTGCTATGATCGCTCGGGGGCTGGTGGCGTATGGCGGGGCGTGGCTACACCATGTTTGACACGGCAATTGGCCGGTGCGGCATCGCATGGGGCGATCTCGGCGTTGTTGGCGTGCAGCTCCCCGAGGTCCGCGAGATCGATACGCGAAAGCGGCTGTTTCACCTCTATCCCGAGGCTCGCGAAATTCGTCCTCCCGTCAATGTCGAAGCCGCGATCGAAGGCATCGCCATGCTGCTTCGCGGTGGCGTGAGCGACCTCTCCGACGTCACGCTGGATATGACCGGCATCCCAGCCTTCAACCAGCGGGTCTACGCGTTCGCCCGCTCCATCCCGCGCGGCGAATCCCGCACCTATGCCGACGTCGCGTCAGCCTTGCGGGCGTCGGGGGCGACCCATTCGGTGGCGCAGGCTATCGCCCGCAACCCCTTCATGATCATCGTGCCCTGCCATCGCGTGCTCGAGGCCGGACACTACGCCGACAAGATCTCGCCGAACGGCGGGGTCATCTCAAAGCGAAGGCTACTGTCGATCGAGGGCACCCACCCGACCACGAGCCGGACCCTGTTCGACGTGCTGCTTCCCGTTGCGCCGCCGCGGGCGCATAACTAGATTTAAGTGATGACGGCGACCACGCTTCTAGAACGCAAATCCATCAGCGTTTCCGAGTTCCGCTGCGATGCGGGGCCGGGCGACAAGCCGTTCGCGGAACTGCATCACTGCCACTCGATCTCCTATGTGCGCAAAGGCAGTTTTGGCCTGCACTGCCGCGGCAAGTTCAGCGAACTGGTGGCCGGAGCGGTGCTCATCGGTCATCCCGGCGACGAATACACCTGCACCCATGACCACGTCTGCGGCGACGAATGCCTGTCGTTTTTCCTCAGTCCCGAACTGGTCGAGGCGATCGGCGCCAGCAAGGCGGGCGACGGCAGGGCGATCTGGAAGATCGGCTCCGCACCGCCGTTGCCGGAATTAATGGTATTGGGCGAGCTGGCACAGGCGGCAGCAGATGGCAGCAGCGATATCGGCCTCGACGAGATTGGACAGGTGCTTGCCAGCCGCTTTGTCGAGGTGACCTCTGGCAAGCCGCGCAAGGCCGGCCCGGACGCCGCCCGCGACCGCCGCCGCGCGGTGGAAACGGCGCTGTGGATCGATGCCCATTCGCATAAATCCATCGACCTCGAGGATGCCGCTGATCAAGCCGGCATCAGCCCGTTCCATTTCCTGCGGCTGTTCTCGAACACGCTCGGCGTCACGCCGCACCAATATCTGGTGCGCTCGCGGCTGCGTCATGCGGCGCGGCGGCTGGCCGACGACGACAGCCCGATCACCGATATCGCTTATGACGTCGGCTTCGGCGATCTTTCCAATTTCGTGCGCACGTTCCATCGCGCCGCCGGCGCTTCGCCGTTAAGGTTCCGCCAGGCCTCGCGCGGCGACCGCAAGATTTTCCAAGAACGGCTGGCCCTCCACTAGCTAGGATTTCTCCAGACCGCGCGGCATCTGGCGCGCTTTCACTGGAGAAAATCATGTACGACCACATCGGACTACGTGTCGGAAACCTCGACGCCAGCGTGCGCTTCTACACCGCGGCGCTCACCCCCCTCGGTTATGTGCTGTGCTCGCGCGACGATTCCGGCGCGGGCTTTGGTCCCAAAGGCGAGCCAGCGCTCTGGCTACATTTGCATAAGGGGTCTGCCGGGACCGGTGCGCATGTCGCGTTCCGCGCGCCTGACCATGCTGCGATCAAGAAATTTCATGCCGAAGGCATCAAGGCCGGCGGCCGCGACAATGGCGGCGCAGGCCAACGCGCGGATTACAGCCCGACCT
>Ga0207683_10005919_pt1 | contig 10477 bp, 11 predicted proteins | sample KBSM73metaG_FD_184333 | JGI IMG/M metagenome (GOLD analysis project Ga0207683, IMG submission 184333) | Miscanthus rhizosphere microbial communities from Kellogg Biological Station, Michigan, USA - KBS M7-3 metaG (SPAdes) (version 2) | ecosystem: Host-associated > Plants > Roots > Rhizosphere >...
CGCTGTTAACGCCAAGGTCCAGCGGCCCGGCGTCTGCAACGCCGCCGAGACGCTGCTGATCGACTCCGCGATCGCCGGGCGAGTGGCGCCGGCGATCCTCGCTGACCTCGCCGCCGCCGGCGCCGAGCTGGTCGGTGACGAGCGCGCACAAGCCGCCGCGGGAGACGTCGCGGTCGGGCCGGCGGACGAGGCGGACTGGGACAGCGAGTACCTCGGGCTGAAGTTGGCGGTCGCCGTGGTCGACTCGGTCGAGGACGCGGTCGATCACGTCAACGCCCACGGCACCGGCCACTCGGAGGCGATCGTCACTTCTTCCGAGGAGGCCGCCGAGACCTTCGTCAACGGCGTCGACGCCGCCGCGGTCTACGTCAACGCCTCGACCCGCTTTACCGACGGTTTCGAGTACGGGATGGGGGCCGAGATCGGCAACTCGACCCAGAAGCTGCACGCCCGCGGGCCGATCGGGATGCGCGAGCTGACGACCTTCAAGTACGTGGCGCGCGGCGACGGCCAGATTCGTGAGTGACGCCGACGGCGCCGCGATCGGCGTGCTGGGGTCGGCCTTTAACCCTCCGCACCTCGGTCACCTGGCGCTCGCCCAGGAGGCGGCGTGGCAGCTCGGCCTCGCCGAGGTGATCCTCGTCCCGACCGGCAACGCCCCGCACAAGCGGATCGCCGAGGACCCCGGCCGCGAGGCGCGGATGGAGATGACGCGGCTGGCGGCCGCCGACGACGAGCGCTTCTCGGTCTCCTCGCTCGAGGTCGACCGCGAGGGGCCGTCCTACACGTATGAGACCTTGGAGGCACTTGCGGAGGATCGGGCCGACAGGAAGCTGGTGTTCGTGATGGGAGCGGACGCTGCGGTCGGCCTGGAGAGCTGGCGCGAGCCCGAGCGCGTGGTCGCGATGGCGAGCCTCGCGGTGGCGCGGCGCGAGGGAACCTCGGACGCCGAGGTGGCGACGGTGACGCGCAGCCTCGGCTGCGAGGACCGGACGACGATGCTGGAGATGCCGCAGTTCGGGGTTTCCTCCTCGGCGGTGCGGGAACGGGCCAAGCAGGGCCGGCCGCTGCGCTACCTCGTACCGCAGCCGGTGGCCGAGTACATCGAAGAGAAGGGGATCTACCGGTGAACCAGGCGCAATCGGAGCAACTGGCGCGGCGTCTGGCCGCGGTCGCCGACTCGAAAAAAGCCGAGGACGTGGTCGTCCTCGACATGCGGGAGCTGGTGGCCTACACCGACTTCCTCGCGATCTGCACCGCCCGCAACGAGCGGCAGGCGCGGGCGATCGTCGACGAGGTGAGGGTGCAGGTGAAACGGGAGTCCGGGCTGCTGCCGGGCGGCGTCGACGGCGGCGGCGAAGCCGGATGGACGATCCTCGACTACCTCGACTGCGTCCTTCACGTCTTCACTCCTGACGCGCGCGAGCGCTACGGCCTGGAGGATCTGTGGCGCGACGCGCCGCGGCTGGAGCTCGACCTCGACGCTCCGGAAACCTCCTCCGCCGCTATGTGACGGAATACCGTCCGAGCGTCGCCATACGGTCCCGCCCAATGAATGGGTTCAGGCGCGCGCTGTTGGGGTACCGCCGCACGGATGTGGAGGACGCGATGTCCCTCCGCGACGCGCGCATCCTCGGTCTCGAGCTGAAGTCCGACGCCCAGCGCGAGGCACTCGACGAGCTCGAGGGGGAGACGGCGACCCTCTCCGGGATGGTTCTGGAGCGCGAGCGCGAGATCCGGGTCCTCGACCAGCGGCTGCGCGAGGCCAACGAGTGCCACGACCGCAGCATCGCCTCGCTCGACGCGATCACCGCCCGGCTCGAGGAGCTGGAAACGCAGGCGCGGGGGCAGGCGACCCGGATCCGGATGAAAGCTTTGCGCGAGGCGGTCGAGGTGAGCAAGAAGGTCAAGGCCCTGACCGACGTCGAAGCCGCGCCCGACGAAGAGATCGGCGCTGAGGGCGCCGCCCCCGAGCCCGCCGACGACGGCGTCTTCGCGGGGAGGGTCAAGCTCGAGATCGGCCCGCTCGGCGACTTCTCGCAGCTGGTCGGCTTCGAGGACGCGGTCGGGCAGATCGGCGCCAAGGAGATCTCGGTCGAGCGATTCTCGGAGGGCCGCGCGACGCTTTCGATGAACCTCGACCAGCCGGTCGAGCTCCTGCGCGAACTCGAGGAGCTCTCGAACGTGGACTTCAAGGTCCGCCACACCGCGCCGGACAACCTGATCCTCGACGTTGACGAGGACCAGGGCCCAGAGCAGCGCGCCGCCTAGCGCGGAGCGCTCGCGCGTCGCTAAACTGCCCTCTGTGCATGGGGCTGTAGCTCAGCTGGAAGAGCGCATCGCTGGCAGCGATGAGGTCAGGGGTTCGAGCCCCCTCAGCTCCACCTTGCGGTCCGGCCCACCATCTCGGCGGCGCCGGCTCCCCTCGAAGCCCTAGCCGCCTCCGGACGTACCGGAAAGCGCATATGGCGGGTTCCTATCCGCCGGTTGAGTTCGTCTCTATGGACCTGGGCACGGGAGCCCAATTCCCTGCGCTAGATGCCCCGGCGCGACGACCCCCAGCTCGGCCTCGGGAAGGCCATCCGCACCCTTCGACAGGAGGGCAACCTCAGCCAGGAGGCGCTCGGCAACCGCGCCGACATCCATCCCACCTGGATCTCCCACATCGAGTCGGGCCGGATCAACCCGACCTGGGGGAACGTGCGGCGGATCGCGAAAGGGCTGAAGGTCCCGCTCGAGCAGCTCGCGGCGCTTGCCGAGGAGTTCGAGCGCAAGCTCGGCGAAGCCTGATCCGGAGCGGTTTGCCCTAAAAAGCCGCCTGGCTTCTGCCGATGCCTAGGCGATGAGCGCGAATCAGCATGTCTTCAGCCACGGCATGCGCGATACGCGTGCGACTCTGGAGTCGTGGAGCGAACGGCCCTGGCAGGTGCTGCGTGCCTGGCTCGCGCTCAGCGTCGCGATCGCCCTCGCGCTGCTCACCGCCACCTGGTTCGTAGCCGGCCTGCTCACCCCCGACCTGTCCCCGGTCCACATCGCCGGGCTGACCTATCCCGCGGAGCCCGACGACATGCTGCCGATCCTCTGGCGCAACTCGCTGGTCCTCGCCCTGCACGGCACCGCCTGCGTCGCCGGCTTCATCGCCGGCGCCTCGATGCCGATCGCAGCCGCGCAGCGGACCGGCCTCAGCCGCTGGATCCACGTCAAGGCGGGCGAGTTCGCGATCCTCTTCGTCTGTGCCGTCACCCTCTTCTCGCTCTGCACCCAGGCGCTCTACCTCGGCTTCCAGGGCTCCTCGATCGCCTACCAGCTGCGGATCACCCGCCTCGAATTGATCCTCAGCGTCCTCCCGCACGCGATCCCGGAGCTGACCGCGCTCTTCCTGCCGCTCGCCGCCTGGCTGATCGCCAGCCGTCGCGGCGAGTGGAACCAGCTGCTCGCCGCGACCCTGATCACGGTGACGCTGGCGGTCCCCGTCCTTGTCCTCGCGGCCGCCACCGAGGTCTACATCTGGCCTCGGATCCTCGAACAGATCTCTCCCGGCCTCCGTACCGTTTTCTTCTAGGGCCTGGGCGCCGAAGCGCCGCCGCACACCCGCCTCGTAAGATCGCCGCTCATGTCTGGGTACGAGCCGAAAGAGATCGAGCGCAAATGGCAGGCGGTCTGGGCCGAGGAGAAGACCTGGGAGGTCGCCAACCCCGGCCAGCCCGGCTACGAGGAGGGCAAGCCGAAGTCCTACGTGCTGGAGATGCTGCCCTACCCCTCCGGGGAGCCCCACGTCGGCCACCTCAAGTGCTACGCGGTCGGCGACGCGATCGCCCACTTCCGCCGCCGCCACGGCTTCGAGGTGATCCACCCGATGGGCTACGACTCCTTCGGGCTGCCGGCGGAGAACAACGCGATCAAAACCGGCGAGCCGCCGCGGGTCGCGACCGAGCGCTCGATCGAGTCCTTCCAGCGCCAGTTCCGCGAGTGGGGGATCTCGATCGACTGGTCGCGTGAACTGGCGACCCACACGCCCGAGTACTACCGCTGGACCCAGTGGATCTTCCTGCGGCTGTTCGAGAAGGGACTCGCCTACCGGACCGAGGCGCCGGTCCAGTGGTGCCCGAAAGACGCCACCGTGCTGGCCAACGAGCAGGTCGTCGACGGCCGCTGCGAGCGCTGCGGCACCGAGGTGATCCAGCGCAAACTCGAGCAGTGGTTCTTCCGCACCACCGAGTACGCCGACCGCCTGCTTGCCGACTTCGAGTCGCTCGAGTCCTGGCCCGAGCACGTGATCACGATGCAGCGCAACTGGATCGGCCGCTCCGAGGGGGCGGAGGTCGTCTTCCGCTGCGAGGAGCTCGACCTCGACTTCCCGGTCTTCACCACCCGTCCCGACACCCTCTTCGGCGCCACCTTCTTCGTCCTCGCGCCCGAGCATCCCGAGCTGGAGCGGCTCGTCGCCGGGACGCCGGCCGAGGACGAGGTGCGCGAGTACGTCAACCGCGTCGGCCGCGAGTCGGCCGAGGAACGCGGGGCGGAGGATCGCGAGAAGACCGGGGTGCCGCTCGGGCGCTCGGTCGTCAACCCGGTCAATGGCGAGGAGATCCCGATGTTCGTCGCCGACTACGTGCTGATGGAGTACGGGACCGGGGCGATCATGGCCGTTCCGGGGCACGACAGCCGCGACTACGAATTCGCCCAGAGGTTCGGGCTGCCGGTGCGGCGGGTGATCGATGGCAGCGACCCCGAGGTCGCCCGCGACGACGAGGGTCTGCCGTACCCCGGCGACGGCGAGATGGTCGGCTCCGGTCGCTTCGACGGGAGGAACAACCGCGAGGCCTACGAGGAGATCGTCGCCTGGCTGGAGTCCGAGGCCCGCGGCAAGCCGGCGGTCAATTATCGCCTGCGTGACTGGCTCGTCTCCCGCCAGCGCTACTGGGGCGCGCCGATCCCGGTCGTCTACTGCGAGGAGTGCGGGATCGTGCCGGTGCCCGACGAGCAGCTGCCGGTCGAGCTGCCGGAGATCGAGGACTACGCGCCGCAAGGCAAGAGCCCGCTGGCCGCTGCCGAGGATTGGGTCGCGACCGAGTGCCCGCGCTGCGGCGCCGCCGCCCGCCGCGAGACCGACACGATGGACACCTTCGTCGACTCCTCTTGGTACTTCCTCCGCTACCTCGACGCCCAGAATCGCGAGGCTCCCTGGGACCGCGAGGCGGCCGACTTCTGGATGCCGGTCGACCAGTACATCGGCGGCGTCGAGCACGCGATCCTGCACCTGATGTACGCCCGCTTCTTCACCAAGGCGCTGGCCGACCTCGGCCACCTCGGCGTGCAGGAGCCGTTCGCCAACCTCTTCACCCAGGGGATGATCACCCGCGACGGGGCGAAGATGTCGAAGTCGAAGGGCAATACGGTCAGCCCCGGCGACTATGTCGAGCGCTACGGGGCCGACACCGCTCGTACGTACGTCTGCTTCATGGGACCGCCGGAGCGCGGCGGCGACTGGACCGACGAGGGCGTCGAGGGGGTCAACCGCTTCCTCTCGCGGCTCTGGCGCCTCTGCGAGGAGGCCGAGCAGCGGACGGAGCCCGGCGAGCCGAGCGCGGCGGGGGAGGGCGAGGCGCGCGAGCTGGTCGCCAAGGCGCACTGGGCGATCGACAAGGCGACCCGCGACTTCCAGCGCGGCTTTCAGTTCAACACCGTGATCTCGGCGGTGATGGAGCTGGTGAACGACTCCTACCGGCTGAAGGACGGGCTCTACGGGACGCCCGAGGGCGACGCGGCGGTCCGCTTCGCGACCGCGACCGCCGCTTCGCTGATCTTCCCCTTCGCGCCCCACCTCGGCAGCGAGGTCTATGAGCGCCTGGCCGGGGGCCGGGTCTGGGAGCAGCCCTGGCCCGAGGCCGACCCGGCGCTGCTGGTCAGCGACACGGTGACGCTGGTCGTCCAAGTCAATGGCAAGCTGCGCGATCGCATCGAGGCGCCGGCGGAGGCCCCGAAGGACGAGCTGCTGCGGCTGGCACGGGCGAGTGACAAGGTCGCCAAGCACCTCGACGGCCAAGAAATAGTCAAGGAAATTGTAGTTCCAGGCAAGCTGGTCAACCTGGTGGTCCGGTAGGGCCCGCCGCCGGGCCCGACCGTTCTGCTAGAAAGCCGCCGAATGCTGGTCAGGCGTCTCAACGAAGCCGCGGTCGAGGAGTGGCACCGCCTCCGCGCCCATGTCCTCATGGACGCGGGCGAACTCGGGTCCCGCAACCTCTCCGTCACCTGGGTGACGGTGCCCGGCGGCGCGAACCAGACGCTGCACTCCTCCGGCGAGGCCGAGCAGGCCTACGTCGTTGTCCGCGGCAGCGGCACGATGTCGGTCGCCGGCGACACCCAGGAGGTCGCCGAGGGCGACCTGATCCTTGTCCCGCCGGCCACCGAGCACTCGATCGGCAACGAGGGCGACGTCGAGCTGGCCTGCGTCTCGATCCAGTCGCCCCCGGTGGCGGCCGCCGAGCTCTACAGCGACCAGCTCGCAGAGGTCAGTGGCTATGACGATGAGGACGACTACTAGCCGTAGTCGGTAGTCGCAGTTCCGCGCGGGTCCTGCCTCTGAAGATTTGAACTGTGCGCGCCACGCGTGCGCCCGGTCGCGGCAGCATCGCCCGCATGCCGGAGATGAGTCGCAGCCAGTTGGTCGTGTACGCCGCGGTGGCGCTGGCGTTGCTGCTGGTCGGGGCGCGGGCGATTCGCGGCGAGGGTGGGACCGAGGCCTCGTTCGCGGCGGGGACCGGGGGTGGGTCCGGCGGGAGTGGAAGCGGGAGCTTTTCGGTCGGCGGCTCGAGCGGCGAGGTGGTCGTCGACGTGACCGGGGCGGTGCGACGGCCCGGCGTCTACCGGATGCCGGTGGGGAGCCGGGTCGACGACGCCGTCTCCAGGGCCGGCGGAGCGGCGCCGCGGGCGCAGCTGGAAGCGATCAACCTGGCGGCGCGGCTGGCAGACGGCCAGCAGGTGGTGGTCCCCGAGCGGGTTCCCGGCGGAGCGGTGGGAGTGGCCGCGGCTGGCGAAGAAGGACCGATCAGCCTCGGCACCGCCACCGCCGAGCAGCTGGAAGAGATCGAGGGGATCGGTCCGGTGACGGCCGGCGACATCATTGCCTTCCGCGACGAACACGGCGGCCTCTCCTCGATCGACCAGCTCGACCAGGTGCCGGGGATCGGTCCGGCGACGATGGACTCGCTGCGGGATCGCCTGCAGCCGTAGATGGCCGGCTCGCCGCGGCCCGCCCTGCCGGTCCTCGTCGGGATCGTCCTGCTGGTCGCGGTGGCGCTGTCCCAGAGCGCCGAGATCCGCGACCGCGCTGCCGAGGGGCTCGGTCGCGGGATGCCGGAGCGCGAGGCGGCTCTGGCGCGGGGCTTCGTGCTCGGCGAGGACGAGGAGGTCGACGAGGCGACGAAGGAAGACTTCCGGCGCTCCGGTCTAAGCCACCTCTTGGCGGTTTCCGGGCAGAACATCACTTTGCTGGCACTGCTGGCGATGCCTCTGCTCGGAGCCTTCGGCATCCCGTTGCGCGAGCGGTTGGTCTGGGTGCTGGCGCTGATCGCCGTCTACGTGCCGGTGGCGGGCGCCGGACCGTCCATCCAGCGGGCCGCGGTGATGGGCGCCCTCGGGTTGCTGGCGACGATCGGCGGCCGGCGCGCCTCGCGCCTCTACGCGCTGGCGCTGGCGGCCCTGGTGACGCTGGCGCTCGACCCCGGCATCGCCGCCGACGTCGGCTGGCAGCTGAGCTTCGCGGCGGTGCTCGGGATCCTGCTGCTGGCGGGTCCGATGCGGCAGGCCTTGATCGGCCGCCTGGGGGAGGGACGGTGGCGCCGCGCGCTCGCCGAGGGGGTGGCGGTGACCATCGCGGCAACCCTGGCGACGGCACCGCTGATCGCCTTCCACTTCGAAACGCTCTCGACCACGACCCTGCTCGCCAACGTCCTCGCCCTGCCGGCGGTGGCGCCGGCGATGTGGCTGGGCATGTGCGCTGCCGGCCTGGCCCAGCTGCCGGGCGTGCCGCTGGAGCCGCTGAACGGACTCGACGCCTTGCTGCTCGCCTACATCGCCCAGGTGGCGAGCTGGTGCGCGGCCCCGGAATGGGCGCAGCTGCGTGTCCATCTCGACGGGACGGGTCTCGTCTTGGCCTACTTCGGCCTTGGCGCGGCGCTGCTGATTTGCTGGCGCTGGCCTCGCCAGGCTCTCGCGCTCGCCGTGATCGCGCTGGCCTCCTGGCTGCCGCTGCCCCGGTTCGGGGGCGCCGAGGCGGCGCCCTCGCGCGGACTGCGGGTCGAGGTCCTCGACGTCGGCCAGGGGGACGCGATCCTCTTGCAACCAGCCCACGCGCCGGCCGTCCTCGTCGACGGCGGTCCGCCCGGCGACAGGCTGGCCAGCAAGCTGGAGCAGGCCGGCGTGGACCGCCTCGGCGCGGTCGTCGTCACTCACGACCAGTCGGACCACGCCGGCGGGATCGAAGAGCTGCTCGGCGCTTTCCCCGTCGGGAAGATGCTCTTTGCCCGAGCCGGGCGCCCGCTGCTGGCCCGCGCCGCGGCAGTCGGAGTTGAGCCCGAGCGGATCGCGGCCGGGCGCGAGCTGCGCTCCGGTGCTTTGCGGCTGCGCGTCCTCTGGCCGCCGCCTGCCCTGCTCGCGGGCGCGTCCCCGGGAGGGGACCCGAACCAGCTGGCGCTGGTGATCGAGGCCGACTGGCGGGACTTCAGCATGCTGCTGACCGCCGACGCCGAGGCCGAGGCGGTGCCGATCGAACCCGGGCCGATCGACGTCCTCAAGGTGGCCCATCACGGCAGCGACGACGCGGGGCTCGCCGGCTTGCTCGACCGGGCGCGGCCGCGGCTGGCGGTGATCTCGGTCGGGGCGGGAAACCCCTACGGGCATCCCACCGCCGGAACCCTGGCGACCCTGAGGGCGCACCGGGTGCCCATCTTGCGCACCGACGAGGTGGGCGAGATCACGATCGAGGTCGAACAGGGCTCCTTCCGAGTGGACAGTTGATCGAATCGAAACTTGAGGAACCCGATCCAATCGCTCGTGTCCGCCGCTTCGCTGTCGATGCACGACTTGGTGCGCCATATCTCCCAAACCAGTCTCCTTGACTCGCTGCGGCGGGCCAGCATCGCCGGCGACGGCCTGCCGGAACGGATGCGCAGCACCGCCTTCGCCTTTCTCGGCCTGACCGCCGCGGCGGGGCTGGCGATGGTCGCGCTCTTCGCCCAGGTCGGATTTTCGGTTCTCACGCCGGCGCCGGCTCCCGGCGGCCCGGTGCGTGCCGGTTCGGTCTCGAGGGCAGTGGCGCTCGAGCGCGGCCCGGCGAGGAGTCCGGCGGTTGGATCCGCGCGACCGAGTGTCAGTGCCGAGCCGCCTCACGGCTCGCGGTCGGACGGCTCGTCTCCGGGCGGGGGCAGCGCCGACCCCGTGGCGGTGGCCTCGCCGGCGCCGGTACCGGCGGGCGCGCCGAGCGGAGGCGTCGAAACCGGCGAAAGCGATGGAACCGGCAGTCCGGCGCCGAGCCCGCAGCCGACCCCCGCGCCGAGCCAGACGCCGAGCGTCGATCCGCCCGCGACTTCGCAGCCCGAGTCCCCCGCGCCCTCCAAGCCGACTCCGAAGCCCCCTCCGGCTCAGCCCGCCGCGCCTGAGCCCGAACCCGCGCCGGCCCCCGGCAACTCGCAGTCGAGCGCCGCGGCGGCCAACGCCAGCGAACGCGGCATCGAAGCGTCGTCCAAGCCCTCGGCGGCTGCGGTCGCGCCGGAATCCGATCCCGGCAACGGCAACGGCAAAGCGCTCGGCCACTACAAGTAGCGCGACCTAATCCGCGAGCGAGCCGGGTCGATATCTAGACTCGGCTCATGGCCGACGAGATGCGCCCGCTCTACCTGATCGCCGGCAGCGACGGGGCGAAGATCGACGCTACCCGGGCGCGGCTGCGGGCGCGGGCGGAGCGCGAGAGCGGCTCGGACGCCCTCGAGGTGTTCGAGCCGAATGAGGGCCGGGGAATGCCCGACCACGACGCTCTGCTGGCATCGATCCCGGCGATGTCGCTGATGGACTCCCGCCGCTACCTGCTCGCCGACGGGATCGAGCGCTGGCGCGACAAGCAGCTCGAGCCGGTGATCGAGGCGCTGGCGGAGCTGCCTCCCGATCTGACCCTGGTCCTGATCTGCCGCGACAAGCCGGCGGCGAAGCTGGTCAAAGCCGTCAAGGCGGCGAAGGGCGAGGTGCACGAGTTCGAGGCGCCGAAGGCGCGGGAGATGCCCCGCACCCTGGTGACCGAGGCGCAGCGGCTCGGGTTCCGGCTCGACCCCGCCGCGGCGCGGATGCTGGTCGAGCGGATGGGCTCCAACCCGGTTCGGCTCCACAACGAGCTCGAGCGGCTGGCCCTCTGGGCCGGCGAGGGCTGCCAGGTCGGCGCGGCCGACCTTGCGTAGATGATCGCCGCCACCTCCGAGATGGCCGT
>Ga0207683_10005920_pt1 | contig 10476 bp, 9 predicted proteins | sample KBSM73metaG_FD_184333 | JGI IMG/M metagenome (GOLD analysis project Ga0207683, IMG submission 184333) | Miscanthus rhizosphere microbial communities from Kellogg Biological Station, Michigan, USA - KBS M7-3 metaG (SPAdes) (version 2) | ecosystem: Host-associated > Plants > Roots > Rhizosphere >...
AACCGTGCGCGAAATTTGATACGTCCACGTTCAGCGAATGTGTATACATGCTGTTCAAAAGTAAGCAGCACATGCACGACCGGTATAGCTGGAGATTGCGATTTCTCGTCGGACTCCCGGCTGGGTTTGTTGATCTACCCGAGAGGCTCGCCGTAATTTGAACGGCGCGCTGTTGGCTTTTCCTAACTCACCGAGGTTGGCTAGCCGCGCCTCACCGGCGCGTTTCAGTCATGGACGTGTATCCGATGACCGACCATGCAATATTGAAAACTGTTATTGACCTTCGGTTCGGTGCTGCGATATACAGCGCGGATGCCGATCCACTTCGTACTGCCGAAAAAGTTCACGCGTGCGCAGATTGAGTGCCGCGTTGATGAGTTGGCGTTGCAGTTTCAAGGTACCAAGGAAAAGAAGCTCCTTGCACAGATTGCGGCGCTGAATCGCTTGCTCGCCAGGATGGATGATCGCGACTCGAATTCTTCAAACCCCAGAAATCGGCAGTAGCCGACGTCAAGCGCTTGCCGTGTCGCGGAACGCTAGTCCCGCCCGTGCCAGTGATGCCGGCCGTAGCCAAATAATCCGGTCTATTGAACTGACTTCTTGGCGCTCGCTGACGATCTTCCTGCTCTCCCGGGTCACAAAATCTGATCGGTCGAAACAAAGCTCAAAGTCAGTAGCGAATTATTAATGTAAGACTGCGGAGTCGGGCTTTTTATTCCCAATCACACTTAGTCGGTCCATTCCGGAAAATTGTCGGCGCAAAAGTTCTCGGCGCAAGGAATTTCTGCCGACCGGGTCTTGTCATACGTGACAAAGGCCACGATCGGCCGGAAAGGAGGCGACGAAAAATGAAAAACGTTCAGTTGCTATTGGCGGCCCCGCCTTCGGGCGACAGCCCAAAACCGGCTCGATGGCAGGCCGGGTGAGTCAACGCTCGTCGAAACTCAAGTGGCGCAGAGGTTTCTGCGGAAGATTAACCGAAGCAAACAGCACGAAAAAATAAGGAGACAATCCCATGATGACAATGCAGAACAGGCGAAAGCGGGCTTACTTGTGGCTCTCGGCGGTGCTGATCGGCGGTCTGTCGATCGGCGTCGCCGCGTTGGCGTGCGCCCAGATGGCGCGGCCCGCAGGTGTGAAGGCGCCGACCAAAAGCTACGTCGGCAACTTCAAAGACAATACGGTGAGCGTGATCGATGCGGGCTCCGGCACAGTTCTCGGGACGGTACCGGTTTCCGCGGGTCCCCATGGCATGGCGATCACACGGGACGGCCGCAGAGTTTATGTGAGCGGTGATGGCTCCTCGTCGGTGGACGTGATCGACACGGCTACGGACAAAGTCATGAAGACAATTTCGGTCGGTAAAGCGCCGAACGGGATTGCGCTCACACCCGATGACCGGCTGCTGCTGGTCACGGTTTACGGCGAGAACCGCGTTGCCTTTGTCGATACCGCGACCGAAGCCGTGATTGCGACAGCCGATGTGCCCAAACCGCACACCGTCGCCATCAGCCCCGACGGCCGAGTTGCGTACGTCGCGCAGCAGGAACCCGGTCATTTCGGTCTCGCTCTGATCGATATGGCAACACGCCGCGTCACTCGGACCGTGCCGCTCGACAAGACGCCGCGCGACGGAGAATTCGGCTTCGATGGCGGGATGTTCTATTTCACTCAGGCCGGAGTGAGCTCGGTTCAGGTGATGGATCCCGCCTCGGGAAAAATCGTCGCGCAGATTCCCACCGGCGTCTCGCCCCATTTTGTCGGCTATCCGCGCAATGCCACATTCGGGATCGTCGTTGTGCAGGGGCCGGGCGAGCTCCTCTTGTTCGACCCGACAACGAACATGCCGGTGCGCAGCGTGGCGGTTGGCAAACAACCGCACTGGGCAACGATGTCGGCTGACGGGAAAACAGCGTACGTGACAAATGAGGGCTCCAACGATTTCACCATTGTGGACCTGGCGAGCGGCAGCACTCGAACCATCGCTGTCGGCAACGCACCGCGCAAGGTGGTCGTGCAGCCAATCGCCGCGAATTAAGGAAGTTAGAGCCATGACCATGAAACTTATCGTGTGTCCGGAAACAAGTTCACGGCGGCTATGGCTGCGCATGGCCGTGCTCGCTCTTGTTCTCGTGAGCTTCAGCTTTGCAAGCTCGGCCGCGCTGACGGCCGAAAATAAGCCAGTCAAGATTTCCATCATCAACTTTCAGTTTACACCGGCGGAGGTGACGATTGCTCCGGGCGAGAGCGTCACCTGGGTCAACGACGACGGTGCGCCGCATGGGCTGGAATACAATGACGGCTCGTCGGGGAAGGACTTATTGCTGCCGGGAGAGAGCTATAACCGGCGATTCGATCAACCGGGCACTTACGATTATAACTGCTCGGTTCATCCTTATATGACGGGCCGCGTGATCGTGCGTGCTCGATGAAGATGCCGCTGAGGCATGCGGCTGGGCCGACGCTGCGCGACGAGACGGAAGAACGCGCGGCGCCGGCTCATGCCATGTGCGCGCCGTGCCTCAAGGAGTCCAACTCGCGTTCTGCAAAACTACTCGGTAGCCGTCGGGATCTTCGAACGTTTTTCCCTGGATCTCCCAGTAAGGGTTGAATGCCGGAACGGGAGGGTAGCCGAGCTTCTCGAGCCGCTGCGCGGCTTCCTGCCACTCGGTTCGATCTGGAATATAAAACACCAGAAGATTGTCCTGGGTGGGCGCTCTCCCGGCCGCATGCCCACGCTTTCGCGTAAACTCGAGGTGGTAAGCCGCTGCCCGATGACCCAGCATGACACCATCGAAGCCGTCGTGATCCTGGAATTCGTAAAGAATTTCGAGGCCGAGGCCATCGCGATAGAATTTCACGACTGCGGCGAGTTGATCGGTCGGTCGCGCCACCCGCAAATGAGCTTTCGCGAAACTCATCGCGATGTCATCCAATTTTCATATCGGCTTTGTCAAGCGCTGCTTCGCCCTAAGAAAAGACAGTCGGCCGGCTAGAACGATTTCCTGGATCGATGCATCCGTTCGAGCAGCACTGCATTGATCGCTCTGGCGCTCCAATTCGATTGACAGAGAGCAGGTCACCGCATAATTTTTACCGAGCCGTGGTCCGTATGCGAACGCTGACGATAACTCGCCTCCGATCTTCTTTTATTCCATTAAAGCGGCGCTGCAATTCAACTGCGCTCGCGATCTTTGCCGTTTGTCTCTTTGCTCAAGCGGAAATTACGCTGGCAAGCGAAGCCAAGCCGCTCGCGAAAGTCGTCATCGGCTACGGTTCTGCGGACGGCGGCGTGGCAGTCCTCGGCTTTGCCAAGGAAACGAAACTATTCGAGAAGCATGGTCTCGATGTGGCGCTGGTCGGGATGGGCACCGGATCGGTCTCCTTGCGGGCGCTGATCGCCAAAGATCTGCAGATTTCTTCGCTGTCGGGGTCCGGTTTGGTGCAAGCCGCGCTGCAGGGTGCCGATACAGTACTCATCGCGGCGCTCATCAACGGATTTGTTTTCAAGGTTTATAGCGTGCCGGAGATTTCCACACCGGCGCAGCTCAAAGGCAAGAAGTTGGGCGTCAGCCGGTATGGCGCGACCTCCGATTTCGCGGTTCGTCTGGCGCTCAAGAAATGGGGTCTCAATCCCGAGCGCGACGTCAATATTCTCCAAATCGGCACATCACAGGACACGGTGCGCGCGTTACAGGCCAAGATGCTCGATGCCGGGGTCACCAGTGGCACCTCGTCGCTGGTCGCACGCAAGTCGGGTTTTCGCGAACTGGGGGATCTCGCCGACCTTGGGCTGGATTATCCGTCCTCGGCGATCGGTACGACCCGATCTTATCTGCAAAAAAACGAAGCGAACGTCAAAGGATTCATGCTCGCCTACATCGAAGCGATCCATGATTTCAAGCGCAATAAAGAAGCCGCGATCGCGGTGCTGAAAAAATATTCGCGCAATGACGATCGCGAGGTGCTCGAGGATAACTACAACGAGATCGCGAGCAGATATCTGGCGATGCCGATGCCGACAGTGGAAGGGATTCGTACGATTCTGAGCGAGCTTGCGAGCACCACGCCGGCAGCCAAGAACGCCAATCCGGAGCATTTCGTCTCGTACAAGATCGCGCAGGAAATCGCCGCGAGCGGCTTTGTCAAACGATTGTACGAAAAATAACAAGCAGCGCGAATCCAACAGCATTACACTCTCGAATTACAGTAAAGGAGATACTATGACCACCGACTATACAAAAAAACTTCTGCCGCGGTTTCGCTACGGAGTGATCCAGCCGCGCGCCCATGAAGACGTGCAGCGCGCGCGAAGCTATCAACTGTATCGATTGCTGCCGCTCGATTTCATGGAAATCTCGACCGGGCTCGGGCTCGAGAATTACACCAAGGAAGGTGTCGAGAAGGCGATCAACAATTATTGGACCTGCGTCGATCGGCTGGTTAAAGAAAAGGTCGATCATATTATCTTCAGCGGCGCGCCGATCTCCGCGATGCTGACCCGGCCGAGGGTGCTGCAACTGCTGCGCGAGACCAAAGAGAGGACCGGAATATGCGCCGATGCTCCACTGGAGGCGCTGATTGCCGCGATGAAACATCTCGGCTTGTCGAGGCTTGCAGTCGGCAGCCGGTGGGCGGACCCGGTGAACGATGCGATCAAACGCTACCTCGAAGCCGGCGGCATCGAGGTCGTCGGCATCACGAAGCGCAACCAGTGGGCGTCGGACTCGTTCGCGATGACATTGGAACAAGGCTTGGAAATGGCCCTCGACGTCGGTCGTGAGGCGGCAAGGACCTGGCCCGAGGCCGAAGGGATCTCGGTCCCGGGCGGCGCAGCGATGTCACTGCACGTGATTCCGGCTATCGAGGAAGAATACGGCAAGCCGGCATTTACCAACATGAGCGCCGAAGTATGGAACGATCTCGTGCGCCCCGGGATCATCCCGCCCGTGCAAGGCTGGGGACGGCTCCTGGCGGGGATGAGGTGATCGTTCTCGCCACTTGTGCCATTCGTTGCTTACCACGAAGGCGCGAAGGGCACGAAGTTCGAACTAGTATGATAGAGGAAGGATTCCTCATGTCAGTTTGGAATGACATTCCATGGCATCTCGAACCAAGTGAGAGGTCGTCACTTAACTTTGTTAGGGCCGCGCCTGAATAGCGAAGAAAGATTTCTCCCTTTGGTCGAAATGACAACGACGGAACTTACTTTGTGAGACTATGAGTTCAGTTCAGGCACGGCGGCGGGGAGTTTGTGGTTTGGCTGTAGAGAGTGTGTCGCTTATCGCGGTGGCACGACTTCAATCAATATCGCTTCCGGGTCTGCGCCCCAGCGAAAGGGTAGCATGACGCTGCCCAACCCGCGTGAGACCACCAGCAATGTCGAACCGTGAGCGTACACGCCTTCATCGAGACAGTAACGGCTTTGGCGGATAATTGCCGGGCCGCGCGGAAAGCGAATCTGGCCGCCGTGCGTATGACCCGATACCATCAAAGGTATGCCGCGCTGTTCAGCTTGATAAAAGAAATCCGGGTTGTGGGCCATCAGCAAATCGGGTCGATGCTGCGCGGTCAAACTCTGCCAATCGGGCTTTCCCATAATACGGTCGTCAATGCCGCCCAGAACGAAAGCTTTGCCGCGATGCAGCAGGGAAACACTCTGGTTCTTAAGCGTCTGGATGCCGATACCCCTGAGATTTTCCGTTAGCTCAACGGGATTGCCGCCGAAGTAATCGTGGTTGCCTAAGCAGAACCATGCCCCGAGCGGAGCGTTGGACAATTGCGCCAACGCATCGAAATAAGGGATCGCTTCGTTGACATGGCCGCTGACCAAATCGCCGCCGATCAGGACCAAATCGGGCTTCATCTGCATCAAAGCGCGTATGATGCCGCTCAGCGTCTGCGGCTTTAGAAAAACCCCGCCATGAATATCCGTGATCAGAAGCACGCGGAGCGGCGCGAGGTCGTTCGGCCAACCCAACGGAGCAACCGTGGTTTCTGCAAGGCTGAAGCGCTGCTCTAAAACCCAGCAGTACGGGTTCCAGAAATTTCCCAGGAGCGGGTAGACAAAGCGCGAAAAGAAAATGTCGGTGTAACGCTCAGTGACCTTGATGACGCCGCGATTGGGATTGATGCGGCGCCGCTCTTTACCGGTCATGTGGCGCGGTGGTGGCAGTACTCGCCGTTTAATAAGTGTAAGCTGATTGCCGGCTCTCATGATGGGGGCACGCATAAAAAGATATTGTAGCGCGCCGCCGCGATAATTGCATCGCGCGAATTTTTTGAATAGTGGGCGGAATTGGCGGCTGATCGCACAGCTAGCCAAAAGCTTGACTTTGTTGCGGTGAATCTCCTATTTTCGCTCGCATCTCAAGGCATCCGCTCAAGGGAGATCACATGCTGATCCATGCGAAGTTTTTCATCGCGCTTAGATTGCCCGCCGCGCTCGCGATAGGTTTGTTGCTGCTATTCTTTGCCGGTACGCAAGCCGCGGAAACGCCTCGGCCTGGTGGTGAGCTGGTGTTCGCCGTGGGCGAAATCCCCCCGTCGTTTGACGGCCACCGTGAAACGACTTTCGGCATGCTTCATCCGGTGGCGCCGCACTACAGCACGTTGCTGCGCTTCGATCCGCAGAATTATCCAAAAATCGTCGGCGATGTCGCTGAGAAGTGGTCATCTTCCAAAGACGGTTTGACCTTGACGGTGAAGATTCGTAAAGGCATCAAATTTCATGATGGCACGCCGCTCACGGCACAGGACGTCAAGGCGACGTATGACAAAATTATTTTTCCCCCGGAGGGAGTAGCCAGCGCGCGGAAGGCTTTGTACTCGATGGTCGATAAGGTGGAAGCACCGGATGACGCGACGGTCGTTTTCAAGCTCAAGCACATCTCGGCTTCATTCCTGGCTAATCTGGCATCGCCCTGGAACTTCATCTACAGCGCCGAGCGGCTCAAGAAAGATCCGCGCTGGTACGAGAAGAACGTGATGGGCTCCGGCCCGTTCATCTTTGCCGAGCATGTCGCAGGCTCACACTGGGTCGGAAAGAAAAATCCCAATTACTTTGTCCCCGGACGTCCTTACCTGGACGGCTTTCGCGCGGTTTTCATCCGTGACACGGCGCCGCGCATCGCGGCGGTGCGAAGCGGCCAGGCGATCGTCGAGTTTCGCGGCTTCAATCCGGCTGCTCGCGATGACATTGTAAAAAGCCTGGGCAACAAGGCCGTCGTCCAGGAAAGTCCATGGGCGTGCAATATTCTGGTCACGCTCAACAACGAAAAGAAGCCGTTCAACGATGCGCGCGTGCGGCGCGCTTTGACACTTGCCATCGACCGCAATGAAGCGTCGAAGGCGCTGTCACAGATTTCCGTGATGAAATACATCGGCGGTGTTTTTCGCCCGGGGTCGGAGTTTGCAACCGCGCCGGGAGAGCTCGTTAAGCTTCCCGGTTTCGGCAAAGATATCAACGCTGCGCGCGCGGAAGCGAAACGTTTGCTCAAGGAGGCGGGCGTGTCGGAGGGGTTCTCGTTTGTTTTGAAAAACCGCAACGTCAAAGAGCCTTACGAAGTCAGCGGTGTCTACCTGGTCGATCAGTGGCGCAAAATCGGTCTTAATGTCACGCACACGCCGCTCGAGGGCGGACCTTATTTCAACGATCTGCGGCAGGGCAATTTCGATGCGGGCGTCGACTTCGATTGCGAATTCATGGACGAACCGGATCTCTATCTGCTCAAATATTTGAGCAGCGATGCGAGTCCGGTAAATTATGCGCGTTATAAAGATCCGAGCCTCGATGACTTGTACGAGCGCCAAAGCCGTATGCTCGATCTGAAAGACCGCTTGCCGCTTCTTCGGCAAATGGAGAAACGCATCATCGCAGAGCAGGCCTATCAGTTTCCGCTCCTCTGGTGGCAGCGCATCGTGCCGCACAGCGCGCGGCTGAAGGGCTGGAAGATCGGTCCCAGCCATTATGTCAATCAGGACCTGCGCGACGTGTGGCTGGCACAGTGACATTGAATCGAAGATTGAGGATCGAGAATAAGAGAATCCGCAATTCTTCCGATATTCCATTGTCGCGTCGTGCCAGATCGAGCGCAGCATGCTGTGCCGCTACAAAATTTTGATTCATGTGGCAATACATTCTGAAACGCCTGCTATTGATGATACCGACGCTGTTTGGCGTGGCGCTGCTGGTATTTTTGCTGCTCCGAGTGGCACCGGGGGATATTGTCGAGCTGAAATATGCCGGCAGCGGAACATTCGCGCCGAAGGAAGCGCTGGATCGCGAACGCGCACAGCTCGGCCTCGACAAACCGGTGGCACAGCAGTTTGTCAGTTGGATTAGCGGATTTGTCAGGTTCGATTTCGGCCAGTCGATGTGGACAGGGCAGCCGATCACGCAGGAAATCAGAGTGCGCCTCGAGCTCAGCCTGGAACTCGCCGTGATGGCAACTCTGGTCGCCATGCTCTTGGCGGTTCCTTTGGGAACTCTGGCGGCGCTGAAGCAGGACACATGGGTGGACTACGGCGTGCGGATTTTTTCCATTGCCGGCCTGGCGATGCCCTCGTTTTGGCTTGGCATTGTCATTATTCTCGCCTTTCTGATTCTGTTTAAATGGCTGCCGCCCTTAACGTTCACGTCATTCTGGGTCGACCCTCGAGCCAATTTGGCGCAGCTCATCTGGCCGGCCCTTGCTGTCGGCTATCGTTATTCCGCTATGGCCACACGAATGACGCGTTCGGCGGTGCTGGAGGTGTTACACGATGATTATGTTCGGACGGCGCGCGCGAAAGGCCTCGGCGAAGCGGTGGTTCTGCTGAAACACGCGCTGCGCAACGCGCTTCTGCCCATCGTGACCGTGATCGGCCTCGAGTTCGCATTCCTCATCGGCGGCCTCGTCGTTACTGAACAGGTTTTCAATCTGAACGGCATCGGCATGTTGTTCGTCGAGTCGGTGACGCACCGCGATTACACCATGACTCAGGCGCTGGTGCTGCTCGTGTCGTTTGTCTTTATCTTCATGAACTTTGTGGTCGACTTACTCTACGCCTGGCTCGATCCGCGAATTCGCTACCGATAGACCTACGACAACGGCTGCCAACTAAGAGCTCATGCGCGCAAAAATTCGGCGATGGCTGGCGATTGTCATAGGGTTTGTCCGTGACCGGCCATTGGGCGCCGCGGGCGCCTTGGTCATTCTTCTCATGGTCTTCGCCGCCGTGTTGGCGAATGCGCTCGCCCCGTACGATCCTCTGGAAAACGATTACGGCGCCATGTTTCAAGCGCCTGGCGGGCAGCACTGGCTTGGCACGGATTCCTTTGGCCGAGATGTGCTGTCGCGTATTCTCTACGGCTCGCGTACGGCGCTGTGGGTCGGGTTTTGTTCGTCGCTGTTCGGCACCACGATCGGGGCACTGATCGGGGTTGCGTGCGCCTACTTTGGCGGGAAGACCGATCTCTTCACGCAGCGATTCATGGATATTCTGCTCTCGTTCCCGCTCATCGTATTGGCGCTCGTGGTAGTTGCGGTTTTAGGATCCGGAATTTGGAACGTGATTCTGGCGATCTCGATTCCGATGATCCCGCGCGCCGCGCTTGTGGTGCGCAGCAGCGCTCTCGCGCTGAGACAGATGGCGTTCATCGAAGCTGCACTGACCCTCGGATCGAGCCATTGGCGGGTGATCTTTTGGCACATGGTGCCGAACGTGATGGCGCCCTACTTGATTATGCTCACCGCGTTTCTGGGGCAGGCGATTCTATTGGAAGCTTCTCTGTCATTTCTCGGTTTGGGCGTGGCGGAGCCGACGGCGGCATGGGGTCTGATGCTGCGCGGCGCGGCGGTGGAGTTCGCCGAGCGCGCGCCGTGGATGGCTTTGTTCCCCGGACTGGCGATCAGCCTGGCGGTGTTTGCGTTCAATACTTTCGGGGATTCACTGCGGGACGCGCTCGATCCCAAATTGCGGCTTATGTAAAATTGAGGGTAGGGCTAGCGACGCCAATCCTGGCCTTTCCAAAGGTCAACACCTCCCGAGCCGCTGCGCTTCTCATAATAACTTTGTTGCACCTTGAACAACTCGGATCGCGTCATTTCTTTGTTGTGCGACGTGCCCTGCTTGTCCTTGTAGTCGAAGATAACGCGGCGCGGGTCCTTCAATATGCGGATGAGCTGTCCGCCTTGCGCATCGACGATTCGGCCGATGGTTCGAAGCGCTTCGCCCAGATTATTGATATCGGGAACCTTGCCTGCTTGGGTCCGGCGATGGATACCCGCCCGATCCAATCGGCCGATTTCATCGGAGTTGTACTGATGTTCGAAGATGGCAATATCGGCGCCGTCCTCGGCTTTGTCGAGCCGATAAGTGGCGAGTTTATGAATCACATTTTTCAGACCGGATTTCGCCGCGGCCGGAGTTTTCCTTTCTGCCCGTTTGCGATCACAACGCACGCGGACGTCAAAGGTTTCATTTTGATAGTAA
>Ga0207683_10005921_pt1 | contig 10475 bp, 9 predicted proteins | sample KBSM73metaG_FD_184333 | JGI IMG/M metagenome (GOLD analysis project Ga0207683, IMG submission 184333) | Miscanthus rhizosphere microbial communities from Kellogg Biological Station, Michigan, USA - KBS M7-3 metaG (SPAdes) (version 2) | ecosystem: Host-associated > Plants > Roots > Rhizosphere >...
GAACCGTTCGCCCATGTGCGGCAGAGTTACGAGGAATGGGCAGCGGAGCAGGGGAAGGAACAGACGTCATCCTGAGGAGCGTCGCGCAGCGACGCGTCTCGAAGGATGGCCACAAGCACCGCCGTCGCCCCGGGCCATGGTTCGAGACGCCGCGCTGCGCGCGGCTCCTCACCATGAGGTTCAGCGAAGCTGCACCGCGCCGAGCGCCATCGTGACCGCCGCCTGGGTCGGATCAATCACCGGAATGCCGAGCGCGTCTTCCAGCGGCTTGCGATGCCGCGCCATGCCGGCGCAGCCCATCACGATCGCGTTCGCGCCGTCCTGCTCCTTCAGCGCGCGCCCGACCTCGATCATGCGCGGCAGGGTCTTCTCGCTCGCGGATTCGGCGACCGACAATTCGAGCGGACGCTCGCCCGCGAGCCGGTCCATCAGCCCCATCTGCCGCAGATAGCGCATGTGGCGCGCGATCGAGCGCTGCAAAATGGCGATGACTCCGAAGCGCTCGGCGCGCGCCAAGGCGGTGAGCACGCCGCATTCGGCGATGCCGAACACCGGCCGCGTCGTGCCTTCGCGGCACACGTGCAGGCCGGGATCGCTGTAGCAGGCGATCACGAAGGCGTCGCTGGCATTGTCGGACTCGACCAGCCGCCGCAGCGGCAGCGCGACGCTCTCGACATGCTCCTGCGTCTCGACCCCGAACGGGCCTTCGGCCAGGGTCGAGCACACGATCTCCGGCCCGCCGGAAAATCGCAAGGGAGCGACCGCGTCGTCGATCCCGCGCGTGACCGCTTCATTGGAGTTCGGATTGATCACGCGGATGCGGGGCGCGGCCATGAGTTCTCCACAGTCATTCCGGGGCGCGCCGCAGGCGCGAGCCCGGAATCCATAAACACGGCTATTGCGACACCGTACAATACGGGACATTTCGTGGCTATGGATTCCGGGCTCGCCGCTTTCGCGGCGCCCCGGAATGACAAGGAGAGACAATGCAACCCTTCGATCTGGTGATCCGCGGCGGCACCGTTGCGACCGCGACCGACAGCTTCAAGGCGGATGTCGGCATCCGCGGCACGACCGTCGCGGCGATCGGCGAAGGGCTCGACAAGGGCAAGAAGGAGATCGACGCCCGCGGCAAGCTGGTGCTGCCCGGCGGCGTCGACAGCCACAGCCACATCGAGCAATTGTCCGCGTCGGGCTTGATGAATGCCGACACGTTCGAGAGCGCCACCACCGCGGCGGCCTTCGGCGGCACCACCACGGTGATTTCCTTCGCCGCACAGCACGTCGGGATGAGCCTGAAGACCGTCGTCGACGAGTATCACCAGTATGCGGAGCGCGGCGCCGTGGTGGACTACGCGTTCCACATGATCCTCGCCGACCCGCGCGAGGAGGTGCTGGCGAAGGAAGTCCCGCCGCTGGTCAAGGCCGGCCACGCCTCGCTCAAAGTGTTCATGACCTACGACCGCCTGAAGGTCGACGACGAGCAGCTGCTCAACGTGCTGCAGTCCGCGCGCGACAATCGCGCGATGGTGTGCGTGCACGCCGAGAACCACGGCATGATCTCGTGGATGGGCAAGCGGCTCGTCAAGCACGGCTACACGGCGCCGAAGTATCATTCGATCTCGCATCCGCGCGTGTGCGAGCCCGAAGCCTTCCAGCGGCTGATCGCCTGTGCGGCGCTGGTCGACCAGCCGATCATGATCTTCCACGTCTCGACCGCCGAGGGCGCGGCGGTGATCCGCAAGGCGCGCGGCGAGGGCCTCAAGGTGTTCGCCGAGACCTGCCCGCAATATCTGTTCATGACCAAGACCGATCTGGACAAGCCCGGGCTCGAAGGCGGCAAGTGGATGTTCTCGCCGCCCGCGCGCGAGGCGAGCGACCAGGAAGCGCTGTGGCAGGCACTGGCGCTCGGCGACCTGCAGGTGATCTCGTCCGATCACGCGCCCTACGCGTACGACAAGACCGGCAAGCTGGTCGCCGGCAAGAAGTCTACTTTCAAGCAGATCCCGAACGGCATGCCGGGGCTCGAGGCGCGGCTGCCGGTGGTGTTCGACGAGATGGTGTCGAACGGGCGCTTCGACGTGAGCAAGTTCGTGCAGTGGACGTCCACGGAGCCCGCGAAGATCTACGGCCTCTATCCGCGCAAGGGCACGCTCGCGATCGGCTCGGATGCCGACATCGCGATCTGGGACCCGAAGAAGAGCGTGACGTTCAGCGACAAAATGGTGAAAGACCGCGCCGGTTACACGCCGTGGAAGGGCCGCACCGTGAAGGGCTGGCCCACCACGGTGCTGCTGCGTGGCGAGGTGCTGGTCGAGAACGACAAGCTGCGCGCGAAGCCGGGCAGCGGCCAGTTCCTCGCGCGCAAGGCCGGCAAGGCCGCCGAACCGCTCGGCCGCGCGACCCTCGAGTTCGACCCGAAGCGGAATTTCGGCGCGAAGCTCAGATGAGCATCATCCCGAAAAGCATGTCCTCGACCCCGATCGGGGATGGGAACCGGTTTTCGGATAAGATCATGCGCAAATGAGAATAGTCTTCATCGGCGCATCGCACTGGCACCTGCCGCTCTACCTCGACCCTGCGCTGCAGATGCCGGGCGTGACGATTGCGGGTGTCGCCGATCCGAATGCTGAAGTCGTCGATGCGTTGAAAGCAAAACTCGGCTGCGCCGGCGACACCGACTATCGCGAGCTCTGCCGGCGCGTGAAGCCTGACCTCGTGATCGCGCTCGGCCGCCATTGCGACATGCCGGACGAGGCGCGGTTCCTGATCGCGGAGAAAATCCCGTTCGCGCTGGAGAAGCCGTGCGGGCTGAATGCGAACGACGTCGCCGCGATTGCGCGCGAATCGGAAGCGGCGGGCGCCTTCGCGGCGGTGCCGCTTGTGTTTCGTCACGGCGATTTCTTCCGCCTGCTCCAGGAAGAGTCGCGCGATACGATCCAGTACATGAGCTTCCGCTTCATCGCCGGCTTCCCGCAGCGCTATCGCGACGCCGGCTGTGCGTGGATGCTCGACCCGGCGCTGTCGGGCGGCGGCTGCACCATCAATCTCGCGCCGCATTTCCTCGATCTCGCGGTTGCGCTGATGGGGCCGGACGTGACCGTGCATCAGGCCGCGCTGTCGCACGCCGCCTGGCACGAGAAGATCGAAGACTATTCGTGCGTGACCCTCGCGCGCGGCGCCGACCGCTGCGTGATCGAGACCGGCTATCTCTATCCGGCCCCGACCAGCACGTTCGACATGCACTACGCCATCCGCACGCCGCGGCGCTACATCGTGGCGCACGATCCCGAGACGATCGAGGTCGTCGAAACGGACGGACGGCACGAGCGGCGCAGATCGCTCACCACCAACGTGCCGCACTACGCTACCTTCATGTCCGACACGATCGCGCGCCTGCGCGCCGGCAAGCCGCCGCTCGCTTCGCTCGCCGACATGGTGCCGGTGATGCGACTGGTGGATGCGGTGTATACGAAACACGATCCGCTCATACCCGCGCAAGCGGGTATCCAGGGCCAAGGACTGGGTCCCAGCTTTCGCGGGGACGAGCGGTAGTAAAGGTCCGCTTGCCAGCCTCCGGTCGCGCTTCCTATGGTCGGCGCATGGCGGATGTCCGGCTTGCGGGGATCACGAAGAACTGGGGGACGACCGCCGCGGTCGAGGACGTCAGTTTTTCCGCGCCCGCCGGCCATCTGGTGGCACTGCTCGGCCCCTCCGGCTGCGGAAAATCCACGACCTTGCGGCTGATCGCCGGGCTCGAGACCGCGAGCGCCGGCAGGATCGTCATCGCGGACCGCGACGTGACCACGCTGCCGCCGGCCAAACGCGGCGTCTCGATGGTGTTCCAGAGCTACGCGCTGTTTCCGCATCTCTCGGTCGCCGAGAACATCCTGTTCGGCCTCAGGGTGCGCGACGTACCGAAGTCGGAGCGCGCCGCGCGGCTCAGCCGCGCCGCGGGAATCCTCGGGCTCGAACAGCTGCTCGGCCGCAAGCCCTCGCAGCTGTCGGGCGGGCAGCAGCAGCGCGTCGCGCTCGGGCGCGCGATCGTGGCCGAGACGAAAGTCTGCCTGATGGACGAGCCGCTTTCCAATCTCGACGCCCAGCTCCGCGTCGAGATGCGGCGCGAGATCCGCGCGCTGCAGCGCCGCCTCGGCATCACCATGCTCTACGTCACGCACGACCAGGTCGAGGCGATGACGATGGCGGATCAGGTGGTGCTGATGCGCAACGGCCGCATCGAGCAGGATGCCGCGCCCGCGGCGCTGTACGAAAAGCCCGCGACGATCTTCGCGGCGCGCTTCGTCGGCACGCCACCGATGAACGTGATCCCGGCCACGCTGGTGCCGGCCGAATTGGCGAGCCCGCCCCGCCCGCGCGACACCTTGGCGATCGGCATCCGTCCGGAGGCCGTACGCATCGGCGCGAGCGGGATGCCGGCGACCGTGATGGCGGTCGAGTATCTCGGCGCGGACACGCTGATCGACACGCGCGTGGCGAACCAATCCTTCATCGTGCGCGTCGGCGGCCGCGCGTCCGTGAATGTCGGGGACAATGTGCATCTCGCCTGGGATGCCGCCGCCGCACACTGGTTCGATCTGTCGTCACAATGTCGCATCGATCGCTGAAACAACAAAACCACACAGGGAGAACATCATGGATCGCAGACAATTCCTCGCCGGCGCCGCGGCACTCGCCAGCTCGGCCGTCACAAGCCCCGCGATCGCGCAGGGCGCGACCGAAGTCTCGTTCTTCTATCCGATCGCGGTCGGCGGACCCATTACGAAGATCATCGACGGCTATGCGGCCGATTTCGAGAAGGCCAATCCGTCGATCAAGGTGAAGCCGATCTATTCCGGCACCTATCAGGAGAGCATCACCAAGGCGCTCACCGCGCACAAGAGCGGCACGCCGCCGGTGACCTCGGTGCTGCTCTCGACCGACATGTTCACCTTGATCGACGAGGAAGCGATCGTGCCGATCGATCCGTTCGTGAAGACCGACGACGACAAGAAGTGGATGGCGAGCTTCTTCCCGGCCTTCATGGCAAACAGCCGCACCGGAGGCAAAACCTGGGGCGTGCCGTTCCAGCGCTCCACCATCGTGCTCTACTGGAACAAGGACCTCTTCAAGGAGGCGGGCCTCGATCCCGAGAAGGGGCCCGCGACCTGGACCGAGATGCAGGCCTTCGCCGAGAAGGTCACCAAGCGCGACGGCGCCGGCAACGTGTCGCAATGGGGCGTGCAGATCCCCTCGTCGGGCTTTCCCTACTGGCTGTTCCAGGGCCTCACCACGCCGGCCGGCGGCATCCTGATGAACGAGGCGGGCGATGGCACGTTCTACGACAAGCCCGAGGTGATCGAGGCGCTCACCTACTGGGTCGACCTGTCGCGCAAGCACAAGGTCCATCCACCCGGCATTGTCGAATGGGGCACCACGCCGAAGGATTTCTTCGAGCGCAAGGTCGCCATGATGTGGACCACCACCGGAAACCTGACCAACGTGAAGGCGAACGCGAAATTCCCGTTCGGCGTCGCGATGCTCCCCGCCCACAAGCGGCGCGGCAGCCCGACCGGCGGCGGCAATTTCTACATCTCGAAGAAGGCAAGCGCAGCAGAGCAGCAGGGCGCGTTCCAGTTCATCAAGTGGATCACTTCGCCGGAGCGCGCGGCGCAATGGAGCATCGACACCGGCTACGTGGCGGTGCGCGGCGACGCCTACGACACCGACGTGATGAAGAAATACGTCGCGGACTTCCCGGCCGCGGCGGTCGCGCGCGATCAGTTGCAGTTCTCGGTCGCGGAATTATCCACGCACGAGAACCAGCGCGTCACCAAGGCGCTCAACGACGGGCTGCAGGCCGCGCTCACCGGCACCAAGTCGCCGGAGCAGGCGATGAAGGACGCGCAGGCAGAGGCGGAACGGATACTGAAGCCGTACAGGTAGGCTCTCTCAACCGTCATGGCCGAACTCCCTCCGCTCATGCCCGCGAAAGCGGGCATCCAGGAGCAAAGAACTGGGTCCCCGCTTTCGCGGGGACGAGCGGGTGAGAGTTTATGACCTCCCGCCTCACCGCCACGATCCACGGCTGGCTGCTGCTGCTGCCCGCGATGGCGCTGCTCGCACTGTTCACCCACTGGCCTGCGGTCGCGACCTTCATCGACAGCTTCTACTCGACGCCGCGGCCGCGCCGCCCGGCGCGCTTCATCGGCCTCGACAACTACGCGACGATCGCCGCCGATCCGGTGTTCTGGCGCTCGCTCTGGAACAACCTCATATTCGCGGCCGGCACGATTCCCATATCGATCGCGCTCGCGATCGTTATGGCGCTGTGGGTCAACGACCGCATCGCGGGGCGCACCGCGATCCGCATGGCCTATTTCACGCCGACCGTGCTGCCGATGATCGCGGTCGCTAACATCTGGCTGTTCTTCTACACACCGCAATACGGCCTGCTCGAGCAGGTGACCGGCGCGCTCGGCTTCTCGTCGCACAACTGGCTCGGCTCGCAGGATACGGCGCTCGCCGCCGTCACCGTGGTGGCGATCTGGAAGGAAGCCGGCTTCTTCATGATCTTCTACCTGGCGGCGCTGCAAAGCATCTCGCCGAGCCTCGCCGAGGCCGCCGCGCTCGAAGGCGCCTCGCGCTGGACCTTCTTCCGCCGCGTGCAGTTTCCGCTGCTGATGCCGACCACGCTGTTCGTGCTGGTCAACGCGGTGATCAACGCGTTCCGCATGGTCGACCACATCATCGTGATGACGCGCGGCGGGCCGGACAACGCGACGACACTGCTGCTCTATTACATCTATCAGGTCGGCTTCAATTTCTGGGACACGACCTACGCGGCTTCGCTCACCACCGTCCTGCTGGCGCTGCTCGCACTCGCGGCGTTCATCCAGTACGGCGTGCTCGAACGGCGGATCCATTACCGATGACCGAGCGCCCCGATCCCTATGCGCCGAGCGGCGTCTGGCGCACGCTGGAAAGCGGCGCCGCCGGGCTGCTGGCGCTCCTGTGGGTGCTGCCTCTTGCGTACGCCGTATGGGCGGCGTTTCACCCGGCCGAGTTCACCACGCGCTTCGTGCTGCTCGCGCCGCTCACGCTCGAAAACTTCGAGCGCGCCTGGGCCGCCGCGCCGTTCGCGCGCTACTTCCTCAACACGTTCATTCTCGTCACCTTGATCCTCGCCTGCCAGCTCGTTCTCTGCACGCTCGCGGCTTACGCGTTCGCGCGTTACGCCTTCATCGGCAGCAATGTCGCCTTCGCGCTGGTGCTGGCGCAGCTCATGATCATGCCCGACGTGCTGATCGTGGAGAATTATCGCACCATGAGCCGCATGGGCATCATCGACACCATCCCGGCGATCGCGCTGCCGTACGTCGCGTCGGCGTTCGGCATCTTTCTTTTACGCCAGACATTCAAAACGGTGCCCAAGGAGCTCGATGACGCCGCGCGGGTCGAAGGCGCAACGCCGCTGCAGGTGCTGCTCAAGGTCTACGTGCCGCTCGCCAAACCGATCTACGTCGCCTACGGCCTCGTCTCGGTCAGCTATCACTGGAACAATTTTCTCTGGCCGCTGATCGTGACCAACTCGGTCGAGGCGCGCCCGCTCACCGTCGGGCTGCAGGTGTTCTCGTCGGGCGACCAGGGCATCGACTGGGCGGTCATCTGCGCCGCCACCTTGATGACCTCGGCACCGCTGCTGCTTGGGTTCTTGCTGTTCCAGCGTCAGTTCGTGCAGAGCTTCATGCGCGCGGGGATAAGGTAGGCCTCTCCCATCCCTCCCCGCTTCGCGCGGAGGGATTAGCCGGCAAACCGCGGCATCTTCTTCTCGACCAGACCGGCGAGCGCGGCGGCGCCCATCGGCAGGATCGCGTCGTTGAAGTCGTAACCCGGATTGTGCACCGGCACGCTGCCGACCGTGTCGCCGTTGCCGATATTGATGTAGGCGCCGGGCCGCGCTTCCAGCATGAAGGAGAAATCCTCCGACGCCATGATCAGTTCGCGCTCGCGCTCGACGTTTGCTTCGCCGACCAGTTCGGCCGCAACGTCGGCGAACACCATCGCCTCCGCCGCGTCGTTGACCAGTGGCGCGAACAGCCGCCGGAAGTCGACATGCGCGGTCGCGCCGAACGCGGACGCAACGCCGGCCGCGATCTGCTTCATGCTCTTCTCGACCAGGTCCATCGTGTCGTTGCGGAAGGTGCGCACGGTGCCGCGGATCTCGGCCGACTGCGGGATCACGTTGTAAGCGTCGCCGGCCTTGATCGCGGTGGCGCTGACCACGGCCGAGTCGAGCGCGCTCACATTGCGCGCGACGATCGCCTGCAGCGCCGTCGTGATGTGACACGCGACCAGCACCGGATCGATGCTCTGCTCGGGGCGCGCGCCGTGCGCGCCGCGGCCCTCGATATGGATATCGAAGAAGCCGCCGCCCGCCATCATGGTGCCGGGGCGGATCGCGAACGTGCCGACCCGCATGCCCGGGTGGTTGTGCATGCCGAACACCGTGTCGCAGGGAAAGCGCTCGAACAGCGCGTCCTTCAACATGGCTGTCGCGCCGCCCAGGCCCTCCTCGGCCGGCTGGAAGATGAAGTTCACCGTGCCGTTGAAATTGCGCGTCTCGGCGAGATAGCGCGCGGCACCGAGCAGCATCGTGGTGTGGCCGTCATGGCCGCAGGCATGCATCACGCCCGGCCGCGTCGACTTGTAAGCCACCTCGTTGGCTTCGAGGATCGGCAGCGCATCCATGTCGGCGCGCAGCCCGAGCGAGACCGGCCCGTTGCCCTCGCGCAGCACGCCGACGACGCCGGTTCCGCCAACGCCGCGATGCACCTCGATGCCGAGCGCTTCGAGCTGCTTTGCCACGATGTCCGACGTGCGGTGCTCGGTAAAGCCCAGTTCCGGATTGGCGTGGAAGTCGCGCCGCTGCGCGGTCAGCTCGGCGTGGTAGGTCTTGATGCGCTCGATCGGTTTCATGACTGGCTCATTTGCTGGCTGACGATTGTCCGCGAAAAGCGGCGCTTCGCCAAGGGACGCACAACGATGCCGCCGCAGGGTTTTGCTCTGGTCATGGCGGCTGGCGCCCGGCGAATCCGGCGAGGCAACAAGCCAGAGCCGAATTGTCAACAGTCAGCAAACCTGATCGGCCCGGGCTGTCGACGCCAGCGTCATCGAATAGCTGAAGCGGTCTCCCGGATGGATGCTGATCGCGATCTCCACCGGATCGCCGGCTTGCGCGAAATAGCGCCGTTCGATGCGCAGCGCCGGCGAGCCGACGGGCACGCGCAGCCGCGGCGCAAGCGCCGCCGGCATCGGGATCGCGCTGACCGTCTGGCGTACCTCGCGCAGCACCAGCCCGAAGCGGCGCGCCAGATGGCCGAACAGCAGGCCGGTCGAGGTGCGCAAATCCACCTCGACCGCCGCGAAGGCGTCGTCGATGTACACTTCGGTCCAGCACAGCGGCGGTTCGCGATCACCGGCGATGCGCCAGCCTTCGCTGCGCAGCCAGATCTTGTCCGCCGGACAGCCGAGCTTCCCGGCGAGCTCGCCGCGCGCAACGACGTGCTCGATGCGCTCGCTGCGCAGCTGGGTTTCCTTGGCGTACTGCTGCAGCTCGGCGAGCGAGGCAACCGATTGCGTGAATGCCGGGAGTGGCGTCGAGGCCAGTACGGTCGTGCCGACGCCGCGCTGGCGCGCGATCAGCCCCATCCCGCCGATGATGCGCATCGCCTCGCGGATGGTCTGCCGGCTCGCGCCGTAGATGTCCGACAGCGACGTTTCCGGCGGCAGCAGACTGCCGACCGGATACTTGCCGCCATAGATGTCGCGCGCGAGATCCCGGCTGATCGTGAGATAGCGCGTCGCCTCGCCTCCCGGCACGCCGGGCCGCGCCGCCTTGGGCGCTGCGCCCTTCACAGCGCTCCCGCCGCGCGCAGCCGCGCCAGCTCTTCTGACGCGAAGCCGAGTCTGCCGAGAATGTCGTCGGTATCCGCGCCGAGCTTCGGCGCCGGCTCGCACGGCATGTCTTCGCCCGGACAGCGCAGCGGCGGCGCCAGCATGTGCACCGCACCTTCCGCGCGGCCGGCGGAGCGGATGCGGCCCTCGTCCGTGACGAATGCATTGTCGAGCGCCGCCTTCACATCGTGCACCGGCGCTGCCGGCACGCTCCCGGCGAACAGCTCGATCCACTCCGCGGTGGTGCGCGCCGAGAGTGCGGCATCGAGCTCGACGGTCAGCCTGTCGCGGTTGGCCAGCCGCGCCTTGAAATCCTTGTAGTCCTCCCGGTCGCGCCATTCGGGACGCCCGATCGAGTCGCACAGCACCGGCCAGAACTTCTCCTTGTTGCACATGATGAAGATGAAGCCATCCTGGGTCTTGTAGAGCTGGCTCGGCGTCAGCGACGGATGGCTCGAGCGCGGCGCGCGCTGCTGGTTGATCCCGGCGTTGAGATACCAGACCGCCAGATAAGTGAGGTT
>Ga0207683_10005922_pt1 | contig 10475 bp, 8 predicted proteins | sample KBSM73metaG_FD_184333 | JGI IMG/M metagenome (GOLD analysis project Ga0207683, IMG submission 184333) | Miscanthus rhizosphere microbial communities from Kellogg Biological Station, Michigan, USA - KBS M7-3 metaG (SPAdes) (version 2) | ecosystem: Host-associated > Plants > Roots > Rhizosphere >...
GGCCGGCCGGTGAAGGAGATGGGCAGCCGAACGGGCCCGGTATTTCCGCTATCGGGAAGCCAGACTGCCTCTCCCGCGGGACGCGGGTCACCGAGCCGGCCGGCCAGCACGGTCAGGGCTGTGGCCATGTCGGCCCGCGCCACGTAATGCCCGAGGCAGTAGTGAATTCCGCCACCGAACCCGAAGTGGGGCGGCCGCCCGGTCGCGGTGATGTCGAATTCCCCGCTGCCTGCCTGCGCGGTGTCGGTTCCCGCCGATTCGCAGAACAGGTGGATCGTGGTCCCGGCCTTGATGTCGAGACCGTCGAAGGTGAAGTCGGCCAGGGCTTCCCGGGTGACCCAGGTCGTGGTGGGCCGGACCCGCATGACCTCCTCGACCGCGGCGGCCCCGAGTTCGGGATGCTCGCCGAGCAGCCGCCACTGGGCGGTGTGCTCCAGGAAGACCTGCATGGCCAGGCCGAGCTGGTTCCTGGTGGTGTCGAAACCGCCGAAGATCAGCAGCACGAGCGCGTCACGCAGCTCGGCCCCGGTCAGTCCGTCCCCCGTCAGGCCGTCCCCGGCCACACCGCCCTCGTCTGCCTGGGACTTCACCAGGTGAGTCACCAGGTCGCCGCGCGGCTCGCGCCGGCGCGCGGCGATCACCGCGTCGGCGTAGTCGTAGAGTGCGGCGAGCGCCGCCTCGATCCGGGGCAGGTGCTCGCGGATCCGCACCCCCATGGCCAGCCCTACCGTCGCCGATTCGGCCGCGATCGTGGGCCACTCGGCCTCGGCGATGCCGAGCATGATCGCGATGACCCGGGCCGCGTAGGGTTCGGTGAAATCGGCCATGAACTCGCATCGGCCCGCTCCCGCGAACGAATCCGCCAGCTCCCCGGCCAGATCGCCGAAGCGGGGGCGCAGGGCCTCGACGATCCGGCGGGAGAAAGCCGGACTGAGCAGGCGCCGCATTCTGTGATGCGCCTCGCCCTCCAGGTTGAGAACCCAGCTGGCCCACCAGTCCGCGAACGGCCCGGAGGTGATGCCGTGATGGGCGGGCCACAACCTGCTGCCCTGGCGCAGGGCCGGGTGCCTGATCAGCCGGGATACCTGGTCGTGCCGCAGTACCGCCAGGCCGTAGCTGGTCCGCGCGTACCAGCCGGCCTCCCGTGCCCGCCGGACCTCGGCCGAGGTGACGCAGAAGGCCGGATCGGCGACGTCGAAATACGGCACCGCAGGATCCGGTGTCCGGGTGATCATGGCTCCTCGGGCCCTTAGCGGGCTAATTCACTGACGCTCTTCGCCGGGCCCTGTGCACTGGGCCCACTCCACCCACATGCCTACCTGGCACCATCGGTTCTTGTCCAGGCCCGAACGGCACCGCCCCAGAGTCACAAGGAAACTCTGTTCACTACCAGGAAACAAAGGCGGTCCCAGGCACTCGCCGGTCAGGTGGAGGGCGTTATCGATTTGATCGAGAGGAACTGGATCGGCAGTTCCACCAGGGCCGCGGGGCCGTGCGGCACGCCGCCGATGAACTGCAGCACGTCGCCCGACTCCAGCAGGTAGCGGGAGCTGCCGTAGCCGTACTCCATCCGGCCCGACAGCATGTAGATCAACTCGGTGCCCGCGTGCTGGTAGAGCGGGAAGGTGTTGCTCCGTTCGGTCAGGGTGACCCGCAGCGGCTCGAGGGTGTTGCTGGGCGCGCGCATGATGCCGAGCGATTCGTAGCGATGGCCGGCCCCCGAGCCCTTGTGCTCGATGTTGAGGCCCCGGCCCGCCTTGACGAACATGACGTCCTGCTCTTCGTTCAGGCCGCGGAAGAACGCGGTCACCGGGACCTGGAGCGCCTCGGAAAGCCGGGCGAGCGTGGCCAGGCTGGGCGACGCCTGGGCGTTCTCGATCTTCGACAGCATGCCCTTGGACAAACCGCTCTGGGCGGCGAGTTGTCCCACCGTCCACCCCAGCTGCAGGCGGAACTCCCTGACCCGGGCGGCGATCGCGGTCCCCAGCGCCTCTTCCAGGCCCTGACCGCTTCCGGGGCCGCGGTTACCCAGATCAGGGACCGGCCGGGTCCGGGAGTGCTCGGCCAGGTCTGCGATGCGCGCCACCACGCTGCTCCCTCTTGTCGGGGTCCGGGTCCTGTCGGGGCCCGGGCGCGCCCGGCACTTTGACACATGTCTCCCGCGGGACGCACCTACGGGCAGTTCCCAGATTAGTACCCGACCGTGAGCCGGCTATCCGCGCCGGTACAAACGGCCAGCCCGCAGGCTGTGCGCCGTCCCGCCGCGCACCACCTCGGGCACGCCGCAAGCCCAGCCGCGAGCCCCAGCCGCGGGCATAACCGCGGGCCTTGCCCCGGCCCGGCCGTAACCGGCTGTTGACCGGGAGCGGCGTCGCGGCCGACAATGCCCATGTAGTGAAACGATGTCTCTTGTGCATAAACTCTGATCGTCAATGCGGAGGAGCGTGGGCGACGGATGTGCGGAATCGTCGGTCTCCATCTCAAGAACCCTGACCTCCAGCCGCGCCTGGGTGAGCTGCTGACCCAGATGCTCGAGGCGATGACGACCAGGGGCCCGGACTCGGCCGGCATCGCCGTCTACGCCGACCGTGATCCGGCACCAGCCGGGCATGAGGCCGACCCCGGGCCGGACCAGCCCGTCCCGCCCGGCCCGCCCGGCCAGGAGCTGCGCTACTCGCTGCGCTCGGACGAGACCATCGACTGGGATCTGCTGGCCCAGCGGATCGCCGCCGAGACGGGCCGCGATCTCCGGGTCGAGCCGCTCGGGTCCGACTCCGCCGTGTTCGTCTCGTCCGCGGCGGAAACGTCGTTCCTGGCTGCCGTCCGCCGGGCCGCGCCCCAGGTGACCGTGCCGGGTTTCGGCCGGTCCATGGTGGTGGTCAAGGACGTCGGCGCGCCCGCCGCCATCTGCGCCCGGTACGGCATTCCCGGCTGGGGCGGTTACCAGGGCATCGGCCACACCCGGATGGCCACGGAATCGGCCGTGACCACCGCCCACTCCCATCCCTTCGCCCCCGCGGCCGATCTGGCCCTGGTGCACAACGGGTCGTTCTCGAACTACGCGACCGTCCGCGGCCGGCTGGCCCGCCAGGGCATCCGCTGCGACACCGACAACGACTCCGAGGTCGCCGCGCGGCTCGTGGCCGCCCGCATGGCGGAAGGGGCGGACCTGGCCGACGGCCTGCGCACCGTGCTCAAGGAGATGGACGGGTTCTTCACCCTTCTCGTGACGACCAGGACGCAGTTCGCGGTGATCCGCGACTCCTTCGCCTGCAAGCCGGCCGTGATCGCGGAGACCCCCGACTACGTCGCCATGGCGTCCGAGTACCACGCCCTCGCCGGGCTGCCCGGGATCACCGGCGCCCGGGTCTTCGAGCCGATGCCCGAGGAGATCCACGTATGGAGCCGGTGATCCTGAGCTGCGCGGAGCTGTCCACCCGCGAGATCAACGCCGCGCTGGCCGCCCTGCCGGACGGCGCGTCCGCCCGGGTGCTCGAGCCGCGGGGCCGCCATAACCTCGCCGTCGGCCTGAGCAACCGGGTGCGGATCGACATCGAGGGCAACGCCGGGTACTTCATCGGCGGCCTCGGCGACGGGCCCGACGTGGTGGTGCACGGCTTCACCGGCTGGTCGGTCGGCGAGAACCTGCAGGCCGGATCGGTCCGGGTGGAGGGCAACGCCTCGGAATGCGCGGGCGCGTCCAGCCGCGGCGGGACGATCGTCATCGAGGGCGACGCGTCGTCCCGGGCCGGGATCTCGCTGAAGGGCGGGACGATCCTGGTCGGCGGGAACGTCGGCCACATGAGCGGGTTCATGGCCCAGGCCGGCGTGATGCTGATCGGCGGTGACGCCGGCGACGCGCTCGGCGACTCGCTCTACGAGGCGGTCATCTACGTGGCCGGGACGATCGCCTCGCTCGGCTCGGACGCCAGGATCGAGGAGCTGACCGAGTCGGACGTGCGAGCCGTCAAGGCGCTGGCCGAGCTGGGCGGCGCCAGCTTCGGCCACGTCCAGCCCGAGAACGTCACGCGGGTGGCGTCGGCCCGCGGCCTGTACAACTTCGACGCCCTCAAAGACCAGAAATACTGAAGGGCCTAACGCGCAGATGGACCAGCCCCAGCCAATGAATCTGCCGATGGACGCACACCGCCGCAGCGGCGCCTTCCCGCCCGAGGTGATCGCGCAGATCCAGCGCACCGCGACCGAGGGTCACTACGAGATCAGGGGCTGGGGCGCCAAGCGCGACCTGCCCACCTTCGACGACCTGCTGTTCCTGACCGCCTCGCTGACCAGGTACCCGCTCGAGGGGTACCGGGAGAAGTGCGACACCAGCACCGTCCTGGGCACCAGGTACGCCAGCAAGCCGCTGCAGCTCGCCATCCCGGTCACGATCGCGGGCATGAGCTTCGGCGCCCTGTCGGCCACCGCCAAGGTGGCGCTGGGCCGGGCGGCAAGCGCGGTGGGGACGTCCACCACCACCGGCGACGGCGGCATGATCGCCGAGGAGCGGGCCGCCTCCCGGCTGCTGGTGTACCAGTGCCTGCCGTCGCGCTACGGGTTCAACGTCGACGACCTGCGCCAGGCCGACGCCATCGAGATCGTCATCGGCCAGGGCGCCAAGCCGGGCGGCGGCGGGCTGCTGCTCGGGCAGAAGGTGACCGACCGGGTGGCCGGCATGCGGACCCTGCCGGCCGGCGTCGACCAGCGCTCCGCCTCCCGCCACCCCGACTGGGTAGGACCCGACGACCTGCGGATCAAGATCGAGGAGCTGCGCGAGGCCACGCGGTGGGAGAAGCCGGTCTACGTGAAGTTCGGCGCCACCCGTGTCGTCAACGACGTCAAGCTCGCGGTCGAGGCGGGCGCGGACGTCGTGGTGGTCGACGGCATGCAGGGCGGGACCGCGGCCACCCAGGACTTCTTCATCGAGCACACCGGCATCCCCACCCTGGCCGCGGTCCGGCTGGCCGCGGAGGCGCTGCGCGACATCGGCATGGAGGACACCGTGCAGCTGATCGCCTCCGGCGGCATCCGTACCGGCGCCGACGTGGCCAAGGCGCTCGCGCTCGGCGCGGACGCGGTCTCGGTCGGGGTGGCCCCGCTCATCGCCCTCGGCTGCAACAGCCCCACCTACTGGCAGGACGGGAGCGATCACGACGCCTCCGACGGCTACCAGGCGCTGGGCACGGAGGCCGGTTACTGTCACCACTGCCACACCGGCCGCTGCCCGGTCGGCGTCACCACCCAGGATGCCGGATTGGAGGCCCGGCTCGACGCGGACCGCGGCGCCCGTCAGGTCACCAACTACCTCAAGGCGATGGCCATGGAGACCGCGGCGCTGGCCCGCGCCTGCGGCAAGTCCGACGTGCACAACCTCGAGCCGAACGACCTCGTGGCTCTTACCGTGGAGGCGGCGGCCATGGCCCAGGTCCCCCTGGCCGGTACCGAATGGATTCCCGGCCGCCAGGACAAGATCTGACGGCGCGAAAACGGCGGCAAACCGCATCTTCCCAACTCCGCGGGTACGTCGTACTCTCAACCTAAAGTGTCGTGTTAGTAAACATTGTCCACTCTGCTTAAAGCCGTCCCCAACAGCCAGCACCGTCGGCCGCACGGCCGGCGACGCGCACGAAGCGCGACCACCTGATCACCGCGGAGCGATCGAGACGACCTAACGGAGCGTGCACATGTCAGACGCCGAGGCCCAGCTGCGGGAACGCGCGGAGTCCGACGGGGTGCGGTTCTTCTTCGCCATGTTCGTGGACATGCATGGCAAGCCGTGCGCCAAGATGATCCCGGTCGAGGCGGTCGACGTTCTGACCGGCGGCGGTGCGGGCTTCGCGGGGTTCGCGGCCGGTCCGATGGGGCAGAGCCCCGCCGATCCGGACATGATCGCCGTCCCGGACCCGGCCTCGTACACGCTCACGCCGTGGCAGCCGGAGCTGGCCGTCCTGCAGTGCGACATCCACGTCGAGGGCCAGCCCTGGCCCTATACCCCCCGGCTGATCCTGAAGCGGATACTGGACAAGGTCCGCGACCGCGGCCTGGTCTACAACGTCGGCTGCGAGGCGGAGTACTTCCTCGTCCGCCGCCGCGACGGCGGCGGCGTGGAGCTCGCCGACCCGCTGGACACAGCCGAGGCGCCCTGCTACGACGCCAAGGGCCTGACCAGGATGTTCGGCCACCTGTCCACGGTGTCGACGTACATGAATCAGCTCGGCTGGGCCAACTACGCCAACGACCACGAGGACGCGAACGGCCAGTTCGAGCAGAACTTCGCCTACTCCGACGCGCTGACCAGCGCCGACCGGCTCATCTTCTACCGCTACATGATCCACACGCTGGCGCACAACGCGGGCCTGGCCGCCACCTTCATGCCGAAGCCGTTCGGGAACCTGACCGGTTCCGGACTGCACCTGCACTCCAGCCTGTGGGACGCGCAGACCGGCGCCGAACTGTTCGCGGACCCCGCCGACCCCCGCGGGCTCGGCCTCTCCGAGCTCGCCTACCACTACATCGGCGGCCTGATCGAGCACGGGCCGGCCATGGCCGCCGTGACCTGCCCGACCGTCAACTCCTACAAGCGCTTCGGGGTCGGCGCGCCGAATTCCGGTGCCACCTGGGCCCCGGCCTACGCCACCTACGGCGGGAACAACCGGACCCAGATGCTCCGCGTTCCCGACGGCGGCCGGGTGGAGAACCGGGCCTGTGACGGCTCGGCCAACCCGTACCTGGCCATGGCGGTCCAGCTAGCCGCCGGATTGGACGGCATCGACCGCGGCCTGGACCCGGGCGAGCCCAACCGTGACAACCTGCACGTGCTGCCGGCCGAGGCCGTCGCCGCCCGCGGCATCCGGGCGCTGCCGCCGACCCTGCTGCACGCGGCCGACGAACTGGTCACCGACGACGTGCTCCGCGAGGCGCTGGGCAAGACACCAGACGGGGATTACATCGACTACTACGCCCAGGTCAAGCGGGACGAGTTCCGCGCCTGGCACTCCGGGGTGAGCGACTGGGAAGTCGAGCGCTACCTCACGCTCTTCTGACCGGCCCGCACCGATGAGAGGAACTGTCCCGCAACAGACGTAAGGAGGGATCGTGGCCACTACCGACGGCACGCTTCCCGAGACCGGCCTGCGCAAGGACACCAACTGGTGGGGCGCCTTCGTGATCGGCCTGGCCGGGACCATCCTGGTCACCGGCATCGCCCCGTACGTGGTCCAGGGCACTGGCGCATTGGGCATCATCCTGATCGGCGTGATGACGCTGGCCGGCTGCTTCCTGTGCCTGTGCCTGGCCGAGCTGGCCACGATGTGGCCGGACCGTACCGGCGGCATCCCCGGGTACGCCACCGAGTCGTTCCGGCCGCTGGTCGGCAATACCGCGGCCCGGCACATCGGCGGCGTCTCCGGCTGGGCCTACTGGCTCGGCTGGTTCCCGGTCGCGCCCATCAACGTGATCCTGACCGCGTCCTACCTGGCGGTGCTGTTCAACTTCAGCCCGGGCCACCTGATCTCGCCGGTCGGGACCACCTGGGGCACCCCGATCGGGGTGACGATCGTCCTCGTCTGCCTCGCGCTGCTGCTGATCATCTTCATCCCGGCCTGGTTCGGGATCAGGCTCGGCGCGGCCTTTGCCACGGTGCTCGGCATCCTGTCCATGCTGCCGCTCACCGCGATGATCTTCCTACCGTTCTTCAAGCCGGGCTCGATCCACTGGAGCAACGTGGCCGGCTTCCACGCCCCGCCGCACGTGGCCGTCACCGTGACGTTCATCTTCGCCTGGTTCTTCCCGATCCTGTGGAACGTCATCGCCATGGAGGCGGCGGCCTGCTACGTCGGGGAGTGCCGCGGCGGCGCCCGGGACGCCAAGATCGCGCTCACCGCCGAGGGCCTGTTCGGGGTGTTCATCTACATCGCGACGCCGCTGATGTTCGTCGCCGTCCTCGGCGTGGCGCTGACCACCGCCGACCCGCTGACCCTCTACCTCACCTACACCAACCACATCTTCGGGCCCGGCTCGTGGGAGAAGTGGTTCGTCGGGCTGCCGCTGATCGCGGCGCTGGCCCTGTCGGTGCTGAACGCCATCATGGGCTGCGGCCGGTCGCTGTACCAGGCGGCCGAGGACGGGCAGTTGCCGCGCTGGTTCCAGAAGAAGAACCGGCACGGCGTACCGGGCCAGGCGATGGCCTTCAACGTGGTGTGCTCCGCGATCCTGGTTCTGCTCGGCTCGCCGCTGCGGATCTACATCATCTCCAACGGTGGCTACCTGCTGTCCTGCTCACTCGCCCTGGCCGGGTACTTCATCTACCGGCAGCTGCGCCCGGACACACCGCGGCCGTTCCGGCTGCCGAACTTCGCCAAGTGGATCGCCCTGCTGATCTTCGTGGTCTGGATGGCCATCTACTTCTTCGGCGGCTGGAACTCGCCGAAGATCGTCCTGGCCGACCCGCACCAGGGTCCCGGGCTGTACCTGCTCGGCCTGCTGATCGTCGCCTTGTACGCGCCGCTGTACTGGTGGCGGGCATGGCAGGACCGCAAGCTGGCGGCGTCCGGCCGGCTCGTGACCGCTCCGGCGGCCGCGGTCACCGGAGACGGGGTTCTCGGTACTCCCGGCAATACCGTGACGGAGGCCGAACCCTCGGCGGGCGAGCCGCCGGCGGTCCGGTAGGTCACGGCGTGCTGTTCGGACGGCGTAAATGGGACAAGGCGCCTGCGGAGCCGGCCGGGGTGCTGCTGGCCTCGCCGGGCACGCCGTTCAGCGGCGCGGCCGTCCGCCGCGCGTGCGAGCTGGCGGCCGGCGAGCCCGTCGCGGTGCTGACGATCCTGAAGGTCTACGGCTCGTCGTTCGGGCTGCCGAACCCGGGCCTGCTGCCGACCCGGCGCGAGCGTGAGGAGCAGTACACGATCGTCCGGCGGGCCATCGCCGCGGTGGAGCGGCGGGGCGGGACGGCGGACGGCCAGATCGCCGCTACCCGCAGCGCGGGCCGGACGATCGCGAAGGTGGCCCGGCGGCGCCGGGTCCGCTACGTGGTGATGGACGACTCCGCCCCGAGCGGGGTGCGTCGCGTCACCGAGGGCACCGTGACCGCTACCGTGCGCCGCAGGCTGGGTGCCGGAGCAACGCTCGAACTGGTCGGACCAGGCGCGCGCATTTCCTAACATGACCCTAACGGGCCGACCCGTTAGATCCGGGTCGCCGCGGGAAGATGAGGAAAGGCGCCGTACCCGGCGTCCCGACTATAAGGCCGCGTGAGGTTATGTTTCGCAGGATCGTGGTGGCGGTCCAGGCACCCGACCAGGGCGCCCTGGACCTCGTCCAGCAGCTTGCCACCGAAGGGGTGACCGAGGTCCAGGTCCTGCACCTGCGCGAGCGAGAGCTCTCCGGCCCGATCTGGTACGCCCGGGAGAGCGGCCGCGAGGCCGGCTACCTCATCGAGGCGGCGGTCTTCGAGCTGCGCATGGCCGGCATCGCGGCGGCCGGGAACGTCCGGCCCGCGATCGTCGACCGGGTCGCCGAGGCGATACTGGCGGAGGCCGAGGCCTTCGGCGCCGACCTCATCGTCCTGGGCAGCCCGCGCCGCGGGGAACTGGCCACCCGCCTGCTCGGCGGCGTGACCCTCCGGGTCCTGCGCCGGTCGAGCTGCCCGGTGATCGTCGCCCCCCGCCACGGCCCCCGCCGCCAGCCAGCCGTTTCGGGCCAGACCCGTGGCCAAGGCCAGATCTAACCTCCCCACTAACCCCAGTCACCACCTGAGCCCCACTCCAGAATCAATGTTTGTGGCGTTCTACCGCATCTTCCGGGTAGAGGGTCAGATTCACTGGTTACTGGGGCGTGGCGGGGACCGGGGTCAGTTCTGTTGGCTCGGCCTGGACGAGCGAGGTGCAGGCCGAGCCGAGCGCGCTCATGAGGAGGCCGATAACCGGGAACCAGAGCAGCATGAAGAGGTACGCGACCGCGCCCGAGCTGGCGCTGGTCTCGTAGCGGTGCGCGGCGATCGCGGTCAGCTGGTGACCATGGTTGAGCCAGTGCAGCAGCCATGCGGACCTGAGCATCAGCGCGGTCGTGCCGGTGCCGAGCGTGGAGACGAACATCGCGGCGATGCCGTTCGCCAGCACCCCGGCGGCGATGCCCTGGCCGAATCTGACGTTGCCGGGCAGGGCAGCGCCGTCAGGGCCGCGGCCGCGCCACGCGGCCAGCGCGGCGGCGGCGGCCGGCCCGCCGAACAGCAGGATCCAGGCCAGCGCCACCAGCGGATCGGCCGTCGATCCCGGCAGCCACGGATTGGTGGCACTGTTATTGAGCCCGAGGGGTGCCACCGCGTACATCACGACGCCGAACAGCAGGCCCGTGCCGGTGCCGATGGCCAGCGCGCTCCGGGTGACCTGGGAGCGACGCGAGGTCAGGAACAGGATGACGCCCAGGTATGCGAGGGTCATCAGCATGAACGCGATCTCGCCTGCCCAGGGCGGCCCCCC
>Ga0207683_10005924_pt1 | contig 10472 bp, 8 predicted proteins | sample KBSM73metaG_FD_184333 | JGI IMG/M metagenome (GOLD analysis project Ga0207683, IMG submission 184333) | Miscanthus rhizosphere microbial communities from Kellogg Biological Station, Michigan, USA - KBS M7-3 metaG (SPAdes) (version 2) | ecosystem: Host-associated > Plants > Roots > Rhizosphere >...
CGAAGAACATCGTGGCGGCCGGTTTGGCGCACAGTGCGGAGGTTCAATTGGCATACGCAATTGGCGTGGCCAAGCCGGTGAGTGTGACCGTGAGCACCGAAGGCACCGCGGTTATGCCGGAAGACGATCTGGCCGAGCTGGTGAAAGAACACTTCCCACTCACGCCGCGCGGCATCATCAAGCATTTGGATTTGTTGCGGCCCATTTACAAGCAGACTGCGCGGCACGGTCATTTCGGTCGCGCGCCCGGTCGCAACGGTGAGTTCAGTTGGGAAAAAACCGACAAGGCCGAATCCCTCGCCAAAGCCGCGGGAATTTCGATGCGCAAGGCCGGTTGACATGTTAACCGTTCGGCGGCATCGTTAACCTCCAGTTGGATAGATAAGAGATCAAATCATCCCAGCCCACGATCGCGGAATCGCTGGGCTATCCGGTCATCGTGCGCGCGGGATCCGGCACGGGCGGCGCGGGCACGACGCGTTGCGAAAGCGCCGACGCGGTCGCCGAGGCCGTGCGCAAGGTGCGCGTGCCCGACGGATGGATGCCCGCGCGGCCGCATCGCGTCCTCGTGCAGCGCTGGGTCGACGGCCCGGTGATCGTGCGCGCATCGCTCGCGTGGCATGGCGACGAGGTCGCCGGCACCACGCGCGGCCGCCTCGCGACCTATCCGAGCGCGCTCGGTCCCGGATCGGCCGTCGTCTACGCCGGCATTCCTGCGATCGCCGAAGCGATGCGCACGCTGCTGCGCGCGCTCGACGCGACCGGCTTCGTCGGCGCGCAGTTCATCGTCGAGCCCGGCACCGGGACGCCGCTGCTGCTCGAGATCAACCGCCGCATGGTCCCGGCGACCTACGGATCGCGTTACGCCGGCATCGACCAGGCGCAGGCGCTCGCGGCGATGTTGCGTGGCGAGCGCTGGAGCGGTCCGGAGGATCTGCGGCCCGGGCCGGGCCCGCGGCTCGCGCTGTTCCCGCAGGAGTGGTACCGCGATCCGGACAGCAACTGGCTCGCGGACCTGCCATGCGACGCGCCCTGGGACGATCCGGCGCTGTTCCGCGCGATGCTGCGGTTGCCGGTCGACGCGGATCCGCAGGCGCTCGCGCTGCGCTACGAACGCGCGACCGCGCCGCGCGATGCCGCCGCGCTCACATCTCCGTCGGCAACGCCACCCCGAACAGCTTTTCCTTGAGCTTGTAGAGCCGGTCGCGCAGGTCGGCGGCCTTCTCGAACTCGAGGTTCTTCGCCGCGTCGAGCATCTGCTTCTCGAGGAGCTTCAATTCCTTCTCGAGGTCCTTGCCGCCCATCGTCTCGTACTTGGCCTGCGACTGCGCGGCCTTCATCTCCTTGCGTCCCTCGTCGAGGTCGACGACGCCCTCGATGATGTCCTTGATGCGCTTCTGCACGCCGATGGGCGTGATGCCTTCGGCCGCGTTGTACGCGACCTGCTTCGCGCGGCGACGGTCGGTCTCCTCGATCGCCGCCTTCATCGAATCGGTCATGGTGTCGGCGTACAGGATCGCGGTCCCGTTGATGTGCCGTGCCGCGCGCCCGATGGTCTGGATGAGGCTGCGGCCGGAGCGCAGGAATCCCTCCTTGTCGGCGTCGAGCACCGCGACGAGCGACACCTCGGGGATGTCGAGACCCTCGCGCAGCAGGTTGATCCCGACCAGAACGTCGAACTCGCCGAGGCGCAGGTCGCGGATGATCTCGACGCGTTCCACCGTGTCGATGTCGGAGTGCAGGTAGCGCACCTTGACGCCGTTCTCGCCGAGGTAGTCGGTCAGGTCCTCGGCCATGCGCTTGGTGAGCGTCGTGACGAGCACGCGCTCCTTCTTGTCGACGCGCAGCTTGATCTCCGAGAGCAGGTCGTCGACCTGCGTGCGCGCCGGGCGCACGTCGAGCACCGGGTCGACGAGGCCGGTCGGCCGCACGAGCTGCTCGACCACCTGCCCCGAGTGCTTCCGCTCGTAATCGGCCGGCGTCGCCGACACGAACGTCGTCTGCGGCAGCATCCGCTCGAATTCCTCGAACATCAGCGGCCGGTTGTCGAGCGCCGAGGGCAGCCGGAAGCCGTAGGCGACCAGGTTTTCCTTGCGGGCGCGGTCGCCCTTGAACATGCCGCCGACCTGCGGGATCGTCACGTGGCTCTCGTCGACGAACATCAGCGCGTCGCGCGGCAGGTAGTCGATCAGCGTCGGCGGCGGCTCGCCGGGCTGGCGGCCCGACAGGTGGCGCGAATAGTTCTCGATGCCTTTGCAGAAGCCGATCTCGACCATCATCTCGAGGTCGAAGCGCGTGCGCTGCTCGATGCGCTGCGCCTCGATCAGCTTCATCTGCGTGACGAAGTAGTCCTTCTGCTGCGCGAGCTCGACCTTGATCGCCTCGACCGCGTCGACGACCTTCTGGCGCCCGGTCACGTAGTGCGACGACGGGAACACGGTGAAGCGCGCGATCTTCTGCTTGACGTGGCCGGTCAGCGGGTCGAAGAGCTGCAGCGACTCGACCTCGTCGTCGAACAGCGAGACGCGCACCGCGTTCTCGGCGTGCTCGGCCGGGAAGATGTCGATGACGTCGCCCTTGACGCGGAACGTGCCGCGCTTGAAGTCAGCCTCGTTGCGCGAGTACTGCAGCTCGGTGAGTCGCTTGATCGCGTCGCGCTGCGCGAGCTTGTCGCCCAGGCGCAGGTGCAGGATCATGCTGTGGTACTCGGAAGGATCGCCGATGCCGTAGATCGCCGACACCGTCGCGACGATCACGCAATCGCGCCGCTCGAGGATCGCCTTGGTCGCCGACAGGCGCATCTGCTCGATGTGCTCGTTGATCGAGCTGTCCTTCTCGATGTACAGGTCGCGCGACGGGACGTAAGCCTCGGGCTGGTAGTAGTCGTAGTAGCTGACGAAGTACTCGACCGAGTTGTTCGGGAAGAACTCGCGGAATTCCGAGTAGAGCTGTGCGGCGAGCGTCTTGTTGGGCGCCAGCACGAGCGCCGGCCGGCCGGTCTGCGCGATGACGTTCGCCATCGTGAAGGTCTTGCCCGAGCCGGTCACGCCGAGCAGCGTCTGGAACGACAGCCCGTCGTTCACGCCTTCGACGAGCTTGGCGATCGCTTCGGGCTGGTCGCCCGCGGGCTGGAACGGCTGGTGGAGCTCGAACGGGCTGTTCGGGTAGGTGACGACCATGATCCTTGTCGAGGATGAGGGCGAACCCACCATTCTAAACCGAACGATCGTTCGATGGAAGGAGCCAATCGGGGTCAGATTCAAATCTGACCCCGGCCTTGGCTACGGATCGGCCGTTCTGCCGAAGGCGAGGCGGCGCAGGCCGAGGAAGGATGTCCATTCAGCTCGATTGCCCACACCCCCATGGCCAGACTGCCTCGTGCATTCGCGGAAGGCGTCGCGTTGCACGTGGTCCAGCGCGGCAACAACCGGAATGCATGCTTCGCCGACGCTGCCGATCGCCTGGTCTACCTCGCGATGCTCGGCGACCTGTGCGGCAAGACCGGTTGCGCCATCCACGCCTACGTCCTGATGACGAACCACGTTCATCTGCTGATGACGCCGCAATCTGCGGTCGCGCCATCGCGGTTGATGCAGCGGCTCGGAATGCGCTATGCGGCCTACAGCAACCGGCGGCATGACCGCACCGGAACGCTCTGGGAGGGTCGCTTTCGAGCTGCGCCCGTGACGTCTGACAAATACGTTCTGGCCTGTCACCGCTACATCGAGCTGAATCCGGTTCGCGCGGGCATGGTGCTCCGCCCGGAGGACTACTCGTGGTCGAGCCACCTTGCGAACATCGGCATGGCCGACCGGGGCTTTCTTGTCATTCACCCGACGGTCGAGGCCATGGGCCATTCTCGCGAGATCACCGCGCAGCGCTATCGCCGGCTGTTCGATGCTCCCCTCGATGATGCGATCCTGACCGCGTTTCGCCAAGGGATCGCACGGCCCTCAGCACAATCGGGGTCAGATTTGAATCTGACCCCGGTCTAAGCGGCGGCGAACTGGAGCTCGGCGAGCCGCGCGTACAGCGGGTTGTCGCGCACAAGCGCGTCGTGGGGGCCGGCGGCGACCGCCCGCCCATGGTCGATGACGACGATCCGGTCGGCGTGGCGAACCGTGGCGAGCCGGTGCGCGATGATCAGCGTCGTACGGTTGGCCATCAGCCGCTCGAGTGCAAGCTGAACCATGCGTTCGCTTTCAGCGTCGAGCGCGCTCGTCGCCTCGTCGAGCAGCAGGATCGGCCGGTCGGCGAGCACGGCGCGCGCGATGGCGAGCCGCTGGCGTTGCCCGCCCGAGAGCCGCACGCCCCGCTCGCCCAGGAAGCTCGCGTACTTGTCGGGCAGCCGCTCGACGAACTCGGTCGCGTAGGCCGCCTCGCATGCGGCGAGCACCTCGTCGTCGGTTGCGCCGGGGCGGCCATAGCGCACGTTCTCGAGGACGGTGGTCGCGAAGATGACCGGGTCCTGCGGGACGACCGCGATGCGGCGGCGTACGTCGCGAGGATCGGCGTCTCGCACGTCGACGCCATCGATGCGCACGTGCCCCAGCTGCGGATCGTAGAAGCGCAGCAGCAGCTGGAACACGGTCGTCTTGCCCGCGCCCGACGGCCCGACCAGGGCGACGCGCTCGCCGGGATCCACGCGCAGCGAGAATCCCTCGAGTGCCGCCGTATCGGGACGCGATGGGTAGTGGAACGTCACGGCGTCGAGGGCGACCTCGCCGCGCGGCGGTTCCGGCAGCGCCGCGGGTTGTCGCGGTGTCGCGATGTCGGGGCGTGCGGCAAGCAACTCGAACAGCCGCTCGGTGGCGCCGGCCGCGCGCTGCAGGTCGCCGATGACCTCGCTGATCGTGCCGACCGCGCTCGCGACGATCACCGCGTAGAACACGAACGCCGACAGCTCGCCCGCACTCATGCGGCCCGCAAGGACGTCATGACCGCCGATCCACAGGATCACGCCGATCGCGCCGAAAACCAGCAGGATTACCGTCGCGACCAGCGCGGCGCGTTGCTTGATGCGCGATCGCGCGGCCGCGAACGCGTTCTCGACCCGCTCGGCGAACGCGCGTCGGTCCGCCTCCTCGTGGACGTAGGCCTGCACGGTGCGGATCTCGTGCAGCGCCTCGTCGACGTAGGCGCCGACGTCGCCGACGCGATCCTGGCTCGCGCGCGCGAGCTTGCGCACACGACGGCCGAACAGGATGATCGGCACGACGGTGAGCGGAACGCCCACCAGGACGAGCAATGTCAGCTTGAGGCTCGTCAGCGCGAGCATCACGAGCCCGCCGATCAGCAGAAGCAGGTTGCGCGCGGCCATCGACGCGGAGCTGCCGATGACCGTTTCGAGCATCGTCGTGTCGTTCGTGAGCCGCGAGATGACCTCGCCGGTGCGCGCGACCTCGAACCACGCCGGCGGCAACGCGAGCAGGTGGTCGAAGACCGCGCGGCGGAGGTCCGCGGTGACGCGCTCGCCGAGCCACGAGACGTTGTAGAAGCGCGCGTAGGTCGCGATCGCCATCACGACGATGACGACGAGCGACCACGCGAGGGTCCGGTCGAGCTCGCCGGGCACGCCGGCGAGGAAGCCGCGGTCGATGACCACCTTGACGCCCTGCCCCAGCGCGAGCGTTGCGCCGGCGGCGACGATCAGCGCGATGACCGCGACGACGAGCCGCCAACGGTACGGAGCGACGAAGCGGCCGACGCGCGCAAGCACCCGCATCGCCGTCGCGGGCGGCAGCTTGGGGGCATCGAACGGGATCCGGTCGCCGCGGGCCATCGAGTAGAATAGCAGTCCCCCGCGCCTCGTTTTCCCCAGCGATGAACGCTCCCCAGCCCCCGTCCTTCCTCGGTGCCGTCGACATGGCGCCGCGCGACCCGATCCTCGGCATCACCGATGCCTTCAACGCCGACACGCATTCGAACAAGGTCAACCTCGGCGTCGGCGTCTACACGGACGAGCACGGCAAGGTGCCACTGCTCGAGTGCGTCAAGCGCGCCGAAGCGGAGATGACCGCGCAGCTGCAGCCGCGCACCTACCTGCCGATCGACGGTCTCGCCACGTACGACAAGGCCGTCATGGGCCTGCTGTTCGGCGCGGACAGCGAGATCGTCGCATCGGGCCGCGCGTGCACGGTGCAGGCGCTCGGCGGCACCGGCGGACTTCGCGTCGGCGCGGATTTCCTGCGGCGCTTCGCGCCCGGCGCGCAGGTCTGGATCAGCGACCCGTCGTGGGAAAACCACCGCGCGCTGTTCGAGGCCGCGGGATTCACCGTCAACACGTATCCGTACTACCACGCGCCGACGCGCGGCCTCGACTTCGACGGCATGATCCGCGCGCTCGAGAGCGCGCCGGAGGGCCACGTCGTCGTGCTGCACACGTGCTGCCACAACCCGACTGGCGTCGACCCGACGATGGAGCAATGGGAGCGCATCCTCGCAACGGTGCGCAAGCGCGGCCTGATCCCGTTCCTCGACCTGGCCTACCAGGGCTTCGGCGACGGCATCGACGCCGACGGCAAGGTGCTGCGCCGCTTTTCCGAGACGCCGGGGCCGTTGCTCGTCGCGAGCTCGTTCTCGAAGTCGTTCTCGCTGTACGGCGAGCGCATCGGCGCGCTGTCCGTCGTCACGGCGAGCCGCGAGGAAGCGGCGCGCGCGCTGTCGCAGCTCAAGCGTGTCGTTCGCGCGAACTACTCGAACCCGCCCGTGCACGGCGGCAAGATCGTCGCGACCGTCCTGCAGAACGCCGAGCTTCGCGCGCTGTGGGAGAAGGAGCTCGCCGGGATGCGCGACCGCATCAAGGCGATGCGCAAGCTGCTGGTCGACAAGCTGCACGCTCGCGTGCCGGGCACCGACTTCTCGTTCATGCTGCGCCAGCGCGGCATGTTCTCGTACTCGGGGCTCACCAAGCCGCAGGTCGAGCGCCTGCGCAGCGAGTTCTCCGTCTACGCCGTCGACACCGGCCGGATCTGCGTCGCGGCCCTCAACGAGAAGAACGTCGACCGGGTGGCCGAAGCGGTCGCCGCCGTGCTGCGCGAGGCGCCTGCCCCGGCGGCCCGGGGTCTTTGACGCACGGGAGAAATACGCTATAATTCAAGGCTGTTCGACGCGGGAATAGCTCAGTTGGTAGAGCGCAACCTTGCCAAGGTTGAGGTCGGGAGTTCGAGACTCCTTTCCCGCTCCAGAATCCCGAGGGAGAGCCGAGCCGCAGCCCGGCTCTCCCTTTTCGTTTGATCGGCGCTCGCGCCTAGCGACGCCGGCGCCGCTCCTGGCGGGGTGGCAGAGTGGTCATGCAGCGGCCTGCAAAGCCGTCTACGCCGGTTCGATTCCGACCCCCGCCTCCACTCCCCTTTACGCCAGGCCTGACGCGGGAGCGCCGTGAGTGCTAGTGCAGAAACCCCTGCGCTGAAGAAGACGCCGCGAGTCCCCGGACTGCCGTTCTTGGGCAACCTTTTCGGCATGGCCAGAGGGCCGGCCGACTTTTTCGTTCACTGCTACCGCACGTACGGTCCGGTCTGCCGCCTGAGCATTCTGGGCGAGAAGTACGTCCTGATCGCCGGCGTCGAAGCCGCCAACTTCATGGGCACGCGCGCCGGCAAGGATTGCCTGCGCTCCAAGGAATTCTGGGAAGGCCTGATCGGCGAGTTCGGCGCCAAGCGCACGCTCACCGGCGAAGACGGCGACAGCCACAAGGAACTGCGCGACATCATGCGCAGCGGCTATTCCCGGGAATCGATCAAGGGTCGCTACAACGAGCTCGTCGCAATTACCGACGGCTCGCTCGCGCGCGACTGGAACGTCGGCAAGGAAGTGCCGGTGGTCGAAGCCATGCAGTACATGGTCGTCGATCAGCTCGGCACGATCCTCACCGGCGCTGCGCCGCTGGAATACGTGAAGGACATCCGCACCGCGATCCTCTACATCCTCAACGTGCTGGTCACGCGTCAACGCCCCAGGTTTTTGCTGAAGCGTCCCCAATACAAGAAGGCGATGGGCAGGGTCAGAGAGTTGGGCTCCAGGATGATCGAGGACGCCAAGGCGCGCTATGCCACGACCAAACCGGAAGATCGCAACCTGATCGACGACATCATGGCCGCGCACATCGAAACACCGGAGAAGATGCCCGAGAGCGACCTGATCTTGTCGCTGACCGGCCCCTACATCGCGGGCCTCGACACCGTCGCAAACACCACCTCCGCCGTCGTTTACTCAGTGCTCAAGCATCCGGAGGTCAAGGCGCGCGTGCTGAAGGAAGTGGACGAGCTGTTCGCTGCCGGCGACGTGGATGAAGAGGGACTGCTCAAGAAGCTGCCCGCGCTCAATGGCGCCATCATGGAGACGATGCGTCTGTACCCGATCGCCGTCGCCCAGATGCGCACCGCCAACAAGGACTTCGTGTTCGAAGGCCATCAGATTCATGAAGGCGAGATGATCTACGTCGGCACCAGCGTGCCGCACTTCATGGAGGAATACTGGCCCAACGCCAGGACGTTCGACATCGACCGTTATCAGAAGCCGCGCGCCGAGCATCTGCAGCCCGGCGTGTACTCACCTTACGGCCGCGGCCCGCACACCTGCCTGGGCAAGAGCCTGGCCGAAGTTCAGATGGCACTGTCGATGGCCCGCGTGTTCCACAAGCTCGACCTGGAGCTGGAATCGCCGAACTACGTGCTCAAGACCAAGACGGCGCCGACGCCCGGCCCGGCGATGGACTTCAAGGTTCGTGTGACGGGCTACCGCCACTAAGGCTCAGCGCGCCGCGAGTCTCCACAGCGACGTCACTTCGGCCGCGCGCGCGGCGTGCAGCGGATCTGTCGCATCCGCAGCCTTCGGATGCACGGGACGCACCTCCCTGCTGCCCGCAACGCGCAACGACGACGCGTCGATCGCGCCCATCAGCTCCGCGCGTGTGCGAAGGCCGAGGTGCTCCGCGAGATCCGAAAGAATGAGCCAGCCCTCGCCGCCAGGCACGAGGTGCGCGGCGAGTCCGGCGAGAAATCCCTTCAGCATCCTGCTCTCCGGATCGTAGATGCCGTACTCGAGCGGCGAGCTCGGTCTCGCGGGCACCCACGGCGGATTGCACACCACCAGCGCGGCACGTCCCTCCGGAAAGAGGTCGGCCTCGACGATCGTGACCTTGTCGCCCAGGCCCAGCCGCTGGATGTTCGCGTGCGCACAAGCCAACGCGCGCGGGTCCCGGTCCGTGCCGATCACGCGCGCGATGCCGCGCCGTGCGAGAACCGCGGCGAGCACGCCGGTCCCGGTGCCGACGTCGAACGCGATGCTCGACGTGGCGAGGGCCTTGGGCAACGGCGCCTGCGCGACGAGGTCGACGTACTCGCGGCGCACCGGCGCGAATACGCCGTAGTGCGGATGAATGCGGCCGCCGGCCGCGGGAACCTCGATGCCCTTGACCCGCCATTCGTGGGCGCCGACGAGGCCGAGAAGCTCGCGCAATGAGACGACCGAGACGCCGTCGGCGGGACCGTACGCCTCGGCGCACGCCTCCTTCAGGTCGGGCGCACGACGCAGACCGATGCCGTAGTCGGCGTCGAGCTCGATCAGCAACATGCCGAGCGTGCGAGCGCGCTGCGACCGCGCCTGCCGATGCAGGTTGAACGTCGAGGCCATCGCAGGTGTTCCGAGCGGCACATCGGCGGGCGGCTCGACGACGCCTCGCTTCGGCTTCCGCGCCGGGCGATCCGCGCGGCTTGCGAGCGCATTCAACAACTGCCGGGCGTTCTGGAAATCGCCGCGCCACAACAGTCCCGTGCCCTGGCACGCGAGGCCATAGGCATGGTCGGCGCTCGTCGTGTCGTCGGCGATGACCACGGCTTTCGGCGGCGGCGCGCCTCGTTCCGAATGCCAGCGCGCAGCACGCGCCTGCTCGTCCTGTACCCAATACACGGTCGGGGTTCCGTCCATGTCAGAGCTCGTCATACTTCCTGCTCGTGCCGCGCGCCTTCTCGACCGGATACTTCCGCTCGTTCGCGATCATCTTGCGCTCGGCCGCCGCCACCGGGTCGATGCCCAGCTCGTCGGCGATCATGACCAGGTACATCAGCACGTCGGCAATTTCCTCGCTCGCCGCAGCCTTATCGCGGCTTTTGCTGCCTCTCCCGCGCTTCCAGCACTCGCCCAGTTCCGGGTTGAAGTGACGGGCGTCGGCTTGACGCAGTTGCCCATCGCGCTGGTGCCGTTCAAGGGGCAGGACGCTTCCCCGCAAAAGATCTCCGCCATCGTGCAGGCCGACCTCGAGCGCAGCGGCCAGTTCCGCGGCGTCGATGCGTCCGGGCAGGTGATGGACGAAGCCTCTCGACCCGACCTCAGCCTGTGGCGCCAGCGCACCGCGGACTCGGTGGTGGCCGGCAGCGTGACCCGCCTTGCCGACGGCCGCTACTCTGTGTTGTTCCGCTTGTGGGACGTGGTGCGCGGGCAAGACCTTGGCGGCCAGAGCTACACGGTTCCGC
>Ga0207683_10005925_pt1 | contig 10471 bp, 7 predicted proteins | sample KBSM73metaG_FD_184333 | JGI IMG/M metagenome (GOLD analysis project Ga0207683, IMG submission 184333) | Miscanthus rhizosphere microbial communities from Kellogg Biological Station, Michigan, USA - KBS M7-3 metaG (SPAdes) (version 2) | ecosystem: Host-associated > Plants > Roots > Rhizosphere >...
CGGTACCTAACCACGATGTCGGACGATCTGGAAGACCGCGTGCGCGCTGCCGTCGAGCTGCTCGAGCAGCTGGGCGGTGAGCTGCCGCGTCTGGCCCAGCTCGACGAGGACTTGCGCGTGCGGCTGGTCACGGCCGCCGGCCAGCTCTCGCGGCCCGATCGCTACAGCCGCAAGGCGCTCGGCAAGGCGCTGGCACGTGCCCGCCACAAGGCGAAGCGCGAGGCCGATCGCGCGGTGCTCGATCAGACCGGCATCCGCGCGCTGCGCCGCGAGCCGGTGTTCCGTACGCCGCTGCCGAAGCCGGCCGACATGCAGCTCGACGCCCCGATCCGCGATGACGAAGGCGCGGAGGACGAGTGGGCGGAGGCCGAGGCGCGCCGCAGCGAAGGGGCTCGCGTGCAGGACTCGCGGCTCTGCTACGTGTGCAAGACGCACTTCAACGAGCTGCATCACTTCTACGATCAGATGTGTCCGCCGTGCGCGGAGCTCAACTACGCCAAGCGCGAGCAGACCGCCGATCTGCGCGGGCGCGTCGTGCTCGTCACCGGTGCGCGCGTGAAGATCGGTTACCAGGCCGCGGTGATGCTGCTGCGTGCGGGCGCCGACGTGATCGTCGCGACGCGGTTCCCGCGCGATGCTTCGCGCCGGTTCGGACGCGAGCCCGATGCACTCGAGTGGACGCACCGCCTCCACATCTACGGGATCGATCTACGCCACACGCCGTCGGTCGAGCTGCTCGCGCGCCACCTGCTCGTCACGCAGACGCGGCTCGACGGGATCGTCAACAACGCATGCCAGACCGTGCGCCGGCCGAGCGGCTGGTACGACCACGTGATCCACGGCGAGGACGATCCGCCGCAGAATGCGTTCGAGCGCGCGGTCCTCGATCGCAATCGCGCCCTGCGCGGCGGCGGTCACGAGCTGGCTCGGCTCGGCGGTGAAGAAATTCAGGCGACCGGCCTGTGGAAGAGCGCCGTGCTCTCGCAGGTGCCGCTGCTCGCCGAGGATCTCGAGCGCAGCCACGCGCTCTATCCCCAGGGCCGCCTCGATCAGGACCTCCAGCAGATAGACATGCGCGATTTCAACAGCTGGCGCATGACGCTCGCCGACGTGCCGACCGCCGAGCTGCTCGAGGTCCACCTCGTCAACGCGGTCGCGCCGTTCGTGCTCAACGCGCGGCTGCGTCCGCTGCTCGCGGCGGTCCCTACGCGCGACGCGCACGTCGTCAACGTGTCGGCGATGGAAGGTCAGTTCTACCGGCGCTGGAAGACCGACAAGCATCCGCACACGAACATGGCGAAGGCTGCGCTCAACATGATGACGCGGACCTCGGCCGCCGACTACGTGCGCGACGGCGTGCACATGAACTCGGTCGACACCGGCTGGGTCACCGACGAGGATCCGGCGCACCACGCGGCGCGCAAGCAGGCGATTCACAACTTCCACCCGCCGCTCGACATCGTCGATGGCGCTGCGCGGATCGTCGATCCGATCTTCGACGGCATCAACACGGGCCGCCACCTGTGGGGACTCTTCCTCAAGGACTACAAGCCGGCGCCCTGGTGACCTGGGCGTGCAGGCGCGCCTCGGGGACATCCTCGGTGCGGCGCGCGAACGAGACCAGCGACGCGGCAACCGTGAGCCCGTTCATCAGCTGGGTCGCGAGCAGCGCGAGCCACGACACGTCTTCGGTCCAGTGCGGAGGCGGCGGATCGAAGCGATGGCACTTGCAGCCCATGCCGAGGAAGATCATGAACGGTAGCCACGCGGTCATCGAGACCGTCATCGCGAGCATCGCCGGGCGCGGGCCGCGCGCGACGAGCGCTCGATACGCGAGCCAGGCGACGAGCACGAAGTAGGGCGCGAGCAGCGTGCTCCAGTCCGCGTGGTGCGGCACCCACGTGAGCAGCGCGGCGCCGAGCGGGATCGCGAACGCGATCGCTGCGACGGCGCGGTAGGCACGCGGCCGCTCGAGTCGCTCTTCGGGTTGCGCCTTTGCGGTGCTGCCGGTGCCGCCGAGCATCAGGAGCGCGCCGAACCACGCGCCGACGATCGCGAGCGGCACATCGGCGAGGTGGCCGATCGCGGCGGTGGCAACGAGCACGAACCACACGGCGGCGAGCCAGCTGCGGGCGGTCATGGGGGATCGAACGCACGACGCGGCCCCGCGATTCGTCATCAATTGTCGTCGGGTGTCGTCGCGTAACTAGGCGCGGCGACGGCCGAATCGCCCGAGCAGCGACGCGGCCTCCGGCACCTTCGCGGCGGTCATCACGCCGAGATAGATGACGCCGAACACGCCGATCGCCGCGATGCCGGCCACGAACCGATGGCCGGCGAAGACGTGGCCGACGCCGAAGCCAGCAGCGCCTGCGAGCGCGGCGGCGGCGAGGCAGCCAAGGCCGAGCTTGCCGGGCACCGGCACCTTGCCGATGTGCGTGCCGAGCATCCGGTCGAGCAACAGGAACTCGATCCATGCGCCGACGCCGGCGCTCGCGGTCAACGCGAACGCACCCCACGCCTCGGAGTAGCCGAACGCGTGGCGCAGCGGGAGCGCGAGCAGGTAGCCGGCACCGCCCGTGAACGCGATCCGCACGAGCGCTGCGTAGAGCGGCAACCGCGGCTGCTTGATCGCGTAGAGCGCCGAGTTGAGCACGCGGCCCTGCGTGCCGGCCGACAGCCCGACCGCCGAGCCGCTCAAGATGAGCCACACCACCATCGTGTCGTGCGCGCCGAACTTGCCGCCCTGGAACAGCATCGCGATGATCGGGCCGCCGATCGCGACGAACGCGACCGCGCTCGGCACGACGAGGAACACGACGCGACGTAGAGCCGCGCGCAGGCGCTGGTGGATCTCGTCGTGCGTCGACTCCGACATCTCGGGGAGCTCGCTCGCCGAGATCGACATGCCGAACAGGCTGATCGGCAACAGGTACAGCGTCTGCGCGTTCGCCATGCCGGCGACGATGCTCTCGCCGAGCGAGCTCGCGATCGACTGATCGATGAACGCGCTGAACTGCACGCTGCCGCGGCTCAGCACGATCGGCGCGAACGCGTGCAGCGTCTCCTTGACGAACGAGTTTCCGAACGCGAGCGACGGCCGGATCCCGCGCAAGAGGCGGATCACCGACGGCAGCTGGACGAGGAACTGGGCCGCCGAGCCGATCATGACGCCCCACGAGATCCACACGACCTGATGCTCGAGATCGGTCGCGAACCGCCGGCCGGCCAGGATTGACGCGGTGATCAGCGCGAGGTTCCACAGGACCGGTGAGACGTACGGCAGGAAGAACTTGCGGTGGCTGTTGAGCACACCGAGACACCAGGCGCTCCCGACGAGCAGCGCGATGCCCGGGAACAGGATGCGGACGAGCTCGATCGTCAGCTCGCGATACTCGGGCGCGAACCCCCACGCGAGAACGTCGACAAGCGGGCGCGCGGCAAGCACGCCGATCGCTGCGAACACCGTCGCTGCGAGCGCGAGCAGCGTGCCGACGGCGCGGGCGACCTCGGAGGCCTCGGCCTCGCGGCCTTCCTTGCGCAGCCGCGCGTAGACCGGGATCAGGGAGGCCGAGAGGACGCCTTCGCCGAGCAGGTTCTGCAGGATGTTCGGGATCCGCAGCGCAGCCGTAAACGCACCGGCGGGCTTCGACAGCCCCAAGTAGTGCGCGAAGACCTTCACGCGGACGAGGCCGGCGATGCGCGACAGGAAGATGCCCGCGCCGACCGCCACGGCACCGCCGACTCGGCGGCGTGGTCGCGTCACTTCGGGCGTCTCAGGCATTCGGGCGATTCTCGTCGGCGCGAGCCACGCCGGCAAGTAACCCGCTGCGCGAGCCGCTTATTCACCGCAGTCGCAAGGTGATCCCGAGGGGCTTTCCGGCGCGGGTGCCGTCGACCTCGACGACGTTGAGCTGGTCGAGCTTGCCGAGCACGTCGAGAAGCACGTTCGCGTTCGCGATGTGCGCTCCGTTGATCTCGGAGATCAGGTCACCGTTCTTGATCCCGACCGCCGCCGGCAGGCTGCCCTCGCGCACCCCGCCGAACCGCAGCCCCGCGAGCTGGCCGTTGTCGCCCGGGATCGGGATGATGCGCACCGCGCCGGGCTTCGCCGCGCCGCTGACGAGCTCGCGCACCAGCGATCGATCGACCTCGTAGGTGTGGTCGTCGATCTTCTTGAGCCGGCCTTCCCATGGATCGGCGGCCGGCGCTGCGGTTGCCGCCGCAGCCACCGGCTCGCCGCCGAACGTCAGCCGGCCGTGGCGCGCGCCGTCGGTGAAGTCGCAGTACGTGAAGCTGACGTGGTCGAGCGTGCCGATGCCAGGCACGGCTTCGCCTTCGCCGAACGTGCCGAACACGAAGCCCGTGCGCAGCGTGCAGGTCGGTGTGAGGCCGACCGCGGTCGCGATCAGCGTCGCATCGGGAGTAAAGGAATCCGTCGGACCGGGCCCGGCAACCGGGGCGCATGTCGAGCAGAACATGTTCCGCACGACGAGCGCGCTGCCATCGGGGCGCGTGTGTGGCTTCGGCGCGATCACGGCAGGCATGAGGGGAGCTACGCCTGCGTGAGCGGCCGGAGCCAGGTACATCGCCTCGGCGAGCGCGGCCACGGCATGGGCAGCGAAGGCCGCGCATACGGTGACTGCGACCAGACCGACGAGCCAGGTCCGACGGGTGAGGGCCGCGAGGAGGGTTGGAAGCGCACGTGACATCGCGGTTGCCTCGCCATGTCCATCATCAACACGCGTGCCACGCGCCAAGCGCGCGTTCTCTCGACGGCAGGAGTGCGATCTGGCGCCACCTCGGCGAGCGCATGGCGGCCAAAGCTGCCAAACTGACATCTACAGCCGCTGTATGATGAGGGCCCGGTGAACGACTCGACTCCCAAGCAGATCGGGAGGTACCAGATCCTCGATCGGCTCGCGGTCGGTGGTATGGCCGAGCTGTTCAAGGCGCAACTGATCGGCCAGCTCGGCTTCGAGAAGCTGGTCGCGATCAAGAAGATCTTGCCGCACCTCGCGGTCGACCAGAACTTCGTGGAGATGTTCATCGACGAGGCGCGGATCACCGCGCAGCTCGATCACCGGAACATCGTCGCGGTGTTCGAGCTCGGCACCGATGCCGACACGCCGTACATCGCGATGCAGTACGTCGACGGCCTCGACGTGCTCGCGCTGCTCCGCGAGTGCGCGCGCGCCCAGATCCGCCTCCCGCCCGACCTCGCGGCGCTGATCGCACGCGACCTGCTCGACGCGCTCGACTACGCGCACAACGCGCTCGACGTGCAGGGCCGCGCGCTCGGCATCGTCCATCGCGACATCTCGCCGGGCAACGTGCTGCTGTCGTGGCGCGGTGACGTCAAGCTGACCGACTTCGGCATCGCGCGCGCGGCCGAGCGCCGTCACAAGACCGAGGCAGGCACGCTCAAGGGCAAGTACGGCTACATGTCTCCCGAGCAGGTCTCGGGCGGCGAGGTCGACGGCCGCAGCGATCTGTTCTCGGTCGGCATCCTGCTCGCCGAGATGGTGATGGCGCGCCGGCTGTTCACCTCGACGAACGATCTCGACATCCTGCTGATGGTGCGCGACGCGCGCCTCGATCGCCTCCACAAGTACGCCGCCGAGTTCCCGGTCGAGCTGCGCGTGTTGACCGTGCGCGCGTTGCAGCGCCGGCCCGAGGATCGCTGGCAATCCGCGGCGCAGTTCCGCGACGCGCTCGACGAGTGGATCCGCCGCACCACGCGCGTCACCTCGCGCGACCTCGCCGGTCTCCTCGGTCAGGTGATCAACGCACCGACGGCCGATCTCCCGGGCGGCGTCGTCGAGGAGCCCGCCGAGAACGTCTCCGGCCTCTCCGGCCCGATGACGCGCATGAGCCTCGCGAACGCCGAGGCCGAGGCGAAGCGCGCGCGCGCCGAGTTCATCGCGGGAGAGGCGGTCCCCGAAGGCATCGGCGGCTTCGAGGGCTCGTCGGGCACGCTCCAGGTCACCGAGGACGATGTGATGCCCGAGGCCACCGAGCCCGGCTCGGGCCCGCGCGAGGTCGGCGATCTCAAGGAGCATCCGGTCCTGCGCGTCGTCTTCCGGCTCGCGAAGTCCAAGGGCAGCGGCATGCTGACGCTCGAGGGCCGCGCGGGCGTGCTCAAGGAAGCGTACTTCCTCGACGGTCAGCCGCAGTTCGTCAACTCCAACGTCGAATCCGAGCGCCTCGGCCAGTTCCTGCTCGACCAGAAGGCGCTCACGCCCGCAGCGCTCCAGCGCGCTCTCTCGGTCATGCACCACTTCGGCGGCCGGCTCGCCGACACCCTCGTCGGCCTCGACCTCCTCGATCCGCTCGAGGCGTATCGCCTGCTCGCGAAGCAGGTCGCCGCCAAGCTGATGGAGGCCTTCTCGTGGCAGAAAGGCCGCTACACGTGGACGCCGGGCGCGGCGAACCCGTACAAGTCGCGGTCACTCCATCTCGACGCGTTCCGCGTGATCGGCGCAGGCGCCGCCCAGCTCACCGAGACGGTCGTCGATGACTGGCTCGCCACGAACGCGCGCAACTTCATCACCCGCGAGCCCGCGCAGGACGGTGAGCTCGCGCAGTTCGGGCTCGGCGAGGCGCTGCTGCGCGTCTACTCGCTACTCGACGGCCGCACGCGCCTGGGCGATCTCGCGGCGCGCGTACGTTCGCCCGAGGCGCGCGTCAATCTGCTGCGCCTGACGTACCTGATGGTGCAGACCGATCTCGCCCGGCTGTCGTAACTACGTGAGCAGGCGTGCGGTCGGGAGATCGGCCGGCGCGAGCTGGCGCAGGCTCTCTCGCGACACCAGGATCTTGCGCGCCGAGCGGCCGGTCGCGCCGAGCAGCGCCGCGAGCACGAGCACCGGCGTGAGCGCGAACCCGACGACCGCGAGCGCGACCAGTGCGACGTCGGCGAGCAGCAGCGCGCCGAACGCGACCCACGACGTCTTCAGCTGCGCGCGCAGCATGCCGCGCACCTTCTCGATGTCCTGGCCGAACTCGTAGCCGCAGGCGCATCGTCCGGCCGTGTTCTCGCTCGCGCGATGGCACATCGGGCAGCGCTTCGCCGGCATCCCTCCAGTTTAGTCGAAGGGCAAGCGATCGGCCGCGTCGTTGTGGGCGCGCATCGCCTTGCGAAGCTCGATCTCGGCGGGCGGGTGCGCCGGCAAGATATTCGCGTGCTCGTGAGGATCGGTGTGGATGTCGTACATCTCCATTCCGATGCCCGTGTCGATCAGCTTGAAGCGGCCGCGGATCATCGAGGAAACGCCGCCCGGGTTGCTGCGGTCCTTGATCATGGCCGAGTAGGCGGTGCCGGCCTCGGGGTTCGCGTTGCGCTTGCCGGTCGCGAGGTCGGCGAACGAGGTGCCGTCGATCGACGGGCCGGTCGGCGGCACGAAGCCGGCGAGATCGAGGACGGTGGGCACGAGGTCGGTGAGCGAGACAGTCTCGGGGATGCGGCCGGTGCGGATCGGCGGCCCGGCCATCACGAGCGGCACCTGGATCTGCGAGTCGTAGAGGTCGGTCGAGTGATAGGGCTGACCGTGCTCGCCGAGCGCCTCGCCGTGATCGGCGGTGACGATGATGATCGGCGCCTGATCGGGCGGGCGCTGCGAGAACGCACCGAGCAGCTCCGCGAGCGCCGCGTCGGAGGCGGTGAGCGTGCGGTCGTACATCCGCTTGCGCTCCTCCTCGCTGCGCGACTCGACGCCGCCCTGCGCCCAGCCGTGCGGCTCGAGCACGTGCATCCACAGAAACAGCGGGCGGCCGGTCGGATGCTTGGCGCGCTCGTCGAGCCAGGCGCGGGCGCGACGCGCGAGCGCGAGGCCGTTGGTCTCGATCTCGAGGTGCTGGAGACCGCGCTGCAGGCCGGTGTGAAACGTCTTGCCCCAGAAGCCCTCGCAGCACATGAAGCCCGCGGTGTCGTAGCCGCCGGCCTCGAGGCGCTCGGCGAGCATGACGTGGCGCGGATCGACGCGGAGCGCCCAGCCGACCACGCGGCCCTTCACGCGATTCGGCGCGAGCCCGATCATCATCGACGGGATCGAGCGGCGCGTGACGTTGGACGGGGCGAACGCGTAGTCGAACACCGCGCCGCGCACGCCGAGCTCGCGGAGCACCGGCATCTCGGCGCTGCCGCCGTAGGGAGGCGTGTGATCGGCGCGCACCGTATCGATCGTGACGATCACGATGTCGGGATGCGGCGCGCCGGGGCGCGGCACGGGGCGGAACTCGGCGAGCGACACGCCGGCGCGGATCGCGTCGAGATCGAACAGCTGATCGATCGCGAGTCCGGCGACCGGACGCTCGCCCCAGATCGAGAGCGTCAGCGATGGCTGAGCGCGCGACACGATCAGCGCGAGCGCGACGAGCCCGACACCGACGGCCCCGAGCACCGCACCGGCGATCCGCTGGACGCGGACCGGCACGCGCGACCACGCGAGGTGCAGCGCGATCGCGACGGCGATGCCGAACACCGGCGTCTCGAGCACCGACAGATCGATCGGCCCGAGCCGGCGCCTGACGACGAAGTGCCAGAACAGCGCGGTGAGCACGGCGAGCTTGATCGCGAGCGCGACGACGATCTTGCGCGGCGACACCATCGAGCGGTGGCCGCGGCGTTGCCAGCGCGCGTCGACGCGGCGGATCAGCGACGACAGCAGCCGCGCGACCGGCCGCGACAGCGCGATCGCGACGAGCACGGTCAGCACGGCGAACAGCGGCTCGGCGAACGACACGCCGAGCGGCTTGAACGCGGTCTCGCCAGCGAGCACCCACGTGCCCTGGAACATCGCCCACGCGAGCGCCGCGCAGCCGAGCACGACCACGCCGAGCCAGCCCGCCAGCCGTGGCGCGCCGCCGCCGTCCTCGACGAGCCCGAGCTGTTCGGGCTGCCACCCGTGCCACACGCCGCGGATCACGGCGCTCGCGACGAGCAGGGCGGGAAGGGCGACCAGCGCGACGAAGCCGGCCGCCGCGGCCCAGCCGAATACCGAATCCATGCCCGCGCCTTCGAGCGCGCCGGCGGCGATCGCACCGCCGCAGGCAGCAGCAGCACTCGGCGCCAGCCAGCGCGCTGCGGATCGGATCCAGGACTTCACGTATCCCGCGATCTTAGCGGATCACGGATGCGCGAGCAGGGTACCGGCCTCACCACCGATCCAGACGTGCGTGGCGTCGAGTGCGAATCCGCTGTAGAGCTTGTGCTCGCCGGTGATCGCCTCGGTGGTCCAGGTCGCGCCGCCATCGGTGGTCGCCAGGACGAGCGATTGCGAGGCATCGCCGTCGTAGCCAACGATCCAGCCGTGCTGGCCGTCGGGCGCGAAGAAGCCGTACGTCAGCTGCAGGCCATGGCTCGCAACCGCGCCCGGCAGTGCGACCGATTGCCACGTCTTCCCGCCGTCGGTCGAGCGCTGGATGTACGCGGAGCCCGATTCCGTCTGGCTGCCCCAGAACGTGATCGCCGTCGTCGCGGTCGCGAACGCGAGGCCGGTCGGCGGGACATCGACCGCGGCATCCGGGATCCCGGCGAGGATCGATGGCGTGAAGGTCGTGCCGCCGTCGGTGCTCACGCAGATCTGCGGATCGTGATCGGGCGCGGACGTGTACGCGATCGTCTGGCGATCGCTGCTCACGTACACGCTCGAGCGCGTCACCGGTGCACCGGTGCCGAGCGGGCCGCCCTGGCAGTCCGCCGGAGGCACCGGCTCGGGGATCGTCGGCGTCGCGTTCGGCGCCCACACATCGGCGAACGATGCAGACGGGCCGGGAGCGCTCGTGCTCGTGCTGACCACGCCGGTGTCGCGCACGATCGTAGTGCCCGACGCGCTGACTCGCTGCGCGAGCGCGGGCTCGATGCCGGCGAGGTTGCCGTCCTTCTGGATCGTGAACGTCGCACCGTGGTCCGTGCTCTGGACCACATCAGCCGAGTAGGCGAACGCGATGATGCCGCTCGGCGTCGGGTCGACGCCGATGAAGTCGACGCCGCCCAGCTCCGACGGGCCGCCCATCGTGCCGCTGAACGCGAGCGACTTCACGGCCGTGCCCGACGCCTTGAAGACCGCGCCTCCGTTGCCGAAGCTGCCCATGTCGGCCTGGGTCACGACATAGCCGTCGTCGGCGGATGCGAAATAGATCCCGGTCACGAGATCGTTGCCGCTGCGCTGCACGCTACCGTCGTCGAGCAGCGGGATGGCCGTCCAGCCGCCTCCGCCGCCATCGTCGTCGCCGCCGGGGTTCATCGTGTTGCTGCAAGCCGCGATCAAACACAGTCCAAGTAGCTTCTTCATGGTCAGTCCCTCCTTGTGGGTTCGCGGTCGTTATCGGCCGCAGCGCGGAACGGTTGCGTGAGCGAAACTTCGAGTGGGTTCGCGGTGTTCCGGTCGCGCCGGATGGCGGTGCTGTTCGGCCTGGGCTTCGCCTCGGGCCTGCCGCTGACGCTGACCGGCCAGACGTTGCAGGCGTG
>Ga0207683_10005926_pt1 | contig 10471 bp, 9 predicted proteins | sample KBSM73metaG_FD_184333 | JGI IMG/M metagenome (GOLD analysis project Ga0207683, IMG submission 184333) | Miscanthus rhizosphere microbial communities from Kellogg Biological Station, Michigan, USA - KBS M7-3 metaG (SPAdes) (version 2) | ecosystem: Host-associated > Plants > Roots > Rhizosphere >...
GACGACGCGCGCACCGCGCGCCGCAAAAAACAGCGCGTGCCGTCCGTGGCCCGCCGCAACGTCGAGCAGACGTGCGCCGGCAGGGACGAGATGAGCGAACCGCTCGATCCAGGAAGACACCGCCAGGCCCCCAGGCCCATGCGCCAAAGGCTTCATCGTGTTTGGGCCGTGCGGACTCGACGCGAGCGGATGCCGGTCTTGGGGGGCGTATCGACCGCGGCCTGCGCCGCCTCGTCGGCCAGCCATCGCAGGAACGCTCCGACGTCGTCGCGCTCCGCGGCGCGCGGTGCGACGATCGCGTAATAGCCGCGCGCCGAATCGTAGCGTTTGGCAAAGGGCGCAGCCAGCCGTCCATCGCGCAGATGGTCGGCAATCATCGGCACGCGACCGAGCGCAACGCCCTGGCCACCCACGGCGGCCTGGATCACCTGATCGTAGAGCTTGAAGCGGAGCGATCCGGCCGCCTTCATGCCCGGCTGCCCGTTCGAGGCGAGCCAGCTTCGCCAGTCGAGCCACGGCGTGCGGCCGTCGGCGTCGTCGAGGTGCAGCAGCACATGATGGGCGAGATCCGCGGGCGTGCGCAACGGCGCGGCGCCGCCGATGATCCGCGGGCTTGCGACGGGAAGCATCCGCTCGCCGAAAAGGCGCACCGCATGCTCGGGTGCCGCGGACTCCGGCAGGTAGCGCACCGCGATGTCGACGTCGCCGCGACCCAGGTCGACCACGCGATCGTCGGCAGATACATAGACCTCGACCTCCGGGTGTCGCGCACGAAAATTGGATAGCCGCGGGATGATCCACAACGACGCAAAGGATACGGTGGTCGACAGCGTCACGCCCGGCGAAAGCGAGGCGCCGCGCGCGCGGTCGGCAGCCACGGCAACGGAGTCGAGGGCCTCCGTGGTCGCGCGATGAAACGCAGCGCCGACGGCGGTCAGCGCCAGCGCCCGATGACGGCGTTCGAACAGCGGCGTTCCGAGCGCGTCCTCGAGCGCCTTGATCTGGCGCGAGAGCGCCGACTGCGTGACGAACAACTCGTCGGCCGCGAGCGTGAACGACAGCCGGCGCCCCGCCGCTTCGAAGCCGCGCAAAAAGTCCAGGGAGGGGAGCGAGCGCAGTGTCTTATGCATGCGTGCAGATCATGCGAGGCATGAGGATTAGACGCTTGAGCGTCCCGCCGGCCGACGTCACACTCTCCTCCGAATCAAGCAGGAAAGGGGTCGGTCAGATGGCGCATGGTCCCCGATCCTCGAAATTTCGGATGCATTCTACGCATGGGTTGGAAAGAGCGGCAAGTCTTTCGCCATGACGCGACCGTGAGCTTCAAACGCGACGGAGGTGTTCCAATGATCTGCAATGGCTACGACAAGGTGTTCGATCTGGAGAACGGCGAGCTGATCGAGCTGACGGACGCGCGCGGCACGACGCTACGCGTGACGAAGGGCACGCTCTGGGTCACGCAGGAGCGCGACCGGAATGACATCGTGCTTCGCGCCGGCGACGTCTGGACCGTGGAGCGCGCGGGACTCACCGTGGCCGAAGCGCAGGGCGTTGCACGGATCTGCGTCGTGGGACCCGCGGCGGCGACCACGCGTTCACGCACCGAACGGCGCGCAGCTGCACGCCCCTGGTTCCGCCGCCTGAGCGATTTTCTGCGCCCGCTCGGCGACGCGCTACTGCGCCGCCGTTTCGTCCCGTACGTGTAAATTGCGATTCGCGAGAGCGTTCGTCGGCTGACCGCCATCGCCTCGAATTGCATCGTCCAAACCCGGGAGATCGCCGTGCCGCTCGTGACCGTCACCGTGCAAAAACCCAAATCCGCCGCATTCAAGGACGCCGTGCTGGCGGGGGTCCACAGTGCAATCGTCGCGGCGGGCGTCCCCCCGACAGATCGGTTCCAACGCGTGCTGGAGCTCGACGCCGCCGACTTTCGCAGCGACCCGAACTATCCCGATCTCGAACGTCCGCGCGGCGCGGATTTCACGCTGATCGAGATCCTCTGGTCGGTCGGCCGCAGCGTGAAAGTCAAGCGCAAGGTGCTGGTCGACATCGTCGCGAACCTGGCGCGCGACCCGGGTCTCGACGCCGAGCAGGTGATGGTCGTGTTCATCGAGACCGCGTGGGAGAACTGGGCGTTCGGCGGAGGGCGCATCCTGCACGCCTGATCCAGTGCGGCCAGGTCGCCGCGAGATTGTTGTCGCCATGGCACAATGATTCGTGACCAACGACACGATCATGGCGATGGAGACTTGGCTCCCGTTTTGGGAGATCGCGTTCGGTGCGGGAGCGCTCGTCGTTTCGCTGATGTTCCACGGCGTCAGCATGTTCTGGATCCAGCGGCGCAATCCGCACTTCCAGCGATTTCCTGCCCTGCACTGGAAGCGCGAAGCCGCGTTCAGCGTCCTCATCTTCCTGATGCTGGTCACCCATCTGGTTGAAGTCCTGATGTGGGCGGCCGCGATCGTTTACACGGACGCGCTCAAGACGTTCCGCGAGGCGTACTACTATGCCGCGGTCACCTACACCACGCTGGGCTACGGCGAGGGCACGCTGCCGGCCAAGTGGCGCATCCTCGCGCCGATGATGGCAATGTCCGGCGTTTTTGCATTCGGCTGGACCACCAGCGTGCTCTTCAGCATCGTCGGCACCCCGGCTGCAATTGCCCCCTCGAACAGCCCGGCTGACGCGACGAGTCGCTCCCCGCACGACGCCGAGCCGCTTCGCTAAGCCGCGCGGATCGCTCCCTTCACGTCCGCCTTTGCGAACGTGATCTCGCCCAGCGTCGCCCCGACGTCGATGGTGTCGCCCGCGGCATAGTTCCCCGCCAGGATCTCGCGCGCCAGCGGATTTTCGATCTGCTGCTGGATTGCCCGCTTGAGCGGCCGCGCGCCGTAGACGGGATCGAAGCCCGCCTCCGCCACGACCTTGAGCGCCTCCTCCGATACGGACAACCGGATGTCGAGCTTGCCCAGGCGCTGCTCCAGGGCCTTGAGCTGGATGCGCGCGATGCGCGCGATCTGCGCCTTCGCGAGCGGCTGGAACACCACGATCTCGTCGATCCGGTTCACGAACTCGGGCCGGAAATTCGCCTTGACCTCGGCCATCACCGCGATCTTGATCAGCGCCTGCTCCGAGCCATCGTCGGTCATCTGCTGGATCTTGTGCGAGCCCAGGTTCGACGTCATGACGATGACGGTGTTCTTGAAGTCCACCGTGCGGCCCTGCCCGTCCGTCATGCGGCCGTCGTCCAGCACCTGCAGCAGCACGTTGAACACATCGGGGTGCGCCTTCTCGACTTCGTCCAGCAGGATCAGCGAATACGGCTTGCGGCGCACGGCCTCGGTCAGGTAGCCGCCTTCCTCGTACCCCACATAGCCGGGTGGAGCACCGATGAGGCGCGCGACCGAATGCTTTTCCATGAATTCGGACATGTCGATGCGAATCATGGCGTGCTCGGTGTCGAACAGGAATTCCGACAGCGCCTTGCAGAGCTCGGTCTTGCCAACGCCGGTGGGTCCCAGGAAGAGAAACGAGCCGTACGGCCGGTTCGGATCGGCGAGGCCCGAGCGCGAGCGCCGGATCGCGTCCGACACGAGACGCACCGCTTCGGCCTGCCCGACCACGCGCTCCGTCAGCTTTTCTTCCATGTGCAGCAGCTTGTCGCGCTCTCCCTGCATCATCCGCGACACGGGAATGCCGGTGGCACGCGACACGACTTCCGCGATTTCCTCGGCACCTACCTGCGTGCGCAGCAATTGCGGCTTCTTCGCCTGCTCGGCGGAGAGCTTCTTGTCCGTCTTCTTTAGTTGCTCCTCGAGCTGCGGCAGCTTGCCGTACTGCAGCTCGGACATCTTCTGCCAGTCGCCCTTGCGCCGGGCCTCTTCCATCTGCAGCTTGATCTTGTCGATCTCCTCCTTGATGTGCTTGCTGCCCTCGACCTGCGATTTCTCGCTGCGCCAGACCTCGTCCAGATCGGCGTATTCCTTCTCGAGCCGCTTGATTTCCTCTTCGATCGCGGCCAGGCGCTTCTTCGAGCCTTCGTCCTTTTCCTTCTTGACCGCCTCGCGCTCGATCTTGAGCTGGATGGCGCGTCGCTCGAGCCGATCCATGACTTCCGGCTTGGAGTCGATTTCCATCTTGACCCGCGCCGCGGCCTCGTCGATCAGGTCGATTGCCTTGTCGGGCAGGAAACGATCGGTGATGTAGCGCTGCGAGAGCTCGGCCGCAGCGACAATCGCCGGGTCGGTGATGTCGACGCCGTGATGGATCTCGTAGCGCTCCTGCAGCCCGCGCAGGATCGCAATCGTCGCCTCGACGGAAGGTTCGTCGACCAGCACCTTCTGGAAGCGCCGCTCGAGCGCGGCATCTTTTTCGATGTACTTGCGATATTCGTCCAGCGTGGTCGCGCCGACGCAGTGCAGTTCGCCGCGCGCGAGCGCCGGCTTCAGCATGTTGCCGGCATCGATCGCGCCCTCGGCCTTGCCGGCGCCGACCATCGTATGGAGCTCGTCGATAAAGACGATCGTGCGCCCTTCGTCGGCCGCGATGTCCTTGAGCACGGCCTTCAGGCGCTCCTCGAACTCGCCGCGATACTTCGCGCCCGCCAGCAGGGCCGCCATGTCGAGCGAAAGCACGCGCTTGTTCTTGAGCGTCTCGGGCACCTCGCCGTTGACGATGCGCTGCGCAAGGCCTTCCACGATGGCGGTCTTGCCCACGCCGGGCTCGCCAATCAGCACGGGATTGTTCTTGGTGCGCCGCTGGAGGATCTGGATCGAGCGGCGGATCTCGTCGTCGCGGCCGATCACCGGGTCGAGCTTGCCGCTTCGCGCACGCTCGGTCAGGTCGACCGTGTATTTCTTGAGCGCCTCGCGCTGTCCCTCGGCTTCCTGCGACGAGACGTTTTCGCCTCCCCGCACCGCCTCGATCGCCGCGTCGAGCGCTTTTCGCGCAAGGCCGTGATCGCGGAGCATGCGTCCGGTCGGGCCCTTGTCGTCGGCGAGCGCCACGAGGAACAGCTCGGTCGGTATGTATTCGTCGCCGCGCTTCTGCGCTTCCTTGTCGGTCAGGTTGAGCAGGTTGTTGAGATCGCGCGAGATGCCGATCTCGCCACCGGTGCCTTCGACCTTGGGGATCTGGTCGATGGCGGACTTGAGCGCCGCCTGCAGCTTCGGCACCGCGACGCCGGCCCGCGCCAGGAGCGACGCCGTCGAGCCGTCCTCCTGCGCAAGCAGGGCGGCCAGCAGGTGTTGCGGCTCGATGAAGCCGGCGTCGTTGCCGAGCGCAATGCTCTGCGCGTCGGCCAGCGCCTGCTGGAATTTGGTCGTCAGTTTGTCGAAGCGCATGGCTGATCCGTCTGGGCTGGTTCAAGAGAGGTAGTGCGGAAATGGGGTAATTCTGGGCGTTTTCAACGCAAAAATGGCGTTCTGGCTCACTTTTGCGTGGTGGTCGTGCGGATGACGGCGCCCGATCCGGTTGGCGCCGCCGCTCGAAACGCGGTGGCGTTGCACCCATGTACTATTGGTCTGCCGGGCACCTGGCTCACGGCCATGCCCGTCCCCATGTCCGAATCCCCACCCACCCACGACCCGCCGCCCGCAAGCTTCCTGCAAATCGTCAGGGCAGTCCTGTGGAGCTTCTTCGGCGTGCGCAAGCAGCGGATGCTGCAGCAGGACATCGCCACGATCAAGCCGTTGCACATCGTCGTGGCGGGTGTGATCGGCGGCCTCGTCTTCGTGCTTACCCTGATCCTCATCGTCCGCCTGATTCTCGCGAACGCATAATCCCCTCAGGCCAACAGACGCGCGAGCGCGTCCGCCGCGCTCGTCAGTTCCTCTGCCGTCGTCAACAAATCGGGGCACAGGCGCAGGTACGGTCCGCGGGCGTCGGTCACGATGTCCTGCCCGCGGAGCGCCTCCGCGAACGTCTTCGCCCGAGCGTCCGTGACGACCACGAACGCGCCGTGATCGGCGCGGGCGCCGCGCGCGGCGACCCCGCGGGCGGCCAGCAGATCGACCAGCCGCCGTTGCCGATCGAGCGAGTATTCGCGTATCCGCGCGACGCCGAGCGCGAGCGTGAGCACGAGACCCGCACGGGCCTGGTAGAAGGGCAACACGGCGGGCGTCGACTCCATCCAGCCGTCGCCGCCCGGTGCGTAGCGCGGTGGATCCGGTCGCGTGTAATCGAAGGGCGAGTCCTTGGCGAACCACCCGATGTCGAGCGTCCGCAGTCCGCCGTCGAGATGGCGGGGATGAATCCACAGAAAGCATGCGCCGGGCCCGCCGCGCAGATATTTGTAGCCCCCGCCGACCGCGAAGTCGGCGTGGTCCGCCGTCATGTCGACCGGCACGACGCCCAGCGCGTGATAGACATCCACCAGGAGCCACCCGCCCGCTGCATGGGTCGCGTCCGCCAATGGGGCGATATCCAACCGCTGGCCGGTGTTGAACATCACATGCGACACCACGACCAGATCGACGCGGGCGCCGATCCCCGCGACGATGTCGCCCAAGTCGAACAATCCCTCGGCGCGCGCTTCGACAAACGCCAGCTCGATCCGTCCGCGCGCCGCGTACTCGCGCAGGATCACGTCGAGCGAGTCGAATTCGCCGCGTGTCGCGACGACACGCGGCACGCGATCGTAGGTGTTGAGCACCGCTCGAAGCCCCTGCCCGGCGCTCGTCCGCGGCACGACGCAATCGGCGCGCACGTTGCCCAGGAGTCGTGCCAGGCGCGAACGGTACGCGTGGATCTCGGCATTCCATGCATTCCAAGCGCCACCTTGGTGGGCGTACCAGAGCGACAATCCTTCGGCCACGTCGTCCGCCGTTGCGTCGAGCGGGCGCCCGAGCGAGTGATTGGCGAGATAGACGCGATCGCCGAAGCCCAGCTTGTGACGCGAGAACAGCGGCACGAGATGCCGCTGCAGCGTGTCCTCGGCCAGCGGAGCGTCGCCAAGCGCAGCAACAGCAGCCTCGATGCGCTCGCACGTCGTCGTCGGAGCGTTCATGGCTCGCCGATTCTACTGTGCGGCGTCCCGGTCGAGCGGCTGCGGGCCTCTATTGCGGCCATTTCGTGCCGGGTATACGCTTGGCCTCAAGTCGAGCGACGCGAGGACATCAACGCGCTTTCGCATGGCGCGCAGATGTCGTCGCGATAAGCGCGACCTCCCAAGCCCGCGCCGCCCGTGAGGCGGATGGCGAGCTTCCGGACCAATAACGGAGGCGTCATGAACAAAATCACGTCGATGCTCGTCTGGGGCGCAGTTGCGGTTGTCGGGGCGTTCTCGTTTGCGGCGCTCGCGCTCGGCCGCGGCGAGAACGTCAACGCCGTATGGCTCGTCACCGCTGCGCTCGCGACGTACTTCATCGCCTACCGTTTCTACGGCAAGTTCATTGCCGAGCGCGTCCTCGTCCTGGACGACAGGCGCCAGACGCCGGCCGAGCGTCACAACGACGGCATGGATTACGTGCCCACGAACAAATGGGTGCTCTACGGCCACCACTTCGCGGCGATCGCGGGCGCCGGTCCGCTGGTCGGCCCCGTGCTCGCGGCGCAGATGGGCTACCTGCCGGGCACGCTCTGGATTCTCGCGGGCGTCGTCCTGGCGGGTGCGGTGCAGGACTTCATCATTCTGTTCGCCTCGGTGCGCCGGGACGGCAAATCGCTGGGCGAGATGATCAAGATGGAGCTTGGGCCGATTCCAGGGTCGCTCGCGCTGGTTGGGGTGCTCGCGATCATGATCATCATCCTCGCGGTGCTGAGCCTCGTGGTGGTCAAGGCGCTGGCGGACAGCCCCTGGGGCCTCTTCACGATCGCCGCCACGATTCCGATCGCGCTCGCGATGGGCATCTACATGCGCGTCATTCGACCCGGCAAGGTCGGCGAGGCATCGATCTTCGGCGTCATCCTGCTGCTCGCATCGATCTTCGTCGGACAGGCCGTATCGCTGAGCCCGACGTGGGCGCCGGTCTTCACGCTCAAGGGAACCGAGCTGGCATGGGCGATCATCCTGTACGGCGCGATTGCCTCGAGCCTCCCGGTATGGCTCATGCTCGCCCCGCGCGACTACCTGAGCACTTTCCTCAAGATCGGCACCATCGTCGCGCTGGCGATCGGCATCTACGTGGTCGCGCCGTCGCTCTCTATGCCCGCGGTTACCAAGTTCGTCGACGGCAGCGGTCCCGTGTTTTCCGGTCCGCTCTTCCCGTTCCTGTTCATCACGATCGCGTGCGGGGCCGTGTCGGGCTTCCACTCCCTGATCTCGTCGGGCACGACGCCGAAAATGGTCGAGCGGGAATCGCACATGCGCCTGATCGGATTCGGCGGCATGCTGACCGAATCATTCGTGGCGATCATGGCGCTCACGGCAGCCTGCGTGCTGGATCCGGGCATCTATTTCGCAATGAACTCGCCGGGCGCGATCATCGGCACCACCGCCGCGCAGGCAGCGCAGACGATCTCGAGCTGGGGCTTCACGATCACGCCGGACATGCTGCAGCAGACCGCGAAGGACATCGGCGAAACCACGATCCTTTCGCGCGCGGGCGGCGCACCGACGCTCGCCGTCGGCATGGCGCAGATCCTCGCGCAGGCGGTGGGCGGCAAGTCGATGGAAGCCTTCTGGTATCACTTCGCAATCCTGTTCGAGGCACTGTTCATCCTGACCGCGGTGGACGCGGGCACCCGCGTGGGTCGCTTCATGATCCAGGACATGCTGGGCCACGTGTACAAGCCGCTGGGCGATACCGAGTACCTGCCCGCCAACCTGCTGGGAACGGGTCTCTGCGTGGCGATGTGGGGCTACTTCCTCTACCAGGGCGTGGTCGATCCGCTCGGCGGCATCAACACGCTGTGGCAGCTCTTCGGCGTCGGCAACCAGATGCTGGCCGGAATCGCGCTGCTGCTGTCCACGTCGATCCTGGTCAAGATGAAGCGCGAGCGCTACGTCTGGGTGACGCTCGTGCCGACGGTATGGCTCCTCGTCACGACGCTGACCGCCGGCGTGCAGAAAATCTTCCATCCCGATCCGAAGATCGGCTTCGTCGCGCTCGCGCGCCGGTTCAGCGATGCCGCCGCTCAAGGGACGGTGCTGGCGCCAGCCAAATCGATCGCCGAGATGCAGCGTGTGGCGTTCAACAACTATCTCGACGCAGTCGTGTGCGGCCTGTTTGTGCTGCTGGTGCTGGCGATGTGCTACTACACGGCGAAGATCTGCATGCAGGCACTGCGGCAGTCCAAGCCGACCGTCGTCGAGACACCGGCCGTGCGGATCGAGGGAAGCCCGGCATGAGCGCGCAGGGCCGCTCCCAAGCGCGAGTTACCCCGCAGCGCGTAGCGCGGAGGGTGGTCCCATGAGCGCGCAGGGCCGCTCCCAAGCGCGAGTTACCCCGCAGCGCGTAGCGCGGAGGGTGGTCCCATGAGCGCGCAGGGCCGCCCCCAAGCGCGAGTTACCCCGCAGCGCGTAGCGCGGAGGGACGTGCCATGAGCGCGCAGGGCCGCTCCCACGCGCGAATTACCCCGCAGCGCGTAGCGCGGAGGGTAGTCCAATGAGCGCGCAGGGCCGCTCCCAAGCGCGAATTGCCCCGCAGCGCGTAGCGCGGAGGGCAGTCCAATGAGTACTTCCCCGTTAACCCCAAAAACGTCGCCGCAGGAGTGGGCACGGCGCGCGCGGCGCGCGTGCATGCAGGTATTCGGCATGCCCGACTATTCGCGCTATCTGGAGCACCTGGCCGCGCACCATCCGGAACAGAAGGCGATGTCGGAGCCGGAATTTCACAGGGCGGCGATCGACCGCAAGTACGGCAAGAGCGGACCGCGCTGCTGCTAGCCTGGCATTGAAGCGATCGGCGCGATCAGCGCGCGCCGATCCCGGTTCGCACGTCGATCAGTTCGGGAAAGAACGCCTGATCGACGGCGCGCTTCAGATACGCGACGCCGGAGGACCCGCCGGTGCCGCTCTTGTGGCCGATGATCCGCTCGACGGTTTTCATGTGGCGGAAGCGCCAGAGCTGGAAGCCTTCGTCCACGTCGACCAGCTTTTCGCACATGTCGTACGCGTCCCAGTAATTGCGCGGGTCGTCGTAGATTCGCTTGAAGACCGGTATCAGCTCCGGATGCGGTCGCCAGGGCTCGCGCACGTCGCGCGCGAGGCACGACTCCGGGACGGGCAGTCCGCGCCGCGCGAGATGGCGCAGGAACTCGTCGTAGAGGGTCGGCGCATCGAGCAGGGCCTGCAAACGGCGCTGCGTGTCGGGATCGTGGCCGAAGACCGGAATGATCAACGCATTCTTGTTGCCGAGCAGGAATTCGATCGCGCGGTATTGCGCGGACTGGAACCCGGACGACGTCCCGAGCGCCGGGCGGAACGTCTCGTACTCGGACGGCGTGAGCGTCTCCAGCACCGCCCACTGCTCGAACAGCTGCTTCTGGATCAGCTTGACGCGCGCCAGGATCTTGAAGGCCGGCTCGAGCG
>Ga0207683_10005927_pt1 | contig 10471 bp, 9 predicted proteins | sample KBSM73metaG_FD_184333 | JGI IMG/M metagenome (GOLD analysis project Ga0207683, IMG submission 184333) | Miscanthus rhizosphere microbial communities from Kellogg Biological Station, Michigan, USA - KBS M7-3 metaG (SPAdes) (version 2) | ecosystem: Host-associated > Plants > Roots > Rhizosphere >...
CCGCAGCCCCTTCCGCAGGGCGCGCAGGTCGCGTCGCATCGCCCGCGCGGCCTCGCGCGCTCCCGTCTGCGGCGCGAAGCGGGCGGCGGTCGCGTGCAGCCCGAACGCCTGCGCCTCGACGTGGAACTCGTCCTCCACCAGCGTCGCCAGCTCCCGCAGCGTCGCGCTCGCAGGCACCTCGAGCCCCTGATCGAGCAGGAAGTCGCGTAGCTCGCTCCGGCATGCGCCGGCAAGGCGCCGCGGGTCGTTCGTCAGGAAGCGCGAGCCGCGCAGGACGACCTTCGCCAGCGCCAGTAGGACGAGGGCAGCGGCGACGGCGAAGAGCAGCAGGCGCAGGATCCCCCAGTCGTGATGGCGGTGACTCGTCGCCGTGATTCCCGGCTGCGCGGCGCCCGGATCGGGGACGTCAGGCGAGGTGCGCGCGGTGCCGAACCCGAGGGTGTTCGCGAGCTTGTCCCCGAACTTGTTCGCACCGAAGCCTTCGGCACCCGCGAGGACCGCCGCTGCGGCGCCGAGGTCGAAGCTCGACGACGAGGCAGAGTACGAGCCGGGGAGCCCGCCGCGGCTCGGCGTCGGGTCGAACGGCACCCAGCCCCAGCCGCGGAACCAGACCTCGACCCACATGTGTGCGTTGCGATCCGAGACGACCCACTGGCCGCTGCCGGAGTCGTACTGGCCGCTCGTGAAGCCGACGGCGACGCGAGAGGGGATGCCGAGGTAGCGCAGCATCAGCGCCATCGCGCCGGCGAAGTGCTGGCAGTAGCCGCGCCTGGTGTGGACGACGAAGTCCTCGAGAGCCGGGACGCCTGCAGGCGGCGCCGGCGGATGCTGGTCGTACGTGAAGCCCCCGCCGTAGCGGAACCACCGCTCGAGCGCGACCGCCGCCGCGTACGGGCTCCGCGCCCCGCCGGCGACCCTCTCCGCCGCTTGGTAGAGCCCGAGGTACGGCCGTAGCTCGTCGGCACGAGCAAAGCGGGTCATCAGGTAGTTGACGTAGGCGGGGCCGCCGGGCTCTCCGAACAGCCGCGGATAGACGCGCGGCTGCACCTCGCGGTACTTGTCTGTGGGGCTGATGATCGGGCTGGCGTAGATCGGCTTCGAGGCCGCGAGTTGGGTCGGCGTCGGCGACGGCTGAAAGCTCCAGACGTCGTAGGTGTCGCCGCGGGAGAGTTCCTGCTGCGAGAGGGCGACCCCGGTCGGATCGAACGCGAGGTCGCCGACGCCGTGGCTCCTCTCGAAGCGGACCGGCTCGCTCCCGCCGGGCAGGTGGACGTCGCGCAGGGCGGCGATCGTCACCTGCTCCTTCTCCCAGGCATCCTGCTGGCGTTCCCGCAGCGGGATCAGGCCGTCCTCGCCGAGCGGCACCGGCGTCGGGCCGTACACCGGCGAGATCTCCTCGATCCAGCGACCGTTTTCGACGGTGTTCAGCACCGAGGCGCGCCAGTAGTGCGGCTGCGGGCTTGCCTTGACGGTGAAGACCGTGGTCGGCTTGCCTCGGAACGTCAGCCCCGAGTAGCTCGAGTTCCAGACGTAGGAAACGTCGACCGGCTGCGCGGGCTTGGTGTAGAGGTCCCAGTGCTGCCAGCCGAGGAAGGCATGCTTGGCCAGAGCGGGCGAGCTCGAGGCGGCGAGCGCGACAACGACGATCAGGCCGCCCGCGACGAGCGCCGACCCGAGCGCCCGGCCGGGGTGGCGCCGCAGCAGTGCGGTCGTCGCGAGGACGGCCGCGAGCAAGAGGGCGCCGCGCACCAGGTCGTGCCCCGGCATGAGCGTTCCCGGCCAGCCGACGCCGACCAGTAGCGCGAGCGCCGCGAGGCCGGGACGGCGGGCCGCGACCGCGAGCGCAAACGCGAGCGTGAAGGCGAACACAGCGATCAGGAGCACGCCGTGCATCTGCAGATGGTCGGCCCGCGCGAACGGGACCTGGACGTCGTAGAACTCGAGGAAACCATTGCCGAAGCGCCCGAGGACCCGCCCCGGAAGGGCCCAGCCGAGCCCGACGTCGAACGCGACGGCTCCGGCGAGAAACAGCGTCACAACGATCGCAACGACCCGCGCCCAGCCGCGCACGAGCAGCGGCACGACCGCGAGCAAGACGATGAGCATCGCCTGCCAGGCGTCTGAGCCTGTTTCCATGCGCATCCAACTCCAGGCGAGGAGCGGCGCAGCGACGCCGACCACGAGGAGCGACCTACCCATGCGCCGCCTCCGCCCGCTCGCCGGCCCCGAGGCGCTCGGCCAGGTCGTCACCGTCGCGCAGCACCGCGATCGCGACGCCGGCCGCCTGCAGCCGCAGGAGCTCGGAGATCGGCTTCGGGGGCGCGCCGGCAAAGCTCGATGCGTCGACGAGCACCAGCGCGACGCTTCCGCTCGCCAGCGACCGCTCGACCAGCCGCTCGACCAGCCGCGGCGCCAGCGACGCCGTCACGACCGTGAGCTCGAGCGACCGCGCGACCGCGGTCGCCTGGTCGGCGAGCATCGCTGCGAGCGGCGGCCCAGGCTCGGGCTCCACCGCCGCGAGCAGGTCGAGCGCCTGCCGCCAGTCGCCTTCGGCCGACCGCACCGCCTGCTGCTCCGGCTGCGAGCCGTTGATCGCGAGCACCGCCCGCCGGCCGCGCCGGACGTGCGAGAGCAAAAGCGACCCGGCCGCCCGCACCTGCAGGTCGAAACTCGCGCCGACAACCGCGGTCGGATCGGCGTCGAGCAGGACGGCGACCTCGTCGCGCGGTGCGTCCTCGAGCTCCTTGACCATCAGCTGCGCGCGGCGGGCGGTCGAGCGCCAATGCACCTTGCGCAGCGAGTCGCCGTGCTCGTACTCGCGCACGCTGTGCAGGTCGAACCCGGACGGCCGCCGCAGCAGCAGACGCCGCCCGTCCTGCGCGCGGGTGCCGCCTTCCGAGAAGAGGCGGTCGAGCTCCACCAGGCGCGGGTAGACGAGCAGTGCGCCGGGGGCGTCGAGCGGCTGCTCGACCCGCTCCAGCCCGAACGGGTCCTCGATCACCGCTACCGACTGCTCGAAGGCGTAGCGCCCGCGCGGCAGTCGCTCGAGCAGGTATCCGGCGTGGCCGTCCGCCGTGAGATTCGCGGTGCGCTCGCCGAGCTTGCCGATCTGCTCGCGCAGCATCCAGCGGGTCGGCACGAGCCGCCGCTGCGATGAGAGCCGCACCTTGACCGCGACGTCGTCGCCTTCGAGTCGCTCGCCCAGAGGCAGCTTCCGCGTCAGCTCGAGCGGGCGGTTGGCGAGCGCGGTCCAGACCCACGCCAGCAGCACGGCCAGCGGCAGGCCGACGGCGACCGGGTAGAGGATCTTCGAGCCGAACGCCCAGGCCGCGAAGTACGTGAAGACGCCGAGGGCGAGCGCGACCCGGCCGCGCCGGGTCATACGGGGACCGGCGTGTGCTCGAGCGCCTCGCGCACGAGCCGCTCGCCGTTGACCCCGGCCGCGCGAGCCTCCGGCGCAACGATCAGCCGATGCGCGAGCACGGGCTCGGCGGCGGCCTTCACGTCGTCGGGCGAGACGAATCCCCGTCCTTCGGCGAGCGCACGGGCCTTGGCCACGCGCAGGAGCGCGATGCCGGCCCGCGGGCTCGCGCCGAGGTAGACGCGGGCGTCGCCACGGGTGTGCCGCAGCAGTGCCACGACGTACCGGTTGACGCTCTCCTCGACGAACACATCGGTGGCCGCCTGCGACAGCTCGCGGACCTCCGCCGCGGTCGCCACCGGCCTCAGCGACTCGAGCGGAGGGTCGCTCGTCTGCTCGGTCAGCATCCGCGCTTCGTCGGGCAGCGGCGGGTAGCCGATCGCGATCCGGAGCGTGAAGCGGTCGAGCTGCGCCTCGGGCAGCGGGTACGTGCCCTCGTACTCGATCGGATTCTGGGTCGCGACCACCATGAACGGCGCCGCGAGCTCGTAGCTGACGCCGTCGACCGTGACCTGGTTCTCCTGCATCGCCTCCAGCAGCGCGGCCTGCGTCTTCGGCGAGGCGCGGTTGATCTCGTCGACGAGCAACAGGTTCGCGAACACCGGGCCGGGGCGGAACTCGAACTCGTTCGTCCGCTGGTTGAACACGTTGACGCCGGTCACGTCCGACGGCAGCAGGTCGGGCGTGAACTGCAGGCGCGAGAAGGAGCAGTCGACCGAGCGGGCGAGCGCCTTGGCGAGCATCGTCTTCCCGACGCCCGGAAAGTCCTCGATGATCAGGTGCCCCTCGGCGACCAGGCAGAGAGCCGTCAGCCGAAGCGTGTCCTCGGGGGCGTGAACGACGTGTGCAAGGTTGTCGACGATCCGTTGGATCGAAGCCGCGGCCGCCGCGTCGACGCGCTCGCTACCGACCGCTTCGTCCATCGCTCTCCTCCAGCCGAGCCGTGACTTCGTCGAGGATCGCCGAGGCGATCCGCTCCTTCGCTGCCTTCTCGATGCGCCGCTCGCCGTGAGCCGAAACCAGCACGACCTCGTTGTCGCGCGCGTCGAAGCCGATGTCGTCGCGGCCCACGTCGTTGAAGACGATCAAGTCGGCCCGCTTGTTCGCGAGCTTCTCTCGGGCGCGCTCGAGGCCGCGCTCGCCGCGGTCGGCCGCGAAGCCGATCAACACCTGACCGTTCGTGCGCTTCGCGCCCAGTTCGCGGAGCACGTCGCGCGTCGGCTCCAGCGTGACCGTCCACGGCTCGTCGTCCTTCGGCCGCTTGCCCTCCTCGGCGTGCACGGGCCGATAGTCGGCGACCGCGGCGGCCATCACGACGACGTCGGCGTCGCCGCGCGCGAGCGTCTCGCGGGCAACGTCCTCGGCGGTCGGCGCCTCCACCACGTCAACTCCTACGGGCGCCGGCACGGACAGGTTCGAGGCGACGAGCGTCACCTGCGCCCCGCGCCGGCGCGCCTCGGCTGCCAGGGCAGAGCCCATGCGGCCCGACGAGCGATTGCCGAGGAAGCGGACCGCGTCGAGCGGCTCACGCGTTCCTCCGGCGGTCACGAGCACGCGGCGCCCGCGGAGCTGCTCTCGCCGCTCGAGCGCCGCCGCGACGCGCTCGAAGATCTCCTCCGGCTCGCTCATCCGCCCGACGCCGATCTCGCCCTCCGCCGTGTCGCCCTCCTCAGGCCCGACGAGCTCGACCCCGCGCGCCTGCACGAGCTCGACGTTCGCCTGGACCGCCTCGCTGCGCCACATGCGCGGGTTCATCGCCGGCGCCGCGACGACCGGGCCGTCGAAGGCGAGCGCCGTCTGGGTCAGCACGTTGTCGGCGAGGCCGTGCGCGAGCTTGGCCAGTGTGTTCGCCGAGAGCGGCGCGATCGTCAGCAGGTCGGCCTCGACCAGATGCGGGAAGGGCTCCCGCGGCGCCTCACGCCGGGCGAGCGCCTCGAACGTCTTCGCCGAGACGAACGTCTCGGCCTCCGGCGTCAGGATCGGAGTCACCTCGTGGCCGGCGCGCACGAGCAGCCGCGCCAGCTCACAGGCCTTGTAAGCGGCGATCCCTCCGGTCACGCCAAGCAGCACGCGAGCCATGGCCACATTCTGCCCGCAAGCGCGAAAACCGCGAACGGCGCGGGACCGTACCGGCAGGCATACCCGAAAGGAGGGTCATGAGAAAGAAGGCATTAGTCGCGCTCGGCGTGCTTGCCGCGGTCGCGCTGACCGCGGCCGGAACCGCGCTCAGCCGTACCAGCTCGACGCCGACGCTCAAGGGCGTCGTCGGTCCGGGCTACTCGGTCTCGCTGACCAGGGGCGGCAAGAAGGTCACCTCGCTGAAAGCAGGCACCTACCGCATCGCCGTCAGCGACAAGTCCGGCTTCCACAACTCCGTGCTCGAGCGGGAGAAGCCGTCGAAGCCGAAGCTCGAGAAGCACATCACCGGCACAGCTTTCACCGGCTCGAAGACCGTCGTGATGACGCTCAAGCCGGGCAGCTGGAGGTTCTACTGCTCGGTGCACGAGTCCCAGATGCACCAGGACTTCAAGGTCACCAAGTAAGCACCACTTGCGAGCGAGGGGGCCGCCAGGGCGGCGGCGGCCTCCGGTCTACTTCGCGTACGAGTACTTGATCTTGCCCTCGGCGATCTCTTCGAGGGACATCGTCAAGTAGTTCTTCGAGCGCGACTCGACGAGCGGTGGCAGGAACTGGTCGAACGTGCCCTCGCCTAGCTGGTGGTGGTAGTTGTTGATCTGCCGCGCGCGCTTGGCGGCGACGATCACCAGCGCGTAGCGGGAATCGACGTTTTCCAGGAGTTCGTCAACGCGGGGATGGATCATGGGCAGGGATGGTACCTGCACCGTCCATCGCTTCGCGGACGATTCCCTCGAGCTCCGTCACGGCACGCTCCCGGTCGTCGTTCACGACCGTGTGGTCGAACTCCGGCGCGAGCGCGAGCTGGCGCTCAGCGATGTCGAGCCGCTCGTCGATCTCGCCCTCGCTCTCGGTCGCGCGCAAACGCAGCCGGCGCTCCCGCTCCTCGCGACTGGGCGCCGTGACGAAGATCGTCACCGCAGCCGGGATCCGGTCGCGGACCGCGAGTGCGCCGCCGGTCTCGATCTCGAGCACCGGCGAGCGCCCCTCGGCCACGATTCGGTCGAGCTCCGACCAGAGCGTCCCGGAGCGGTAGCCCTCGCCCCACGGCAGCTCGACCCACTCGACGAAGTCGCCCTCCTCAAGCTTGCGGTCGAACTCCCCTTCGCTCAGGAACCAGTAGTCGCGGCCGTGCTCCTCGCCGGGGCGACGCGGCCTGGTCGTCGCGGAGACGGCGAGCTCGAGCCCGTCGACCCGCTCGACCAGCATCTTCGCGAGCGTGCTCTTGCCTTCCCCCGACGTCCCGGTAAGGACGAAGACCGGCCGCGGCCTAGGCTCAGCGGTCGAAGAGGCCAATCAGCTCCGTCCGCTGCCGGTCGGAGAGGCCGCCGACGGTTTTCGACTGGCTGATCCTGCATTGGTTCAGGAAGCGGGCCGCCTTCACACGGCCGAATTTCGGCACCGCCATCAGCATGTCGAACACCTTCGCCGTCGAGACGTACTCGGGCGGATCGCTCAGGATCTCCTCGATGCGCGCGTCGCCGGATTTGAGGTCTTTCTTCAGCTGCGCGCGGCGGACGCGGATGTCGTTCGCCCGCTTGAGCGCTTCCATCCGTTGGTCGAGAGAGCGCAGCGGCGCCTGGGCCTGAGTCTTGAGCGCTGGCACGGGCGGTGATACTAACAAGCTCGCCGCCCCGGTCAACCCGCCTTGTTTGCCTCCATATGCAGGGCTTTTTCAGGCAGTACTCTCGACCCTGGGTCGAGGGTGGCCTCGGTGCCTCCGTGCGCCGCTCCGACCGCGTTGTCAACGTTGACGAAGCCGAGCGCCGCCGACTCGGCCTCGAGCTCCTCGCGGATCCGGCCCGCTGCGCCGGGGTCGGCGAAGAGCGCGGTGCCGACCGCGACGTCCCTCGCTCCGGCCGCGAGCAGCTCGAGTGCGTGCCTACCGGTAGCGACTCCGCCCATCCCGACGATCGGCAGCCGCGTCTCCCTGGAGCACGTGTAGACGGCCGCAAGCGCGACCGGCCGCAGGGCCGGACCGGAGAGCCCGCCCGCCCCGCGGGCCAGGATCGGCCTCAGGGTCCGCTCGTCGAGGGCGAGCCCGCGGACCGTGTTGACGAGGCTGAGCCCGTCGGCGCCCGCGGACTCCGCGGCCTGCGCGGTCGCGGCCAGGTCGGCGACTGCGGCCGAGAGCTTCGCGTACAGCGGCTTCCCGGTCACCTTGCGCACGGCGGCGACGACCTCGCCGACGTTCTCGGGCACCTCGTCGACGTTCGGGCACGAGAGGTTCAGCTCCAGCGCCTCGACCTCGTCCCGGCTGACCTGCTCCGCGACCGCGACGTAGTCGTCGACCGCGAAGCCGCCGACCGAGACCCAGAGCGGCACGCCCAGCTCCGCCAGCCGCGGAAGGTGGTCGGCCACGAACGCCTCGGCGCCCGGGTTCGCGAGCCCGATCGCGTTCAGCATCCCGACGTCGACCTCGGCGATCCGGACCGGCGCGTTGCCCTCGCGCGGCAGCGGCGTGACCGTCTTCGTCACGAAGACGTCGAGCGTCCGCGCAACCTCGGGCGCCGCGAGCGCGTCCAGGCAGCCGCTCGCGTTAAGCAGCCGCAAGGACCGGTCCCTTCAGGCAGAGGCGCTCGAGCCGACCGTCGACGTCGACGACGCAGCCGTAGCAGGCGCCGTAGCCGCAGGCCATCGGCGCCTCCCACGCGAGCTGCGCGCGCGGGGTCAGGCGGCGAACGGCCTCGAGCATCGGCTCGGGTCCGCACGCCAGCACGTCGTGGCCGGCGTGCATCGCCTCGGTCACGTACGTCGGCTCGATCACGACCTCGGCGTTCGGCACGAGCGCCGCCGCCTCCGCGTGCCAGACAGTGCGAAAGCCCAGGACCGCGGGCGGCCGGCCAAGACAGTCCGAGAGGTACGGCAACGGCGCGATCCCGATCCCGCCGCCGACGAGCAGCGGCCGCTCGACGTCGAGGCGGAAGCCGTTGCCGAGCGGGCCGACGATCCCGATCGGGTCGCCCGGCTGCAGCGCGCACAGTGCCCGCGTGCCCGGGCCGATCGGGTCGATCAGGAACGCGAGCTCGCCGGGCGGCGCCAGGCAGAGGCTCATCGGCCGCGGCACCACTCGAGCCGGCGCCTCGAGCATGAAGAACTGCCCGGGTGTGCCCGGCTCGAGCTCGCCCCGGTCGACCCGGAGCAGCGTGTACGGGCCGACAGCCTCCGCGGCGAGGACGCTACGCCGTTCGCGCCTGAGCATCGATCCGCTCCTGCAGGCTCAGGGCGACCTCGTCCCGCGCGTGCGCGATCGCCTCGACGGCTGCCGCAGCCCCGGAGATGGTCGTGATGCAGGGCACGCGGGCCACCAGCGCCGCCTCGCGGATCCGATACCCGTCGGTGCGGGCGCCAGACCCCTGCGGCGTATTGATCACCAGGTCGCAGCGCCCGCGGCGCACGAGGTCGACGATGCTCGGCCCCTGCCCCTCCTCCGTCACCTTGCGGACGTACTCGACGGCCAGGCCGGCGGCAGCGAGCGTGCGGGCCGTGCCGGCCGTGGCGAGCAGGCCGAAGCCGAGGCCGGCTAGCGCCTGCGCCACCGGGACGACGACGCCCTTGTCCTCGTCGCGCACCGACAGGAACGCCGTCCCGTTCGCGGGGAGTCGCCTGCCGGCCGCGCGCTCCGCCTTGGCGAACGCCGTCGGCAGGTCCGACGCGCTGGCCATCACCTCGCCGGTCGAGCGCATCTCGGGCCCGAGCACCGGATCGGCCCCGGGGAAGCGTGCGAACGGCAGCACCGCCGCCTTGACGGAGACCTGTCCGAGATCGTGGGCGTCGAGCTCGAGCTCGCCGAGGTTCGCCCCGGCGGCGAGCCGGCACGCGGCCTCGACGAGGTTGACGCCGGTCGCCTTGCTCGCGAACGGCACCGTCCGCGACGCGCGCGGGTTCGCCTCCAGCACGTAGAGCTCGCCGTCGGCGAGCGCGAGCTGGACGTTGAGCAGGCCGACCACACCGAGCTGCGGCCCGAGCCGCCGCACGGCGTGCGCGACCGCCCGCCGCTCGGAGCGCGTCAACGAGGGCGGTGGCAGCACACAGCTCGAGTCGCCCGAGTGCACGCCGGCCTCCTCGACGTGCTGCATGACTGCGGCCACGAAGGTCGAGGTTCCGTCGCAGAGCGCGTCGACGTCGATCTCGATCGCGTTCTCGAGGAAGCGGTCGACGAGCAATCGCCCGCCGGCGGCCGCGGCCTCGCGCACGGCCTCCGCGTCGTAGCAGACCCGCATCGAGCGGCCGCCGAGCACGTAGCTCGGGCGCACGAGCACCGGGTAGCCGACTCGCTCGGCGACCTCGACCGCCTCGTCGGCGCTGGCGGCCATCCCCCACTCCGGGACCTTGATCCCCAGCCCGTCGCAGAGCGCCGCGAACCGCTCTCGGTCCTCGGCGAGGTCGACCGCTTCGAACGGCGTGCCGAGGATGCGGAAGCCGGCCGCCTCGATCGCGCGCGCCAGCTTGAGCGGCGTCTGGCCGCCGAACTGGATCACGACGCCGGCCGGCCGCTCGCGCTCGCAGACGGCCAGCACCTCCTCGACGCCGAGCGGCTCGAAGTAGAGCCGGTCGGAGGTGTCGTAGTCGGTCGAGACGGTCTCCGGGTTGCAGTTGACCATCACGGCCTCGTAGCCGAGCGAGCGGAAGCTCCGCGCCGCGTGGACGCAGCAGTAGTCGAACTCGATCCCCTGGCCGATCCGGTTCGGGCCCGAGCCGAGGATCACGACCGAGCCGCCGCTCGGTTCGCATTCGGTCGCCTCGCCCCAGGTCGAGTAGAGGTAGTTCGAGCCGGCCTCGACTTCGGCCGCGCAGGAGTCGACCCGACGGTACGCCGGCCGCACGCCCCAGGACCGCCGCGCCGCGCGGGCCTGCTCCTCGCTCACGCCGCAGGCCTCGGCGACGGCCGCATCGGAGTGGCCGAGCCGCTTC
>Ga0207683_10005929_pt1 | contig 10470 bp, 14 predicted proteins | sample KBSM73metaG_FD_184333 | JGI IMG/M metagenome (GOLD analysis project Ga0207683, IMG submission 184333) | Miscanthus rhizosphere microbial communities from Kellogg Biological Station, Michigan, USA - KBS M7-3 metaG (SPAdes) (version 2) | ecosystem: Host-associated > Plants > Roots > Rhizosphere >...
TGGAAACTGTTTTCATATTATACTAAGCTAAAGTATTTTGTCGTAAATAACCCTTCACATTGTCGTATTTACGCGTTTTATAACCGGTTTATTGACACTAATTTGCATCATTCAATCAGGGAAAACAAGAAATTATGAAAAACGATTTGCAAAAAACAATCAACAGCGCAAAAGATGAGCTTTTAAAAGCTCTTGAGCTGTTTGATCAGGGCAACCTTAATACAGTTCCTTTTGAAGGGAGCTGGACCGCCGGTCAGGTAGCCGAACATATATTTAAATCGGTGTCAGGTATTTTAGAAACATTGAATGGACCGTCAATAACGACGAAAAGAAACCCCGAAGAGCATGTAAAAATGTTCGGTGATGTATTCCTGAATATGGACATCAAAATGAAATCACCTGATTTTATTATCCCTTCAGATTCTCCGAAAGATATATCCTCTTTGCACGCGTCTCTCGCAAAAACTTTTGATGGCATAGAGGAAGTCGCCGGAAAAGATGATCTTACCGAAACATGCACATCATTTGAGATGCCTACAATTGGATTAATCACAAAAACAGAGTGGATACAGTTTGCCTGTTTTCACACCAGGAGGCACGCCCGGCAATTAAAGAACATTGCCGGTCATTTAAAAAAGGCCGAAATTGAACTATGATTTCCCGTAGCAACAAAATATTTATAATTTAACATAGAACCAATTAAAAACATAAGACAATGGCAACAGTAAATCCTTATTTAAATTTTAGCGGTAATACCGAAGAAGCTTTTAACTTCTACAAATCAGTTTTCGGTACCGAGTTTCTGGCAGTGGTGCGTTTTAAAGATTCGCCTGGTGGCGACAAAATGCATCCCGAAGTGCAAAACAAGATCATGCATATGTCGCTTCCTATAGGAAACGGGAATATATTGATGGCGACTGATATGATTGAATCAATGGGTCAGATATTAAAAACGGGCAATAATTTCAGCTTATCAATCAGTCCGACCAGCGAAGAGGAAGCGCTCCACTTTTTCAACGGGCTCTCAGCCGGCGGTACAATTGAAGCTCCTTTCAAAAAGGAATTCTGGGGTGCCTATTTTGGTATGTTCCTGGATAAATTTGGTGTTCGCTGGATGATTAATTATGATCCTAATCAGGGTAAATAAATTAAAAATCGAAATCTCATGAGTCCGAAAACTATAAAGGTCACCTACTGGGTGCTAAATATCATATTCTGCCTCTTCCATGTAATGGATGCAGGCGGCGGCCTGGCCAAAGCAAAGGCCGGTGTAGATGCAATGAATGCTATGGGCTATCCCATATACCTGATGGGTTTTTTGGCCGTGCTCAAGCTGTTAGGTGTGATAGCGCTGCTGCAAAACAAATACAAAACGATTAAAGAATGGGCTTTTGCGGGCTTTTCATTCACATTAATTGGTGCGGCGGTTTCGCATATCTGCGTGAATGATCCGGTGTTGTTCATCGTAATGCCTATCGTATTCCTGGCACTGCTTTTTGCGCTGTACTATTTCTGGAGAAAGATGGAACTGTACCAAACTTCAGTTGCATAATAATTATACAGCCTGACTGAATCCCGGTAATTACCTAACTTCGTATGGAGATTTGTAACTACCGGGATTTTTTATGGAAAACGATTATTTAGAAAGCTCGATCAAGCAGTTTGAATATTACAAGTCACTCGGTGAAAAAGCTATTGCTCAACTGCCCGATGATAAACTGTTTTGGCAATATAACGAGCAAAGCAACAGCATTGCGATTATTGTCCAGCACTTATGGGGTAATATGCTTTCGCGATGGACAGACTTTCTGACCACCGACGGTGAAAAAGATTGGCGTAACCGGGATGCCGAATTCGAAAGCGTTATAAATACCAAAGAAGAATTGCTAAGTAAATGGAATCAAGGGTGGGCCTGTCTTTTAGGTGCACTCAAACAGCTAACAGGCGAGGATCTGAAAAAGATAATTTATATCCGCAACCAAGGGCATACCGTAATGGAGGCGATTAACCGGCAATTGGCGCATTATCCCTATCATGTGGGACAAATCATTTATATCGCCAAAATGATCGCTGATAGCGATTGGCATAGTCTGAGCATCCCAAAAGGCGCTTCACAGTCGTTCAATGCTGATAAGTTTTCAAAGCCAAAATCAAAACAGCACTTTACAGATGAATTTTTGAAAAAAGATAAACAGTAATGATTTATTGTTTAGCAGGCATCATATTGTCATAAACCTCATCAAAAGGCTTGTCCTTATGTTGCTGCCATAGCGCTGAGTATTTAACCTCGATATTTTTCAAAAGCTGGATGCATAGCTGTTTATCGTCCTCACTAAGGTCGATAGTCATCATACTGGCTACTTTTCTCATACGCGCGGTACAAAGCTCTATTGCCTTTGCCCCTGCCGCTGTAAGCTCGATACGCTTTGAGCGTTTATCGTCCTTATCATCGTATTCTTTTATTAGTCCCCTTTTTATCAGACGGTTCATCATGTCCGTCCCACTGGATAGTTCGAATAAATTGGCATAAATCACTTCTGATTTTCTAGGGTTGCGCTCCTGTTGTACTGTTAGCAGAATACCAAATTCTTCTACCTGCTTCACACCTGTGCCTTCGAGTGCATTATTTGCGTAACTCATATTCAGCTTGTGTATGCGGCCAATCATCTTTAATAAAAGCCCTTCGCTGGTTGGCGGTACAACGCCGCCCGTTAAAGGACCGGCGTTTTTCTGTTTTTGATGCGTTGCAAGGTAATGCCTGCAAAAGTCGTCAATATTCGCATCCGGATAGACCAATTCAAAATTACCCCATTCATTAACCAGCGCAATTGTCTTATTCATGTCAATTTTATTACGATTCCGCAGTAAATATAAACAAAATTACTCCGTGATTTGATTAATAATTCTAAAACGTATTACATTTGATAAAACAACTACGAAAACGTATTAAAACCATCAATTATGACAACGGAAACAATTTACCATGCCGCCCTGGTAACGCACATCACCGGGCTAACGATGATGGCAGGAACGACATTAATGGACTATGTGATTTTTAAACAAATATGGAAGCAATATTGGGCAGATAAAGGCAAAGCGCTTGCCATTAGCGAAGCTTTGGTAAAACTTCAAATCGTGTTTGGAAGCGGCTTTCTCCTGCTACTCATTTCAGGTATAACTATGATGTACCTCACTCATGGTGTTTTTGGCGAGCAAACCTGGTTCAGGATAAAGTTTGGGTTAATCCTGCTAATAATGATCAATGGAATAGGCCTTGGACGAAGACTGGGCGTGCGATTAAGAAAACTACTACCCGAAGAAATATCCGGCATAAATGTCAGCGATAAGGTACTAAAGATCAGGGACAAACTCAACATTTTCCACATTACACAGCTGGCTATTTTCCTGACAATTTTTGTATTGAGTGTCTTCAAATTCAATTAATAATTAAGATTTATCAAATGAAAATAGAACATCCAAATACGGTTTTGAATATACTGGTGATAGGTGCTAATGGAGGCATCGGAAAACAGGCAGTAGAAATTGCTCTCCACGCCGGGCATAAGGTCACGGCGCTACTTCGGAACCCGGCTAAGCTGGCTACTACACATCCCAATCTTCAGATTATAAAAGGGGATGTGATGTGCCCGGAAACTTTTGAAGATTATTTGGAAGGTAAGGATGCAGTAATTTCTGCCCTGGGAACCAACACCATCCGCAAACCAACCATATTGTATTCTGAAGGAAATAAAAACCTGTTGAAAGCCATGAAAAAGAAGGGCGTGCGGCGAGCTTTCTTTATCTCGGCTTCTGCAATAGAAATAAGTCCGGTGCTGCCTTTTTATGTACGGCTGGCTGAAAAATACATTGTTCAAAAAATACTAAGACACATGTATGATGATCTTCGGCTAATGGAAGACACTATAAAAGAGACTGATACAGACTGGACCATCGTGCGCCCACCCCGATTAACTGATAAACCAGTTACTGGCGAATATCGTTTCGCTATCAACAGTTTTTTAAAGAATTGCCTCAGTATTTCGCGGGCTGACGTTGCACATTTTATGATAAACAATATTACCAATGAAGCAACCTACAGAACTACGATTGAGATCGGTTATTAAAGCGATCATTCAACGTGAAAACAAATTAAAATTTCCAACGATGAAAAGAGATAAAATTATTTACTGGTCTTCGACAGGAGCACTTAGTTTCATCATGCTGTTCAGTATGTTTAAAATGTATACACCAATTTATGAGCACTTAGGTTTTCCGCATTATTTCAGAGCTGAGCTTTTGATAGCCAAAATATTGGGATTGATCGCCCTGCTTACTCCACGAATTCCATCAATACTAAAGGAATGGGCTTATGCAGGCTTTGGCATTGTTTTAATTTCGGCTTCAATAGCTCACTTTAATAGTGGAGATTCTATCATTAACGCTGTTGAACCCTATATATGGCTTATTATACTGGCAGTTTCCAACCTGTATTTCCTCAAATTAAATAAGGTCTGATAAAAGATTTACACTGCTTTATTACCAGGGCTTTTCTTTTTGTTTTTGAATTTCCGGCGGTTATTGTTTCTTTTTTGAGATGATTTGTGAGCTTTAAACACAGGTGCCTCCCCCAATTCGGCCGGGAGAATATTTTCATCAATACTTCTGCCTATCAGTTCCTCAATGGTTTTCAATTTCCGGTTGTCGCGCTCATTTACCAGGGTGATGGCTGTTCCTGTGGTTTCAGCACGCGCAGTACGGCCGATACGGTGGATGTAATCCTCAGGATCAGATGGCACGTCGTAATTGATCACCAGGTCGATACCTTCCACATCAATCCCACGTGAAAGTGCATCGGTACCGATAATAACGGGTAATTCGCGATTTTTAAAGTCCAGCAATATCTGTTCACGTTCGGCTTGCTCAAAGTCAGAGTGAAAAGCACTTGATTTGACATGTGCTCCTTTTAATTCCCTGCTCAGCCTCTTTACTTCATCTTTGGTATTGGCAAAAATAATGGTACTTGTATAATTGCCTTCTTTAAGCAGTTTAACTACCAATTTTGATTTTTGATCATTGTGCACTTTGTAAATCTGCTGATTGATCCCTACTGCCGGCTGTGAGGTGGCCAAATTGATCTGCTCCGGATGTTTTAATATCGAATTAGCCAGTTTGCGTATCGGCCCCGGCATAGTAGCTGAGAACAGGAGTGTTTGCCTGTGCGACGGTATATCACGGATGATGCGCATAATGTCACCCATAAAACCCATATCCAACATCCTGTCGGCTTCATCTAATATCAGGTATTTAATCTGATCGAGCTTTAGTATGCCTGAAGTTAGGTGCGCAATTAGCCTTCCCGGTGTAGCTATAAGGATATCTACCTTATTTTGTATACCACGGCGCTGCTGCTCATACACTATGCCGTCTCCGCCGCCATAAACGGCAATAGAGCTTAAGCCTGTAAAGTACGCCAGCCCTTCAACCTGCTGATCGATTTGCTGGGCCAATTCACGGGTAGGAGCCAATATCAATGTAGTGGTTTTGTGGCCCTCATCAGCCTCAGCAATCTTATGCAGAATCGGCAATAAATAAGATGCTGTTTTACCTGTACCCGTTTGCGCGCAGGCAATCAGGTCCTTACCCTCTAATACTACCGGGATGGCCATTTCCTGTATAGGTGTTGGCGTGGTGTATCCCATACTCAGGATACCTTCGGTTAAATGTTCGTTAAAATTAAAATCCTGGAAAGTCAAACAATTAAAAATATCTCCAAAGATATAAAACCTGTTAAGAATCCGGCAGTTATGCTTACTTTATCCTGCAATATATTTACCGATAGCAGGTATTTTGCTAATAATAAATATCAGAAATGACGATAATATGAAGCAGGCTAAAGCAGTAAGCGGTATGCTAAAAAGAGGATTGAATAGCTTATAATTGATCTCCTGCCCATCTAATAAAGTCAGGAATAAGGCATGGCACAAGTAAATTCCTAAACTTAACCCACCGGCAATAGCACGTAATTTGATCACCACTTCAGGTAACTTAAATGTGAATACCCTTGCCAATAAAAACACTCCAGAAGCATATAGAACTATAAAGGGGCCCAGTGGCTCATACATCACCGTGCTTAATCCTTTGGTATTTACGGATAGGAAATAGGTTCCGATGGTGATGCTGGCCACGCAAAGTAAAAAATAGATGATCAAAGGTATTTTTATTCCCGTCTCCGGTAATTCTTTAAATGCCAGGTAATGTCCAAGCACCAGGTAACCCGAATAGCCAATAAAATAATGGACATCGATAAGAGGCTGAAAGCGCGACAAATAAGGCTGGCTGAATATCATGATTACAAACCATACCAGCAAAAAGTAACGTATTTCCTTTTCGGAAGCATTGCGGACAAATTTGCTGATAACCGGCATAAACAGGTAAAGCCCTATGAGCATGTATACATACCACAAATGATAATAAGCACCATATTTAAGCTGATGAAGAACGGTATGAATGTTTGTCAAGGTACTATCCGAGAAAGCAATTTCTTCGTCGTACCATGCGTAAGCAATATAAATAAGACTCCAGAGCAAAAATGGCCACAGTATTCTCGACAAGCGGCGTTTTAGAAAATCGGTCACCTCATATTCCCTGTGAAGGACAAGTGCACCTGTGATCATTACAAAAACAGGTACTCCAAAACGGACCAGGGCATTGTAAAAGTCGCCAACCAGCCAATATCCGGTACTGGCATTTTTAAAATCCATTAACAAAGGGGAGGCAGTATGTAATATAACAACTGCAAATAAGGATACAACTTTCAAATTGTCGATCCACTCAAAGGTCTGGTACCTGGTTGTGACGCTGTCTGGCAAGGCTTATTTAGATAACTCTGCTAAAGTACTGATTTTTAATAAAAAACCCGGTTACTTTTTACGACAACCGGGCTGATATGTAATAGTTAATGTGTGCGGATTATTTTTAGTAGCTGCAGCCGGTTTTACTTATTGCTCCAACACTTAGTGTCAACACGACACAATGATAGCTATTATTTTAATATCAACAAATATTAAGTATAGAATTTTTGCACAAACACATTCTAAATGAGCAGTTACGGCTGCAAACAGAAAGACAAATACCTATTTATACCAATGGAATGGTTTTTATTTGATTAATTTGTCGGCCAGATTAAAATATGTTATGACCTATTGCTTAGGAATAAAGGTAAAAGAAGGACTTGTAGCCATTGCCGATACGCTGATTACATCCGGAACTGAAACTGCTGTTAAAAAGAAAATTTTTGTTGAACAAAAGGACAATTTTTCGCTTTTTATCATGACAAGTGGTTTACGGTCTGTAAGGGATAAGGCAGTAGTTTATTTTCGGGAGCAATTGGAAACCCAGGAATTCAACAAGTTGTACAAAGCCGCTAATGCTTTTGGTCAGCAAATAAAACGTGTTGCTGAGGAGGATAAAGAATCATTGGAAAAGGCCGGCTTTAAGTTCGACCTGAATACCATCATCGGCGGTCAGCTAAAGGACGATAAAGAGCATAAACTGTTTCTTCTATTTCCTGAGGGCAATTGGGTTGAGCTGGAGCAAGGCGCGCCTTATGTCATCATAGGAAATTCAGGGCACGGTAAAGCGATATTAAACCGTACACTCACTGAGAATACAAACATGCGGGTGGCTTTGAAAGCGGGGTTTTTATCGTTCGATTCAACAAGGGTAAGCTCGAATAATGTCGACTTTCCTATTGATGTTGTCCTTTATAAAAAAGACAGCTACGAACTGGCAGAGCAGCGGTACGAGCAGAAGGATTTGCAGGATATATCGACGCAATGGGCAGAAGAATTAAAGAAAGCACTTGAAGATATCCCGGATGAATGGATGGAGCCGGCGTTTTCCAAACTACCAAACAACGAAAAAAATTAATTTGGTTGTATTGGTTAGATTAGTTGTATTAATTAAGTGGTTGGCTTGACGGGCCAAAATTCCAAAGAAAGAATAATTTATAAATCATAGTAACTAAAAAATATGAAATTTAGTGTTTCCGCTGAAATGGGGTATGAGATCAGATCCGCGGGAACGCTGATAATTAATATTCACGCTCTGCGAACGCCAACTCAAGCGGTATTGGAGGAAACATTCATCATCGAACCTTATGTAAAGGTGGAAGAATTGTTCTCCGTTAATGGCGAAAATAGGATCATCCGTTTGGAAATTGAGAAAGAAGGAAACCTTCAGATCAACTATAAAGCTACCGTTGATAATAACTTCGAAATTAAAGACCATACCAGCCGCGAGGAAATACTGATCGGTAAAATGGACCCATTGGTATTGCCTTTTTTATACCCCAGCCGCTACTGCCAGTCAGATAAATTGTTCAGGCTTGCCCATAACCTCTTCGGTAATATCGAAAACCCCTTTGAAAAAGTAGTTACGCTGGCTAATTGGATCAATAGAAATGTTGAATACCGCAGCGGCTCGACTAATTCACAGACATCCGCCTATGATACGGTTACCCAACAAGCCGGAGTATGCCGCGATTTTGCCCATTTGGGCATCGCACTTTGCCGTGCCCTTACTATACCTGCACGTTATTTTACAGGATACGCGTACCAGTTAAAGCCGGGTGACTTTCATGCCTGCTTTGAAGCCTATATTGGCGATGAGTGGATATTATTTGATGCCACAAAACTGGTACCGTTAAACGGTCTGATCAAAATAGCTACCGGCAGGGATGCTGCAGATACAGCTATAGCCAATATTTTTGGTGACATCCTATTTACCTCTATGCTGGTTGAATGTGAACTGGCGGATGAAAATTTTGTGCCGTTTTATTTGTGACATTTTATAGTATTTGAAATACAAAACCCTTACCATGAAAAAACATTTACTAGCCCTGGCATTTACTGGGCTGTGCCTTATTGCCGGCAACACTACCAAAGCCCAAACCGCTTCTATCAAAATCAGTGGCGAAGTAACTACCCCGATGACGATCAACGCAGACGACCTGCATCAATACACACAAACAACCGTCACCAGAAAAGACCATGACGGCAAAGATCATACTTATACCGGTGTCATCCTGGTTGATATTCTGAAAAAAGCAGGCGCTACTTTAGGCCCCGATCTGAAAGGTAAAAATCTTGCCAAATATATTTTGATTACTGCCAGCGACAACTACCAGGTGGTGTTTGCACTTGCAGAGCTCGACAAAGCATTTACTGATAAAACCATTATCCTTGCCGACCAGGTAGATGGCAAACCCTTGCCATCAGGCGAAGGGCCGTTTCGCGTCATCGTTCAGGATGAGAAAAAACCAGCAAGATGCATAAGAGAGGTGACCGGCATACAGGTATTGTATGCTAAATAAACGCTATAGTTAGAGACGCGATGCATCGCGTCTCTACACATTTTTTTCATTGCGCCCCTACGATATTTTATTCAGGTCAAAAGGCAATTTACGGATGCGTTTACCAGTGGCTGCATAAACAGCGTTACATAAAGCAGGCGCAAGTGATGGTAATCCCGGCTCGCCAACACCTTTTATAACCGGACCACCGTCTGCCAGGATATGAACCTCAATCTCCGGAACTTCATTCATTCTCACCATCCGGTTATTGTGGAAATTTGTTTGCTCAGTTTTGCCTTTTTCAAAGGTTATCGCATCTTTTGTAGCAGCCGTTAAAGCCATGACAATTGCTCCTTCCACCTGCGACTTCACATTATCAGGGTTTACTACAGTACCTAAATCAATCACTGCGTAAACTTTATCCACCTTTACTGCATCGTCCTTTACTTTAGAAACCTCAACTACATGTCCGCATAGTCCTGCAAAGAAAACCCATTGTGCAATTCCCCGGCCTTTGCCGGCTGGTAGCGGTTTATCCCAACCCGAAACCTCTTTTAATTTAGTCAGCACCCGTTTGGTGTCCGATGGTTTAGTCAGCATTCCCAGTCTGAATTCCAATGGATCTTTACCTGTCGCTACTGCCAGCTCATCAATAAAACTCTCATGTGGAAATGCCACAGTAGATGAAGTTACCGAACGCCACCAGGTTAATGGCAAATGAATATCCGAAAACACATAGGTGTTTTTCATATTCGGTATTTCGTAGGGCTGTGAGCCTGTCCCCTCCATCATATCATCGTCCGCCTTTGTCTTATCATATTCTTTCTGAAGCGCATCCTGATCCATCGTCAGTTTGTTTTTCTCGGCAAGAAGCTTTTCGTTTTGATCTGCCACTTCGCGATTTTGCTTTTTCAAATCCACATTTTCTGTTTCTGTATTCACCACATGAAGCCAGAAGCCAAGTAAAGTCACGTCATGTCAAGTCAAGTCAAATCAAGTCGACTGAACGAGCAAATGAATGAACGTACACTCGATACACAATGTACTTCATTATGCATGTACCAACAGAATGGAGAAAACGGTAAAGAAAAACAAATGCAAGTTGAAATGTGACAGAG
>Ga0207683_10005930_pt1 | contig 10470 bp, 9 predicted proteins | sample KBSM73metaG_FD_184333 | JGI IMG/M metagenome (GOLD analysis project Ga0207683, IMG submission 184333) | Miscanthus rhizosphere microbial communities from Kellogg Biological Station, Michigan, USA - KBS M7-3 metaG (SPAdes) (version 2) | ecosystem: Host-associated > Plants > Roots > Rhizosphere >...
GTACCACGCCGGGCGCAACCACGGGCCCGGGCGAGTGCCATGTCTGAACGCTAGCTCGCTAGAGCGTGAATGTCAGGAGGGAATTGTAGGCGATCGATCGCAAATCGTCACATAACGACTGCATAACGTTGACGCGGCGCCCATGAGGGCCCGGGAAGCGGGCGCGGACGGACGCAATGAAACTGGGCTTCCGCTGCGTCAGAACGCTTTGGATTCCGGGTTCCATGGCGTTCCGGGCACCAGGGCCGACGGGGCGGACGGACGGACTGGAACCGGGTTTCCACTGCGTCAGAACGCACTGGATTCCGGGTTTCATGGCGTTCCGGGCGCCAGGGCTGACGACGGAGCGGGGCTCGGGCTGCGGGCGGGGCTAGGGCTGGGGGGTGATGGGGATGGCGGGGGCCTGGAACGCTGGGCTCTGGCCGCCGGTGCCGAGGGGCTGCCAGGGCCCCGAGAGGCCCGCCGAGACCTCCATCCGGTTCTGCGTCATCCCGACCACCAGGGCGTTCCTGGCGCTGTTGGCGGTGATCGAGATCGCGCCGGGCAGGACACCGGGCAGCGGGGTGGCAGGCTGCCCGTCCACCGGAACCTTCCACAGTGAGGTCTGGTCCCCGGCACCGTCGAGCACCAGCAGGTCGTCGGCGTCGTACCAGGTCAACGCGATCGGATTGACGAGGTTCGGCCCGAGCTGTACTGACGGCCCGACGGACGTGTGCTGGAACGGATTGGCCGAACCGCCCGTCCTGGGCTTGCCGTTGTCGATGGCCTCGAGCTCGGGCTTGCCGTTGTTGATGGCCGCGAGCTCGACCTCGGAACCCGAGTCGGTGTGCACGATGGCGGCGACCCGGACGCCGTCCGGGGCGATGCTCAGGCCGAGGATCTTGGCGCCGGAGGGAACGTCGTTGGCGATCGCGGCATGGTTGGTGTTGTCGTTGCCGTTCGGCACGATCATCGTGGTGGTGTTGCCATGGGCCGCCCACAGGTAATCCTGGCGGTCCCAGCTGATCGCGGTGACGTCCGACAAGGGCAGGGTGCTGTACGGCTTGGTGGCGCCGGAGGCCCACACGGTGACGGTGCTCCCGCCCAGCCCGACCCCGGCCAGGTACTTGCCGTCCGGCGACACCGCGACCATCGACAGCGCAGACACGGTGCGCGGCTGAGCCGGGGGCGAGGGCGCCGACGTGGCCTGCACCGAGGACGTGCAGCCGCGGCCGAGCGTGGCCGCGCCGGTCCGGCTGAAGACCGGCTGGACCGAGCCCACCATGCCGGTCGTCACCTGTGTCTCCGATGCGCACCGGGACCAAGCCTGCCCGTTGGCGACGTAGTAGAACGTCGAGGACGCGGCGAGCGGATACGGGTTCTTGCACTCGTACATGGCCTGTTTGAGGGTTATGCCCTGCTCGCCCCCTGGACACGGGGGGGTGCCCGGCGTCCACGGCTTGCCGTTGAACTCGAGCTGGACCGCCTGGATGCCCGGCGGGCTACCGGGCGGGCTACCGGGCGGACCGGTCAGGGTCCACACCAGCTGCGCGGCCATCTGGTGGCGGGCCGCCGAGTTCGCGCTCGCCGCCACCCCGGTGAGGTTGACCGTGGCGGTGGTCCCGTCGACGGTCACGTCGATGTCCTTGGCGCTGGAATGGGGAGGGAACGCGGTGATGGCCGGCGGGGTGGGGTTGCCCTGGCCCTGCAGCCATACCGGCTGCGGGTTGGCCAGCAGCGCCGTGACCAGGTTCGTCGCCAGGGACGTGGACGACGTCCCGGTCGGCACGAAGACCGCGTCGGGCACCAGCACCTGCCCGATCGAGTCGTAGAAGTACAGGTCCTGCGGCTTGTAGACCTGGGCGAAGTCGGGCTCGGTGAGCATCCGGTTCTTCGGCGGGTCGGTGATCCGCCACTGTTTGCCCTGCTTCACCAGCGTGAACTGCTGTTCGGTCTGCGTGCCGTGGCCGACCTGCTGCGCCCCGACGTACTGGCCGGTCCCGTCGAACGACGCCTGGACCGCGCCCGAGACGGCGACCGTGGCCGTTTTCCCGTCGGCGCTGTAGGTGGCCTCGGGCGACACGATGACCCGATCGACCACGGTGACCGACCAGTTCGGCGCCCAGTTCTTGCTGCTCGGGTTGGCCAGGTACTTCTCGGCGATGGCCGAGTAGGCCGGATAGCTGACGGTCGCGTTCAGGTACCCGGTCACGATGTCGGACGGCTTCCAGCCGGACTGCGGGCCGGCCGGGACCGCGCCGATGAAGTCGGAGTCCTGCGAGGTGTCCTGCGGGGTCGCGCTGAACGTGCCCGGCGATCCGCTGTTCGGCATGCCCACGCAGCCCGCCAGGGAGGCGGCCACGGCGGCCAGCACGCACGTCCGCCAGGCCCGGGTTGCCCAGCGCCGTGTTAGCCAGGACCGGGAGCCCGTGCTAGCCATGCGAGGTCACCCGGGTGATCTCGGTCGCGGGACGGACGCCCGGGCCCAGATCGGTGGCGGCGACCTCGGCCTCGTCCGGCCCGAGCGGCAGCGGCGAGCCGGCCAGTTCCTGCCCGGCGACCCGCGGCAGGGTCAGCCGGAACACCGAGCCCTTGCCCCGCTCGCCCCAGGCCTGCAGCCAGCCGCCGTGCAGCCGCGCGTCCTCGAGCGAGATGGCCAGGCCCAGGCCGGAGCCGCCGGTGGTGCGGGCGCGGGCCGGGTCGGCCCGCCAGAACCGGTCGAAGACCTTCTGCTCCTCGCCGGGCCGCAGCCCGACCCCGTAGTCCCGGACCGAGACGGCGACCGCGTCGCTGTCCATGGCCGTGGTGACCACCACTTCCTTGCCCTCGCCGTGCTCGACCGCGTTCACCAGGATGTTGCGCAGGATGCGCTCGACCCGGCGGCGGTCGGCCTCGGCGAAGCAGCCGGTGGCGGGCAGCCGGAACTCGATCCGGCTGCCGCGCCGCTCGGCCAGCTGCTGCGCGTCGTCGGCCGAACGCCGCACCAGGTCGCACACGTCCACGAGGTCGGCGTCCAGCGTGGCCGCGCCCGCGTCGAACCTGCTGATCTCGAGCAAGTCGACCAGCAGCGACTCGAACCGGTCCAGCTGGCTCTGCAGCAGCTCCACCGACCGGCCGCCCGCCGCGTCGAGTTCCGCCCGGGCTTCGAAGAGCAGATCGGCCGCCATCTTGATGGTGGACAGCGGCGTCCTGAGCTCGTGCGACACGTCCGAGACGAACTGCCGCTGCACGTTGGACAGATCCTCGAGCTCGCGCAGCTTGCCCTGCAGGCTGGCCGCCATGTCGTTGAAGGAGGTCGCCAGGGCCGCGAGGTCGTCCACGCCGTGCACCTGCATCCGCTCGCCGAGGTGCCCGGCCGACACGCGCTGGGCGGCCGCGGCGGCGTGCCGGACCGGCAGCACCACCCACCGGGTCACCAGCGAGGCGATCGCGGCCAGCAGCACGATGACGGCCAGGGCCACGCCGACCAGAACGCGCTGCACCAGCAGCAGGGTGGCCTGCTGCTGGGTGAACGGGAACACGTAGTACAGCTGGTAGTAACCGCTGAGCGGAACGCCGACGGCCAGGGCGGGCACCGAGTTGCCCGAGTTGTAGACCAGCGTGGTCGGCTCGTAGGCCGGGGGGACGGTGTTCTTGTTGACGAACTTCTCGCTGTTCTGCTCGTCCTTCACCTTGGCGATCAGCGTCTGCGGGATCGTGGCGGTGATGTTGACGTTGCTCTGGCCGACCCAGTGGACGATGGCGGGGTCGATGCTGGTCAGCTGGATGAAGACCAGGTAGCTGCCGGTGGTCCCGCTGGGCTGCTGCAGCGCCCGGGCCGTGGTGGTGGCCACGTCCACGATGGTGGCCGTGTCCGCGGGCGAGGGCGCGAGCACGTTCACGCTGGACTGCCCGATCGCGCTCGTCCGGCCGTTCCTGACCAGCGCATCCGCCGAATTCTCCGCGTTGCTGAGCAGGCCGGCCGCCACCGACTGGATCAGGAAGAAGCCGAGTACCGCGATGACCAGGCCGGACAGGACCAGCGTGGTGGAGACCACCCGCAGTTGCAGCGACCGGTGCCAGCGCAGCTTGATCTGCGCGACGGCACTGCGCTGCCAGCGGCGGCCGACCCGCAGCCAGCGCTTGGCCCGGACGGGCAGCCGCCGGCCGATGGCCCGGCCGACGCTGGACCGGCGGAAGGCAGTGACCCAGTTCCGCTGCCTGCCCGCGCGCGCCGCCGTCACCTTCAACAACCTGGACTCAGCCAGGGCCTGCCTTGTAGCCGACACCGCGGACCGTCACGACGATCTCGGGGTGCTCGGGGTCCTTCTCGATCTTCGCGCGCAGCCGCTGCACGTGCACGTTGACCAGCCTGGTGTCCGCGGCGTGCCGGTAGCCCCAGACCTGCTCGAGCAGGACCTCGCGGGTGAAGACCTGCCTCGGCTTGCGGGCCAGCGCGACCAGCAAGTCGAACTCGAGCGGGGTGAGGTTGAGCGTCTCCCCGTCGCGCTTGACCGAATGGCCGGCCACGTCGATGACGATGTCGCCGATCTGGAGCATCTCCGGCGCGGGCTCGTCGGTCCGGCGCAGCCGGGCGCGGACCCTGGCCACCAGTTCCTTGGACTTGAACGGCTTCATGATGTAGTCGTCGGCACCGGACTCGAGCCCGAGGACCACGTCTACGGTGTCGGTCTTTGCGGTCAGCATCACGATCGGCACTCCCGACTCGGCGCGGATCTGACGGCACACGTCGATCCCGTCGGAGCCCGGCAGCATCAGGTCGAGAAGCACCAGATCGGGCCGTGATTCACGGAAAACCTCGACCGCCTTGTCGCCATCGGAGACGAAAGTCGGCTCGAACCCCTCACCGCGAAGCACGATCCCGAGCATCTCGGCGAGGGCGGCGTCGTCATCGACGACAAGTACACGTCCCTTCATGGGCCCCATCGTTCCATGTAGTTGACTCTGCGTGGACGCAGGCTACCCCCATTTACCAGGTACGTGACACCGGTTCAGGGATAGCTTTTCCGGCATTTGGGTAAACCAAACGCATTTCGCACGCCCGGAGCCCCCCGGGGAACAGCAGAGCGTGAGACCCGGACCGTTCGGTACCTTGTTTGTGGGTGACCGCCGATACAGTGCTGTGCATGGCAGAGCCGCTACGCAACATCATCGACGCTGGCTGGGCCGATGCATTGGAGCCCGTCGCGGACCAGATCGCCGCGATGGGCGAGTTCCTGCGGGCGGAGGTCGCGGCCGGGCGCCGGTACCTGCCGGCCGGGGACAACGTGCTGCGGGCGTTCAAGCAGCCGTTCGACGACGTGCGCGTGCTCATCGTCGGCCAGGACCCGTATCCCACGCCCGGCCATCCGGTCGGGCTGAGCTTCTCGGTCGCGCCCGAGGTGCGGCGGCTGCCGCCGAGCCTGCTCAACATCTTCACCGAGTACTCCGCGGACCTCGGCTTCCCGCGGCCATCGAACGGGGACCTGACCCCATGGGCCGAGCGCGGGGTGCTGCTGCTCAACCGGGTGCTGACCGTCCAGCCGGGCCACCCGGCCTCGCACCGGGGCAAGGGCTGGGAGCAGGTGACCGAGCAGGCCATCCGGGCCCTGGTCGCCCGGGAAGGGGAACCCCTGGTGGCCATCTTGTGGGGCCGCGACGCGCGCACGCTCGTACCCCTGCTCGCCGAGAGTGGCTCGAGTGTTCCGAGTATCGAGTCGGCGCATCCGAGCCCGAATTCGGCTCATAACGGATTCTTCGGTTCCCGTCCGTTCAGCCGGGCTAATCATCTGCTTGAAGAGCTAGGCGGCGAGCCGCTCGACTGGAAGCTGCCGTAGCCGCGCGGAACTGAACAGCGGCTCAGTTTCTCCTGGTGGTAGGCTGATTTATCTGCTTTCGGGGGCAGTTCTACCGGTCTTGGATGACCGTTGCTGGACGCATCACAGGGGAATAACACGTGGACGGGCGGGTACCGGCACAGTGGAACGCACGCAGGTAGAGGCGGACAAGGAACCAACGCAGATCGACAGCAAACGGCCGGAACTGGTCCACCAGACCTGGCTGAGCCGGAACCGGCTCCTCGCGGCTAACGGGGCATTCACCATCTACGCCACCGCGCTGGCGGTCGGCACCGGCCAGGCGGACCGCGTCTGGGCCATCTGGGCGGCGGTCGGCTACGGGCTGACCACACTTATCATGTGGCTGACCAGGCACAAGAACGTGCCTGTTATCTGGCCGATGCTCGTCTCCCTGGCCGGGGCGCTGGCCGCGCCGGTGACCTGGCTCGTCACCAGGGTGGCGCCGACACCCGAGGTGCAGGTCATCTCGCGGTCGGCGGTGCTGCTGCTGCAGCACGGCACCCCGTACCTGCCGGCGGGCTCGCTGGACACCTGGCTGTCCTACAACCCGTACCTGCCGGTCATGGCGGTGTTCGGCCTGCCGCGGGCGCTGGGCGCCTCCGGCCTGTTCGCCGACCCCAGGCTGTGGCTCACCGCGGTGTCGATCGCGCTGATCTGGGCCGCGTTCACCGTCGCCGCGCCGCACCGGCACTGCGAGGAGTGCCGGCACAACACCACCCTGTCGGCCGTCTTCTTCGCCGCCTCGCCGGTGATCGCGTTCCCGCTGGCGGTCGGCATCACCGACCCGCCGGTCATCGCCTTGCTGTTCCTCACGCTGGCGCTGATCGCCCGCCCCTCGGGGCTGCTCCGGGCGGCGGTGGCCCTCGGGGTCGCGTGCGCGATGAAGGCGACCGCCTGGCCCGCGGTCCCGGTGTTCGCCGCGGCGGTGGCCGTCCGGCACGGCGCCCAGGCCGTCTGGCGCTTCATCGGGGTCGTCATCTTGGTGGCCGGCCTGCTGGCCGCCGCGATGGCGCCGGCCGCGCTGCTCGACCCGTACGCGTTCCTGCAGAACACGGTGCTGTTCCCGCTCGGCCTGAGCGCGCACAAGACGCCCGCCGCCAGCCCGCTGCCCGGGCACCTGCTGGCCACGACCGGGATGGCCGGGCACTGGGCCGCGGTCGCGCTGCTGATCGCGGCCGGGCTCGGCTTCGCGGTCTCGCTCATCGTCCGGCCGCCAGCCGACGGAAGGGCCGCGGCCTGGCGGCTCGCGCTCGGGCTCGCGGTGATGTTCACCCTGGCCCCGGCCACCCGGTGGGGATACTTCGTCTACCCGGTCGGGCTGGTCGGGTGGATGGTCCTGACCCGGCCTCCGTCCGCGCACGCCGCGGACAAGGCGGAGGTCCCGGCCAAGGCGTGGGCCCGGGCGGGCCTGAACGCCTGAGCGTCAGCTGCCGATCCGCCAGGATTCCCGGTAGGCCAGCTGCGCCGGGGTGAGCGCGTCGATCGACGTGCCGGTGGCGGTGAGCACCAGGCTCGCGGCCTCGGCGTCGATGTCGGCGGGCACCTCGTGCACCCCGGCCGGGAGCTTATCTGTGTTGCCCGCCAGCCAGGCCAGGGCGAGCGCCTCGATGCCGAAGGCCAGATCCATCACCTCGGGCGGATGCCCCTCGGCCGCGACCAGGTTCACCACCCGCCCCTCGGCCAGCAGCAGCAGGGTCCGGCCGTCGGCGAGCTCGTAGGCGTCCACGTGCGGCCGCACGTCGGGGTGCACGGCGGCGGCGAGATCGGTCAGCGCGCGCACGTCGATCTCCACGTCGAAGTGGCCGGCGTTGGCCAGGATGGCGCCGTCGCGCATCACCGCGAGGTGGTCCGCGTTGATCACGTCGACCGAACCCGTCACGGTGACGAACACCTCGCCCAATGGCGCGGCCTCGCACATCGGCAGCACCCGGAACCCGCGCAGCGACGCGTCCAGCGCTCGCACCGGGTCGATCTCGGTGACGATCACGTGCGCGCCGAAGCCACGGGCGTACTCGGCCACCCCGCGGCCGCTGGCCCCGAACCCGGCCACCACGACGGTCTTGCCCGCCAGCAGGGTGTTGGTGGCGCGCAGGATGCCGTCGATGGCCGACTGCCCGGTCCCGCAGGTGTTGTCGACCATGCGCTTGACCGCGGTGTCGTTGGCCGCGATCACCGGGAAGGCCAGCGCACCCTCGGCGGCCATCCGGCGCAGCCTGATCACGCCGGTGGCGGTGGACTCGCAGCCGCCCTTGACGTTCGGGAGCAGGGCCGCGGCCGTGGTGTGCAGCGTGTTGACCAGGTCGCCGCCGTCGTCGATGACCAGGTCCGGCGCGGTGTGGTGCAGGGCCGCCTCGATGTGGCGGTAGTAGCCCTTGCGGTCGACCCCGGCGCGGGCGAAGACCGCGATGCCGTGGTTGACGGCCAGGGCGGCGGCGATGTCGTCCTGGGTGGACAGCGGGTTGGACGCCGCCAGCGCGACGGCCGCGCCGCCTGCCTGCAGCAGCCGGACCAGCATGGCGGTCTCGGCGGTGATGTGCAGGCAGGCGGCGACGGCGAGCCCGTCAAAGGGCCGGTCCTTCGCGAACCGCTGGTGCAGAGCGGTCAGCAGGGGCATGGCCCGTTCGGCGTAGCGGATGCGGGCGTCTCCCTCGGCGGCGAGCCCCGCGTCGGCGATGTCAGTAACGGTAGGTCTCCGGCTTGTACGGGCCGTCCACCGGCACGCCGATGTAGTCCGCCTGCTCCTTGGTCAGCTGGCTGAGCCGGACGCCGAGCGCGTCGAGGTGCAGCCGGGCCACCTTCTCGTCCAGGTGCTTGGGCAGCACGTACACGCCGACCGGGTACTCGTCGGTCTTGGTGAACAGCTCGACCTGGGCGATGACCTGGTTGGTGAAGCTGTTGGACATCACGAAGCTCGGGTGCCCGGTGGCGTTGCCCAGGTTCAGCAGGCGGCCCTCGGACAGCACGATGACGCCGTGCCCGTCCGCGAAGGTCCACTCGTCGACCTGCGGCTTGATGACCGTCCGGTGCACGCCGGGGAGCTTGGCCAGGCCCGCCATGTCGATCTCGTTGTCGAAGTGGCCGATGTTGCCCACGATCGCCTGGTGCTTCATCCGGCTCATGTGGTCGGCGGTGATCACGTCGCGGTTGCCGGTGGCGGTGACGAAGATGTCCGCCGTGCTCACCACGTCCTCGAGGGTGGCCACCTGGTAGCCGTCCATGGCCGCCTGCAGCGCGCAGATCGGGTCGACCTCGGTGATGATGACCCGGGCGCCCTGGCCGCGCAGGCTCTCGGCGCAGCCCTTGCCGACGTCGCCGTAGCCGCAGACGAGCGCGACCTTGCCGCCGATCAGCACGTCCGTGCCGCGCTTGATGCCGTCGATGAGCGAGTGGCGGCAGCCGTACTTGTTGTCGAACTTGGACTTGGTCACCGAGTCGTTGACGTTGATGGCCGGGAACAGCAGCGTGCCGGCCTTGGCCATCTCGTAGAGCCGGTGCACCCCGGTGGTGGTCTCCTCGGTCACGCCCATGATGGTCTCGGCGGCGCGGGTCCACTTGCCGGGGTGGTCGGCAAGCGAGTTGCGCAGCTGGTCGAGGATGATCACCCACTCCTCGTTGTCGTCCTCGCTCGGCGAGGGCACGCCGCCGGCCTTCTCGTACTCGGCGCCCTTGTGCACGAACAAGGTGGCGTCCCCGCCGTCGTCCAGGATCATGTTCGGCCCGTCACCCTCGGGCCAGGTCAGCGCCTGCACGGTGCAGCGCCAGTACTCCTCGAGGGTCTCGCCCTTCCAGGCGAAGACCGGGATGCCCTTCGGGTCGTCCGGGGTGCCGTCCGGGCCGACCGCGACCGCGGCCGCGGCGTGGTCCTGGGTGGAGAAGATGTTGCAGCTGGCCCAGCGGACCTGCGCGCCCAGCGCGGTCAGCGTCTCGATCAGCACCGCCGTCTGGATCGTCATGTGCAGGCTTCCGGTGATCCTGGCGCCGCGCAGCGGCTGGCTGGGCGCGTACTCCTCGCGCACCGCCATCAGCCCGGGCATCTCGTGCTCGGCCAGCTGGATCTCCTTGCGCCCGAAGGCGGCAAGCGAGAGGTCGGCAACCTGGTACGGAAGCTGATCCGCGGACATGCGTGTTCCCCTTTGATTTTCTGGGCTTTCGGCCGTGTTTTTGGCCGAACGGTCTGGGTGGCTCGTGTTCGTGTCGCCTCCACGCTACGGGACCAGGGCGGTCGTCGCACTTTTTCCGGGGTCTTCTTGACATGAAATTGTTAAGATCGTGGTCATGCGCATCTCGGAGGCCGCCCGGCGGCTCGGCACGTCGGCTCGCATGCTCCGCTACCGCGAGGATCTCGGCCTCCTGCCCCAGGTCCGCGATCCCCTGCCGTGGCCGTCGCAGGTACCGGCGCACGGGCCGGCGCACCGGCAGTTTAGTGAGGCGGACCTCGAGGCGGTCGCCGCCGCGCTGGAACTCGAGCGCCGCTACGACATCAGCCCGGCGTCGCTGGCGTTCGGCCTGCGGGTGCTGGCCGAGCCGCCGGTCCGCGCCGCGGTCGCGGACCTCGGCCGCCGCCTCGGCCGCATCCCCGCCACCCCCGGCCGCGCCCTGGACTTCGAGAAGGAGCGCGCCCTCCGCCTGCTGTCCCGCGGCTGAGGCGCCTGAG
>Ga0207683_10005933_pt1 | contig 10469 bp, 8 predicted proteins | sample KBSM73metaG_FD_184333 | JGI IMG/M metagenome (GOLD analysis project Ga0207683, IMG submission 184333) | Miscanthus rhizosphere microbial communities from Kellogg Biological Station, Michigan, USA - KBS M7-3 metaG (SPAdes) (version 2) | ecosystem: Host-associated > Plants > Roots > Rhizosphere >...
CGTGCCGGTCTTCGCCTGGAAGGGCGAAACGCTGCCGGAGTACTGGTGGTGCACCGACCAAATGCTGCGCTGGCCTGCCAAAGAAGACGGCACAGCTCAGGGTCCAAATATGATTCTGGACGACGGTGGCGACGCCACGCTGCTCATCCACAAGGGTGTGCAGTACGAAAAGGCCGGCATCGTCCCGCCTACCGCCGACGATGACTCCGAGGAATATGCCGTCATCCTGGATCTGCTGCGGCAGTCGCTGGCCGCGGACGCGACGTACTACACCCGCACCGCGCCGAACATCAAGGGCGTCACCGAGGAGACCACCACCGGCGTCAACCGGCTGTACCAGCTGGCCGCCGCCGGCGAGCTGCTGTTCCCGGCGATCAACGTCAACGACGCCGTCACCAAGAGCAAGTTCGACAACAAGTACGGCATCCGGCACTCGCTGATCGACGGCATCAACCGCGGCACCGATGTGCTGATCGGCGGCAAGGTGGCGCTGGTTGCCGGGTACGGCGACGTGGGCAAGGGCGCCGCCGAATCACTGCGCGGCCAGGGCGCCCGGGTGGTCATCGCCGAGGTCGACCCGATCTGCGCACTGCAGGCGTTGATGGACGGCTACGAGGTCGCCACCATCGACAAGGCCATCGAAAAGGCCGACATCATCATCACCACCACCGGCAACAAGGACATCATCGGCACCGATCACATGCTGCGGATGAAGCACCAGGCGATCCTGGGCAACATCGGGCACTTCGACAACGAGATCGACATGGCCGGACTCGCCCGGCTCAAGGGTGCGTCGAAGATCGAGATCAAGCCGCAGGTCGACGAGTGGCGGTTTGCCGACGGCCACACCATCATCGTGCTGTCCGAGGGCCGGTTGCTGAACCTGGGCAACGCCACCGGGCACCCCTCGTTCGTGATGAGCGCGTCGTTCTCCAACCAGGTGATCGCCCAGATCGAGCTCTTCAGCAAGCCCGATGAATGGGACAAGGAGGTCTACCGGCTCCCGAAGCACCTGGACGAGAAGGTGGCCAAGATCCATGTCGAGGCGCTGGGTGGCGAGCTGACCAAGCTCTCCAAGGATCAGGCCGAGTACATCGGGGTCGACGTCGAAGGCCCGTTCAAGCCGGACCACTACCGCTACTGATCCACCAGCACCGTCCTGCACCCAGCAGAAGGCCCGCCCCCTCGGAGATGCTCCGAGATGGGCGGGCCTTCGCCGTTGACGGGCTTGGGGTCAGCGGGCGTCGAGCAGGTCGATGACGAAGATCAGCGTCTGGCCGCTGAGCCGATGTCCACCACCGGCCGGGCCGTAGGCGAGCTCCGGCGGGATGGTCAGCTGCCGGCGTCCGCCGACCTTCATCCCCGGGATGCCGTCCTGCCAGCCCTTGATCAGCCCGCGCAACGGGAACTCGATGGATTCGCCGCGGCTCCAGGAGGAGTCGAACTCCTCGCCGGAGGCGAAATCGACCCCCAGGTAATGCACGCGAACGGTCCCGCCCGGCTTCGCCTCGGCCCCGTCGCCGACGGTGATGTCGGTGATCTCCAGGCTCGTCGGCGGCTCACCGTTGGGGAATTCGATGACCGGCTTGGTGGAATTGGCTTCAGACATGCGCTCCATCCAACACGACCGACCGGGCCGGCGTCAGCGCACCCCGCTCATCAACTTGCGGATCGGCGGCGTGAACACCAGCAGCACGATGCCGACGACGATGGCGATGCCGCCCAGGATCCCGAAGTACGCGACCTGGTCCTCGTCGTTGTAGTACTCGGCCAGCACGCCGGCCATGGCGGTGCCCAACGCGATCGACAGGAACAACAGCGCGACCATCTGGGTGCGGAAGATCTCCGGCGCGAGCTTGGTGGCCAGCGACAGGCTGACCGGCGAGATCAGCAGCTCGGCGACGGTGAAGACGAACAGCACACCGATCAGGCCGAGCAGCGGAGCGCTGTTCGGCACCGTGCTGGCCATCGGGATGAACAGCAGGAACGCGACCCCCATCACGATCACACCGAGCGCGAATTTGATCGGCGTCGGCGGTTGCCGGTCGCCCATCTTGGTCCAGATCCAGGCGAAGACCAGGGACAGGATCATCACGAACACCGGGTTGATCGACTGCACCCAGCTGACCGGCATCTCCCAGCCGAAGATGTCGCGGTTGAGCTGCTTGTCGGAGTACTCCGTCACCACGGTGAACTGCTGTTGGTACAGCGACCAGAACACCGCGCTGACCAGGAACATCGGGATGAACGAGTACACCCGGCGGCGTTCGGTGGCGGTGATGTGCTTGCTGGACAGGATCACGTAGAAGTAGATGACGGCGGCGACGATCGTCACGAACACGATGACGGTGGCCAGATTGTCGGCGCTCAGAACGCCGGTGAACGCCAGGATCGCGATCACCACCACGGCCGCAACGGCCGCGCCGATGTACATCACCCGGCGGTTCGCCGGCAGCGGGTCGGGAATGTCGTTCGATTCGGCGGGCAGGTTCTTCCGGCCGACGGCATAGATGCCCAGTCCGATCGCCATGCCGACGGCGGCCAGTCCGAATCCCCAGTGGAAGCCCCTGGTCGTCTGCAGCCATCCGGTCAGTAGCGGTCCGAGGAACGCGCCCAGGTTGATCCCGAAGTAGTAGATGGAGAAACCGGCGTCCCGGCGAGGGTCCTTCTCCGAATACAGGGTGCCGACCAGGGAAGTCGCGTTCGCCTTCACGCCACCGCTGCCGAAGGCGATCAACACCAGGCCGACCCCGACACCGGTCAGGCCGGGGATGAGCGACAGCGCGATGTGCCCGCACATCACCAGCGCGGCGGCGTAGAACAGAGTTCGCTCGGCGCCGATGATCCGGTCGGCCAGCCAGGCGCCCAGAATCGTCGAGAGGTAGACCAGGCCGCCGTAGGCGCCGACGATGCTGGTGGCCGCCACCCGGTCAAGGCCGAGGCCCCCTTCGGCGACCGAGTAGTACAGGTAGATCAGCAGGATGCCCTGCATGCCGTAAAAGGAGAACCGCTCCCACATCTCGACCGAGAAGAGTGTGGCCAGCTGGCGCGGTTGCCCGAGGAAGGTCTTGTGATAACCGGCGTCTGATCGCCCCGCCGGAGTTGCTGTCGTCACGAGAAGGAGCGTGCCACCGGCCGGCACGCGGTGCAGGGCGACGCGACGTACCGATCGGGTCTCTGTCGGATCACGCACCGTGGCCGCCTCCGGATGATCATCGTGCGAGGATCTTCGTCCGGGTGAGGAGATACTTCCTGCGTGGAGGAGTCGATGCGCGCCAGCGTCACGCTGTGCACCAAGAACGGTGGTTCGCGGCTGCGGCACTGCCTCGATGCGATCGCGGCGCTGAACGCACCGCCGGACACCGAGCTGCGCCTGGTGGACAACGGCTCGACCGACGGCGAGACCTACCAACTGCTCGAGGATTTCGCGACCCGATCACGCTGGTACTGCAGCGTGCTGCAGACCTTCACCCCCGGCAACGGGGCCGGCCGCAACCTGGCACTGAGCCATTCCCGCGCGGACGTGCACCTGTTCTTCGACGACGACTGTTACCCCGACCCGGATTTCGTCACCGACTGGCTGGAGGTGTTCGCGCAGCACGACATCGGCTTCGCCTCCGGGATGATCCCGCCCTACGACCGGCGGTACTCCGACATGGGCTGCACCGAACAGCCGACGCAGGAACTGGTGCGGGGCGGACAGTTCGTCCGCCGCGGGTTGATCCAGGGCTCGAACATGGCGTTTGCCCACCAGTGCCTGGAGGCGACCGGATTCTTCGACGAACGCTTCGGCGCCGGAACCCGATTTGCCGGTGAGGAATGGGATCTCGCGTTGCGGGCGTCGGCGGCGGGCTGGTCCGGCGGCTATTTCCCGCAGCCGCGGGTGGCCCACGACCATCGACGCACGGAGGCCGAAGGCCTGGAACGGATGTTGTTCTACGACTACGGCGCCGGCGCCGTCTACGCAAAACACGCGTTGCGGCTCGGCGGAAAGGTGATGCGGGACTATCTGCGCGAGCTCAACGCGCTGCGCCGGCATCCCGCGCGCCGCGCCATGCTGCTCAAGGGCTATAAGGACTTCACCGCGTTGAAGCTGCGGTCATCTCGCGCGGGTTAGGGTGCTGCGCGTGGGCAGGCTGATCGTCATCGAGGGGTTGGACGGGTCGGGGAAGCGGACGCTGACCGACGCGTTGTCGACCCGCTGGCGGGCCGATGGCCGGACGGTGGCGACGATGGCCTTCCCGCGGTACGGGTTGGATGTGCACGCCGACCTCGTCCAGGACGCGCTCTACGGCCGGCTGGGCGATCTCTCCGAATCGGTCTACGGGCCGGCCCTGCTGTTCGCCCTCGACCGGCGGGCCGCCGCACCGGAGATCCGGGAGCTGCTCGCGGCCAACGACGTGCTGCTGCTCGATCGGTATGTGACCTCGAATGCCGCCTACGGCTCCGCCAGGCTCGGCGGCCCGCAGGTCGACACCGGATTCGCCGACTGGGTTCGCGGCTTGGAGATCGACCGGTTCGGCATCCCGGCCCCCGACCGGCAGATCCTGCTGGCGACCCCGCTGGAGGTCGCCGCGGAGCGGGCTCGCAGCCGGGCGGAACACGCGGCCGACCGGGCGCTCGACCGGTTCGAGGCGGACGCCGGACTGCAGCAACGCACCGGCGCCATGTACGCGGCGCTGGCCGCGGGGGACTACCTGTCCGAGTGGACGGTGCTGGTCCCGGAACCGGACGGCTCGCTCACCATCCCGCCTGCGGTGTGGGATTGATCCGGCCGGTTTCCTGCGACGCGGCGTAGCGCAGTGCCTGGTCCAGGTGCTCGGTGCGGATCCGGATGTCGATGTACAACACCGCGACCACCGCGCCGGTCCACGCTGCCGCCAGCCCGCCCACCACCACCGAGACGAACTCGGTGAGCAGCAGGGCGCCGACCGAACCGGTCTGGCCGACCAACCCGCCGACCAGCGCGGAGGCGACGGCACCGGCCAGCACGCCGCTGATCGTGGTGACGGCGACGGCCCCGAGGATCCGGCCCCGATGACCCCTGGTCAAAGCGGCGCTGCGGCGGATCGCCGCTCCGGTGGCCGAACGCTCCATCACCACGACGGGCGCCGCCAGCACCAGGATCAGGTAGGCGAACACACCCGGCACCACCAACAGCATCAACCCGACCGCGACGGCAAGGCCCACCGCCAACGCCGTGCCGATCAGCACCGGCCAGCGGCCGCGCAGCCGCTCGGCCACCGCGCCGCGACCGTCCTTGCCCAGCGCTCCGGCGCCCGCATAGGCGGTGGCCAGGCCGGCGATCACCGGTGCCCCGGACGTCGTGATCAGCAACCCCAACAGGCTGGCCAGCACAATCCCGGCCGGCACCGACGTCGACTTGCCGGTCAACAGATCGTCGAGCCACCCCGCCTCGGCGAAGGTGGACAGCGAGCCGGTGAGAGCCAGACAACCGAAGGTGACCGCGGTCGACAGTGCCGAGACCAGCACGGCCGCTCCGCCGAGCTGCCCGATGTGCCGCTTGAGGATCGTCCACCCCACGCCCAATACCTCACCGACCGTCATCGGTCGCAGCGGGATGACCCCCGGCTGGGCCCAGGATCCGGGACCTGGCCGGCCGTACTGGTCGGGACTGGGATATTGCGGAACGCTCACGTCCTCATCGTCCCATGCGCCGCCGGTGGGCCGGGTCGTACTTGAATCCGCCCTACCCGTCGGCCCACAGGCGATTCCCTCGGGAAGGGACGCCGATCCCCGCATCGGTCGGCCCCGCCGGGCGCGGTGAACACCCGCCCACCAGGCTGTGATGTCACCATGGACGGTATGAGAGCACGCGTGTTGGTGGTCGACGACGACCCCGCCCTGGCCGAGATGCTGACCATCGTGCTCCGCGGGGAGGGTTTCGACACGGCGGTGGTGCGGGACGGCTCGAAGGCCTTGGACGCCTTCCGCGAGGTCCATCCCGATCTGGTGTTGCTCGACCTGATGCTGCCCGGCATGTCCGGATTGGACGTCTGCAAGGAGATCCGCGCGGAATCCGGGATCCCGATCATCATGCTGACCGCCAAAACCGACACCGTCGACGTGGTGCTCGGACTGGAATCCGGCGCCGACGACTACGTGATGAAGCCGTTCAAGCCGAAGGAGCTGACCGCCCGGATCCGGGCCAGACTCCGCCGGGCGGACGTCGGCTCGGCCGAGCGGCTCCGGGTCGCCGACGTCGAGGTGGACGTCCCCGGACACCAGGTGACCAGGGACGGCGAGCCGATCTCGTTGACCCCGCTCGAGTTCGATCTGCTGGTGGCGCTGGCCCGCAAACCGCGTCAGGTGTTCACCCGTGAGGTGCTGCTCGAGCAGGTCTGGGGGTACCGGCACGCTGCCGACACCAGGTTGGTCAACGTCCACGTGCAGCGTCTTCGCTCCAAGATCGAGAAGGACCCGGAACACCCAGAGGTGGTGGTCACGGTCCGCGGCGTGGGATATCGGGCCGGCACGTCGTGACCGCCGACATTCCATGACGCAGGGCCCGGCGCCCGGGCACCCGGCCGCCGCGGCGATATCGACCCCTGATCCGGCAGAACCGTCGACAGGGCTCGGCGCCCGGATCCGGCTCACTGCCGACCGGGCCCGGTCGCGGATCGTCTTCTGGAGCCGATCGCTGCTGATCAGGGTGGTTGCCCTGACCCTGTCGCTCTCCACCCTCGTGATGCTGACGCTGGGTTTGATCCTGCAACAGCAGATCACCAACGGCCTGCTGCAGAGCAAGATCGACGCCGCCACCGCGGAGATCGACAGTGCGCGGCTGACCGTGCAGAACAGTCTGTCGGGGGCCGATTCCGACCCGAGTTCGCTGCGCGAGCAGCTCCGGGTGGCGCTCACCGAGATCGGCCGGGTCGACGGCTCGTCGGGGGCGCAGGGCTCGACCGCGGGGGTCTTCGAGCCGGTGATCGTGCCGAGCCGGGTCGGTTCGGAAGCCGACCTGGCGGTGACCCAGCCGACCGGCGACATCCCGGCCGAACTGCGGGCCAGGGTCGGGCAGGGCCAGATCGCTTACCAGTACACGACCATCATCCGGGACGGGCAGAGCATCCCGGCGCTGGTGATGGGCGCACCGGCCAGGACCAGCACCGATTCCTTCGAGGTGTACCTGATCTTCCCGCTCGCGGGTGAACTCGGCACCGTGCAGGTGGTGCAGCGCACGCTGCTGGTCGGCGGGATCGCGCTGGTGGTGGCGTTGACCCTGATCTCGGCCTTGGTGGCGTCACAGGTGGTGCGGCCGGTCCGCCGGGCGGCGGCCAGCGCGCGCAAGCTCGCGGCCGGCGACCTGGCCGAGCGGATGCCGGTGACCGGCCCGATCGAGCTGACCACGCTGGCCAACTCCTTCAACGGCATGGCCGAGGCGATCCGGGTGCAGATCCGCCAGCTGGAGGAGTTCGGAAAGCTTCAGCGCCGCTTCACTTCCGACGTCTCCCATGAGCTGCGGACCCCGCTGACCACGGTGCGGATGGCCGCCGATGTGCTGCACGCGGGACGGGAGGACTTCCCAGCGCACCTGTCGCGGGCCACCGAGCTGTTGGTCGACGAGCTCGACCGGTTCGAGTCGCTGCTCGGCGATCTGCTGGAGATCAGCCGCTACGACGCCGGGATGGCCGAACTGAGCGCCGAACCCATCGACATCCGGTCGAGCATCAACACCAGCATCGCTGCGGCCACCCAGCTCGCCGGGCAGTTCGGCGTGCAGATCGTCACCACGATTCCCGAGCACCCCGTCGTCGCCGAGATCGACACCAGGCGGGTGGACCGCATCCTGCGCAACCTGATCTACAACGCCATCGACCATGCGGACGGCAAACCGATCGAGCTCGAACTCGCCGCCGACGAGGAGGTGCTGGCGATCACCGTGACCGATCACGGGGTCGGGCTGCGTCCGGGTGAGGCGGGCCTGGTGTTCAACCGCTTCTGGCGGGCCGATCCGTCCAGGCAACGGCAGACCGGAGGTACCGGGCTGGGTCTGGCGATCTCGCTGGAGGATGCCCGGCTGCACGGCGGTTGGCTGCAGGCCTCGGGAGCACCCGGCGAGGGTGCCCGCTTCCGGCTCACCCTGCCCCGTACCCGCAGCGGCCTGATCACCCAGTCGCCGCTGCCGCTGCGGATCGGGGCGGATCGACCGGCCATCGGTGCGGGGTCTGCGGTGGCCGTGGACGACCGGGTGATGCCCCTCGAGGGTGTCCGGATGATGGTCGAGGACGGCACGCTCAAACCCGCCCCGAGCGACGACGACCTGCACCCGGCGTCCGTTCCGGAGGCCGGCGCCACCGCCACGCTCTCGTCCACCGACCAGGTGCCGACGCGTCCGGGAGGTTCGTCCGGCGCGCAACAACCTGCCGCGTCCGACGGGGCGGCCGTCAGCTCGGCCACCGGTGGATCGACCGGGAGCGCGCCATGACGACCCGGCGGTGGGCGACACCCGCTCGGCGGCTGACGCTGGCCCTCGCGATCTCGCTGACACTGGTTGCGGTGACCGGATGCTCGGGCGTCCCGGGCTCCAGTGCGGCGATCGACGTCACCCAGATCGCCGAACAGGTGGCACCGGCCGGGCCGGATGCGCCGACACCCGGCCAACAGCCGGACCAGATCGTCCGCGGCTTCATCGCGGCCAGCGCACGGCCGGACCTGGACACGGCCTCCGGGTCCAGTTTCGCCGCCGCCCGGCAGTACCTGACGCCGGAGGCCCAGGCCACCTGGTTGCCCAGCAGCCTGCCGGTGGTGGTCCTGGGTGACGGGTACCGGACCGAGGAAGATCCGGCAGCACCGGGAACCGTGACGGTGGCCGGATTGTCGCCCGGACAGCTGGACCAGGAGCGGTCCTTCCACACCGAGGCAGCGACTCTCTACAACAAGGTGATGCACCTGGTGCAGGTCGACGGGGAGTGGCGGATCAGCGACCCACCCCCCGAGTTGTTGCTGACCAGCTCGGAATTCTCCACGGCGTTCCGACAACGCGTGCTGTATTTCCTGGATCGATCGGGGACGGTCGTGGTGCCGGACGTGCGGCACCTCGTTGTCGGACAAACTCCGGCGAATCGCGCCAACCGGCTGTTGTCGCTGTTGATCGAGGGTCCCAGCGCCTCGCTCCGCGGCGCCGTCGACTCGCAGTTGACCGCGAAGTCGTCGCTGCGATCCAACCCCTCCGTCGATTCGGAGGGTGTGCTGCAGGTGGACCTCACCGGCGTCGACGTGTCCACGCCGGAGGCCCGCAGGGCGTTGGCTGCACAGATCGTCTGGACGCTGTCGCCCACCTCTCCGCGGATCGGCATCACCGTTGACGGGGAACCGCTCGACCCTGCGCAGTCGGTCTACACGATCAACACCGTGTCCTCGTTCGACCCGGACCGGGTCGCCGGCACCGGTCAGGTGGCCTCCGACCCGTTCTATGTCACGACGGGCGGTGCGATCGTCGGGCTGTTGGACGAGCAGCCGGTCCCCGGGGTGCTCGGTTCCGGAGCGACGCCCGTCGTCAGCGCGGCGAAGTCGGCGGCAACTGGCACGATCGCCGCGGTGGCGACCGACCCCGGTGGCGGCCAGCAGTTGCTGATGGCCCGGCCGGCGGAGGGGGACGCCGCTGACACTGCGCTGAAGGCGGACACCCTCACCCTCCCCAGCTTCACGCACGCCGGCGACGAGGCATGGGTGGTGCAGAACGGGGCGACGAAGCCCGAGGTGTATCGGGTTTCGGCCACCGGCAAGCCCAGCCGGGATCGGGTGGTGTCGACCGATCTGGCCGGCAAGGGCACAGTCACGGCACTCGCGCTGTCGCCGGACGGGGTTCGGGTGGCGATCGTGGCAGGGGAGCGCCTGTACATGGGAGTGGTCGAAGCGGCGCCGCCGGAGGACGAGGCTGCGACGCCCGACCAGGCAACCAATACCGCGGTGCCGTCACCGGACGCCGGATCGGACAGCGAGTCCGGTCAGGTCCCGCTGATCATCACCAACCTGACGGTGTTGCGGCCCGATCTGCTGCACGTCGGCCCGGTGACGTTCGCCAACTCCCGGGAACTGATGGTGGCGGCCACCACGAATCCGAATGCGTACCGGAGCCTGTGGGACGTGTCGATCGATGGCTTCGAATCCCGGAAGATCACCGACCAGGGGGTGTTCGGCGACATCGACGGCCTCGCGGTCGCGGTCGGCGAGCCGTTGTTGATCACCTTCGGTGGCCGGGTCTGGCAGCTCGAGGGCTCGCAGGCCGACGGCCAGTGGACCTCCCCGCTTCCCGACCAGCCGTTCCTGAACGGCTCGTCGCCGTTCTACCCCAGCTGAACCATCCCCACTGACATGTGCACAGGAAAGGGACCGATGCGTCCATGATCTCGCTCGAACTGGCCGCCGCCCTGAAGGACGCCGGCCTGGTCTGGAAGCCGTCGTCAGGAGATCAGTTCACGCTGATCACCGGTGCCTTCGACGGC
>Ga0207683_10005934_pt1 | contig 10469 bp, 10 predicted proteins | sample KBSM73metaG_FD_184333 | JGI IMG/M metagenome (GOLD analysis project Ga0207683, IMG submission 184333) | Miscanthus rhizosphere microbial communities from Kellogg Biological Station, Michigan, USA - KBS M7-3 metaG (SPAdes) (version 2) | ecosystem: Host-associated > Plants > Roots > Rhizosphere >...
CGGGATCATTGGTGGCACACTGATGTTAGCGGCGACAATTACCAAGGCCTTGTTTAACCGGAAAACGATGGACAACGCAATTGCTGCCAGCAATTGAAAACCCCAGATAGGAATAATTCCCATAAAAATACCGAAGCCAACAGACCATCCTTTGATTGAATCCGGCTGCTCGGGATTAAAAAGATGTTCCTTCAGTGTTTCTTTCCAGTTTTTTTGAAAAACAGAACGAAAAAAATCCCTGGGGTGAATATAAAAAACAGAGATCAATACAAGTAGCGTATTTAACATACTGATACGGACAAAATCTTTAAAGGGACGGAAATGCGTCACTCTTGTTTCTTTCGGTGCATAATAAACGGAAACAGGTACCCATTTTAATTTAATTCCATTCCACACCGAACGGACTGCGGCTTCAATTTCAAATTCATATTTGCGGGTATAAAAACGAATGTCTTTCATCTGTGCAACAGGGTAAAGCCTGTAACCGGTTTGCGTATCCGGGCAACGTATTCCTGTTTCTATCCAAAACCAGAAATTGGAAAATTTGTTACCAAAACTGTTTTTGCCCGGCATATTTTCCTGCTTAAGATTACGGGCGCCCATAATAACCGCAGGACCTTCGGCTTCCAGTTTTTCAAGAAACAGGGGAAGATCTTTTGCAAAATGCTGACCATCGGAATCCAATGTTATGGCATATTGATAGCCTGATTCCACCGCTAACTCAAATCCCTTTCGTAAAGCCCAACCCTTACCTATGTTTTTTTGATAGCTTATTTTTTTAATTCCCGTTAATGAATCAAGCAATGACGCAGTATTATCAGTAGATCCATCGTTGACCACGATGATATGGTTTGTGTATACCGAAACGTCGTTGATAACTGCCGAAAGAGTTGATGCATTATTGTAAGTAGGTATAATAACGCAGACCTTCAGTGACTCAAATTTTTCCCGGGTATTCGCTATGTCTGGCATTGCAGGTTTAAAGGACTATAACTTGTTGCAAATGTAAGAAATACCCCCGCTAAATGGCGGGGGCATTTCAGGTTCGCTATCTGAATGATGTTAAATTATTAATTTCCGAATGTATAACGGGCAGATAACCCAAAATTAGTTCCGAAAAATTCATCAAAATTTTCAGGGCTTGTTACGAAAAAAGTAGGTCGATAGTCAACTGATACTGCCAATGGAATACGTGGAATTTTGAAATCAACTCCACCCGTTGGGAACAAACCGAAACCAAATCCGTCATATACTCTGCGCCCGCTAGCATCTCGGGCATTAGAAAATGACCTGTATCCTGTTAAACCTCCTCCAATAAACCAATAGAGTCCACCTCCACGAACAGGAATTTCAAAATGATGTTGGTAGGAAGCCGATATTGATAGTGTCGTTGGACTTCCATAGCTATAAGATTTTGTTCCAAAACCAGCATTCAATTCCAACGCGCCAGGTTCTGTAATAAAAAATTTATAAGAAGCAGTAGCTAAATCATAATATGAATTAGGGGCAACGCGAAGTCCGAATGCTTTTTGATAAGGTTGTGCAGCAGCACCAAAACCTATCCCTGCCGCAAGTACAAAAAGGCAGAAAAACTTTCTAAGTTTCATAAATAGTTCAATTTGATTGTGCTGCGAAGATAAATCGAATCTGCCCGTTCATAAAAATATTGTTTAATTGTAGTCATGTGAATATCAAGCCAATCCGACTAAACCGTGGCGATGAAATTATTATTCTTATTATATTTGAGCCCCAATGAAAATAGCATTCTGCGTTGCCTTTTACATCGTTCTGACAAGCTGTTGTTACAAAAGCAGCGCCCAGACGTTTAACCGCAAGGACTTTTATTCTGCCATGGCTTCAGGAGATGCTAAAGCGATCGAGGAACAGATCAGTCTTTTGAAAAATTCAGCAATTGGAGATAAGCCGGCTTTTGAAGGCGCTTTAATGATGAAAAAAGCAGGATTGATAAGTGGCGCAGGGAAAAAAATGAATTTATTTAAAGATGGACATAAAAAGCTTGAAGCGGCTATTAAAGGAAATGACGAGAATGCCGAATACAGGTTCCTCCGGTTGATGATTCAGGAACATGCACCAAAGATGCTCGGGTACAAAGAAGATTTGAAAAAAGACAGTGCGTATATTCGCCAATCGTATAAAAAACTGCCGGCCGAAGTTCAGGAGGCTATTTTAAACTATAGCAAAACCTCAAAAATTTTGAGGTCAGATGATCTATAATTTTTTGAATAAGCATGAGTAAAAAAGTTTTAGCTGTTTATTTTACACAGTCGGGCCAGCTGGGCGATATTATAGATAGTTTTACCAGGCCACTGATTGAATCGGGTCATACTGTTGAAAAACTGCGGATACATCCTGTAAATAAATTTCCTTTCCCCTGGACCACGCCTGTTTTTTTTGAAGCAATGCCTGAAAGTGTGCAGCTCATACCGGCCGAACTGGAACCTTTTGAAACAAAAGAAACGCGGTATGATTTAATCATTGTCGGCTTTCAGCCATGGTTTTTATCGCCAAGTATCCCGATAAGTTCGTTGCTTCAGCACGCATCGTTTAAAGCAGTTGCAAAAGATACTCCTGTTATCACAATCAGCGGATGCAGGAATATGTGGATAAATGCGCAGGAAAAAAATAAAAAGCTTTTAAAAGAAGCAAATGCAAAACTGGTAGGGAACATTGCATTGGTGGATAGGCATAATAATTATGCTAGCCTTGTTACTATTTTTTACTGGATGCTGACCGGCAAAAAAGATCGCAAATGGGGCTTGTTTCCAAAGCCGGGTGTGTCTGACGAAGACATTGCGAATGCATCTGTATTCGGAGAAACGGTGAAGGAACATTTAAACAGCGGAGACTGGCCGTCACTTCAGCCAAAGCTTGCTGCGCAAAAGGCAGTGGATATTAAATATCATCTCATGTTTATTGAACGGAAGGCGGGTAAAATATTTAAGATATGGGCAAATATCATCAGCAAAAAGAAAAACCGCAGCGGCTGGCTTGTTGGATTCAAATATTATCTTTTAATTGCCCTTTGTATTGCTGCACCGCTTATCTTGCTGGTGGATGGTATTTTTTTCAGACCATTTTTATCAAAAAAAATCAGGCGGCAAAAACAATATTATTCAGGAGTTGAACTAATTTAAAGAAATGTCATTGAACGAAGTTTATATAACAAGAACATCAAGTTATTTTCCAAACAATCCCGTGTCGAATGATGAGATGGAGGAGTACCTCGGGTTTATCAACGGCAAGCCATCCAAATCCAGACGCATTGTATTACGCAATAACGGTATCACCAACCGCTATTATGCATTGGATAAACAGGGCAACATCACCCACACCAATGCTGATATGACGGCGGCGGCAGTACGGAAATTATTGGATAACGATCCGCAGCAATTAAAAACGGTTGAACTTTTATCATGCGGCACTTCTGCTGCAGATCAGCTGATGCCTTCGCATGGGGTGATGGTACACGGCCTGCTTCCTGAAACGGGTGCTATAGAAGTTGTATCTCCTTCAGGCGTATGTTGTGCAGGCATGCATGCGTTGAAATATGCGTACATGGCCGTAAAGACCGGCGACGCAAAAACAGCTGTTGCGACAGGTTCAGAACGCTTTTCGCCCATGTTGCGCGCCGGCGTTTTTGAAGATGAAATACATAAGCTGATCGAACTGGAAGCAAATCCGTATATCAGTTTCGAAAAGGAATTCCTGAGATGGATGTTGTCTGACGGCGCTTCTGCCTTTTTGTTAAGCAATAAAAAAAGTGAAACCGGTATCAGTCTTCGTATAGAGTGGCTCGAAGGTGTTTCGTACGCCCAGGAAATGGAAACCTGTATGTATATGGGCTCCGAAAAATTACCGGATGGCCGTTTGAAAAGCTATATGGAATATACGCCGGAAGAGATCGTGGATCAATCGATATTCAGCATCAAACAGGATGTAAAATTGTTAAGCGAAAACATAGTTCCTTATGGCGGTAAAATGCTGAAGCAATTGTTTGATACCAAAGACATGACGCCGGACGATATCGCTTATTACATGCCGCATATGTCGAGCAATTTCTTTAAAGAGAAGATCTACCAGGAGCATGTGAAGAACGACATCGAGATTCCTTATGAAAAATGGTTTGTGAATCTAACCACCAAAGGGAATGTTGGCGCAGCTTCTGTTTATATCATGGTCGATGAATTGTTTCATAGCGGCAAATTGAAAAAAGGCGATAAGATTTTGCTGCTTGTGCCGGAAAGTTCACGGTTTTCGTATATGTATGGATTGCTGACAGCTTGTTAATGAATGGTGAAAGATACCAGGGTCTGACCGTCCCGGTGTGAACCACCAGTAAACGAGCTCGATAACGCGCAAAATATAATTACGAGATCCTGAAAAGTGTACAAACTCTGCAGCATTGCGGACACATACACAACGAAAGATGATAGTAGCAATATCGCTGGTTTAAAAAAATCTTCTCACCATTCAACATGTCGTTTAACTTCTGATTTTCTATTGTCATAAAACGCATCGCAATGAAAAAAGAAGAAATTCCTCAAGATGATGGCGCTCTCCATAAATTGACGAAAGAGTTGTCTTACGCAGTGGATGAGAAAGGAAATTACACCACCTCCCTGAGCAGCGGGTGGGAAGTGAAGACGAAAGCGCTGGATGTTGCCTGGAGCGATATTGAAAAGAGAATAAATGATGCAAAGCAGAAAGTTTTGAATGGTGAAGCCAGCCCTTTACTTTACTACATGGAATTGAAACTGATGGATCCATCCATTGTATCGTCCTATACCGGTTTCTGGAAATGGCAGATCAAACGGCATATGAGACCTGCGGTTTTTAACAGGCTATCCGATCATAAAATACAGAGGTACGCAGCGTTGTTTGAAGTATCGACAGATGAGCTAAAAAATTTTAAATGAGAGTTGAGTTTAATCACCTGCAGGCCGCACATTGTGAAAATGGCGTTACGACAAGCCTGCTTCGCCATAATGGTATAGAAAAAATTACGGAACCGCTTGCATTTGGTATGGGCTCCGGTTTGTTTTTTATCTATATCCCCTTTATGAAAATCAATCACGGCCCTGCCATTTCATTTCGTACACAACCGGGGTTGATATTTAACAGGACCTGCAAAGCATTGGGTATACCTGTGTACCGGAAAAAATTTTCCTCGCACGAAAAAGCAATGGAAGCATTGGATGAATGTATCAGGCGGGGAATTCCCGCGGCCTGCCAGGTGGGCGTATATTATCTCACCTATTTTCCTAAAGAATATCGTTTTCATTTTAATGCGCATAATTTGATCGTTTTTGGAAAAGAAAATGATAATTACCTGGTCAGTGACCCCGTTATGGAAAGTACGGCTACGCTTACCAGTTATGAACTGGAAAGAGTGCGGTTTGCCAAGGGAGCTTTTGCACCAAAAGGCCAATTGTATTATCCAAAAGAGAAAAGAACGGTTACTGATGAGCAGATCAGGCAGGGCATTAAAACCGGAATCAAAAGAAATGTCCGCGATATGCTTCACATTCCCGGGCCGATTGCCGGTGTAAAAGGGATTGTGTTTACAGCGAAAAGAATAAAAAAATGGAAAGAAAAACTGGGCTCGGAAAAATCGCGCAGCTATCTCGCTCAGCTCGTTAGGATGCAGGAAGAAATCGGAACCGGCGGAGGTGGATTTCGTTTTATATATGGCGCCTTTTTGCAGCAGGCGCATGCCTATTTTCCCGCCAATGATGAATTGATGGAACTATCCGCGCGATTTACCAAAGCCGGTGATATGTGGCGCAATGCAGCTGTACAGGCTTCAGGAATTTATAAAGGTCGCCTTGGCACACAGGAAGATTATAACACAATGGGCGATTACCTCATCGAAATAGCCGCTTTGGAAAAACAGGCTTTTATCGATTTGTCCAAAATCAAATGGAGCAAATGAGCCTTGCCGTTAGTATACGCGATTTGAGTTTTGGCTATAAAGGACAAATCAAAAAAAACTTTTCCCATCTTAATTTAGAAATCAACAAAGGAGAGCGGTTTGGCATATTTGGCCCAAATGGTGCCGGTAAAACGACACTCATGAATCTTATGACAGGTTTACTGGATTATGAAACCGGTTCCATAAAGATTCTCAATAAAGAAATAAAGACCAATAAAAAATCCATTAACAGGGTTTCCGGTTTTGTTCCGCAGGATTTTTCATTTTATCACGAATTGAGCCCGTCTGAAAATCTTGAATTTTTCGGAGCCTGGTCTGGCTTAAATAAACAAATAATACAAACCAAAATAAAAGAATTGCTCGATATTCTTGGACTATGGGATGTGCGCCACAAACCTGTTCAAAAATTTTCCGGCGGTATGAAGCGAAGAGTCAATCTCGCTATTGCCGTAATGAACGAACCCGCCATTTTATTCCTTGACGAACCTACCGTTGGTGTAGACGTGCAGACAAGACATGCAATGATCAATTATTTAAAAGAATTAAATGCAAAGGGGACAACGCTGATTTATACATCGCATCAATTAAGTGAAGCTGAAGATCTGTGCAATACAATCGCGCTGATTGATGATGGAAAAATTATCGCCAACGATCCGTTGGAAAAATTATTAAACGAACACCAGCAGGAAGGGCTGGAAGGATTGTTCCTGAATTTAACGGGAAAGGAGTTCCGCGATTAGTTGAAAGGTTTAAAGTTCTTCAACCAGGAAGCTATCAACTGCTTTCAACCATTTCAGGGAAACCTTAAACCATTAAACGTTAAACGTTAAACGATTTGTTCAAGCTTAGAGCAACAATATTAAAAGATATCCGCATTCTCCTTCGGGATAAGGTCGGCCTCACGCTCATGTTGCTGATGCCTGTATTACTGGCCATTGTTATCACCACCGTTCAAAACAGCACCTTCGAATTGGTGAATAATAACAAGGTTCCGCTGATCCTCTACAATAAAGATACCGGGCAGGTAAGTACTGAGTTTATCAGGGCACTGGACAAAATCGGGATGTTTGAATTAAAGAACCTGGATAGTTCACAGAACGAAAAAGACATTGTCAGCCGCATGCATGCAAAGGATGCATTGGTAGCTATTATCATTCCGGAGAACTATACCGATCAGACTTTATCCAAAGCAAAAAACATTACCAAAGAAGCATTGAAGAATGTCAATATTGCTGAAGACAGCGTCACAAACGTCTCAATAAACGAGGTACCTCTCACAATGTATTATCATCCGGTATTGCAGCAGTCGTTCCGCAATTCAATAAACGGTGCATTACGAAGCGCTTTGCAATTAGTACAAAGCAAATACATCGTGCGGCAACTGTATACAACCGTGAATGAACAAACCATTCCCGACTCACTCGAAAATCAAATAACCGCTAACCAGTTACCCGTAAATGAAATTCCCGTTTCGCGGGACGGCAGCCGCAATATTCCAAATGCAACGCAACATAACATTCCTGCATGGACGATTTTCGCCATGTTCTTTATCGTTATATCACTTGGGAGCAGCATTGTACGGGAAAAACAAAGCGGTAGTTTTGTCCGGCTGCGCACATTACCCACAAACTTCATGGTAGCACTTGCTTCCAAGCAAATCACTTACCTGTTCGTGACGTTGTTACAGGCGGCTATCATTTTTTCAATCGGTACCTGGTTATTTCCAAAAATGGGTTTGCCCCCGTTGAATCTGCCTGCTGATAAATTAGGGCTGTTTCTCGTTACGCTTGCCTGTGGATGGTGTGCTACCAGCTTTGCCATTTGCATCGGTGTATTTGCCCAAACCCAGGAACAGTCAAATGGTTTTGGTGCCGTATCAATCGTTATCTTAGCGGCTATAGGCGGATTGCTCGTACCGTCTTTTGCGATGCCTGCGTCGTTTCAACTGATCATGCGGCTATCGCCTTTGCACTGGTGCCTTGAGGCTTATTACGGGCTGTTCCTTGAAGGAGGAACGCTGAAAGATATTTTAATGAATATTATACCTTTATTGGTTATAACCGTCGTGCTGCAATTAATTGCCATTTACGGTTTAAAAAGAAAAAACCTGATTTGAACTGATGGAAAAGGAACAACTGAAACAGCAATTAAAAAAGCAAATCGTCGAATTTTTAAACCTTACCCACACGAAGCCGGAAGACATTGCCGATGATCAACCTTTGTTTGGCGAAGGGCTGGGACTTGATTCGATAGATTCGATTGAGTTGATTGTTTTGCTTTCAAGGGAATATGGTATCACTATACAGGATCCGAAAGAGGGCCGCAAAGTGCTGGTGGATGTAAATACAATGGCAGACTATGTGGAGCAACATCGGACAAAATAGCGATAAATTATTTTGTTACCAGCTATAGTTTTTCATGGCATCTTCGTTGCGTCGCACTCTTGTACTCATGTCTTTCATGGCATCAACCGGGACATCAGTTTCGAAATATGATCTGAAGACCTTTAACAGCTACCAAATAAACTAAAACAATCTCCATTAGTGAGCAGAATCTTCGTTACAGGAATGGGAATTATCACGGCTATCGGTGATAATGTGGAGACCAACAGGCAGTCGCTTATTCATGGCAAATGCGGCATTTCCGCGATAACGCTGTTTCCAACAAAATACGCCGGCGTTCTGCCGGCGGGCGAAATAAAAATTGAAACAAAAGAGCTTTCAAAAAAATTAAACGCACACGAGCGGGGTGTAACGCGTACGGAGCTGCTTGCATTACATGCTTTCCGCGAAGCTGTTGCAGACGCAGGTTTAAGTAATACAGAAATTTCATCGGTGAATACCGGGTTAATCGGGGCAACAACCGTTGGCGGTATGTGTCTTACAGATGAATTATATCATGATGCAAATAAAAATGATGATGGCTCAGAATACCTGTCGTCTTACGATTGCGGATCTTCTACCCTTTATCTTCAATCGAAATACAAAGTCGGCGGAATTATCAATACGATCAACACGGCCTGCTCATCATCTGCCAATGCGATTATGTACGGCGCAAGACTGATAAAAAATGGTTTGGCAAACCGGGTAATTGCCGGTGGTGTTGATAGTCTTGCGAAGTTTACCATCAACGGTTTTAATTCGCTGCATATTTTATCAAAGCAACCTTGTCGTCCGTTTGACCGTGAACGGCAGGGATTAAATCTTGGAGAAGGTGCTGCATTTATCGTATTGGAAAAAGAAGAAGATTGCAACGGAAAAAAAATATACGCAGAAGTGTCCGGTTATGGCAATAGCAATGATGCGTTTCATCCATCTTCCATATCCGATGATGGCGAAGGGCCGTTTCTGTCTATGCAAAGAGCATTGAATGAGGCTGCGCTATCGCCTGCCGACATAAATTTTATTAATGCGCACGGCACGGCTACAGAAAATAATGATGAAACGGAAAGCAGGGCAATGCTGCGGTTGTTTCACCAGGCGCCTTTATTTGCATCTACAAAAGGAAACACGGGACATACACTGGGTGCAGCGGGTGCAGTAGAGGCAATCTATAGTATTTTAAATCTTTATCACCAGGAGATATATCCCGCGATCAATTTTTCTGTACCGATTGAATCAACCGGTTTGAAACCCGTTCAGCAGTATACGCAATTGCGATTAAACCATATTATGTCCAATTCATTTGGATTTGGTGGCAATTGTACGTCGCTCATTTTTTCCAAATCCTGAATCAATGCTTTATATTCATCAACATACCTGCATCTCTCCGCAAAAAACTTTTGCTGATGTTGATTTAGACACGCTGCATGAGTCTGTTGATAACAAATTATTGGCTTTGGAACAGGTGTATGAAGGCATTCCGCCTGCGGCGCTCCGCCGCATGGGTAAGGCAGTGAAAATGGGAATTGGCGCCGGTTTGCCAATTATAAAGAACAATCCTTCGATAGATGGAATTATTCTCGGCACATCGAATGGTGGAATGGAGGACTGCATCAGGTTTCTTAACCAGATCATTGATTATGATGAAGGCATGCTGACCCCCGGCAACTTTGTACAAAGCACACCCAATGCCATTGCCTCGCAACTTAGCATGATGAACAAAAACAGGTCGTATAATATCACGCATGTTCATCGCGGGGTTGCTTTTGAAAATGCCCTGCTGGATGCTGTAATGATGTTAAAAGAAAACCCGGGTAAAAATTACTTACTGGGTGGTGTAGACGAAATTTCGGCTTACAACTTCAATATCGATTACCTGGGTGGATGGTATAAAAAAGAAAAAATTTCAAATAAGGATTTATACCAAAGCCAGACACCCGCAAGTATCGCAGGTGAAGGTGCTGCAATGTTTTTGGTAAATGATGATGCTACAGGTGCTGTCGCAAAGTTGAGCGCAATGAAAACGCTGCACACAGATGATGTCGAATTGGTAAAGGGTCAGTTAAAAGCGTTTATAAATAATAACTCCGATATAAAAATTGATCTTTTTTTGTCTGGTGAAAATGGGGATAGCC
>Ga0207683_10005936_pt1 | contig 10467 bp, 10 predicted proteins | sample KBSM73metaG_FD_184333 | JGI IMG/M metagenome (GOLD analysis project Ga0207683, IMG submission 184333) | Miscanthus rhizosphere microbial communities from Kellogg Biological Station, Michigan, USA - KBS M7-3 metaG (SPAdes) (version 2) | ecosystem: Host-associated > Plants > Roots > Rhizosphere >...
GCCGGCAAACGATCCGATCGACGATCCGCGCACCGAGCTCGTGAACGGTCTCGCGGCGCAGGCCGGGCTGGTGCTCCGGAACGTCGGGCTGCTCGAGGACCTCCGCGAGTCTCGGCGTCGGCTCGTCGCCGCGCAGGACCTGGAGCGGCGCAAGCTCGAACGCAACATCCACGACGGCGCCCAGCAACAGCTCGTCGCCTTGACGGTCAAGCTGCGTCTGGCGCGCCAGGTCCTGAGCAAGGACCCCACGCGTGTCGACGGCATGCTGGATGAGCTCGCGGGCGACACCCAGCGGGCGCTCGAGGATCTGCGCGACCTCGCGCGTGGGATCTACCCGCCACTGCTCGCCGACCAGGGCCTCGCCGCGGCACTGGAGGCGCAAGCGCGGCGCTCGCCGGTCCCCGTGACGGTCGAGGCCGACGGTGTCGGCCGGTACGCACCTGAGGTCGAGGCGGCGGTCTACTTCTCGTGCCTCGAGGCCCTCCAGAACGTCGCGAAGTACGCGGAGGCCTCGGCGGCAACGGTGCAGCTCAGCGAGTCGCCCGGCCGCCTCGAGTTCCGGATCCATGACGACGGCGTCGGGTTCGACGCGGCCGCGACCTCCTACGGGACGGGGCTGCAGGGGATCGCCGACCGGCTCGCGGCGTTCGGGGGCGCGCTCGCCGTCGCCTCCACGCCGGGTAGCGGCACCGCGATCACGGGGTCCTTGCCCGCCCAGGCGGCCGGTGCCAAGGTGAGCGCCGACGGAGCACCGCCCGCAGTCCCGGCGGAGCCGATGGGCGCCACGCGCCCGTGACGAGGGGGGATCGGATGGACACGCAGGGCACGCCGACCACGGTGTCGCGGGGACGGGTGCTCGCGTTCCGGATCATCGCCGGCATCCTCGCAGTGTTCGTGATCGTCTCGAACATCGCGTTCTCGGTCCCGCAGTTCTTCAGCGAAACCGACAAGGTTCACTCCTTCCACGACCTCGCGTCGATGCCTGCGTTCTTGATCCTGCTGGGGTTCGCGCTGATCGTGATGGCGCTGCGACCCGACGACGTGGTCGCGCTCCGGGTGGCGTGGGCGGTCGCCCTGGGCATGGTGATCGCCGGGTTGATCGGGCACGACTTCATCTCCGGCAGCTACTTCTTCAACGTGATCGTGCTGATCGTCTTGACGGTCCTCGCCCCGACGCGCAACGACCTACTGCGGTTCGGTGCGCCGAACGTCGCGATGCTCAGCCTGGCGATCGTGGCGGCGATCCCCGCGATCATCTTCGCGTGGGACAACGCGAGGATCATGCTCCAGGGCGATCCGATGAACGACATGACCGGGCACTGGAAGTACCACCACTGGAGCGGGGTCGCCGCGTCGGCGCTCGGCGTGGTGCTGGCTGCGATCGTGGTGTCGTTCCGCTCGCCGGGCGACCGGTTGTGGACCTGGGTCGTCGGGTTCGCCGCGATGCTGTTCGGACTCGCCGGCATCACCTTCAGCGACGCCGTGCGCTACCCGAGCTCGATCGGCACGCTGTGGGGGGTCGGCATCTTCTTCGTGGGCCTCGTCTACATCGTCGTGGCCGAGGTCAGCGGCCGAGCCGATGCCGAGGCCGGGGCTACGTGAGCACGCGTCCCGGGGCCGCTCCCGTCAAGGGCATCCGCCGCCTCGAGCGATGGTTCGTCGGGGTCTTGATGGGGATCGTCGCCTTCATCCTCGAGAAGGTCGTGCTGCGCTCGGTCAAGAAGAAGCATCCGGAAGCCGAGCCGACGGCGTCGACGCTCACCTCCAAGGGTGGCGACGTCGACCTCGACGACCTCCACCTCGGGAAGGGCTTCTAGAGGATCCGGTCCCGCCGGTCGCGCACCAGGTCGACCACCAGGCCGACCACGAACAACAAGCCGACCACGCCGAGCGTCAGCGGCACCCACGTATCCACTCGGGTCGACGTTGCGGTGATCGCGGTGCCGAGGAGCGCGGAGGCCGCGACCAGACCGATCGCCAGGCGCCGGCCGGCGCGCCGGACCGTGCGCTCGAGTGACGCCGCGCGGAAGTTGACCTCGAGCTTCTGCCCCGGGCGCGCGCCGATCAGCCGCTCGACCGCCTCGATCACGCGGCTCGCGCGGACCCGCAGCCGCTGCACCTGATAGAAGATCGCCTTCGGGTCGAGCTTGGTTCCCATCCCCGTCATGACGCTCCGCATCAGGAACTTGCCGGCGACGTCGAAGGGGTCGACCGTCGGGTCGAGCTGTGAGGCGGCGAGCTGCATCTGCGCCAGCGCCTTGGCGGTGAGCGTGAGCGAGGCCGGCAGGGGCACGCCGTAGCGCAGGGAGATCTCGGTCATCTCCTGCAGCACCGGCCCCAGTTGGATGTCCTGGATGGAGGCGCCCTGGTACTTCGCGACGAGCGTGCCGATCTCTTCTTGGAAGGCCTCGACGTCGAGGTCGCTGCGGTCGATCGCGCCCGCCATCATCAGCGTCACGTCGGTGAGGAACCCGACGTCGTCCTGCCAGAACGCCATCAGCAGCAACATCATCGACTCGCGGAGCTCCGAGCCGACCTCGCCGGCCATCCCCAGGTCGAGGAAGTAGAGCTTGTTCTCCTCGGGCTGCCACATCAGGTTGCCGGGGTGCGGGTCGGCGTGGAAGAAGCCGTCGACCATGACCTGCTTGTAGAAGGACTCGAGCAGCTGCTTCGCGGCGTCGGTCCGGATAGGTCCCTCGGGCGCGATCGTGATCGGGCCGCCCCCGACGTCGCCCATCACGAGCTGCCGTCCGGTCGAGTACTCGCTGAAGATCGACGGCACGGCAAGGCGGTCGAACGGCGCGATCACCTCGCGCATCCGCTCGACGTTGCGCGCCTCGTTCCGGAAATCGAGCTCGCGGTGCAGCGACGTCGACAGGTGCTCGAACACCGCCTTGAGGTCGATCACCTGCTTGAGGCCCGGCCGGTCACCCGCCTTGTCGGCGAACACCTCGAGCAACGCGAGGTCCTGTTCGATCAGCTCGCGGGCGTCGGGCCGCTGCACCTTGATGACGGCCTTCGCGCCGTTGGCCATCACCGCGCGATGCACCTGCGCGATCGTGCCGGCTGCGAGCGGCTCGGACTCCACGTGGTCGAACACGTCTTCCCACGGGACGCCGAGCTCCTGTTCCATCACCACGACGACCTGTTCCTCCGACAACGGCGGCACATGGTCCTGGAGCTGCGCGAGCTCTGTGATGAACTCCGGCGGCAGCAGGTCCGGACGCGTCGACAGGATCTGGCCGAGCTTGCAGAACGTCGGGCCGAGCTCCTCGAGCGCCTCGCGGAGACGCTTCGCGCTCCGGGCGCGTCCGACGGTGCCTTCGTCGTCGGGCCGGCCGAACAGCTCGCGCAGCCCGTGCTTGGCGAAGACCGTTGCGATCTTCGATCCGCGCGCGATCAGGTGCGGCTGGGTCTCCGGCATCGGTGCGCCGGCCCGCAGGCTCGTGCCACCGGGCGCGGTGGGCATCGCGGTCGTCGCGCCGTCGGTCGTGTTCACGATGATCACCGTGCAGCGGGCGTTGTGGCTGATCCGGTTCGGCACGTTGCCGAGCAGGAACTCCTTGCGTCCCGCCATCCCCGCGTTGCCGACCACCAGCACGTCGATCGCCGCGTCGTCGGCGGCGCCGACGATCGCCATGGCGGGGTCCTCGTCGACGACCACATGGGCGCGGCCCCGCCCGCCGGCCAGCCGCTCGGCCTCGGCTTGGAGGGCTTCCGCGGCGGCCGCCGCACGCGTCCGCTCCGCCGCGCCGAACTCGGTGTCGGAGGGGTGGCTCGGGACGATGACCTGCACCAGATGCAGCTCGGCCCCGAACCGCTCGGCGAGGTCGTTGGCCCACCCCACGGCGCGCGACGCCGTCTGGGACAGGTCGGTGCCGACCATCACGCGCTCGATCGGCCCTGCGAGACCCGGCTGTGCACTCACGCGCGCATCATGGCAGCGACGGCGCGATCGAGGAAGGGAGGCTCTCGGGCGTCGTGCGGGTGGTGGTGGCACCCGGGACACTCAGCCGAGCGTTCCGGCGTTCGGAGATACGCGCGGCGAGGAGCCCGGCGCCGGTCACGGCCGCCACGATCCCGATCGCGACCGGTCGCGACCCGAGGCGCAGTCCCACGCGGTCGGCCATCGCGCCGGCCAGGATCAGCCCCCCGAGCCCGGTTCCCGCGGCGCGTTCCAGCAGCGACACGCCGCGGTGGCCCGCGGCGAGGCACCACCCGGCGCCCGCCACGCCACAGGTCACGATCCAGGCGACCATCGCGACGAAGGCGCCGGCGACCGGGAGGGACGGCGCAGGCGGCGGTGCGGTCGGCGCGGCGATCTCCGTCGCGGATCCCGACGTGATCGCCCGGTCGGCGGCGTCCTCGCTCGCATGCCACAGGCTCACGGCGTCCGCGTCGCCGTCCAGGGGCGGGGGGTAGCGGAGCATCACGTCGCGGACACGATCGCCCGGGACCGCGGCGCGCAGGAGGTTGAGCGAGCGGATCACCGCGACGGCCGTCGCGTCCCGATCCGAGGGAAGGTCGACGACGACGGTGCCGGGTGTGCCCGCCACCGTCGGGGCCACGGCGACGGCGGTTGCCGCGGCCGGGTCGGTATACGGCCTCGGCGCCCGCACCCACAGCCAGATCGCGCTCACGCTGATCGCCACCACGGCGGTCGCCGCGATCGGCATCGCGAGCCGGGGGAGCCGGTCGCCGATCACGCGGAGGCCGATCGCGGCGAGCAGCGGCAGGCAGAACGCGAACGCGACGATCCGGTGCGGGGGGAACCATCGCCACACGAGTCCGGCGATCACGCCGGCGACGGTCACGACGGACCACGCTGCGAGGAGCCGTCCGAGCCGGCCGCGCAGCCGGGGGATCGCGACGGCGGCGAGCGGCAGCCATGCCCACAACGCGTACCCGGCGACCTTCGGTGTGAACCGCTCCCGGAACAGCTGGTGCAGGCGGTCGAGTTGGTGCGTCTGGAGCAGGAACACATCCAGCGACGTCGGGACGTCGAAGGCCACGCCGCCGGCCGAGGCGGCGACCAGGCCGAGCACCGTGACGCCGGCACCCGCGAGACCAACCACCGCGGTAGACGTCGCCTCGCGCCTGTGGCGGGCGGAGACTGCCAACGCGGCCGCGACGCCGAGGATCGCGACGGCCAGCCACAGGAACTCGGGGTGCGCGAGCCCCGCGGCGCCGACGGATCCGACCGCCAGCACCGATCCCCATCGGCGTTCGTCGAGCAGGAACGCGAGCGCGAGCACGAACAGCGCGGCGAACACGGCGTTCGAGAGGTGTCCCGCCGCGAGATACGTCCCGAACAGCCCGGTGAGGATCAGCCCGAGGAGCGCGACGGCGCCCCGCTCGCCGCTGCGCAGCACGGCGCTCCCGGCCAAGCCGACGATCGCGATCACCGCGCAGCCGAGGCCCGCGACCGTCGCGGTCTCCGGAAGCCCGAACGCCTTCGCGATCACCTCGGTGACATCGGGCACGCCCGGACGGAACGAGACCGTCGCGGAACCAGCCGCGCCGACGAGTCGCGCCCACCAGACGTAGACCGGTGTGTCCGCGCCGATCGGGGCGCCGTCGCGACGAACGAGCGCGATGACGATGGGGAAGGACGCGAGCGCGGCCGCAGCGATGATCGTGGCGGCCGCGCCGCGAGCGCCGACGATGCGGCGCGGGGACGCCGGGGGCATCGGCGCATCATTCCACAGCGGTGGAAAACCCGCTCCGGACGTCCGGTATCCTGACGGCTCCGCCGGAGTAGCTCAGGGGTAGAGCAACCGCCTCGTAAGTGGTAGGTCGGGGGTTCGAATCCCCCCTCCGGCTCTCCCCGGATCCGGTTCGGACGTCGGCGGTTGCCGCCACCGAGGTCAGCTTGCGAGAATCCCGCCCGATGAAGGCGACCCGTCGAGCCCTCGCCGTCGCGGCCGGTGCCGTGGCGCTGGTCGCGACCTCCGGGACCGCCGCGTCCGCGCAGAGCCACATCGTCCCGACGGTGACCCCGTCACTGACCAACGGCGGGTGGATCTACTGGCTGGCGTTCCTCAGCCTCGGGCTCGGGCTCCTTATGCTGATCGTCCTGATCGCCCTGTACATGCGGTTCGCGCCCCGGTTCTCGAAAGACGAAGACCAGGCGAAGGTCGTGCGCGCCGATCGGATCGTGCCCGGCCGGGACGCGCCGCGCCGACTCGTCGACGTCACTCAGGCGGTGCCCGTCGTCGCGCAGCCGCCGGCCGTGATCGCCGCGGCGCCGGTAGCAGCACCTGCCGCAGCCCCCGCGCCGGCATCGCCGTCCGCCGCCGCAGCGGCTGCTCCTGTTTCGACCGAGGCTCCAGCGGAGGGTTCAGCCGAAGCACCTGCCGCCGAAGCACCGGCCGCCGAAGCACCGGCCGCCGCGGCCCCCGCGGCTGCGGCCCCCGCTCAAGCAGCACCCGCCCCACCCGCCGAGCGCGTTGAGGTCACGATGGACCAGGAGGTGTACGAGCAGACCCTCAAGGAGCTGCTCGATGGCGGGACGGATCGGCGGATCGCGGAGGGCAAGGCCAAGCGCGCAGGGATGATCGCCGCGCGCAAGAAGGCCGAAGGCTAGGCGCGGCGCGGTGGCCCCCGACCCGGCCGTCGACCTCGACTGGTCGCTCGGATCCCACGCGGCCCGGCTCGCCGATTGGGACGCGGCCGTTCGCACCGCACGCTCGATCTCCGGCTCCGGCCCCAAGGTGTCGCACGCCGAGCGCACCGAGATGCGCGAGCAGCTGACCGGTCAGGTCGAGCGGGCCGAGTCCCTCGTCGCCGAGTGCACCGGGATCACGGTCGGTGGCTTCCGCTCGCGCGCATGGGTGATGGGCCGCGGCGACTGGACGCGCCAGAACCTCAAGGGATTGCAGCGCGCGATCGAACCGCTCGCGAAGCGCATCGCAGAACGCCGCCCCTCCTCGCAGACCGAGAAGCACACCATCGCGCGCAAGGCGCTGGGCGTGCAGGTCGGAGCGCTCCTCGGGTACGTGTCGCGCCGCGTGCTGGGACAGGTCGACATGTTCCTGCCGCCGGACGACGACGGCCTGATCTACTTCATCGGCCCGAACCTCGTCGAGGTCGAACGAGCGTTCTCGTTGTCTGCCGCGGATTTCCGGTTGTGGGTCGCGATCCACGAAGTCACGCACCGCGTGCAGTTCTCCGGCGCGCCGTGGCTCCGCGCGGAGCTGATGCGCATGGTCGACGCGTACCTGAACAGCGTGTCGCTCGACTCGAAGGAGCTCATGGAGCAGCTCGGCCGTGCCATCGAGGAGTTGCGACCCGGCGGCGGCGCGCCCGGGGGGATCCTGCGCCTGCTCACGCCGGAGCAGCGGGAGCTGTTCCATCGGACGCAGGCGATGATGTCGGTGATCGAGGGTCACGCGTCCTACGTGATGAACGCCGTCGCCCAAGACGTGGTCGACGACCTTCCTCGCCTGCAAGCGGCGCTGGCACGGCGCCGTGCCGTCGGCGGGTGGGAGAAGCGCGTGCAGCGTGCGATCGGCTTCGATCAGAAGGTCGCGCAGTACGACGCCGGCGAGCGCTTCGTCGGGTCGGTGGTCGAGCGGATCGGGATGCCGGGGTTCAACCTCGTGTGGTCGGAGCCCGGCAACCTGCCGCGGCCGGGCGAGATCGAGGAGCCCGACCGCTGGATCGCCCGCGTCGTGGGCTGATCGATGCCGCGCCGGCCGCCGGCGGTCGCCCGGGTGCTCACGCAGGCGACGGCGACGATGCGCGCGCACCGGATGGTCGAACCGGGCGAGCTCGTACTGGTCGCGGTCTCGGGCGGTCCCGACAGCGTGTGTCTCCTGTACACGCTGCACGGGCTCCGGCGTCTGTTCCGGGTGAAGCTCGCCGTCTTCCACTTCGACCATCGGCTGCGTGAGGACAGCGCGGCCGACGCCGCGTACGTGCGACGGTTGGCAGAGCGGCTCGGTGTGCCGTTCCATCTACGGGCCGCGGAGGGGGCACCGGCGAAGGGAGCATCGGTCGAGGCGTGGGCGACGGGCCAGCGTGGGAACGCGGGGAACGATGTCCGCAAAGAGATCGGCGCTTCGGCGATCGCGGAGGGACACACCCTTGACGATCAGGCCGAGACGGTGCTCCTCAACCTCGTCCGCGGCACCGGCATCGAGGGTCTCGCGGGCATCGACCCGCGTGGACCGGGCACAGGAGTCATCCAGCCGCTCCTCGAGGTCACCCGCGCGCAGGTCGAGGCGTTCTGCAGCGCACTGCACCTTCGCCCGCGACTCGATCCGATGAACGAGGATCCTCGGTACCTCCGCGCCGCGATCCGACATGACGTGCTGCCGATGCTCGAGGACGCCACGGGTCGCGGCGTCAAGGCGTCGATCGCGCGGACCGCCGACACGATCCGGCGTGACCGCGACGAGCTGTGGGAGCGCACGGCCCCGCTGTACGACGAGATCGCCGAGGAGTCTGGCGATGAGGTGCGTTTCGATGCTGCGGGGTTGCTCGCGGTACCCGACCCCGTCGCGCGCCGGGTGATCCGTTTCGGCGCATACCGTGTCCTGTCTGTCGATGTGTCCGCCCCGTGGACGAAGGATGGGATCGAGGCGGTTCTCGACCTTGCACGGGGAAGGCCAGGGCGCCGGCGAGATCTCGCCGATGGACGGATCGCCCGTCGCGATGGGAACGCGGTCGTCGTCACCCGCGCGCGCTGAGCACGGCGAGTAGACTCCGGCCCTCCTATGGATGTGTTCACCGACGACATCGAGCAGGTCCTGATCCCCGAGGCCGAGATCCAGGCGAAGCTCGCCGAGATGGGCGCGAAGATCACCGTCGACTATCGCGACCGGAGTCTGCTCCTCGTCGGCGTCCTGAAAGGTGCCTTCGTCGTGATGGCCGACCTCGCTCGGCACATCGAGCTCCCGTTGCAGTTCGACTTCATGGCGGTGTCGTCCTACGGGGCAGCGACGAAGACCTCCGGCGTCGTGCGCATCCTGAAGGACCTCGACCACGATCTCCGCGACCGCGATGTGCTGGTCGTCGAGGACATCGTCGACTCCGGTCTCACGCTCAAGTACCTGCTGAAGAACCTCGCCGGGCGCAAGCCCGCGACGCTCGAGGTCGCGGCGCTCCTTCGCAAGGAGGGCATCCAGCAGGTCAACCTGGATGTCCGTTACGTCGGGTTCGACATCCCGAACGAGTTCGTGGTCGGCTACGGCCTCGATTACGCCGAGAAATATCGGAACCTGCCGTTCATCGGGACGCTCAAGCCGTCCGCGTACGCGAACTGACCGGGAACCCGGCGCGCCGCGTCGCTCGTCCAACGTCCATGCGTCACGTGGCGATCCTCGCCGTGCTGTCGATCTGCGTCGCATGCGGGTCGGGCGCCGGTGCGCCTGCCGGTGGCATCGAGGGCCACGTGACGGCCGGTCCGACGTGTCCGGTCCAGCGGCAGGACTCGCCGTGTCCGCCGGGGATCTGGACCGGCACCGTTCGGGCGACGTCTTCCGACGGAGCCGCGCACGAGTCGACCACCGGCTCCGACGGTTCGTACCGGCTGGCGCTCGAGCCGGGGACCTACACCGTGACCGCGGTCGTCGAGGGTACGGGTCCGCCGATCGCCAAGCCGGTCACCGTGACCGTCGGGTCCACGATGCAGCGGCTCGACCTGCAGGTCGACACCGGCATCCGCTGACGACCTCGCAGCCCGCGGCCCGCGGTAGCATCCCGCCCGTGAACGACCGGTTCGACACCGCCGCGATCGAAGAAGGGGTCCGCATGATCCTGCGAGGGATCGGTGAGGATCCGGAGCGCGGCGGCCTCCGTGAGACCCCCGCACGGGTCGCCCGGATGTACGGCGAGATCTTCGCCGGGATCGACGTCGATGCGTCGCAGATCGTGACGTTGGTCGAGGGCGCCGACTTCGACGAGATGATCATGGTCCGCGACATCCCGCTCTACTCGATGTGCGAACACCACCTGATCCCGTTCAACGGCAAAGCCCACGTCGCGTATATCCCGAACAAGTCGCAGCAGATCACCGGGCTCTCGAAGATCGCGCGGGTCGTCGACACGCTGGCCAAGAAACCCCAGGTGCAGGAGCGGCTGACGACCGAGATCGCGGAGTCGATCGAACAAGCGCTGAGCCCGCGTGGCGTGTTCGTCGTGATCGAGGCCGAGCACCTGTGCATGACGATGCGCGGTATCAAGAAGCCCGGGGCGGTGACCGTCACGTCGGCCGTGCGCGGCCTGTTCCGCAACGATGCGCGGACGCGCCAGGAGGCGATGCAGCACATCGGCATGCGCTGAGCGGCCCGTGACGGCCGGCTCGGCCATCCGGGCGCGTCCTCACTACGATGGCGGCGTGACCGAACGGATCTGGCGTTGCGCCGACCGCGCCCTGCCCCTCGGGCCTCGCACCCTCGTGATGGGGATCGTGAACGTCACGCCCGACTCCTTCAGTGACGGTGGCATGTTCGACGACGCGCA
>Ga0207683_10005937_pt1 | contig 10467 bp, 12 predicted proteins | sample KBSM73metaG_FD_184333 | JGI IMG/M metagenome (GOLD analysis project Ga0207683, IMG submission 184333) | Miscanthus rhizosphere microbial communities from Kellogg Biological Station, Michigan, USA - KBS M7-3 metaG (SPAdes) (version 2) | ecosystem: Host-associated > Plants > Roots > Rhizosphere >...
CTTCGGCCTGACGCTCGGCATGATCTGGGCGTACGAGGAACTCGGATGGGGCGGCTACTGGGCCTGGGACCCTGTCGAGAACGCCGGGCTTCTTCCCTGGTTCACGGCGACGGCCTTCCTGCATTCGGTGATGGTGCAGGAACGGCGCAGCATGTTGAAAATCTGGAACGTGTCGCTGGTGATCGTCACCTTCTTCCTGACGATCTTCGGCACGTTCATGACGCGGTCCGGTGTCGTGCAGTCCGTGCACGCGTTTGGCGAAGACCGCGTGCTGGCGTGGCTCTTCACCGGCTTCATGGTCGTGATTCTCACGGTCAGCTTCGGCCTGGTGATCTATCGCATGCCGCTGCTGCGCGCGCGGACCAACGAACTCGACTCGTGGGTATCGCGCGAGGCGGCGTTCCTCGTCAACAACTGGATCCTGCTCTTCTCGGCGTTCTTCGTGCTGTTCGCCACGATGTTCCCGACGCTGAGCGAGGCGGTCACCGGCACGCGCATCACGGTCGCCGGTCCGTTCTACAACACGTGGATGGCGCCGGTCGGGCTCATCCTGCTGTTTCTCACCGGCGTCGGTCCGCTGCTGGCCTGGCGGAAGTCGACACTGATCAACCTGCGCGATCAGTTCCTCTTTCCGACTTCGCTCGCCGTTATCACCGTGGTAGTGCTTGCGGTTTCAGGGCTGAAGGTCTGGTCCTCGGGTCTCTGTTTCGCGCTGTCGGCCTTCGTGGGCGGCACGATCAGCCAGGAGTTCTGGCGGGGCACGAGGATCCGCAAGAAGAACACCGGAACCGATCTCTTCACGGCCATGGTGGGTCTCGTCGGCCGCAACAGGCGGCGCTACGGCGGCTACATCGTGCACCTGGGCATCGTGCTGATGTTCCTCGGATTCGCGGGCGGCTCGTTCAAACTCGATGAGCAGGTGCTGCTGAAGCAAGGTCAGGCTGCGAAGGTCGGCCAATGGGAGTTCCGCAACGACGGCATCAAGGTGAGCGACGACGGTCAGAAGCAGATGACGACGGCGTACATCGCGGTGCTCGAAGGTGGAAAGCAGATCACTTCGCTCTATCCGGCACGGTGGGTGTTCCATCGTCACGAGGATTCGCCGACCACGGAAGTGGCTATCAGGCGCGGTTTCTGGCAGGACCTCTACCTCGTGCTTCCGGCCACCGATCCCGCCATGATGGCGGCTCAGACGGCAACGCTGCAGATCGTCGTCAACCCGCTCGTGAACTGGATCTGGCTTGGCTTCGGCGTCATCGCGTTCGGCACGGGGATCGCCCTGCTGCCCGAGCGCGCCTACTCGTTCGCCGTGGCGAAGAGCGGGTCCGACGCCGCGAGCGCGACCGCGACGCTGCTCCTCATTATCTTCCTCGCATCGACGCCGGTGTTTGCGCAGATGCACGATCCGAGCACCCAGAACGCGCCGGTCGGGACGGCCTCCGAGCTGGAGAAACAGATGCGGCGCGAGATGGTCTGCATCTGCGGGGACTGCGCGCATTACCCGCTGTCCGAGTGCACGTGCAGCCTGGCGGCGAAGATGCGCGGCGAACTTGGGGAGCAGGTCGCGCTCGGCAAGAACCGCGACCAGATTCGCGAGTGGGCGGTAGAGCGCTACGGCAGCCAGGAGCCGCTCGGCGCGCCGCTCAACCAGGGCTTCAACAGACTCGCGTGGCTGCTCCCGTGGTCTTTCGGTGCGGGCGCGGCGGCTGCAGTTGGCTTCGTTGCGATCCGCTGGTCCAGGAATCACCGGACGGAGGAGCCGGACCCCCTAGCTCCAACCGATCCCGAACTGAACGAGCGACTCGACGATGAGCTCAGAAATCTCGACTGAGCAGGGGCGGAGTCGCACCGACTCGACAAATGCTCCCGCTCAGCCAGGCATGCAGCCCTGGCAATTTTTCGTTCTCGCCGGACTGGGCTGCGCGACAGCCGTGACATTCCTCGCGCGCAATCAGGGCCTCACCACCGTTCTCCTGCTCTCCATGCTCATGGCTGCCACGACGCTCGTCGGCATAGCCGCGCTCCGCGCGATCCGTCCGCTTGTGTCGGAGCACGACGACCGCAGCGCAGTCATCGGCCAGCGCACGCGCGCTGCGCTCGAACAGGAGAAAGCCAACACGCTGCGCACGATTAAGGAACTCGAATTCGACCGCGCGATGGGGAAGATGTCGGAAGCGGACTTCACCGAGATGTCGGTCCGCCTTCGGGCGCGCGCTCAGCGGCTCATGAAGCAACTGGATGCCGGCACAGGGTACCGCCCGAAGATCGAGCAGGATCTCGCAAAGCGTCTCGGCGACGCAGCCGAGAGCCCGTCGCCGAACGCGCAGCGCACCTGTTCGCGCTGTTCCACCTCCAACGACACGGACGCGCGCTTCTGCAAGAACTGCGGGGAACGGCTGGCATGATGTGGCGGGCCATGAGCGATAGGCGATTGGCGATGGGCGCAGTGCTGTGCCTGATCGCTCTTCTCGCAGGCACCTCCAGCGCCAGTGCCCAGATGCCCGACGTGAGACAGATGTCCGGCATCCCGCGTCCCGTCGACGACCTGCCGAACGGATCGGTGTCGGTCCGGGTCATTCGCGGCGACATGTCGCACAATCTCGAGAACCAGCGGGTCGAGATGCGTGCGGGCAACACGACCAGGACAGTGAACACCGACGCCGAAGGGCGCGCGCAGTTCGACAACATCGATGCCGGCACGCCGGTGAAGTTCAGCACCGTCGTCGACGGCGAGCGGCTCGAGTCGCAGGAGTTCGCCGTCCAGCCACGAGGCGGTGCCCGCCTTCTGCTGGTTGCCACCGACCCGAACGCCGCAAAAGACCGGGCCGCCGAGGCCAGCGCGCCCGCCGTCAGCGGCAATGTCGTGATTGGCGGGGAATCGCGCATCATCGTCGAGCCGGGCGATGCGACGGTGTCAGTCTTCTACGTGCTCGATATCGTGAATAGCGCCGCCTCGCCGGTGAATCCGGAGCGGCCGTTCGTCTTCACGCTGCCTGCCGCGGCCGTCGGTACGACCGTCATCCAGGGCTCGTCTCCGCTTGCGAGCAGCAAGGGGCGCGATGTCATGGTGGCCGGCCCATTTCCGCCCGGCACGACGGCCATCCAGGTTGCCGCCGAATACCCGGTAGCCGGCGGAACGGTACCGATCGTCCAGCAGTTTCCGGCTGCGATGCAGCAGGTCGTGGTGATCGCGAAGAAGGCTGGCTCCCTCTCGCTCGTGTCGCCGCAGTTCGAGCGCACCGAGGAGTCGGTCATCGAAGGCACGGCGGTCGTCCTGGGCATCGGCAAGGATCTGGCGGCGGGGCAGCCTTTCACGCTGACCATCACAGGGTTGCCGTATCACAGCAGCGCGCCGCGGAACATTGCGCTGGGGCTGGCTGCGGTCATCATCGTGCTGGGTGCCTGGGCGGCAGCGCGGTCGACAGGTTCTTCGGGCGATCGGTCCGCGGAACGGAAGCAACTCATTACGCGCCGCGAGAAGTTGTTCCAGGATCTCGTGCGCCTGGAGCAGGACCATCGGCGCGGCCGGTTCAACGATGGCCGTTATTCGGCGCGCCGCGAGGAACTGCTGGCTGCGCTCGAGAACATATACGGCGCGCTCGACGAAGACGGGACGGGACCGGACCCGGCGACCCGCGCGGGCGTCGCCGCCTGATCGTGACCTCGCCGCTCATGTTCTCCGCGGCCGCACCATAGTGGACGGCCGGACTTCCGTGACCTTCGACTTCGACCACATCGACATCACCGATCTCTCGCGGCACTTCGGCCGCCGCAAGGCGGTGTCGCGCGTGTCCTTCTCGCTCAGCTCCGGCGACATCCTCGGCCTGCTCGGCCCGAACGGCGCGGGCAAATCGACGCTCCTGGGCATGCTGGCGACGCTCGTCGCCCCAACGAGCGGATCGGTGACCTACGGCGGCTTCAAGCCGGGCGATCAGGGCCAGGCCATTCGCAGCCGAATCGGCGTCCTCGCTCACGAACTGCACCTCTATCCCGAGTTGACAGCGAGGCAGAACCTCGAGTTCTTCGCGCGGCTGCATGGCCTTGACGATTTGAACCTCGTGCGAGCCGCCCTCGAATCGGCAGGACTCGCGGACCGCGGGGACGACCAGGTCGCGTCATTTTCGCGCGGGATGCGGCAGCGCCTCGCGCTCGAGCGCGCCCTGTTGCATCGACCACGGCTGCTGCTCCTCGACGAGCCGTTCACCGGCCTCGACGATCGCGCCGTCCGTATCGTTGCCGAGCGCCTCACCAGAATCGCCGCTGAAGGCGCCATCATCGTGCTGGCCACGCACGACCTCGACGTGGCCGATGGGCTGATTACCCGCATGGCGGTCGTCCGCAACGGACGGCTTCTGAAGGAGGAGTCTGCCGGCACCGGCATCCGACACCGCTATCGAGCGCTGGTGGAGTCGGCGTGACGTTCCTGCGGATCGCCCTGCTCGTGCTCAAGAAGGACTTCGCGATCGAGCTCAAGAGCTACGAGATCCTCTCGACGACCCTCTTTTTCGCCGTGTCTTGCGTGGCGATCTTCTCGTTCGCCTTCGTAAAGGAAGGGCAGGCAGTCGTAGACGCCGCTGCCGGCATCCTTTGGATTGCCATCGCATTCTCCGGTACGCTGGCACTGGGACGAACGTTCGAGCGCGAGCGCTACGGAGAAACGCTGAAGGCCCTCCTGATGGCGCCGGCACCGCGCCCGGCCATTTATCTCGGCAAACTGCTGGGTATCGTGACGCTGCTGCTTGCCACCGAGGTCATCGTGGTTCCGATGGTCGCGTTCCTTTTCAACGCGCCGTTCTTCGAGCGTCCGCTGCTCCTGGTGGCGCTGCTCGGGCTAGGCACCCTCGGCTACGCGGCTGTCGGAACGCTCTTCGCCGCGATGCTCGTTCGCGCCCGCACGCGCGACGTCATGCTGCCGATTCTGCTGTACCCGATTACCATACCGGTGATCATCGCCGGTGTCCGCGGGACGTCTGCGCTGCTGGCCTCGCCGGTTGACGAGCCGGTGGCGATGCTGTGGATCGGGCTGCTGACCTTTTTCGACGTGGTGTTCGTGACGCTCTCGCTGTGGACGTTTGAGCCGTTGATGACGGAGTAGGAACGGACGGGGAACTGACGCTGTAGGGTGCCAGGGGAACTTACGCAGTAGGGTGCTGGGGACTTACGCTGCAGGGTGCCAGGGGGACTGACGCAGTAGGGTGCCGGGAACTGACGCTGTAGGGTGCCGGGGGAGAACCTGAGGATGAAGAAACTATTCGTGCCGGTGCTGGCCATTACGGCGCTGATGTTTGCCTACTCGCCGATTGCCATTGCAGGTGCGCCGTACGAGTCGACGATGAAGCTGGTGCAGAAGATCTTCTACTACCACTTCCCGGCGTGGATGGCGCTGACGGTGTCGGTGACGGTCTGCACCGTGGCGAGCGCCCTCTATCTTTTCCGTGGGTCGGCGCGCGCGGATCGCATTGCGGCCGCTGCCGCCGAGGTGACGGTCGTGTTCGGCCTGTTCGGCCTGGTGAGCGGATCGCTGTGGGGACGCAAGGCCTGGGGTGTCTGGTGGCAATGGGACGCGCGCCTCACCATGGCGTTCCTCCTCGAGCTGATCTTCTTCGGATACATCCTCGTCCGGAAATACGGGGGGCCCGGTTCCGAGAAGCTTGCGGCGGCAATGGGGATCTTCGGCGGCGCGACCGCCCCGTTCGTCTACAAGTCGGTGGACTGGTGGCGGACCGTTCACCCGAAGACGACCGTCATGAGCACGCTCGGCCAGACCTCTCCGGAAATGTGGTACGTCGTCTGGTTCTGCACGGTCACGATCTGGCTGTTCATGGGGCTGCTGCTGGCCGCGCGCATTCGGCTCGAGGAGCAACGGGCGGCACTCGATCAGCTCTATCTCGCAGCCGAGGAATGATGATGATTCGACGAACCTGGATTGCACTCGTGTCGTTCGTGCTGCTCGGCGCGACAGCCTTTGCTCAACCGCCTCAGTCGCCGGATGGCTTCGTGCCCTTGAGCTCCCTGCCACCGGGCGAGGAACTTCCGGCGGCCCGATTCGTTATCGGCGCGTACGCCTTCTTCCTAGTCCTCATGCTGTTCTACTTGTGGACGATTTGGAACCGGCTGTCGAAGGTCGAGAAGGACATGCAGGAACTCGCGCGCCGGCAGGGCGGAGCCGCCCGGTGACATCCGGCCACTTCATATTCATTCCGGCGGTCCTGCTGGTCGGGCTCGTGATTGGCTGGATCCTGGGCTCGCGGGCCGCGCGCGACGCGTTTGCGATGGAGTTGAAACGCCGCGAGGAACGCGAGGCCAGGAAGAGCGCGAAGTCCTAGAAGGAAGCGGGCCGCCCGCCGTCATTCAACCCGACCGCGGGCTCAACCCGCCCCCGCCAAGGCTTTCGGCGGTCCGCCGTAGCTTCAGCGAAGTCGGAAGACCCGCTGCCACGTCCGTCTCGAACTAGCGGCCCGCCGCCAGGCGGCGAATGAGCGGCTCGGGCAGACCGGCGTCCGCCATCTTCCCCTGCGTGGCAGTGACATCGTACTCGACGCGATACATTTCGAGCCGGTGCGCGTCCGAGTCGAAAATCATGTAAGCGGCGCGCGGGTCGCTGTCCCTCGGCTGTCCCACCGAACCCGGATTCACGAGATATTTCGACTCCGCTTCGAGCGCCAGGCCGTCGGCCGACGGCGTAACCAGCCCGATCGCGCGCCCGGAAAGCCGGAACACCAGCGCCACGTGCGTGTGCCCGTAGAGGCACAGCTGCTGGCTCGAGGACTCGATGGCGCGGCGGGCGTCGAGTTCGTCGAAGATGTACTCATCCTCGTCGAGCGGCGAGCCATGGCAGATCTCGACGCAGTCGTCGACGATCACCGGTCCGTGAGGCAGGTTCGTCAGCCAGTCGCGGTGTTCCGGCGTGAGCGCGTTCAGCGTCCACTGCGCGGCCGCGCGGGCTGCGATGTTGAAGCCTTCCGCCTGGTGGATGCCCATCGCGATCTTGTCGTGATTGCCGCGGACGATGGCGCTGGGAGTCAGGCCGATGACGCGATCGATGACCGCATTCGGGTCGGGGCCGTAGCCCACGATGTCGCCGAGCACGAGGGTGCGATCGTACCCGCGGGCGGAGGCGTGGGCGAGGCAGGCGTCGAGCGCCTCGATGTTGGCGTGGATGTCGGTGATGACGAGATAACGCATAGGAAGCCCGGAGTCGGTGTATCGGTCGATCGGCCCTACAGGTTCAGCCAGTGCACCACTTCTTCGACGATGGCCGGAATGCTCGCACGTTCGGCGTCGACGCGATAGTGGGCATCGGTGTAGGCGGCGCGCCGGAGCATGAACAGGCGCTCGAACTCCACGCGGTCGGCCGCGAGCGGCCGCCGGCCGTCGGCCGGTACTCTCTGGATGATCCGGTGTATCGGGACGTCGAGCCAGACGGTGGCGCCGTCACCCTTGATGACGACACGGTTCTGCGGATCCACGAACGTGCCGCCGCCCGTGGCCACGATCAGGTGCCTGGCCGGCACCTGTTCCATCAGCACAGCCTGCTCGAGCGCGCGGAAGTGGGCCTCACCGTGTTTGGCAAAGATTGCCGAGACCGACTGGCGCTCGCGCTGCTCGATCATCTCGTCGATGTCCACGGCGCGCCACCCGAGGCGGCGGGCCAGCGCCCGCGCCACCGATGTCTTGCCGGCGCCCATGAATCCCACGAGATATATCTTGTCCTTGTTCACGCGACGAGCCGTTCAAGCGTTTCGAAGAAGGCCGGATACGAAATGATGACCGCATCCGCTCCCTCGATCCGCGAGGGGCCGCGTGCCGCGAGGGCCGCAATGGCAAACGCCATGGCCATGCGGTGATCGCCACCAGCGTCGGCGACGCCGCCGGCAGGCGCACCCTTTCCGATAATCGTGTATCCGTCGCCGTGCTCCTCGGCGGATATCCCGAGGCGGCGGAACCCGGTCACCAGCGTCGTGATCCGGTCACTCTCCTTCACGCGCAGTTCGCCGGCGCCCCGCACGGTGACCGACCCGCCGTGTGCCGCGAGAGCCGAGATCGCAGGGAGTTCGTCGATGAGGCCAGGCACTTCCCCGGGAGCGATCTCCAGGGATCCAAGCCTGTCGGCGGTCACGACGATCGTGCCGAGCGGCTCGCCGGCAGCCACGGCCATCGGCTGCACGTCCACGCGCGCGCCGAAGCGGCGCAGCACCTCGATGAGCGCGATGCGCGACGGATTGAGGCCGACCTGCTCGATGGTCACGGTGGAGCCCGGAAGGGCCGCGGCGGCCACCATCCAGAACGCAGCAGAGGAGAAGTCGCCAGGCACCGGCAGCGTCTGCCCGGTCCCGCGCTGGCCTCCATCGATCGACACGGTCAGGCCGTTCACCTTCACGGTGAAGCCGAATGCCGCCAGCGCACGTTCCGTGTGGTCGCGGGTCTGAGCAGGCTCGGTCACGGCGGTCGTTCCATCGGTATGGAGACCGGCGAGGATTACCGCGCTCTTCACCTGGGCGCTCGGCACCTTCGGTGCGTATGCAATGGGGTGCAGTGTTGTGCCGTTGACGGTCAGTGGCGCATGGCCTTCGACCGCCTCGATGCGTGCGCCCATCATCCCGAGCGGTTCCATGACGCGCCGCATCGGGCGGCGGGACAGCGACTCGTCCCCGATCATCGTCGACGTGAATGGTTGGGCCGCGAGAATTCCGGCAAGCATGCGCATCGTGGTGCCGGAGTTTCCGGCGTCGAGCGGCGCCGACGGTGAACGGAACTGGCGCAGGCCTCGTCCTTCTATAGTGACAACGTGGCCGCTCCTGCTGATGTCGACGCCGAGGCCGCGAAGGCATGTGAGCGTCGACTGGCAGTCCGCGCCTGGAGCATAATTGCTCAATTCGGAGCGTCCTTCGGAGAGTGCGGCAAGCAGCGCGTAGCGGTGTGAAATCGATTTGTCGCCGGGGACGGTCAGGCGCCCCTGCACACGCTTCGCAGGGGTAATGGTCGCGTTCGTGGCCACAGACATTCGACCGATCTTACGACACTCGGCTTGACATCCGGCAACAGTTAGGTTGCTATTCAATTCGCGTTCATGGCGCACACACATCCTCTGAGCATTCGCCTGGACTTCACCAGTGCCTACGAAATGCTCGATATTCTCCAGGCCGTCAGCGATCACGTTTCCAAGGAAATCGGGCTCGACGAGGACTCGATCCACTGGGTCGGCGTCGCAGTCCGCGAATCGGTCGCCAATGCCATCAAGCACGGGAACAGGAACGACGCCGCCAAGAAGGTGTTCGTCGAGTTCGCCGGCACGTTCGAAGGCGTTCCCGAGCTTTCAATCAAGGTGCGCGACCAGGGCGACGGGTTCGACCCCGAGGATGTCGCCGATCCGCTGGCGCCTGAGAACCTGCTGAAGGGGAGCGGCCGCGGCATCTTCCTCATTCGCAGTTTCATGGATGAAATGGTGCTGCAGCGTGCGCCGGAGGGCGGCATGGAGATGCGGATGGTCAAGCGCGTCCAGCCCGCCGGCGCCACCGACCCGAAAGCGTAGTCACGTCACGTCCCGCCTGATGCCACCTCACAATCCCTTGTTCCTCACGACCGCGGTCGAATCTGTCGTCCGCGCGGGCGATGTCATGATCGAGCGCTTCGGCACCGCGGTGCGCGTCGATATGAAGGGTGCGATCGATCTCGTTACCGAAGTCGACGTCGCCATCGAGCGCGAATTTCGCGCGCGAATCGCCGAGCGGTTCCCCGATCACGCCGTCTTCGGCGAGGAAATGGGCGGTGACGCCACCGCGCCGGAAGGACCGTGCTGGGTATTCGATCCGATTGACGGCACTACGAACTTCGCGCACGGGCTGCCGATCTTCTGCTCGTCGCTGGCCCTGGAGATCGACGGCGTCGCGCAGGTGGCTGCCGTATACGACCCCTCGCGCCGTGAGCTGTTCACTGCGGAACGGGGCAGCGGGGCGCTCCTGAACGGCCGGCCTATGCACGTGTCGTCGCAGCCGACACTGCTCGAGTCGGTGCTGGTGACCGGGTTTCCGTACGACGTGCATTCGCGCGTCGCGGAGATTGTCGGGCTGTTTGCCGAGTTCGTCGGGCGCGCCCGTGCTGTCAGACGTCTCGGCTCGGCCGCGATCGACCTGTGCTACGTCGCGGCCGGGCGGCTCGATGGGTTCTGGGAACGGGACCTGAACGCGTGGGACATCGCGGGCGGCGCGCTCCTTGTCGAGGAGGCCGGCGGCAGTATCACGAACTTCCGCGGCGAACCTTTCCATTCTCGCGGACGCGACGTGGTGGCCAGCAACGGTCACATCCACCAGGCGATGCTCGACGTCATCTCCGGACCCCGAACATCGCTCGGCCGTTGAGCTGGTGTCGGTCGGACCGGACGCCGTGACCGCTCGGGGAGACAACTCCACTCGGTGGATGCCCGATTCATTAGGGAATCGGCGCCAATAGATGGCATCCCTCCTGCTT
>Ga0207683_10005939_pt1 | contig 10466 bp, 9 predicted proteins | sample KBSM73metaG_FD_184333 | JGI IMG/M metagenome (GOLD analysis project Ga0207683, IMG submission 184333) | Miscanthus rhizosphere microbial communities from Kellogg Biological Station, Michigan, USA - KBS M7-3 metaG (SPAdes) (version 2) | ecosystem: Host-associated > Plants > Roots > Rhizosphere >...
TCGTGCTGATCGTTTTTTTGACCATTTTTGGGCTGCCGGTCGCAATCGTCGGACTGATTATGTATTTCAGCTTTTCCAAGAGCCGGAACATGCACAAGACCGTCCGGATGATGGTCGAAAAAGGCCAACCCGTTCCTGAGGCGCTTCTAAACCCGCCTCCGGTAGTGCGAAAGCGTTCCGATCTGCGCCGCGGTGTCACCCTTCTTATGGTTGGAGCCGGCCTGATGGTCTTCTTCGGCGCCTGCAACGACTGGGAAGGTGGCGCCTGGAGCCTTGGCATAATCCCGTTCCTAATCGGTTTGGGCTACCTGCTCGTCTGGAGATTGGACGTGCATAAGGAAGAGCCTTCCCCAAAGGTGTAGACTGATTGGGTGCCGCTAAATGACGCCGATCTTGTTGCGCGGGTCCTGGTTGACGATGATCACCACGCCTTTGCCGAGTTGGTCCGGAATCACCAGTCCGCGGTCCGCGGCCTGCTCCGACAACTTACGCGAAATGATCTGGCCCTGGCAGATGACCTCGCTCAGGAGACTTTTTTGCGCGCTTACAAGAACATCCGCAGCTTTCGGGGAGAAGCGAAATTCTCCACCTGGCTTTATCGCATCGCCTATAACTGTTTCCGCGAGGAGGCCCGCAAACGAAAGGAGCTGGTCGGAATCGACGAAGAACTGCTCGCGGCCCAGGAGGATCCACAGACCGCCGACCCGGCCTTGAAACACGATCTCATGCATGCCCTTCAACTCCTTCCCTTGCATGAGCGATCCGCGATTTTGCTTTGCTGCCAGAATGGTTTATCGCATGATGAGGCAGCGCGCGTTCTCGATATTCCACTCGGCACGGTGAAGACCAACGTCTTGCGTGGCCGGGAGAAACTGAAGAAAACGCTCGCCGCGTGGGGACCGAACTGAGAATGGACGAACAACTCCAGGAAGATTGGCTGGACCGGCGCTTACGCGATGAAATGCCCTACATCGATGATGCAGGCTTCACCGCGCGAGTCGTTCAGAAATTGCCTGCGCCCCAGCGCCAACGCTCTTTCCGGGCTTTGATCTTGATCACTGTCACGCTTCTCGCTAGCGGCCTGACCTACTTGGCGTCCGATGGTGGTCGCTTCCTGGTTGTCGCCGCTTATCGCTTCGCGTCGATGCCGCTCCTTTTCATCAGTCTGGTGGCCATTTGCGGAGCGCTGATTGCGACTGCGGTCGGCGCGAGCGCTGCGCTATCGACTGCGCGCGAACAACGGTAGGAACGCCGGCCCCAAAGTTCGCGGCGTGAACGCAAACATGCTGCGCGCTGTCTAAAAGCGCAGCCGTGAGCGCGATTCATCTCACCGTCAATGGCCAACCGCGAACGGTCGAGATGGATGACGATACCCCGCTTCTTTGGATTCTGCGTGACTCGTTAGGCCTGACTGGCACCAAATACGGCTGCGGGATTGGAGTCTGCGGCGCCTGCACCGTGCTCGAAAACGGAGAAGCTCTTCGGTCCTGTCAGCTTGCGGCGCGCGACGCGGCCAATCGTTCATTCACGACAATCGAAGGCCTTTCTCCCGATGCGAATCATCCCTGCCAGCGCGCCTGGCTCGAAGAGGACGTTGCGCAATGCGGATTTTGTCAGCCCGGGATGATTCTCAACGCCTGCGCCCTTCTTCGCGCACACAAAAATCCAGATGACGAAACAATCGACGAGGTGATGTCCGCCTCGGTTTGCAGATGCGGAACGTATCCGCGCATGCGGAAAGCGATTCATCGGGCAGCGGCCCTTATGCAGCAGGAAGCGAAATGAAAACATCGCGCCGCGCTTTCTTAAAGACTGCTGCCTTAAGCGGAGTTGGTCTCGTCATCGGTTTTGACGGACGCAGATTGTTAGGCGCGGACGCCGCGGCCAGCGCGACCGCTTTTCAGCCTAACGGATGGATTCATCTCGACGCACAGGGCACCGTCACGCTCGTCCTCGGAAAATCCGAGATGGGCCAGGGTGTGCGCACGGCTTTACCAATGATTCTGGCGGATGAATTAGGCGCCGATTGGTCCCGCGTCCGCGTCGAACAAGCGATGCCGGGACCAAACTTCAAGCGTCTTGGAACCGGTGGCAGCGGGAGCGTTCAGGGAAGCTGGAAGCCGCTGCGCGAAGCGGCCGCAGCCGCCCGCGAAATGCTGATCCAAGTCGCGGCCAAACAATGGAAAGTCGATCCCGCAACCTGTTCGGCGGAGGCCGGCTGGGTTCGTCATCTGGATAGTGGCCGGCGCCTTTCCTTCGGTGATCTCGCCGCGGAAGCGGCGAAACTCCCCGTTCCGCAAACGCCGCACTTAAAGTCCGCGAAAGATTTCAAATTGATCGGAAAGCGCACCGCGCGAATTGACGGACGCGAAGTGGTGACCGGCAAAACGAAATATGGGATCGACACGCGCGTGCCGGGCATGCTCTTCGCCTCGATCGAGCGGCCGCCGTCGTTAGGCGCAAAGGCGCGGCACTGGGATGAAAAGGCGTCCCGCTCGGTTCGCGGTGTGCGCGCCGTCCTTCCCGTGGAGAACGGCGTAGCGGTGGTGGGCGATTCGACGTGGGCGGCGCTCAAAGGACGCGAGGCGCTGGCCGTTGACTGGGACGAGTCCGAGGTGAAGCGATTCGATTCGAACCAGCATCGCGACACGCTGGAGAAATCTTCCCGTGAACCGGGGATCATGTTGCGCCAGGAAAAACCGGCGAACCCGGCGAATTCCCCTGCTCGAACCTTGGACGCAGTTTATTTCTACCCGTTCTATGCCCATGCGCCGTTAGAGACGATGAATTGCGTGGCGGCAGTCACGCCTAACGACTGCGAGCTCTGGGCGCCAACCCAAGCCCCGAATAGTTTGCAGGAAGACGCAGCGGAAATGCTCGGATTTCCGCTGGAAAAGGTGAGGGTTCACGTGACCACCATGGGCGGGGGCTTTGGCCGGCGTCTGGCTAACGACTACGCGTTCGAAGCGATCGAAGTTTCACGGGCCGTGCAAAAGCCGGTCCAGGTTCTTTGGACCAGACCAGACGATACCCGGCACGGTCATTTTCAGGCGGCCTCGGTCCATCGCTTGGGCGCCGCGCTCGATTCCGGGGGCAAACTAATCCGCTGGCGGCACACCGAAGCCGCTTCGCTTCACAATCTTCACGGAGTCGACAAACCGCCCACGCCTAACGACGCCGCTTTTTACCAGGGTTACGCCTGGGGTGTTTATGACTTGCCCTACACTGCGCCGGATTTGGAGATGGCTTACGTTCCGGTCGATCTGCCAGTGAAGCACGGACCGTGGCGCTCGGTCTTCGCTCCTTCCAGTGTCTTCGCGCGCGAGTCCTTCATTGATGAATTGGCTCACGCCCAGTCGGCCGATCCGCTCGCCTTTCGCCTTGATCTCTTACGCGGCGATGAGCCTATCAAGGCGGGCGATATTACAATCGATCGGACTCGACTGCGTCGCGTTCTGGAGACAGTGCGTGATAAATCGCAATGGGATTGGTCAAAGAAACTCCCGCCCGGGCAAGGTCGCGGCGTGGCCTGTAACATCTACGATTCCGACACTCACATTGCGTACGTCGTCGATGTTGCAATCGAGAATGGCAATGTTCGCGTGAAGCGGGTCGTGGCAGCGGTCGATTGCGGGTTGGCGGTTAACCCCATCGGCATCGAACAGCAGATCGAAGGTGGCATCATCTGGGGCCTATCCTCTGTTCTGAAAGGTGAAATCACTTTTCGCGGCGGAGCGGTCGAACAAGAAAGCTATGATGACTATGACGTGGCGCGAATGCGGGATGCGCCCGTGATCGAAACGCACATCGTCCCGAGCACGGCTGATCGGCCCTTCGGAATGGGTGAGCCGCCCGTTCCACCGATCGCACCGGCAATCGTAAATGCGATTTTCGCCGCCAGCGGAAAACGATTCCGGAAACTACCAATTCATCCAAAGGATCTCGCGAGCTGATCGCATTACTGCAACAGCGCCTGTCGTCCTGATCCCGCCGCGGCGGCGGGAGAATGGATCTCATTTCCTTTCCGTGTCGCAGAGCGCTGCATGCGCTGAAATGGTCAGAGATCCTTCGTCGTCTGCGCGACTCAGGATGACAGCTTTTCTAGCTTAGCTCGCCGCAAAAACCTGCCGCGCGTCCACAACATCGCGCGCGATCTGTTCGCGAAGTGCGGCCAGGCTTTCAAACTTTCGCTCCGGCCGCAGATAACGAAGGAATCGCAGCTCCACGTCTTCGCCATACAGATCGCGATCGAAATCAAAAAGATGAAATTCCAGAACGCGTTGCGGCGAATCGTTGTCGATCGTTGGCCTGACGCCGAGGTTTACCACCCCGTAAACCTTTTCGCCCTGTAAAATTCCTTCGGCTGCATAGACGCCATTCGGCGGAAATTGCTCGCTGTGCGCGCTCAGGTTTGCGGTTGGGAACCCAAGACTGCGCCCAAGATGTTTGCCTTCCTCGACTGTCCCCAAAATTGTGTAATCCCGGCCCAGCATCTGTTTCACGGTCGCGAAATCCCCCGCCTTCACAGCTTTTCGAATCGCAGTGCTGCTAATAGTCACGCCCCGTGACGTCACCGGCTCGACCCCAACGACATTAAAACCCAGTTCGGCGCCCATGGTTTTCAAAAGGGCAAGATTGCCCGCGCGATCTTTCCCGAAGGACCATTCCTGACCGACACAAATCTCACGTAAGGGATGTGCCGCTGAAACCAGTTGCTTAACGAAATCGGCCGGCGGAGTAGCCGCGAATTCCCGGTCAAACTTGATCACGAGAAGATGCGACACTCCGAGATCGCGGATCAACGCAATCTTGTGCTGCGTCGCAGTTATCAAGCGCGGGCTGGCCTGCGGGCGCAGAATTTTCATCGGATGCGGATCGAACGTGACAACGACGGCGGTTCCGCCCGCATCGGCCGCATGGTGCGCGGCCGTCAAAATCACCGCCTGGTGGCCGAGATGAACGCCGTCGAAAACTCCGATCGCGAGAAAAATCGGACCTGGAATTTCCGCCAGCTCCGGGATCGAACGCAGGATGCGCATTACCTATCTTCGTTAGGCACCGCGCATGCGCGAAACTTCAGGGAGACTCAGAATTTTTTCGTGAACATCGGCCGTTTTGATTTCGTCTACAGTGACGGCGCGGCTGAGGTCAAAACGCCCGGAACGAGTGCGACGCAATTCCTTGAGGTGGGCGCCGCAACCGAGAGCCTCACCGATATCGTGCGCATAAGTGCGAACGTAAAAGCCTTTGCTACACAGAACCGTGAAGTCGATCTCGGGCGAAGCGATCCGATCGATCCGGTAGCGATAGACGTGCACAAGACGCGGTTCGCGCTCCACCACTTTTCCCTGTCGCGCCAGTTTGTAGAGCGGCACGCCGCCTTGTTTGATGGCTGAAACCATTGGCGGCATTTGGTAAAAATCGCCGTTAAACTTGTCGAAGGCGGCGCGGACGGTTTCTTCAGTCAGCTCCGGGACGGGCCGCTCCTCGACCACCGTGCCGGCGCGGTCCTGCGTATCGGTCGTTTTGCCTAACGACAGTGTGCAGACGTATTCCTTGTCTTCACTCATGAGCAAGTCTTGAATCTTGGTGCCGCGACCGAGGGTGAGAATGAGCAGGCCGGTTGCGATCGGATCGAGCGTTCCGCAATGGCCGACCTTTTTGATCTGAAGCTGTCGCCTGACCAACGCGACTACATCGTGCGACGTCATCCCCGCGGCTTTGTCCACGAGTAGGACGCCGTCCGGGGTTGGGGTCAAAGACATGGTGAAAGGCTAGGAGGCAAGTTTAAGATCGAACCCTTTAACCCTTCAACAATTTAACAGTCTCCACAGCCGCCGCAGTCACGCGCTTCGCCACGTCGTCCAACGCCCCCGGCACACGCGCGCCGGCCGCCAGCTTGTGTCCGCCGCCCTTAAAGCGCAGACAGATTTCGCACACATCCGCTCGTTCATCTTTCGAACGCATGCTGACGCGGACCTTGCCGTCCTCCAACTCTTCGAAAAAGATCGCGATGATGACACCCTGGATCGCACGAAGGTGGTCAATCAAACCCTCGTTGTCCTCGGGAATAACGCCGAGCTCGTTCGCCGTCGCGATCGGCAGACTGAAGCTCGCGACTTTCCCATCCGCGTCGAAATGCATCCGATCGAGCAAGACCCGCAATAACTCGATGCGACGGCGCGGATAGCTTTCATAAATTTTTTGACTCAGCTCGCCGACCTGAATGCCGCAGCGCAGAATGTCGGCCGCGATCTCAAAAGTCCGCGAAGTCGTATTCGGATATTGAAACGAACCCGTATCGGTAGAGATGGCAGTGAAAAGATTCTCCGCAATCGGCTCGTCCAGCGGCAAGTCCTGGCTTTGCAATAACTCAAAGAGAATCTGGCCGGTGGCGGGGGCAATCGGATCGATGTGGACGAGGTCACCGTACCGCGGATTGCTCGGATGGTGATCGATGTTTATCCACGTTTTCGCGTTTCCGACGGCAGCTAGACAATTATCTCCGAGGCGCTGCCGGGTGGCCGTGTCGAGCGCGAGGACAACGTCAAAATCCTCCGGTTCGCTAGGCGGCAAGGAAACGATTTCGCCGCCAGGCAGGAACGAGAATTTTTCGAGTAAACCTTCTTCGTTCCAGACTTTGACTTTCTTCCCCATTTTCTGGAGCGCGAGGCCCATCGCTATTTCGCTACCCAGCGCATCGCCATCGGGACGAACGTGACTGAGCACAACGAAGTTTTCGTGTTGGCGCAAGACGTCGGCGATTTCCGCGAAGGTTGCGTTGGTTTTGTTAGCGGGTGGGATTTCTGCGGTGGTGAAGTTCATTTGGTTTCAGCGGTTGGCGGAGGTTCAATTTCCTGCATGATCTCGAGCACGCGCGAGCCGCGCTCGATGGAATCGTCGAGGTGGAAGACGAGGTGCGGCGTATATTTTAAAACGACGTGACGGGACAAATCGGCCTGGAGCGCAGCGCGATTCGCTTCCAGTTTCGGAAGCACTTCGTTCCGGCCCTTCGATCCGAGCACGCTGATGTAAACATGCGCCGATTTGAGATCGGGCGTGACATCCACCTGGTTGACGGTGACGAGCAAGTCTTCAAAAGTCATCTCTCGCACGAGCAAGCTGCTCAGCTCCCGTTTGAGGAGTTCGTTAACGCGAAGTAGCCGGTGTTTCATAAGGTAGCGCAAGCTTCCAGCTTGCAGGGTGCCAAATTCGCAAACTAGAAGTTCGCGCTACAATTTTTGTGCGACCTGTTCGAGTTGGTAGCACTCGATAATGTCGCCGACCTGATACTCACTGAAGTCGCCCAGTTTGATGCCGCACTCGAGTCCAACGCGCACTTCCTTAACGTCGTCCTGAAAACGACGCAGGGTCGAAAGTCCGCCGTCGTAAACGGGTTGACGGCGACGCAGGACGCGCGCCCGGGCGCTGCGACTGATGCGTCCGTCCGTAACCAGACAGCCGGCCACGATGCCGCGGCTCAACTGGAAGACCTGTTTCACTTCCGCGTGACCGATAACCGTCTCGCGATGTTCCGGATCGAGCAGGCCCGCCATCGCTTCTTTGATCTGGTCGATGAGCTCGTAAATGATGCTGTAAAGTTTGACCTGGACGCCTTCGCGCTTGGCCGCGCCGACCGCATTGCTCTCCACCTTGATATTGAAACCAACCACGACCGCATTCGACGCGCTCGCGAGCAGAATGTCGGACTCGGAGATCGGACCTACTCCGGAGTGGATCATCTCGAGATCGATCTTCTTACTTTGAATCTGGCCTAACGACGCGACCAACGCCTCAAGCGAACCCTGTGCATCGCATTTCAGGACGAGGCGCAGCACCTTCTTGCCGTCGGCCGCTTCCAGCAGACTCTCGAGGGTGGCGCGTTGCGGCATGCTCAGCTTTTCCTTCCGCTTCTCCGCCAGGCGTTCCTCACTCAAAACCTTGGCCGATTTCTCCGATTCCATAACGAGGAATTCGTCACCGGCGTTAGGCAAACCGGTAAAGCCGAGAACTTTCACCGGCGTAGAAGGCCCAGCGGTTTTAATCGGTTTTCCGAGATCGTTAACGAGTGACTTCACTTTGCCGCCGTAATCGCCACAGATGAACGGCTCGCCTACTTCGAGCGTGCCCATTTGCACAATCACCGTCGCCGTCGGTCCGCGACCGGCTTCGACCTGCGCCTCGATAACTGTGCCGCGCGGAGTCGCGGTCGGTGAGGCTTTGAGCTCCATGACTTCCGCCTGAACGACCATGTTCTCGAGCAGTTCGTCGATGCCTGTCCCCTTCGTTGCCGAAACCGGCACGACAATCGTCTCCCCTCCCCAATCTTCCGGAGTCAGCTCTTGCTCCTGCAATTGCTGTTTCACGCGATCGATATTGGCCGAAGGCAAATCAATCTTGTTGATCGCCACCATGATTTTCACATGCGGCGCCGCTTTGGCATGGCTGATCGCCTCCAACGTTTGCGGCATGAGACCGTCGTCAGCCGCGACTACGAGCACGACGATATCGGTCACATTGGCGCCGCGCGCGCGCATCGCGGTGAACGCGGCATGACCAGGCGTATCAAGGAAAGTGATGTGCGTGCCTTTGTATTCGACCGAATAGGCACCGATATGCTGCGTGATCCCACCGGCTTCGCCCGCTGCAACCCGCGTCTTGCGAATCGCATCCATGAGCGACGTCTTCCCATGGTCGACGTGCCCCATGAATGTGATGATCGGAGCGCGTAGCTTAAGTTCTTCTTCCTTCTCGATGACCGGCGGCGGCGGCGCGACTACCACCTGCTCGACTTTGTGGACGCCGCCGCCTTTTTCGCGGCGTTCCATCTCAAAGACGAAGCCGTGTTTGTCGCAAACTTTTGTCGCGACTTCCGGCTCTACCGTCAGGTTCGGGTTCGCGAAAATGTTAAAGTCATCCATCAACTCTTTGATGAGCTGGAAATTCTTTAGCCCAAGTTGCGCCGCGAGATCTTTGACGATGATCGGCGGTTTGATGTGAATTATTTTCCGACCGTCCTCCGTTTCCGTAACCGCTTCGCCAGCTGCGGCAGGAGGTTCGACGGCGACTGGCGCTACGAGCTTTTCAGGCACGGGCGCGGGCGGCGTGGGGATAGCGCGAATGCGCGAGATTGGCGGGAGAAAAGTGCGCTTCACTGCGTCATCAGAAACCGCGCGCTTCGGCTTCGGGACGTGTTCCTCGATTAGGGAAACGGTTTCCATCACCGGTTTCGGTGCCGGCGCGGTCTCAGGCGCTACCGGCGGAGCCTTTGGCGGCGTCTTTTTGGCCGTGATCGGAGCGAAGGCCGATTTCGTGGCGGGCACAGTCTTTAGGGACGCTGTCATTACCGGCTTGGCCTTAGCGACGGCTTTGGTTACGGCAACTTCTTCCTTCGCTGCCTTGGAACTCTTTGCGCCGGGCTTAACCGCAGTGCGGGAACGAAGCGACGACTTAGCGGAAGTGGCGGACTTCGCCGCTTTCGTAGCGGACGCCTTGGGCGCCGTAGTTTTCGTCGTCGTTTTCGTTGCCATTCAGTTTTGTTAAAATTTTGCTCATGGCCGTGAGCGGTTAGGCGCGGCCGTTGTCATGGAGAAACTGTTTCACGATGCACCGCTTCGTAAATCTCGCGCGCCTTCTCTTCATCGACGCCAAGAATATCGACCAAATCTGACATTTCCGCGTCGCGCAGGCCTTCCAGATTCGTAAAACCGGTCTTCACCAGTGTCATCGCCTGCTCTTCGGTAATTGGCAAGGAGGTCGCCAGAGTTTGGGCAGCGTGCGCCACCTTTTGTTCCACTGCCGTTGTGCTCGGAGCTTCCTTCTCGATGTTAATTTCCCACCCGGTCAATCGGGAGGTGAGGCGCGCGTTCTGGCCTTTCTTGCCAATTGCGAGTGAAAGCTGATCCTCGTCGACCGAGATCGTAGCGCTCTTCTTCTCGACGTCGAAAACAAGATTCTTCACCTTCGCCGGCTTGAGCGCTTCTAGCACAAACTCCTTCGGGTCCGAGCTCCAGCGAATGATGTCGACTTTTTCGTTATTCAGTTCGCGCACGATATTTTTGACCCGCGACCCGCGCATGCCGACGCAAGCGCCGACCGGATCGACTTTTGGATTGTCGCTGAACACGGCAATCTTGGTGCGGTAACCCGCTTCGCGCGCGATCCCGCGAATCTCGACGGTGCCGTCTGCGATTTCGCTCACTTCCAATTCAAACAGACGACGAACGAAATTCGGGTGACTGCGCGAGATAATGATTTCGGGGCCACGAATGCCGTTCTCAACCGCGACCACATAGGCGCGCAACCGATCGCCGACGTTATAATCCTCGACCACCACGCGTTCCGCCTCACCCGCAACGAGGACGTCGTGATCGAGGAGGACGAGACCGAGAACCTCATCCAGGCCCTCGAGGCCGAGCTCCTCCGGCGCCGGTTCGGCCCGCCGATCCGTCTCGAGGTCGGCGATG
>Ga0207683_10005940_pt1 | contig 10465 bp, 7 predicted proteins | sample KBSM73metaG_FD_184333 | JGI IMG/M metagenome (GOLD analysis project Ga0207683, IMG submission 184333) | Miscanthus rhizosphere microbial communities from Kellogg Biological Station, Michigan, USA - KBS M7-3 metaG (SPAdes) (version 2) | ecosystem: Host-associated > Plants > Roots > Rhizosphere >...
CGCCCGCGATTATCTGGTCCCGAGCCGAGTTCACCCCGGCAAATTCTACGCGCTCCCGCAGGCGCCTCAGATGTTCAAACAGCTGATCATGGTCGCGGGCTTCGACCGCTATTTCCAGATCGCGCCCTGTTTTCGCGACGAGGACGCGCGCGCCGATCGCTCTCCGGGCGAATTCTACCAGCTCGACTTTGAGATGAGCTTCGTCACGCAGGACGATGTTTTCAATGCAATCGAGCCTGTGCTTTCGGGCGTCTTCCAGGAATTTGCGAATGGCCGGACGGTCACGCCCGCCGGCGAATATCCTCGCATTCCCTACAAGGAAGCGCTTCTAAGGTACGGGAGCGACAAGCCTGACCTGCGCAACCCGCTGCTCATCAGCGACGTCGGGGAGCATTTCAAGGGTTCTGGTTTCGGCCTGTTCGCCGGCCTCGTCGAGAAAGGCGCGGTCGTGCGCGCCATTGCGGCGCCCGCCACCGCCGAGAAGAGCCGCAAATTCTTCGACGACGCGAACGAATGGGCACGGAGCGAGGGCTTTGCCGGGCTCGGCTATGCTACCCGCAAGGGGGGCGAGTGGGGCGGCCCGATCGCCAAGAACCACGGCGAGGAAGGCATGAATCGCCTAGCGGACGAGATGGGCCTCGGTCCTGACGACGGCATCTTCTTCGCCGCCGGCAAGGAAGAGGAGGCGGCCCGGCTCGCCGGCCTCGCACGGACTCGCGTGGGTGAGCAGCTCGACCTGATCGAGCAGGGCGCATTCCGCTTCTGCTGGATCGTCGACTTTCCGATGTTCGAGTTCAATGAAGATCAACGGAAGATCGACTTCAGCCACAATCCCTTCTCGATGCCGCAAGGCGAAATGGAGGCCCTGGAATCCAAGGACCCGCTCGATATCCTCGCCTGGCAGTATGACATCGTTTGCAACGGCGTGGAGCTGAGCTCTGGGGCGATCCGGAACCACCGCCCGGATATCATGTACAAGGCGTTCGAGATCGCGGGCTATACGAAGGACGAAGTCGACACGAACTTCGCCGGAATGATCAATGCCTTCAAGTTCGGCGCGCCGCCGCACGGAGGATCGGCTCCCGGCATCGACCGGATCGTCATGCTGCTCGCCGACGAGCCGAACATCCGCGAGGTCATCCTCTTCCCGATGAACCAGAAGGCGGAGGATCTCATGATGAACGCGCCCGCCGCGGTCATGCCGAAACAGCTCAAGGAGCTGAGCATCAAGGTCGTTGTCGAAAGCTGAAGCGGTCGGGCGTTGTGCGCCTGAATTAATGCGTTAACCTCGGCGCGTGGATCCAGCCCTGAATTCCGCGCTTGGCGCGCTTCGTGAACATCTCGCAGAGCTGCAACTGCCTCAGATTGCGCATGGCCGTCGCGCCATCATCCTTTTCGAGGGCCCGGAGGGCGCAGGAAAGAAACTGGCCCTGAAGCAACTCGCCGCCGCGTTCGATCCTTGTCATTTCTTCGTCTATTCGACCGCCTTCGACCGGCGTGAGGCCAATGAAGGACATTGGCTCGCTCGCTTCTGGCGTCAGCTGCCGACGGCAGGGCGCACGTCAATCTTCTTTCGAAGCTGGTACCGGCGCGTGCTCGACGATCGCGTGCTCGGGCGGACAGCGGAGGATTCCGTTTCGCGGGTGTTCGACGAAATCAACGAGTTCGAGGTCCAGCAGCGTGATTACGGCACCCTGCTCGTGAAGCTCTATTTCGACGTCAGCGCAGACGTCCAGGAGCAACGCCTGGCCCAGCGGCGGCAAAACCCGTGGCGGGGCAGGGTCGCGGTCGAAGATTTCATCCGTGCCGACGATCCTGCCTATCAGCATGCGCTCGATGAGCTGAGGGCGAACACCGACACGCGATGGTCGCCTTGGCGCACGATCGACGGTGACGATGAGCAGCAGGCGGCTTTAGCGGCGCTGGAAGTGATCGCTGAAGCCTGGGCCAAGGCCATGCCGGCGGAGCCTCCGCAATTGGTCTCCGCTCCGCGCGTCGCCTAGCCCGGATACCGGATCGCCAAGACTTCGTAGCTCTTTTCGCCAGCGGGCAGGCGCACGATGCGTTCATCGCCGACCCGCGCGCCGATCAGGGCCCGCGCGAGCGGCGCGCTCCAGCCGATCCTGCCAGAACCCGCGTCGGTTTCGTCATCGCCGACAAGCGTCAGCGTGCGGCGGTTGTCATCTTCATCCGCCAGCTCAACGGTCGCGCCGAAACGCACCTGGTCGCGGGCCTGCTGCTTGGCGGGGTCAACGACCTTTGCGTCCTTCATGATCCGGGCGAGATAGCCCAGCCGCCGGTCGATCTCGCGGAGGCGGCGCTTGCCATAGATGTAATCGGCGTTTTCCGAGCGGTCGCCGAGCGATGCCGCCCAGGACACGGTTTCGACGATCTTCGGGCGCTCCGTCCCGAACAATTCGTCATATTCGGCGCGGATGCGTCCCAGTCCCTCGGGCGTGATGTAACGGTCGGCCACGCCTGAGGACTATCAGCCCGGGCGGTCCTTCCCAAGATAGCGCGATACGTGGAACGAGGTCTGCTGCGGCTGCGTGCCGCGCATCGAATCATAGACCACGCTATTTTCGATCACCCGCTGAACGTAAGCACGGGTCTCCGTGTAAGGGATTGCTTCGATCCATTTCAGCACGTCCACCCGGCCGCGTGGGTCGCCATATTGCCGAACCCATTTGCTGGCGTTGCCTGAACCCGCATTGTAGCTCGCGACTGCAAGCGGAACATTGCCGCCCCAGATGTTGAGCATCCGCTGCAGGTATGATGAGCCGATCGACACATTGTAGCTGGGATCGCTGATCAGCCGATAGCTGTCGAAGCCGACACCCATCTTCCCGGCCTGCTCGCGCGCCGTTCCCACCATTAGCTGCATCATCCCCCGCGCGCCGGCGTGGCTGACCGCATAAGGATCGAACGAGCTTTCCTGCCGGCTGATGCCGTGCGCCAGCGACCAGAGCTCGCCGGAAACCGAGGCTGGGAGGGTGGGATAGGCCTGGCGGACGTAGAACATCGACCCCTTCACCCGGGCCATGCGCGAGGTCCAGACCGCCACGTCCTGACGGCCGATCTGCTGGCCGAGGTCGACCGCAAGGTTGCGGTCGGCGTCATTGTCCAGCGATTCGGCGAGGGCTTTCACGAACAGGGCCTGTTCGGTCGAGCGACCCTGCTGGCCGAGCAGCCTGATGGCCTGCACCACCCGCCGGCTGTTGAAGGCGGTACGCTGCAGCTGCGTGGTCACATATTGCGGAAGCGCGGCAGGCGGCGGCGGCACGGAACGACCGAGCCGTTCCAGCGCGAGCTGTCCGTAGAAGAGTTCGGGGTAAGCGGCGGCGCGCTGGAAGTACGTGTTGGATTCCTGGAACCGACCAGCAGAAAGAGCGGCTCGTCCGGCCCAGTAGCTGCCCTTCGTCTGCACCTGCAGAGAGCGACCGCCGCGAGCGTAGCGGTCGAACATCGCTACGGCAGCGCCGGGCCGGTTCATGCGGTCGAGGGCAACGGTTCCGGCAAGCCAGGCGAGCGTTGTGTAGTTGTCGCGGATGCTTATCGACTGATCGGCAACGTTCGCGCCAGTCGGCAGCACGTCGTCAGTCTGGCTCGCGATGCTGTAGGCAGCCTGCCAGTTACGGTCCTGCACGGCATCGCCTGCAAGCAGGATGAGCATGTCGAGGAAACGATCCGGATCGATGGGCTTGTAAGCGAACTGGTGGTCGCGCGCGGCAAGCTGCTGGGCGGCCTGGGAATAATTGTTGGCCCGGAGCCAGCGCGCCCGGTCCATCATCAGTCCGGCATCCCGCGTAACGCTGGAGATTACCGCGCCGTATCGGCTGTCGGCGTCCGGCGCATTCTGCTGCATGGCGATTCGTGCGGCGAACGCGGCCTGCCGGTCCGGGCTGGTGGTCGAGAGGAAGCGTGCGGCGTCGTCCGGCCTTTTCGCAAACAACAGCGAATCGACCCGGTCGTCCGCATCCGAACGCGTGAAACTTCCGCCATAACGCGCCCAGATGGCCTGCTCGTCGGTCGAGCTCAGGTCGTCCGAGCGCCAAGCCTGTCGAGCGGCGTCGAGCGCCTGCGCGTTCTGCCCGCTGGAGCTGTAAGCATCGGCCAGCCGCGCCCAGCCATTGCCGGTCTTGGGCTTGTCGGAAGCGAAGAAGGCGAGGACCGTTGCCCCGTTCTCGCCAGGCTGCATCGCCCTTTCCGCCCAGGTCCGCATGCGAGATTCGTCGGGCCAGTCGGGGTTCGTGATCAGGAATGAGGCGTAACTAGCGAAACGGTAGCCATTGCTCTGTCGAAGGCTGCGCCACTGATCGAGCGACGAGGCGACGCTGGGGGCGTAAGCGGGTGGAGGGGCATAGTTGGCCGGCCCGGCATACTGCGCCGAACTCGCTACTGCGGTGGCGAGTAGCACCGGGATGATCACAGCCGAACGCCACATGCTGGACATCTTGCCTCCCCCCTCCTTATCAGGCCGTGAACGCCGGCCCCCAATCCACACTATTACCTATCCAACCTAACTCTCCTTTGAGGAGGCAAGTTCATGTTTTTCGGCTCGATTCCGGCACTCGTGACGCCGTTTTCCGGCGGCCGTGTCGCGGAAGACACATTCGCTGAATTCGTCGAATGGCAGATCGCCGAAGGCTCCAACGCGCTCGTTCCGTGCGGGACGACCGGAGAGAGCGCGACGCTGAGCCGGGACGAGCATCGGGCGGTGATCGCGCAGGCCGTCAGCGTGGCGAAGGGTAGGGTACCGGTGATAGCCGGCTGCGGCAGTTATTCGACTGCTGCGGCGATCGAGATGGTTCGGACCGCCGCGGACGTCGGCGCGGACGCGGTTCTGGTCGTCGTGCCTTATTACAATAAGCCGAGCCAGGCGGGCCTTGCAGCACATTTCACCGCCGTCGCCGAGGCCTCAACCCTGCCGATCGTGGTCTACAACGTGCCGTCGCGCACCGTTGCCGATATTTCGGTCGAGACTCTTGCTGAAGTAGCAAAGCATCCCAAGATCGTCGCGGTGAAGGATGCTACCGGGAACCTCGCGCGCGTGACGGCTCAGCGCCTCGCCTGCGGCACGGACTTCGTGCAGCTGTCGGGCAACGACGACATGGCGCTCGGCTTCAACGCAATGGGCGGCGTCGGCTGCATCTCGGTGACGGCCAATGTTGCTCCGAAGCTCTGTTCGGATTTCCAGCGTGCGACGAGCGAAGGACGCTGGGCTGATGCCGTAGAGCTGCAGGATCGGCTCTATCCGCTTCATGCCGCGCTCTTCTCGGATGCGTCGCCGGGGCCCGCGAAATATGCCCTGACGCGGGTTCGTCCTGGGTTCCCCCCCGAACTGCGGCTGCCGTTGGTTGAAGCCTCAGACGCATCGAAACGGGCCGTAGACGCGGCGCTCGCCCATGCGGGTCTGGCCTGATCCCACATGGCCAAGCCGCCTCCACAACCGTTCGACAAGCAGAAAGTCGTGGCCGAGAACCGCCGCGCGCGCTTCGACTATTTCGTCGAGGAACGGTTCGAAGCAGGAATCCAGCTTGTCGGCACCGAGGTCAAATCCCTGCGCCACGGCGAAGGGTCGATCGCGGAGAGCTATGCGACGGTTGACGGCGAAGAAGTCTGGCTGATCAATAGCCATGTGCCCGAATATAGCCACGGGAACCGTCAGAACCATGAGCCCAGGCGTCCACGCAAATTATTGCTCAGGAACCGGGAAATCGCGAAATTGCAGGGCGCTGTCACGCGGCAGGGCCTGACGCTCGTCCCGTTGTCCATCTATTTCAATGGGAGGGGCAGGGCGAAGGTCGAGCTGGCGCTGGCGCGCGGCAAGAAAGTGCACGACAAGCGCGAGACGATCAAAGAACGCGACTGGAAGCGCGAACAGCAAAGACTGCTGAGATCCAATGGCTGACGAGACTCCACCCGTCGGCCGCTTCAACTGGCTGACGAAGCATATCCCGACGCGCGAGAATGTTCACAGGCATCGCATCCTGAAGCCGTTCGCGCCGCATCTCAGCCATTCCTCGCTGTGGCGGATGACAAGGCGGTCCGTTCCGCGCGGAGTGGCCGTCGGCCTGTTCGTGGGTGTGATCATCCCGGTCATGCACACGGCGATCGCGGCCATCGTTGCGATTCCGTTGCGCGCGAATGTCGCGATCGCGGCGGTGTGCACTCTGCTGATCAACCCGCTGACGATTCCGCCGCTTTATTATGCGGCCTACCGCATTGGATCGTGGGAGCTCCACAATGACAGGAACCTCGTGAATCCAGCCGCAGCGGAGAGGTTTTCGAGTGAGCTCAGCCGGCTCCTTTTCTGGATTCATGAGGCGTCGGGACCGATCGCGGTCGGAGTGCTGACCATTGCCGTTGCCGCGGCCTTGCTGGGCTATCTGGGCGCGGCGCTGCTGTGGCGCTTCTGGTCGCATAGCCGGTGGCGGCAGCGACGGGAGGCAAGGGGCTGATCGCCCTGCCGTTCGCAGGTGCGCCGTGCGCGGTCGTCGATTGGGATTCGCGCAAGGGGGCACCAGCCTGTCCAACGCGCGCCACTGGGATGGAGGGTTTTGAAATGGTTCGAGTGATTGCGCTCGCTCTGGCGACAACGAGCTTGGCTGCCTGCGCTACGCAGGCGCCGCCACCGCCGGCCGCGGCGGAAACTCCGGCTGCGGCCGAAGCTCCGGCGCCGGCTGCGCCCAAGCCGCAATATGGAACGTTCGGCTTCGACCTCGCCGGCATGGACCGCGGCGTCCAGGCGGGCGACAATTTCTATCAGTTCGCGAATGGCAGCTGGGCCAAGAACACGCCCATTCCGGCGGACAAGCCGAACTATGGCGCTTTCAGCTTCCTCGACGATCTTTCGCACACGCGGACGCAGGAGCTACTCGATCAGGCGAAGGCGGATCCGAATTCGAAGATCGGCGCGGCATATGCGACCTATCTCGATACTGCGGCGATCGAGGCCAAGGGCCTGGCGCCGATCGAGCCGTGGCTGAAAGATGTCCGTGGCCTCAAGTCGAAGGCCGGCTACGCCGCGCTGGCCGCCGCTGCAGCGCAGAACGGCATCGGAACTCCGTTCGCGGCGGTGGTGACGCAGGACCGCAAGGATCCTGACGTTTATGCAATGAACCTGTTCCAGTCGGGGCTCGGTCTGCCGGACCGCGATTATTATCTGTCGGCCGATCCCAAGCTCGCCGAGGCCAAGGCGGCTTATGAGAAGCATCTCGCAACGATGCTGACTCTGGCGGGAGAGCAGAATGCCGGGCCCCGCGCCAAGGCGATCATGGATTTCGAGACGGCCATCGCCAAGGCGAGCTGGACCCGGGTCCAGAGCCGCGATGCCAACAAGACGTACAACAAGATGAGCCTCGCGGCGCTTCAAAAGGCTGCGCCGGGCTTCGACTTCGGAACCTATTTCAAGGCGCGTGGAGTCTCGATCAACGACGTTATCGTCGGTCAGCCTTCGGCGATTTCCGGAATCGCCAAGGCAGTCAGGCAGGCGCCGATCGGAGTTCTCAAGGACCAGCTGCTGGTTCGCTCGCTCGACAGCTTCGCAGACGTTCTGCCGAGCGCGTTCGACAAGGAAAACTTCGCCTTCTTTGGGACGGTCCTTTCGGGCACGCCGCAGCAGCAGGAGCGGTGGAAGCGGGCAGTCGACTATACGGTCGGCAGCCTGACCGACGACGTCAGCAAGATATACGTCGCCAAATATTTCCCGCCGGAAACCAAGGCCGCCGCGGACGAGATGGTCCGCAACATCATCGCCGCCATGAACCGGCGCATCGATGCCCTCGACTGGATGACGCCCGAGACCAAGGTGAAGGCGCACCAGAAGCTCGCGGCCTTCACGCCGCGGATCGGCTATCCGGATCAGTGGCACGATTATTCGGCGATGAAGGTCCTGGCCGGCGATGCCTTCGGTAACGAGCTGCGTTCCAACCAATGGGCTGCAGCTGACAATATCGCGAAGCTCGGTCAGCCGGTCCGGCGCTGGGAGTGGGGCATGACCCCAATGACGGTGAACGCGCAGGCCAATCCGAACCTAGTCGCCATCACCTTCCCGGCGGCAATCCTGCAGCCGCCATTCTTCGACCCGAAGGCCGACCCCGCCGTCAATTACGGCGGCATCGGCGCGGTGATCGGCCACGAAATGAGCCACCATTTCGACGACCAGGGATCGAAATACGATCTTGCCGGCAAGCTCACCGACTGGTGGACGCCGGCGGACGTCCAGGCGTTCAACTCGCGGCTCGACAAGCTCGAGGCCGAATATAATGCTTATGAGCCGCTCCCGGGCTTCCATGTCATTGGCAAGCTCACGATGGGCGAGAATGTCGCGGACCTCGCAGGTCTCACCACCGCCCATGACGCCTACCTCGCCTCGCTCGGCGGCAAGGCGCCCCCGGTGATCGATGGCTTCAGTGCCGACCAGCGTTTCTATCTGGGTTGGGCGCAGGTCTGGCGCCGCAACTACCGCGAGGCGGATCTCCGCCGCAGGCTGCTGACGGACCCGCATTCGCCGTCGGAGCAGAGGGCGAACATCGTTCGCAACATGGACCCCTGGTACGATGCCTTCGGGGTCCAGCCGGGCCAAAAGCTCTATCTGTCGCCGGCCGAGCGCGTCCGCATCTGGTAGGACTGCATACAGCTGCTAACATGCGGGGCAGCTAGATGCTGTACCAGGAGCTGCCTCGCATCGACTCGACGCCCCTCGACGGGTGGTCCCGCTGGCTTGCTCCGGCGCTGATCTTCGCTGCCGCACTTACCGCCGCGGTGATGCTTCTTCTGACGAGCCAGGTCTGGATTGCGGGTGTCGCGATGATCGTCGGGCTAGCCGCTGCCGGATTTAGCCTGCGAAAGCCCGCAGCCGGCGTCATTTCACCGGATCAACTGGTCGAAGGTCCCGATTATTCGCTCGTCGGGTCGGCGCTGGGCCTCAGCCGCGACCCTGTCGCCCTTACTGATAGCGACGGGTCCCTGCTCGTGGTCAATAGCGTCTACCGGGATCGATTTGGCGCGACGCCGCCCCTTCAGCTCGGCGCAAGCGCAGAAGCCGAGCAGGGGCTGAAGCTCGCCCAATCCATGGCGTGGCGCGACGGCGGCGGCTGCGTCACGGGGATTGAAACAGCGGCGGGCCAAAGCCCTGTCGAGGTCGAGCGCGTCGGCGCCACGACGGACCTTCTGTTGTGGCGATTTCCCTCGGCGGCCGCGCCGGACCCCCTGTCAATGGCTATTCGCCGGACAGAAGGAGTCATTGGCGATCGCCTTGCATCGGCGGGGATCGCCGTCGCCGTGGTCAGCGCGAAAGGGGCGATCATGGGTGCGAACAGCCTGTTCGCAGAGCGTGCGCTGGGTCCCGACCGGCATCTGCATGACGCACGATTCGCGGAGCTCGTCGAAATCGGGGAGGACGAACAGGTCCGTCTGGTTGCCGAAGGCGAGGGAGCTCAACCGGTTCGAGTCGTGCACCTGCCGGCCGATCCGATCGGCGACGGGAGCGCCGGTACGATTCTTCTGTTCGATCGGAGTGACCCGGCATCTGCCGCCCAATCCACCAACCTGCAGGCCCTGCTGGACGTCATGCCGATCGGTCTGGCGTTGGTGGACCGGGATGGGCGCTTCCTGACCATGAATGCAGCCTTCCGCCAGGCTGCGGCCGTCAAAGGCTCGGCCATGCCGGTCTATCCCGGCGATCTGGTCGTGAAGGAAGACAAGGCCGCAGTCGCGGACGGCGTGCGCCGCAATGCGAGAGGCCCTGCTATGTCCGGGGACCTTGCCGTACGACTAGCGAACCAGCCGTCGGAGCCGGTCGCTCTTACGATCGCCGGATTGCGGGGGTTGGGCGACGCGGCCGTGCTTCTGCTGCTCAAGGACAATAGCGAAGAGGCCAAGCTCAAGCGGCAGGTGGCCCAGGCGACCAAGATGCAGGTGGTCGGGCAGCTGGCGGGCGGCGTCGCGCACGACTTCAACAACATCCTGACGGCGATCATCGGCCACTGCGACCTCATGCTCATGCGTCACACGCCGGGGGACAGCGACTATGACGACATCCAGCAGATCAAGTCGAATTCGAACCGCGCTGCGGGCCTTACTCGACAGCTTCTTGCCTTCTCGCGCCAACAAACCCTGCGTCCGCAGGTGCTCCAGCTTCCCGACGTTGTGTCTGAGGTGTCCCATCTGCTGAAGCGGCTGCTCGGCGAAACGGTCGAGCTGGTGGTGAAGCACGGCCGAAGCCTGGGGCCGATCCGCGCAGATCCGGGCCAGCTCGAGCAGGTCATCATCAATCTCGCCGTCAACGCTCGCGACGCGATGGCCGGGAAGGGCCGGGGCACGCTTACGATTCAGACCTATCCAGTGAAATCGGACCAGGTCGCGGAGCTTGGCTCTGATATCCTTCCGATCGCGGATTACAGCGCCCTCTCGGTTACCGACACGGGCACTGGGATCGCGCCGAGCGTACTCGGCAAGATTT
>Ga0207683_10005942_pt1 | contig 10463 bp, 8 predicted proteins | sample KBSM73metaG_FD_184333 | JGI IMG/M metagenome (GOLD analysis project Ga0207683, IMG submission 184333) | Miscanthus rhizosphere microbial communities from Kellogg Biological Station, Michigan, USA - KBS M7-3 metaG (SPAdes) (version 2) | ecosystem: Host-associated > Plants > Roots > Rhizosphere >...
AGGAAGGCTGCCCAGCGCGAAGCCGTCCCTGAAATCCGGTCCCGGCGTTGTCTTCGTGTCTGCCATGGATTCCCCCAGTTTTGGGCTGTCCGCCTCTCGATCAGAGGTGGGGACGGGCAAAAGGTGACGCCCGCCGTGGATTGTGAACCTTGCGGCTCACAAGATTGAGGCCAGTCCCAGATGAAGCGGCCGCAGCTGAGGAATATTGGCGCTTTTTGACTGGGTTTTCGAACGGTGCCTACAATCCGGGTCTTCGATTGGCGGCTATTTTCTTGTGGAGGAAGGAGCTCACTCATGCGGCGTTTGTTCGTGATTACCCTCGCAGTCGTGGTTGCGGCGCTTGTTGCTCGTACACATGCGGTAACCGACGGCAAGCTCGACGGCAACAAGCATCCGGCGGTCGTTCTGCTGCTCATGGAAATCGACGGCAAGCCGGCGTTCCGGTGTTCAGGCACGCTGCTGTCGGCGACGGTTCTATTGACGGCCGGCCACTGCACGAACGACTTCCCCGATGAACCGTATTCCGGCATGAGGGTGTTTATCGAGTCGGACGTACAGGGCGGCACCGGCACCACGAACAACTATCCTTTCGCGGGTCCCAACGCCATCGAGGCCGTGTCGTGGGCGGCGCATCCGCTATATGAGACCGGTTCGTTCGTGCTGCACGACGTGGGCGTGGTGGTCTTGCAGTCGCCGGGTCTCGTGCTCGCGCCGGAACAGTACGGCGTGCTGCCAGCCGTGAACCAGCTGGACGATCTGAAGACCCAGCGCGGACAGAAGGATGTCACCTTCACTGCGGTCGGCTACGGCCTCCAGGAAAGCTTCCCGACCCAGGCGTCCTTTCTCGCGAGCAACACGCGAACGCGCTACGTGGCGACGCCGAAACTGCTGCAGATCAACGTCCCCGGGTTCACCGGCAGTTTCTCGATGCTCCTCTCGAACAACCACGCGACGGGCGGGACGTGCTTCGGCGATTCAGGCGGGCCGAACTTCATCGGATCGGGTGCGACCGAGACCAAGATCGTGGCCGGCGTCACCTCGTTCGGCATCAACGGCAACTGCGCGGGGACCGGCGGCGTGTTCCGCATGGATCGGCAGAACGTGCTCGACTTCGTGAAGGGATACCTGCACTGAGGAAGGTTGCGAGCGCGTTCGAAAACCGGTCGTACGTGGGGGGCGGGTCTTCAGACCCGCCCTCTTTTTCGCCTCGGCCGTCCCTTGTCGTCGGGTCTAAAGACCCGACGCCACGCCTGCAGAAGGACCGGCCGGCTTCGTCTTATGCGGCTGCTCGCGCGGCGACTGCCGAAACTGCATAGTCAGCCACGACAGCTCATTCGTAACCTGCCTTTCGTAACGTTCCACCGGCCGGCACCGATGAGGATCGATCGGGCCGGTCCCCGGACCAGACAGGTGTGATGATGCGCGCGGCTGGCGTCGCCGTTCTCGCGGTAATTCTGCTCACGCAGCCGAATGCGGCGGGAGCCGCTGACAAAGTGGACACCGTCGTGATGGTGAACGGCGACCGCACCACGTGCGAGGTGTCGACGCTCAGTCGCGGGCAGCTCAAGGTCAAGACCGACGACCAGGGCACCTTGACGATCAAGTGGGACAAGATCGTATCGATCACCACGATCGGCCTCTTCGATGTCGCCATGAGCGACGGCGCACGTCTCGTGGGACAGCTCGACGCCGCGGCCGACGGCCGGATCTCCATCATCGATCCAGTGAGCGGCGATGTTCACACGTTCCTGCTGGAGGAGGTGGTCTCGCTCGCACCGATTCGTGCGGGGTTCTTCGCCCGAATCGACGGCGCCGTCGACGTCGGCGGCAGCTACACGCAGTCGAGCGGCGTCTCACAGTCGTCCTTCAACGGAAACGCGAACTACCGCCAGCCCAGTTTCTCGGTGTTCGCGCGCGGATCGACGACGCTGACCTCGGATCCGGATTCGGACGCGAGCACGAGGGCATCGGCACAACTGGGATACATCAGGTACCGGCCGAACCGGTGGGTGGTCAGCCCGTTCGCGCTCTTCGAGAGCAACGAGGACCTGGGCTTCAAGGCGCGCTACACGGGTGCGCTTTCGCTTGGCCGCTACCTGGTACAAACCAACCGGGGATACGTGCTGCTCTCGGGCGGCGGGGCGCTCGGGCGGGAACACGCGGTCGATGGACAGACGGTGGTGAACGTCGACGGAATGGCCGTCTTCGATGCCTCGATGTTCACATACGACTACCCGAAGACCACCCTCGAATTCGTACTACAGGCGTTCCCCGGCCTGAACAATCCCGGGCGCATCCGCCTGAATACGAACCTGACGTTCCGCCGCGAGGTCTACCACGATGTGTCACTCGCGGTGACGGCGTACGACAACTACGACAACCGTCCTGAATCGGCCGATGCGAGCACCAATGACATCGGCTACTCGCTGTCGTTGGGCTGGACGTTCTAACGGGTTGCTGAAAGAGCCAGCAACCTGAACTTAGAAGTTAGAACTCAGAAGTCAGAAGTCACCCCTACTGCTTTTCCTTGATCGTCACCGGCGAACGCAGCTCGAACGAGAGCACGCTCTCGGCCGGAATTTCAGCCGCGTCACCGCGCATCGCCGCACCCGCGCCGCCGCCGACCAGCGCACCAATCGCGGCGCCCTTGCCGCCGCCGGCGATCGCACCGACCGCGGCGCCCGCGCCCGCGCCGACCCCGACCTTCGCGGCATCCTTGCCCTTGTTCGCAGCGGCCTCGGCACTGACAGGCGTGGTGACGATCTCGATCTTCCTGCCGTTGCTGTCGGTCAGGCTCGTCAGCTCGAGCGAGAGGTTCGCCTTCCCCTTGACCCGTCCGCCCTTGTCGGACTCGGCGACGCGGCCATCGACCCGTGCGCCGCTGGCAACGGCCGTCCACCCGTCCACGACGATCGGGTCTTCGACGATCGCCGAGAACGCGTCACCGCTCTTCATCGTTTTCGTCGAGAGCGCGCGTGTCGTGCGGACGACGATCGGGTGGCCGGCTTTCAATGCGGCGACCCGGGGCTCCGGAGGCGGTGCCGGCTTGGTTGGAGCGGCTGCGGCGGCAGGAGCAGCGACCGCAGGGGCAGCAGCGGCAGGCGCAGCCGCAGAACCGGCCGGTGCCGGAGAAGCTGACGCGGCTGCTGGCGTCGCTCCGGGCTGCGCTGCTTGCGACGCGGTGGTCGTACTGTTCGCCGCCGCGGTGGTTGTCGATGCGGCGTCAGGAGCGGCGGCTGCCGTCTGTGCCTGCGCGGCCGGCTGAGCTTCCGTCCCGGCTGGCGCAGACTGCTGCGACTGCGGTGCGGAACAGCCTGCAAGGACGAGCGCCAATGCAGCAGTTATCGAGCTTGTGAGCAGCCATCGCATTCGAAGTCCCGACGTAGTTCGCGTCTTCATCACCATCTCCTTGCACTCCGCTGACGCCGGAGTGACCCTGGACTCTTGTATCAGGCCGCGGCCGCGACAGCAACGGCGTCGGCGTGCTGATTACGTAAGCGGCGACTCCAGGAGCTGGTTTCAGAACTGGCGTAGCGTCAGTCTTCAGGCCCGCCGCCACGTTGGACGGCGTGTAGGCCGAACACCAGTGTCAACCCAGGCATGCCGAATCTGCATAGTGCCAGCCCTGCCCTAATCGCTACCGTCAGGTCAGCCCTCGTAAAAGGGCTGCCGCTGACTGTCAGCAGCAAGGAGGCATTTCGATCATGTCACTACGTTCTGCAAGGGCGAATACCGCAAGCGCGGTGCGGCGCCTGTCGCTCGCATGCGCGTTTGTCGGCTTCGCAACGGGCGCCTGGGCCCAGGGCGCGCCCAGCGTCGAGATCTACGGCTTCGGCCAGGCCGACGCGATTGCGGATTTCAACCAGAACAACCCGGACTGGTACGACACGGTCCGGCCCTCACGTCTGCCGAAGTACGAAAACGAATTCGGCGAGGACGGTCACTTCTACCTGAGCGCGCGCCAGAGCCGCTTCGGAACGAGAGCCACCATACCGACCGCGGACGGCGACGTGAAGGCGCAGTTCGAATTCGACATGGCGGGCGTCGGCCGCGACGCCGGACTGACGACCATCCGGCTGCGCCACGCGTGGGGCCAGTGGAAGCAGATTGGCGGCGGCCAGACCAACACCCAGTTCATGGACGGCGACGTCTTCCCGAACACGGTGGAGTACTGGGGACCGAACGGCATGCTCTTCGTCCGCAACCCGCAGGTGTTCTGGGAACCGATTGCCAAGGCGGACGGCACGAACCTGCGCATCGCCATCGAGGCACCGGGTGCCAGCGGCGACGCCGGTGTGTTCGCAGACCGTGTCGAATTGCAGAACGTCCGCGGCCGTTACCCGGCACCTGACATCACTGGCCACTACCGCGCTGCGAGCGGCTGGGGCTACCTGCAGGTCGGCGGCGCAGTCCGCAAGATCGCGTGGGACGACACGCTGCCCAACGACCGGTTCGACCTGAGCGGCAGCACGTGGGGCTGGGGCATCACGGGAAGCTCGAACCTCAAGGTCACGAAGGCCGACACGTTCAAGTTTCAGTTCACCTACGGCGAAGGCATCCAGAACTACTTCAACGACGCGCCGATCGACGTCGGGTTGAAGAGCAATGGCGGCAACACCGTGACGCCGGTCACCGGCGAGGCGCTGCCCATCTTCGGCATGGTGATCGCGCTGGATCACAACTGGAGCGACACTTGGTCGACCGGCGCCTTCTATTCGCGCGTCGACGTGACCAATAGCGACCTGCAGACGCCCGACGCCTACAAGAACGGCCAGTACATCGCGGTGAGCCTGCTGAAGGCGCCGGTGCCGAACGTCCTGATGGGCGGCGAGTTCCAGTGGGCCAGCCGCGAAAACAACTCCGACGGCTTCAGCTCGAACCAGACGAGGCTCCAGTTCACGTTCAAATACAGCTTCTCCGGGAAAATTGGAGGTTAGTGATGAATACCCGCAAGCGATACCTCGCACTCGCTGCGATCGTCGCCATCGGCGTCGGGGCCAGCACGACGCGGCCGGTCGACGCGCAGAACAACGTGCAGGGAGCGGTGAATGCGGCCTTCACGAAGTACAAGGATCTGAAGGAAGGCAAGAACGCCGACTACATCCCGGCGCTCGCCAAGGTCGATCCGAACCTGTTCGGCATCGCCGTGGTCACGCCGGACGGCAAGGTCTACACGGCCGGCGACATCACGACCGCCGTTTCGATCCAGTCGATCTCGAAAGTCTTCACGATGGCGCAGGTCATCCAGGAGCAGGGGCTCGACTCGGTCGAGAAACGGATCGGCGTCGACGCCACCGGCGCCCGGTTCAATTCGATCATCGCCGTTGAAGCGGTGAAGACGGTCGTCGGCACGGGCTCGCCGGAGATGAACCCGCTCGTCAACCCGGGAGCGATTTCGGCGACCAGCATGGTGAGGGGTGCGAATGCCGACGAAGTGTGGAAGAAGATCCTCGGCTTCCACAATGACGCGGCGGGACGGTCGCTGACGGTCATTCAGGACGTTTACAAATCGGAGTCGGACACCAACCAGCGCAACCAGGCCATCGGCGCGCTCATGCTGGCCTACGGCTACATCAAGTCCAACTGGCAGCAGGCCGTCGACCTGTACACGCGCCAGTGCTCCATCGGCGTGAACGCGAAGGACCTCGCCACCATGGCAGCAACACTCGCGTTCCAGGGCAAGAACCCGGTGACGGGCAAGCAGGTCATGGACGCCGCCAAGGTGCCCGGTGTGCTGGCCGTCATGGCAACCGCCGGCCTGTATGACGACTCGGGCAAGTGGCTCTATCACACCGGCCTGCCCGCGAAGAGCGGCGTCGGCGGCGGCATCATTGCCGTCTCGCCCGGCAAGTTCGGCATCGCAGTGGTGTCCCCGCCGCTCGACGATGCGGGCAACAGCATCCGCGCGCAGCGCGCGATTGCCGACATCTCGAACGCGCTCGGCGGAAATCCGTACGCACCGAAGTAAATCACTCGGCTCTGGCAGACATCGCCCCGCCATGCAGGTGACCTTAGCCGGCCGTGCGCTCTTCGACGAGGTCAGGAGCAGGTTCAGGGCGTGCCGGCACCGGCTTTAAGGACACGTCACGAATGCAGACGGTAAATGTCGGTGTGAGACCCTGTGGATTCATCCTCCCGTCGGTTCTGTGCATGCTGCTCGTCGCGGCCTCGAGCAGTGCCCAGTCGTCAGGCAACGCCCCCGGAAACTCTCCGCAGCCGCAGCCCGCTGCGGGGAGTCCGGGCACCGCGCAGACTCCGGTAACGATCCGCTGCGAGTCAACGAGCACAACGCGCATCCAGTGCGACGCGGACACCTCGTCCGGTGTCGTGCTGGCGAGTTCGTTTGGAGGCGCCGCCTGCCTGCTGGGAAGGACGTGGGGCTACGACGACACGGGCATCTGGGTGTCGGACGGCTGCGCCGGCGAATTCGTCGTTGGCCAGACGACCGGGGTGCAGCGGAAGGCGGAGACGCCCGAGTATGTTCCGAACGCCGGCTTCCGCTTGTACGACGGCGAGAAGGGGCAGGTCTACTTCCGGCTGTTCAGCTACATTCGCTATCTCAATCAGCGCAACATCGACGAGTCCTACACCGATGCGTTCGGCGTTCCGCACACTGTTCAGCAGCGTCAGGACATTCAGCTGGCAAAGTTCTTCGCGCCGTTCTCCGGCTGGTTCCTGACACCGCAGCTCCGCTACTACCTGTACGTCTGGTCGTCGAATGCGTCGCAGGGCGATCCCGCGCAGGTCGTCGGCGGCGGTAACCTGAGCTACTCGTTCAATCGTTTCGTAGTGGTGGGCGGCGGTATCGCGGCGCTGCCGACCGTGCGCAGCACGGAAGGCCAGTTCCCGTACTGGCTCGGGGTCGACGGCCGGTTGATCGCCGACGAGTTCTTTCGGGGCTCATACACGAACGGCGTCTGGGTGAAAGGCGACCTCTTCCAGAAGCTCAAATACAACGCGATGTTTGCGACGAACCTGAGCATCCTGGGCGTCAGCGCGTCGCAGATCGACAACAAGATGGACACGCAGTCCTTCGCGCTGCAGTGGCTGCCGACGACGGGCGAGTTCGGGCTGTTCGGGACGTTCGGCGACTTCGACTACCACGAGAAGGTGGCGACCCGTGTTGCAGTGCACTGGTCGCACAGTCTCGAGAACAAGCAGAGCCAGCCGAACACCAACGGGATCGAGAACAGCCAAATCCGTCTCACTGACGGCAGCATCGTCTTCACGCCGGACCTGTTCGGCCAGGGCATCACTGTCAACAACGTCGACTACCAGATGACCAGCGTCGACGGGGGCCTGAAATACAAGGGCCTGTCGCTCGAGGGCGAGTACTACTGGCGCACGCTGTCAAACTTTACTGGCGTCAATACCGGCGGTATCCACAACATCAGCGATACCGGCTACCAGCTGCAGTCGTCGGCGATGGCGGTCAAGGACCTCCTGCAGTTCTACTTGAGCGGATCGCAGATCTTCGGCGACTACGGCGACCCGTCCGAGGTGCGCGTCGGCGGGAACTGGTACTTCAAGAAAGAGCGCGGGCTCCGGCTCAACGGCGAGTACATCAACGTGAATCACAGCCCGGTCGGCTACACGGCGTATCCGATGCCGGTCGGCGCGAACGGGAACATCTTCCACATCAACCTCGAGATGAGCTTCTGAGAACTGAAATCCATGACTGACCTCGCGGGCTGAGGCCGGCTTGGAAAGGAATCGCATCATGAGCGGCTTCAGACTTCGCGACACGGTAATTGCTCTCGTCGTCGCCGTCGCGTTAGGCGTCATGGTCGCCCTGTGGCTGACCAACAGTCACGGCGCAGTCGCGGCGCAGCAGGGAACCACGCCGGCTACGAGTTCGTACGTCGTCAACGATTCCCACTTCCATCTGACCAACTACATCCAGGAAGGAATCAGCGTCCAGGACTTCGTGAAGATCATGGGCAACAAGGTCGGGCGCTCGACGCTCTTCGGGATTCCGCTGCAGCAGCAGTGGTCATACGGGAACACGGGCGACTTTGCACCGACCTACTACCTGCAGACTGACGCGCCGCTCTACTACTACTCGTTCACCGACGCGTCCATCGCGATGGCCTATCGGTCGCTTCCGCCGGCGGACCAGGCGCGGCTCGATCCGATGATCACCGGCTTCAATCCGGCGGACATGTACGCGGCCGATCACATCCGGCGGGTGCTGACGACGTTCCCCGGCGTGTTCTCCGGCATCGGCGAGTTCAGCATCCACAAGGAGTTCGTCTCGTCGAAGATTGCCGGCGAGACAGCCAGCCTGCTGAACCCGGCGCTCGATCGGCTGCTCGATTTCGCCGGCGAGGCCGGACTCGTCGCGATTATCCACAACGACGTCGACATGCCGTTCCCCAAGCCTGGCCAGGATCCTTACCAGGTCGTGCAGATGAGGGACCTGGTCAAGCGCCATCCGAACACCACCATCATCTGGGCCCACGCGGGGCTCGGACGCGTGGTGCGGCCCGTGAAGGATCAACTCGCCATCATGGACCGCGGGCTCGCCAACCCGGAGTTCAAGAACCTCTACATCGACCTTTCATGGGACGAAGTCGCGAAGTATGTCGTGGCGTCGCCGGAGGCGGTTCAGGCCACGGCGGATCTCATCAAGCGGTACCCGGACCGCTTCCTCTTCGGCACCGATGAAGTCGCGCCGTCCGATCAGCAGAAATACCTGAAGGTCTACGACATGTACGCACCGCTCTTCGCAGCGCTGCCGCCGGATGTCAGCCGGAAGTTCCGCATGGGCAACTACGAGCGTCTCTTCGACGCGGCCAGGCAGAAGGTGCGCGCGTGGGAAAAGGCGCACGTGCCACGACCCGCCTCTTAAATTTTGAGGCTCTGGGCTCTGGGCATGGACGGCTTCGGACCACGGCGGCCTGGAGCCTCGCCGTCGATCGTGGCTCCGCCTGGGCGAACCGGTTACCCGAACTGAGGTCCTCTTGCCGGCCAGGACGTCTGCTGGCCGGTCGGGTCTGAAGACGCGAATCTAGAATTCAGATTAGCGATTAGCGATTGGCAATCCGCTGGGTTCTTAATCGACGTGCCGGCTGCGGCGGGGACTTTCGAGCTTATCCAGCTTCAGTCGCAGGTAGAACGGCAGCGCGACGAGCAGCGCGCCTCGTTCCTCGACCCGTCGCAGCGCGTCGACGCCGACGGCATCGGCCGAAAGAAGTTCGTCCAGCTCGACGACCAGCCGGGCCCCCTCGGATGCACACGCCTCGAGGAACGCGGGCACGTACTCCTCGGTCAGATCGCCGGCCAGATGCAGGATCAGGCGTTGCTCCTTGCGGCGGGCATCTATCCGGCATTGCATGTCTGCGTCCGAGGCAAAAACCGGTCCCGTAAGAAAGGCGGGATTTCCCGGTATGCTCCCGTTGCACTCACCAGATGTTGTGAGCGGCAGTGCAACGGCTGGTGAACGCGTCCCTAACCCGCTTCCACGCGCCGGAAGTCGCCGACGACGACGGCCGAGGCAGGCGGCGGGCGCCGGATTCCGAGCTTCTTCATCCGGAAGCGCAGCGTGTTCGGGTGAATCCCCAGGCTCTCAGCTGCGTTCCCGGGACCGTTGATGCGCCAGCCGGCTCGCCGCAACGCACCCTCGATGTGGCGGCGCTCCACCTCTTCGAGCGTTCCCACGCCGCGCGCCGACTCCGGAGCCGACGCACGGATACCAGGCACCTCGTCGAGCGACAGGGTGTTGCCCGTCGAGTGGATCATCGCCCGTTCGATGACGTTCTCGAGTTCGCGCACGTTGCCCGGCCATGAGTACTCCTGAAGCGCGTCGAGCGTCGAACTCTCGATGCGCGTGAAGTGGCGGTTCAGCGCCCGCTGCCGCTTGTTCACGAAGAACCAGACGAGCTGCGGGATGTCCTCGGTGTGGTCTCGCAGGCTGGGGAGCCAGATCGGGAAGACGGCGAGCCGATAATACAGGTCGGCCCGGAAGCGGCCGGCCTTCACGGCGGCCTCGAGGTCGTGGTGAGTGGCGGCGACGATCCTGACATCGACGACGCGCGGCTGCGAGGATCCGACCCGCTGGAACTCGCCTTCCTGCAGAACGCGCAGCAGCTTCACCTGGACGTCGGGAGCCAGGTCGCCAATCTCGTCGAGGAAGATCGTGCCCTTGTGCGCGAGCTCGAATCGCCCCTGCCGCATGCCGATGGCTCCGGTGAACGCGCCGCGTTCGTGGCCGAAGAACTCGCTCTCGATGAGCGTCGGCGGCAGGGCCGCGCAGTTCACGCAGATGAACGGATGCTTTCTCCGGGAGCTGCGGGCGTGGACGGCGCGCGCGAACAGTTCCTTGCCGGTGCCGGTTTCGCCGAACAGCACGACGGACGCATCGGTCGGCGCCACCTCCTGCACGCGCGAGATCGCAACCCGCAGCGCCGGGCTGTCGCCGATGATCTCCCCGAAGTTGGAGGGCCGAGCCTCCTGGTCGAAGC
>Ga0207683_10005945_pt1 | contig 10461 bp, 9 predicted proteins | sample KBSM73metaG_FD_184333 | JGI IMG/M metagenome (GOLD analysis project Ga0207683, IMG submission 184333) | Miscanthus rhizosphere microbial communities from Kellogg Biological Station, Michigan, USA - KBS M7-3 metaG (SPAdes) (version 2) | ecosystem: Host-associated > Plants > Roots > Rhizosphere >...
CGCTGATGTCGCCGCCATAGACGACGAGCTGACCTTCCTTCTCAGCCGCGGCGACGAGGGCCGGGTCCGCGGCCCCGGCCGGCGAACCGAACAGCATCACGGCAACCAGCGGCAGGCCTGCAAGCGCGCGCCGCCAGTAAATGCGGGTAACTGATTTCATTGCCGTTCCCTCCGTCGCGTCGGGATGCTCAGGGTTGCGCCATCACGTGGCGCGACGGCTCCCGTTGGCCGCCTCCGTCTTCGGAGCGGTGAAGGCAAGTCTACGCGCTCCGCTCGCGCGTGCCGAGCGACAAATTTTCGGTATTATCGCTGTCTTCGCAGCGTCCCGGCTCCCGGCACGCGCAGCCAGCGTCGTGCAAGTCCTCCAATGCCGGATACACCATGCCAACGACTGACCGTTCGCCTGCACCAGCCTCAAGGGCATCGTCCGCGAGCGTCACGATCGAGCGCCTCGACAAATCGTTCGGGGCCGTAAAGGTCATCTCGAATCTGAACGTCTCGTTCCGGGCTGGCGCGATCTCCGTGCTGCTCGGCTCAAGCGGCTGCGGCAAGACCACGATCCTGCGCTGCATCGCGGGCCTGGAGGAGCCCAACACAGGGGAAATCCGCATCCACGACCGGAGGGTCTTCTCGTCTGGCGAGCGGATCAACGTGCCGCCAGAACGGCGAAACCTCGGCATGGTCTTCCAGTCATATGCCATCTGGCCGCACATGACCGTCTACGAGAACGTCGCTCTTCCGTTGAAAGCGCACGGCGTCGGCAACGCGCAAGCGCGGTCGCGCGTGCTGGAGGTATTGAACCTCGTCGGCCTCGGAGGCTTGGAACAGCGCAGCGCGACGCAACTATCGGGTGGACAGCAGCAGCGCGTCGCCATCGCGCGGTGTCTGGTAAATCAGCCCGAGTTGATCCTGCTGGACGAGCCGCTGAGCAATCTCGACGCCAAGCTGCGGATCGGCATGCGCGGCGAGTTGCGTGATCTGCAGCGGCGTCTCAACGCGACGATGATCTTCGTCACGCACGATCAGGAAGAGGCAATGTCGCTCGCCGACGAAATATTCTTGTTTCGCAGCGGATGTCTGGTGCAGAGCGGTTCCGGCGAAGATCTCTATCGCCGGCCGAACACCCGCTACGTGGCGGAGTTCTTCGGGAAAGCCAACATTTTCCGCGCCATCATACGGGATGGCTCGGGCACCGAAGAGCTTGTGCCGCTTACACAGTCACGCGAAGCAGCAAGCGCCATTGCAAGGGGCTCTTTGTCGAGCCGCGCCGCCGCGGGAGGCGAACTCATCTGCATGGTCCGCCCAGAGGCTTGGATTATCGGTCCGGCTGAGGGACCGGGGCTCTCCGGCCTCATTGAGGAGATCATGCTCCTTGGCGATCGCCTTGAGCTGCAGGTTGCCACGCCGATCGGCCGACAGTGCGTCGTCGTGCTCGGATATTCGCCTGTCCACATTGGGGACAATGTCGGCCTGTCGGTTGCGTCGGACCATATCCACTTTCTTCCCGAGGAACCCGGCGTAGCCAACCGCGCCCCGTTCCAGAAAGTTGAACCGTCGGGGTCGTAGATATACGGGCCTCGCTCCAGTCCGCTGTCGCTGCGCAACAGGGAAAGCAGGAACAACATTGCTCTGATGCCGACTAAGTACAAAGGGCAAACGGTGGTATGCCCTTTGTATGGAAAGCGCTATTGCCTACTATCGTGTCTCTACTCGGCAACAGCAGCGCTCTGCTCTCGGGATCGAGGCGCAACGCGCCACCGTCGCCCGCTTCGCCGAAGCTGAGGGCCTCACCGTTATCTCCGAGTTCGTCGAGGCGGAAACCGGAAAAGGCGCCGAAGCCCTCGACCGGCGGCCGCAGCTCGCTGCCGCGCTGGCCGCTGCCAAGATCGCCAAATGCTGCGGTGATGATCTACATCGCCTTTCTCGTCATCACCGCAGCCGTCCTCTACTCGCGAAGTGGCGGATCCTAGTCGTCGCCGCGCTGGCCTTCTTTCTCTGGCCTGTTCTGGCTGGCAGACCGCTTCCCGCGCACCACAATCCGCTCGTTCGGATCGGGGCTGGAAATTTGACGCAAGTGAAAGGCCTGTCGCTCGACTCCGCTTTGCAAGGCAGGGTCGCGCCTCCGAGCTTTGAACTTCAAAGCGCCTTTCGCACTGCATGCGCGCTTGCACCAAACCCTGCCACGCCCATACTCATCACGCCCGCCCAACCGATTAGGACAACGCATGAGCACGTCAGGTGTCCGGCAACCTCTGTGAGGGCCTCCGGTGGCGGCCGCAACGTGAAAATGGCGAAAACAGCGGCGGCCAGGCCGAGTTGAGCGGCCAATGCCATTAGCGCGTGCTTCGGATTGGAGAGGCGCATCAAACGAGACGCACGATAGATCGACTCCGCCGTTAGTCGAACAGATCTATCGCTTGTGAAGGCCAACCCCATGGCGGTTAGAAGATATGAGCATGTGAGAAGTGGTGAAACGTCGGCCCAGAACCTTTCGGCGGCGCTGTTATCGGATGACCATTGAACCAGACCGCTCGACGGGATTAGATGTATCGCAATTGTTACGAGGACCACGGCACAAAACTGACGGCCAGCAGCGACAAGTCCTGCTCGCAACAAGTGAAACATCGGCGGTCCGCTTCGTCAGAAAATACCAGATTTTGAGCTGACGTGCTCCAGGAGGGAGATCAAGCCCTTCAGGATTTGAGACGGTGACGGCGGGCAACCTCGAATGTGCAGGTCAACCGGCACGACATCGCTGACGCCGCCGACGACCGCGTTGCTGCCCGCGAAAAGGCCGCCGTCCACCGCGCACGTGCCCAGCGCGATGACCCATTTCGGATCGGGCGTGGCCTGGTAGGTGCGCAGCAAAGCCTCCCGCATGTTTTTGGTGACCGGCCCGGTCACCATCAGCACGTCGGCGTGACGCGGCGAGGCGACGAAACGAAGCCCGAAACGTTCGAGATCGTAGAACGCATTGCTCAGCGCGTGGATTTCCAGCTCGCAGCCGTTGCACGAGCCGGCGTCGACTTCGCGGATCGACAGCGAACGCCCGAGCCTGGCGCGCGCCGCACGATCGACGTTTCGCGCCAGCTCGGCGAGCGCGGCCTCGTCCGGCCCGGGCGGCGGTTCGGTGAGCGGGCCGTGCGTGAAGCTTTCGAGCAGCGTTGTGCGCATTATTTGTCGTGTCCCGAATACGAGCAATTGAACGACTTGTTGCAGAGCGGAAAGTCGGCGACGATGTTTCCTTCGACCGCGGTTTCCAGGAGCGGCCACTGGAACCAGGACGCATCGCGCAAATGGCAGCCTGCGACCCGGCCGGTTTCGTCGAGCCGCAACCAGATCAGCACGTCGCCGCGGAAGGCTTCGACCAGGGCGAGGCCTTCGCAAATTGTACCGTCGGGTTCCACGGCTACACTGATCCCGCCCGCCGGCAGGCGCCCAAGAATTTGATCGATCAGCGCCAGGCTTTGCTCGACCTCGCGAATGCGGATCCACACCCGCGCATCAACGTCCCCGGCCGTTAACACCGGCACCTCGAAGGTGAGGTCGCCATACGGTGGGTAGCCAGGTGAACGGCGGGCGTCGAAGGCGCGGCCTGACGCGCGGCCGACATACCCGCCGGCGCCGAACTGGTGCGCATATTCGGGCTTCACGATGCCGGTGGTGACCGTGCGGTCCTGGAGCGAAGCGGTGTTGTCGTATAATTCAACCAGACGCGGGAAGGCGCGCCGCACCTCGGCGAGCAATTCCTGCACGAGTGCCACGCCGCCGGGGGAAATGTCTCGGGCAACGCCACCCGGCACGATCGCATCCATCATCAGGCGATGGCCGAAGCAGGCTTCCGCCGCACGCAAGGTCCGTTCGCGCAGGATGCCGCAATGCGCATGCATGATGGAGAACGAAGCGTCGTTGCAGATGGCGCCGATGTCGCCGAAATGATTGGCGAGCCGTTCCAGTTCGGCCATCAGCGCCCGCAAATAAGCCGCGCGTGGCGGTGCGCTGATTTGCAGCGCGTCTTCCGCTGCCAGGGCGAAGGCATAGGAATAAGCCACCGTGCTGTCGCCGGAGGTTCGCGCGGCGAGCTTCGCGGCGGCGGCGAGCGTCGCGCCCTGCATCAGGGCCTCGATGCCCTTGTGCACATAACCGAGCCGCTGCTCCAGCCGCACCACGTGCTCGCCATTGGCGGTGAAGCGGAAATGGCCGGGCTCGATGATGCCGGCATGCACCGGACCGACCGCGATCTGGTGCAGGCCCTCGCCTTCGGCCGGCAGGAAGGGATAGGGCTGCTGCGCGTGATCGAGCCACGGCCGGTTGTCCGGCGCCCCGGCTGCGTCCAGTCCGTTGAGATCGCGGATCGTGCGTTCCAGACGAATGGCCGGCGGATGGTCCGCGCCGACGCTTGGATAGGTCCCGTTTTCACAGGCGTAACTGATGACCGCGATCTTGGATGATGTCTCGTCGAACAGCGCCATGTGCACGTTCGGCGGATCGCCCCAAAGGCCAAGCAGCGTGCGGCTGCCCGCGGCGAGTTGATCGGTCGCCTGGCGCCAGCCGTCCGCGGTCACAGTGGTGCGCGCCAGGGCCATGACGCTATCCCAGCAGCCTGGCGACGTTCTGGAAGCCGGTCACCAGCGGCGGCGGCAGATAGACGCCCGCCATGAATACGATGGCAAGGTGAGCGAACATCGGCACATAGGATGCTTCCGCGGGTGCGGTCGGACCGCGCGGTTCGCCGAAGGCGATGGTGTTGAGTCGCAGGAATAATCCGCCCAGCGCGACCAGGATGCCGAACACCAGGATCAGCACCAGCCAGGGCTGGTGCGAGAAGGTCGAGCTCACGACCAGGAACTCGCTCATGAAAATGCCGAGCGGCGGCAGGCCCGCGATCGCGATCACGCCGAGCACGAGGCCCCAGCCGAGCACCGGATGGGTCACGGTCAGTCCGCCCATGTCCGCGATCTTCTGCGTGCCTTTGACTTGCGCGATGTGGCCGACCGCGAAAAAGATCGCCGACTTGGTCAGCGAGTGCATGGTCATGTGCAGCAGCCCGGCGAAATTGGCGAGCGGACCGCCCATGCCGAAAGCGAACACGATGATGCCCATATGCTCGATCGACGAATAGGCGAACATGCGTTTGATGTCGCGCCGCCGGTACAGCATGAAGGCGGCGAACACGCAGGAGATCAGTCCCATGATCGCCATCAGCGGGCCGGGCGCGATGGCGGCCGGATTGAGCGCCAGCAGCATCTTGAAGCGGAGCAGCGCATAGAGCGCGACGTTGAGCAGCAGGCCGGACAGCACCGCGGAAATCGGCGTCGGGCCCTCGGCATGCGCGTCAGGCAGCCAGGCGTGCAGCGGGGCGAGGCCGACTTTGGTGCCGTAGCCCAGCAGCAGGAACACGAAGGCGACATCGAGCAACGCCGGATCGAACCTGGCCGCTTGCGTGACCAGCACGGTCCACACCATGGCGTCGAGACCTTCGCCGGTCACCGGCCGTGCCGCCATATAGACGAGGATCGTCCCGAACAGCGCCAGCGCGATGCCAACGCTGCCGAGGATGAAATATTTCCAGGCCGCCTCCAGCGCCTCGTGGGTGCGGTAGATGCCAACCATCAGCACGGTGGTCAGCGTCGCGAGTTCGATCGCAACCCACATCAGGCCGATATTGTTGGCGACCAGTGCCAAGTTCATGGCGAACATCAGCAACTGGTACATGGCGTGATAGAAGCGCACGTAACCCGGCTTCAGCCGCCCGATCTCGATCTCGTGGCCGATGTAACTGGCGCTGAAGACGCTGGTGGTGAACGCCACGAAGGTGGTCAGCACGATGAACACCTTGTTGAGGTCGTCCACCAGCAGATAGGAGCCGGATTTGGGCTCCACGACGAACATCGACAGCGCAGTCAGCAGTGTCAGCAGCGCGGCGACGACATTGAGCCCCGATGTCAGTCGGTAGCCGGGCAAGGCGGCGAGCACGCAGGCCGACAGCGCCGGTATCACCAGAACGCCGCCGAGTGCGTCGATCGTCATCGCCGCTCTCCGCGGAATTTGTCCAGCGCCTGCATGTCGACGGTGTCGAAACGCTCCCTGATGCGGAATAGGAAGATGCCGATGACGATGAAGGCGATCAGAACCGAGAACGCGACGCTGATTTCCACCACCAGCGGCATGCCCTTGGCGCCGGTCGCGGCCAGCACCAGACCGTTTTCCAGCGACATGAAGCCGATCACCTGGCTCACGGCGTTGCGCCGCGTCACCATCATCAGCAGGCCGAGCAGCACCACCGACAGCGCGAAGGCGAGATCCTCGCGCGCCAGCGGATCGGCCTCGGCGGTCACGCGCAGCATCACCACCATCGCCAATGCGACCAGCCCGATGCCGAGCAGCATCGCCGGGCCGACGCCGACCACGACTTCGATCTCGCGATGGATGCCGAGCCGCACCATGATCCGGCGCAGCGCCACCGGGATGATGATGGCCTTGAACACCAGCGCGATCGCCGCAGTGATATAGAGATGCGGCGCGCCCTGCGCGAAAGCCTGCCACGCCACCGACAGCGCCAGGACCAGGGCATGCACGGCAAAGACGTTGATCAGCGCCGAGAGCCGATCCTGATAGAGCTGGACGAAGCTCATGACCACCAGCGAGCCGGCCAGCAGATGCGCAATGTCGAAGACCAGCGCGGGCATCAGAAGCTCCCCGACACGAAGCGCAGCAAGGTCGCCAGCAGCGCCAGCATCAGCGCGGCACCGATGAAGCCCGGCAGGCGGAACACGCGCATTTTGGCGATGACGGTTTCAAACACCGCCAGCAGGGCGCCGCCTGCTGCGAGCTTGGCCACATAGGCAACGGCGCCCACGGTCAATTCCCACGGTCCGGCGGCTGGCGAGCTCAGGCCCCAGGGCGCGAACAGACACGCAATCAGCGAGATATAGAGCAGGAGCTTGAGCGCGGCGGACAGTTCGATCAGCGCCAGATGGCGCCCGGAATATTCCAGCACCATGGCCTCATGAACCATGGTGAGTTCGAGATGCGTTGCCGGATTGTCGACCGGAATGCGCGCGTTCTCTGCGATGGCGACGATAACCAACGCGATTAGGGCGAGACCGAGCGAAACCCGCAATCCCACCTCAGGCGAATTCATGAAGGCCGCCATGGTGGAGAGCTGGGTCGAGCCGGCGATCAGCGCGACCGCAAACACGATCATCAGCATCGCCGGCTCGGCCAGCGACGCAATCATGACTTCGCGGCTCGAGCCGATGCCGCCGAAGCTGGTGCCGACATCGAGGCCGGCCAGCGCGAGCGCGAAACGCGCGCTCGCGAGCACGGCGATGATCGCGATCAGATCGGCCGACCAGGAAAACAGCAATCCGCTGCGGAAGGTCGGCACCAGCGAAGCCGCGATCCAGGTGGCGGCGAATACGAAATAGGGAATGACGCGGAACAGCCACGAGGCGTTGTCGGCCAGCACCACCTCCTTGCGCATCAGACGGATCAGGTCGCGATAGGGCTGCAGCAGCGGCGGGCCCTGCCGCCGCAGCAGCCGAGCTTTCAACTTGCGCACAAAGCCGGTGAGCAGCGGGCTGAGCAACAGCACCAGCAGCATCTGTGCGCCCTGCAGGGCGAAGTCGCGGATCACGGCCATATCGCGAGCACCAGCAGGAGCAGCACCAGCGCCGCGAACACCAGTGAGAGATAGCTGCGGATGGTGAGGAATTGCAGATAATTGAGGCGGTCGGCGACCACATCGACCCCGATGGCGATCGGCGCGTAACCGTAGTCCCAGATCAGATCGCGCAATTGCACGGTCAGACGCGCCGGCGCGGTTGAGCCGGGTCGCGGCATTTCGCCGATCTCCCGGGCGCGGAACAGCGTCGTGCCGAACACGCGACGGATCGGCTGCGCGAAACTATCGGCGGTGTATTGCATTGCTACGCTGGCATCGGGGTAGCCGCAACCCCAGGCCGGGCCGCGGCGCAATTTGTCGGAGGCGAGGCGGTGAATGGCGAAGGCCGTCGTGGCGCCGGAGACGATCATGAAACTGAATAGGAGGAGCCCGTTATAGGAGCTGCGGCTTTCGGCGATCGGCACGATCGACAGCCATTCGACGCCGGTCTGAACCGGCATGCGACCGCGCACGAGCAATTGCACGACCGGCGCCAGTGCGTCGATGAACAGGCCCGGCAGGATGCCGGCAATCAGGCAAAGGGTTGCAAGAAGAACCATCGCGGCCAGCGAATGTCCGTCGGTTTCCTGCGCGCCGCTCGCCGCCGGGGTCCGCGGTCGGCCGAGAAACGTGATGCCGAAGGCGCGCACAAAACACGCGGCCGCGAGCGCCGCCGAAAGCGCCAGCAAGGCGCCGACGGCGGGTACCGTCAGCTTGAGCCCCCATGACGGCAATTGCGGGCTGAGGAGAATGGCCTGGAAGATCAGCCATTCCGAGACGAACCCATTGAGCGGCGGCAGCGCCGAAATCGCGACGGAGCCAGCCAGAAACACCACGGCGGTGCGCGGCATGCGGTGGATCAGCCCGCCGAGGTGCTCCATGTCGCGCGTGCCGGTCGCGTTGAGCACGCTGCCGGCGCCGAAGAACAGCAGGCTTTTGAACAGCGAATGATTGAAGACATGAAACAGTCCGGCGGTCAGGGACAGCGCCGCCGCCGCTGCGAGGCCTTCGGACTGGAACGCCAGGGCGAGGCCCAGGGCGACGAAGATGATCCCGATATTCTCGATGGTCGAGTAGGCCAGCACTCGCTTGAGGTCGCGCTGCATCAGCGCATAGAGCACGCCCATCACGGCCGTGATGCCACCCAGGGCAAGCACCACGATGCTCCACCACCAGGCGGGCGTTCCCAACAGGTCGAAGACGATGCGCAAGAAGCCGTAGACCGCAACCTTGGTCATCACGCCGCTCATCAGCGCCGAGACGTGGCTCGGCGCGGCCGGATGCGCGAGCGGCAGCCAGGCGTGCAGGGGAACGAGGCCGGCCTTCGAGCCGGCGCCGGCCAGCGCAAGAGTAAAGGTGAGCGCGGCGACGATCGCCGCGGGTTGCGAGGTGCGGATGGCATCGAAGGTATAGTTGCCGCCGGGCCCCGCGAGCAGACCAAAGGCGAGCAGCAGCATCAACGTGCCGAAGCTTGCCATCATCAGATAGACGAAGCCGGCGCGCATGTTCTCGCGCAGTTCGTGATTGGCGATCACCAATGCCCAGGACGTCAGCGACATGAATTCCCACGACACCAGGAAGCTGAAGGCGTCGTCGGCCATGACCACGAGATTCATGGCGGCGAGGTAGGCCGGGTAAAATGGCAGCACCCGTTGCGGCGAATGCTCATGACGTCCGTAACCGAGCGCGAACAGGCTCGCCGCCGCGCCGCCGAGGTTGACCACAACGAGGAAAAACGCTGCGAGCGCGTCGATGCGGAAATGCGCACCGAGCCAGGGCAGGCCGAGCGGCAACGTGACAACTGAGATCGTCGCGGAATCTCGGTACAGGGCAAACAGCGCGATGGCGCCCAGAATGAGCGTAATGATCAGGCACGCGCCATAGACGAGACTGGTTGCGGCTCTCGCCCCGCGCGGCGCGGCGCTCGCCGCGACCGCGATGGGACTTAACGCCAGCAGCGCTGCCACCGCACAAAGCGCATAGGCGACCATCAGCGACCCCAGTCCGGACGTGCGCCAAACGGGTCAGCGTATGCTCTCATTTGAGCCGTACTCCGCGTCCTCCGCCGCTGCTGGCGGCGCCCTCGGCGATCAGCTCGATGCCGTTCGCGGCAAGCGCGCCGACCAGCTTCATCAGCGAGTCGACATTGCCGCGCACGACGCCACCGGATGCCTCCATGCGTTGGATCGTCGGGAGCGACAGGCCTGACCGACGGGCGAGCTCGCGTTGATCGATGCCAAGCAAGGCACGAGCGGCTCGCAATTGTGCGGCTGTGATCATCGCATCTACAGCGTCGTCAGGACTCAAAGTGTAACTTCAGATATACTAAGTCGCCATTTTGATATGTCAAATATCACGTCTGGCCCTGTTAGCGCGCTCCCGTTCGATCGTCGACCGCCATGTCCGTCACGGTGTTTACGACGACGATGCTCGTGGCGGTCTTCCGCTAAAGTTGGATTCCAGTCGCACCCGGTGAGCGAGATTCCGGCTACAAATTCAGAGACCGTTGGATTTCAGGACCACTCGCTCCGCCAGGGCTTCCCAGCCAAACATTCTCCGCCTGTTCACGAGACCGCGGATAAGGCCAACAACGGCGGGCCTTCGCACGCGAACCTCAGGACTGCGGCATGCCCACGGAGACCCAAAATTCGTTCTCTCCAACCGCTTTTCTCCAAACCTCAGGACTTTGCGGATTCAGTACGGAATCCGTAAGTCGCTGATGTTAAGCCGCTTTCTCGAATGAGGACCCGTGACCGTTGGAAGGTTCGCTCGGGGCACCGAAAGGAATTGGAATC
>Ga0207683_10005946_pt1 | contig 10460 bp, 9 predicted proteins | sample KBSM73metaG_FD_184333 | JGI IMG/M metagenome (GOLD analysis project Ga0207683, IMG submission 184333) | Miscanthus rhizosphere microbial communities from Kellogg Biological Station, Michigan, USA - KBS M7-3 metaG (SPAdes) (version 2) | ecosystem: Host-associated > Plants > Roots > Rhizosphere >...
TAACAGGCCATGCAGACAGTGCCCCAACTTCGACACCGCGATCAGCACGCGAATGCGCCGCGCCGTGTCTTCGATCTGCCAGGTCATGTCGTAGCTATTCGCGAGCTTCGCGAACTCCGCACGGAGTTGTTCAATATTTACGAACTTCGGACCCACCGACGTGAACACCGCGCGCATGTAAAAACGCCGCGTGAGCTGATCGTTGAATTGTTTGGCCTCGACGATGGAGGCGTCGTGCTCGGAAAGGAATCCTGCGACCGAGGCCACGATACCCTTGCGGTCGGGACAAACTAACAACAGGGAGAATGTGGAATCGACGCCGGCCATGCTCACTCCGCTTCGCTCGCGAAGTGTAGCGATTCTATCGAACGGTGTATCCCCTGGCTTCGAGACAGGCCGTGGAGGCGCGCCGATAGTCCGCCCGCCTCGAGGTCATGTCCGTCTCCGCAACATTGCCCGCAGGCCGCGTTGGGTCGAAGCCGGCGCGGTCCACTGCCCATCGATGGCACTCATTGCGGTCGGTGGACTCCTGCTCCTCGCTCTGCCCGTCCCTCGGATAAGCGAAGATCACGTCGCTTCCGCCCTGCGCCGGCTCAACCCTGACTTCGCCTCGCGGCGGCTCGGTCACCACGTATTCGCGCCGCTCGGGCCGGTACGTGTAGTAAGTATCGTCGGCGTAGTAGTAAGCCGAGCTGCCAAACCAGACCGTGGAGTAGTAAGGCGGCAGCACGCTGATGCCGATGCCAATCGGCGGCGCGACGACCACATAACGCGGCCCATACGGGCGATACCACGAGCCACCATGGTAGTAGTAAGGCGAACCGTAGTAGCGAGTCGAGTAGTAGCCATGCGGCAGGTGGTACGTGGAATAGCCGCGCATCGGATAGCTGCCGCGATAGTGGCTGTAGTCCGAATTGCCATATGCATGGCGAGTTTGCGGATAACTCGCTCGCGGCGGGGAGCTGTAGTGCGGGACGTCGCCCGCGACCGCCTGCGAGGCAGCCGCCACCACCAGCACCGCAAGCAGGCTGCATAGCTGTTTGTGGATCGGGCGATGCATGCCGGCAATGGTATGCCTGCTTCCAGAGCCGCGCTTGCCCGCAACTCTTTTCCGCTTGATGCGTCGCATTACGGCCGGGTCGGAAGCTCCCGGTTGAAGAATTCGATCGTCGCGTGCAGCGCCTGCAGGCTGGCGATGCGTGTCATCGCGCAGGCGGTGATTCAGGATTCGGATTCGCGACCATCGGCGCGGCCAGCACCCGCATCAACATCACCAAACGCGGCAAAATCCAGCTTACGAGCGCTCTCGTGTTTGCGGAAACGGTCACTTCAATTACTATGCACGTACTGGTTCGTTAACACAATGAAAACGGGGGAGCACGCTGTTGGTACGCGCATCGCAGGAAGCCTGCCCGGTCATCGTTGAACAAAATACGGCCGCGGCTCCGCGCACCCGTGCGCGTTTCTACATTCTTGCGCTGCTGACCGCAGGAACGCTGATCAACTACCTCGACCGAACCGTGCTCAGCGTCGCCGCGCCGTTCATGACCCGCGAACTTGGCCTGGATGCGGTGGCGATGGGCATCGTGTTCTCCGCGTTCTCCTGGACTTATGCCGCCGCGCAGATTCCCGGCGGAATCCTGCTGGATCGGTTCGGCGTCCGGCTCACCTATTTCTTTTCGGTGACGATCTGGTCCGCATTCACCCTGCTCCAGGGCTTCACGACCAATCTGTGGACACTGATTGCCTGCCGCATGGGTCTCGGTGTGGCTGAGGCACCCGCGTTTCCCTCCAACAGTCGCGTGCTCGGCACCTGGTTCCCGCAGGCAGAACGCGCCAGGGCCACGGGCGTCTATTCGGTCGGCCAGTATTTCGGTCTCGCCTTCCTGAGCCCTGTGCTGTTCTGGATTGCCGCAGCCTTCGGCTGGCGCGCGTTGCTCATCATCGTCGGCGCGGCGGGAATCCTGTTCGGCTTCGTGTGGTATGCGTTCTATCGCGACCCTCACGAGAGCCGCGCAAATCAGGCCGAGCGCGACTACATCGTCGCGGGCGGTGGCGTCGGAAGTGGGTCGGGCGTGCGCTTCGAGTGGCGTCACATCTCGTTTCTGCTACGCCAGCGGCAGATCCTGGGCGCGTCGATCGGGCAGTTCGCGAGCAATTCGACGCTGGTGTTTTTTCTCACCTGGTTTCCGACCTACCTCGCCACCGAACGCCAGATGGGATGGATCAAAGTCGGTTTCTTCACCATTCTGCCGTTCATTGCCGCATGTGTCGGCGTGCTGACCGGCGGCGTTTGCTCGGACCTGCTGCTAAGACACACGGGATCGGCAAACATCGCGCGCAAGTTGCCGATCATCACTGGACTGTTGCTAGCCTCAACCATCGTAATCGCGAATTTCGTGACGGGCGATACACTGGTCATCGCGATCATGTCGGTCGCGTTCTTTGGGCAGGGAATGTGCAACCTCGGATGGACGCTGCTCACTGACGTTGCGCCGAAAGATCTCATGGGCCTCTCCGCAGGCGTATTCAATCTTTGCGCCAACCTCGCGGGCATCGTGACGCCACTCGTGGTCGGTTTCATCGTCGGCGCGACGGGCTCGTTTGTGTGGGCACTGGCGTTCATCGGAATCGTCGCGCTGCTCGGCGTGTTTTCCTATGTGTTCGTGGTCGGCGATGTTCGACGGGTCGAATTCAATGCACGCTGACCAGAACAATCGATTTCAGGTGGGCCTCGTCGGCGCGGGGATTCAGCACTCCTCCAGTCCCTCGATGCACGTGGATGAAGGCAAGGCGTTAGACCTGCAGATCAGCTATGAGCTGCTGGACTTCGACCTCATGCAGGGTGGCGCCGAACGCCTGCCGGCGTTGCTCGAGGAAGCCGAGCAGCGCGGCTTCGCCGGTCTGAACATCACCTACCCGTCCAAACAGGCCGTGATCCCGCTGCTGGATGAACTGGCGCCGGAAGCGCGCGCGCTTCACTCGGTAAATACCGTGCTGTTCCGCAATGGCAGGCGAATCGGACACAACACGGACTGGTGGGGTTTCGCGGAGAGCTTCCGGCGGGACATGTCCGATGTGAAGACCGACCACGTGGTGCTGGTCGGCGCCGGCGGCGCCGGCGCGGCGGTGGGCTACGCCATGTTGAAAATGGGATCGCGCGAGCTGACCGTGCACGACACGGATGGCTTGCGAAGCGCCGCGCTGGCGCAGCGGCTGTCCGAACTTTTTCCGGATCGCAATATCGGCCTGTGCCGTGACCTGCCGGCCGCGCTGGCGAACGCGGACGGCCTCATCCACGCGACTCCGACCGGCATGCGCAAGTATCCAGGCATGCCGGTGCCCGCCGAAACACTGCGACCCCCGCTTTGGGTGTCGGAGATCGTTTACGTGCCGCTGCTGACGGAGCTGGTGGTCGCCGCCCGCAAACAGGGTTGCCGCACGCTCGATGGCGGTGGCATGGCGGTGTTCCAGGCCGCCTTGGCATTCAAGCTGTTCTTCGAGGTGGAGCCGGACATCCCCCGCATGCTTCGCCGCTTCCATTCCCGACTAGCTACCGCCACCGCGTGACCCGATGCGTATTCTCGTACTCCATGGCATCAACCTGAACATGTTCGGCAAGCGCGAGGCGAGCGTGTACGGCACCACGACGCTTGCCGAGATCGATGAATCGTTGAAGGCGCTTGCGAAAGAGCTCGGCACCGGGCTCGAGTGTTTCCAGACCAACAGCGAGGCGGAAGTCTGCGAGCGCATTCACCGCGAGGTCATCGAAAAGAATATGTCCGCGGTGCTGATCAACGCTGGCGCATGGACGCACTACAGCTATGGCCTGCGCGATGCGCTGGCCATGCTCACCATACCCATCGTCGAAGTGCACATGTCCAACATCCATGCGCGCGAAGCGTTCCGCACCCACTCGGTCATTGCCCCTATTGCCAAGGGCCAGATCTGTGGTTTCGGCATCGATAGTTACCTGCTCGCGCTGCGCGCGGCAGTAGCCCTGATTCAGCGAAATCCCACCCATTGAGCCACCGGTTCCATATGTACCAGATGGTTCATATGCCTTAGACTGTACGAACTGGTGGGTGGGCACAGATGAATTCAGAACTGGACACGATGATCACGCGGGCGCGCGCCGCCATGAGCGAGGTGGCCGGTTACGACCAGGCGCGCATCGACCGCCTGTGCCAGGCACTCGGCTGGGCGACGGCGAACGAGAAGACTTTCCACCGCATCGTCGCCATGAGTATCGAGGAGAGCCGGCTCGGAGATCCCGAGGGGCGCAAATCGAAGCGCATGAAAATTCTCGGTGTGCTGCGCGATGCCCTGCGACAGAAGAGCACTGGGATAATTGAATCGAGTCCGGAACGCGGACTCGTCAAATACGCAAAGCCGGCCGGTGTGATCGCCTCGCTGGTGCCGACCACCAACCCGGAACTCACGCCGCCGTATACCGGCATCTATGCGTTGAAATGCCTGGATGCGGTGATTTTCTCCCCACACCCGCGCTCGAAGCGCACCACCTTCGAGATGGTGCGCGTCATGCGCGAAGCGATCAGTCGCCAGGGAGCACCTGCGGATCTTTTCCAGTGCATCGAAAATCCGAGCGTGGCGCTCACGCAGTACCTCATGGCCAACTGCGATCTCACGCTCGCCACCGGCGGACAACCGATGGTGCGCGCCGCCTACAGCTCAGGTCGCCCCGCGTACGGCGTCGGCGCCGGCAACTCGACCATGGTGATCGACGAAACCGCGGACATCGACATCGCCGCGAGCAACACGCGCATGTCGAAGACTTCGGACTTCGGGTCGGGTTGTTCGGCCGACGGCAACATTCTCATCGACTCGCGCATCTACGACGCATTCGTGGCGGCACTGGTCAAGGAAGGCGGCTTCCTCGCCGACAAGGCGCAGGCGGATGCCATCGAAAAGGTGATGTGGGATGAGCACGGCCATCGGCGACCGGAGACCGTCGCCTGTCCTCCGCAGGCGATCGCCCACGCGGCGGCGTTCCTGATTCCGGTGGATCGACAATTCATCATCGTCGAGAACGACGCAATCGGGCCGCGGCATAACTACTCGCGCGAAAAACTGACCACGCTGCTCGCGGTATATCGATACGAGGGATTCGATGAGGCGCTCGACAAGGTGCGCCAGATCTACGAGGTCGGCGGAAAGGGGCACTCGTGCGGAATCTATTCGCACAACGACGAACACATCGATCGCCTCGCGCGAGTCGCGCCGGTGAGCCGGATGATGGTGCGGCAACCACAGTCGAAGGCCAACGCCGGTTCCTTCACCAATGGGATGCCCATGACCTCGAGCCTGGGGTGCGGCATCTGGGGCGGGAACATCACCAACGAAAACATTCATCTCAAACATTTCATGCAGACCACCTGGGTGAGCCGCCCGATTCCCGAAGACCGCCCGTCCGACCAGGAATTGTTTGGCGAGTTCTACAACACCGAGACGATGTGATGAAAGACACCGTTGCGAATCACCTGGTGCGCTACCTCGAGAAACGCGGCGTACGCCACGTATTCGGGTTGTGCGGCCACACCAACATTGCCGTTCTCTCGGCGATGGCGTCGAGTTCGATCGACTTCATCAACGTGCGCCACGAGCAGGTTGCCGCGCACGCGGCCGATGGCTACGCGCGCGTCACCCGCAAGGCGTCGGTGGTGCTCACGCATCTTGGCCCCGGGCTCACCAATGCCGCGACCGGTGTCGCCAACGCGGCCCTCGACTGCATTCCGATGGTGGTGATCGCCGGCGACGTGCCCTCTCACTACTTCGGCAAGCACCCACACCAGGAAGTGAACCTGCACGCCGACGGCGCGCAGCACGAAATCTATCGGCCCTTCGTCAAGCGCGCCTGGCGCGTCGACGATCCGAATCTCTTTGCGGAGATCATCGACAAGGCCTTCCTGCTCGCGGAAAGCGGGCAGCCGGGGCCGGTGCTGGTCGACGTTCCCATGGACGTGTTTTCGGCCGAAGTGGACTCGACGCTGTTCACGCGACTCGAAGCGAACACTCGCAACCTGCGCAAACCTTCACTCGACATTTCGACCGCGCGCGAAATCGTCATCAGGATGGCGGAGGCGCGCGAGCCTCTTATATATGTCGGCGGCGGCGTGGTGCTGGCCGATGCCTGCGAGGAACTGCGCGCATTCGTCGATCACCTCGGGATTCCGGTTGCGCACAGCCTCATGGGCAAGGGCGCGCTGCCCGACGATCACCCGTTGTTGCTCGGCATGAGCGGCTTCTGGGGCACCAAGCTGGTCAACGACACCTGCCTCGCGGCCGACTGGGTGCTTGGGTTAGGCACGCGCTTCAAGGAAGCCGACTGCAGTTCCTGGTATCGCGACTACACGTTCAACATTCCGCCGACGCGTCTCATCCACATCGACATCGAACCTGCCGAAATCGGCAGAAACTTCGTCACCGAGATCGGGGCCATCGCCGATCTCAAGCAGTCGCTGCAGGTCCTCAACGTGGTGGCGCGCGAGATGTATCCGGCACCTCGCAAGGCGGCAAGGATCACCGACACGATTGCGAAATTCCGCCGCGAGTTCGCGGCAAGCAATCAAGTCATGGCCACTTCAGATGCATTCCCGATGATGCCCGAGCGCATCCTCGCCGAAGTGCGTGCGCAGTTGCCGCGCGACGCCATCATCACCACCGACGTTGGCTGGAACAAGAATGGCGTCGGCCAGCAGTTCCCGGTGTACACGCCTGGCAGCGTGTTGACGCCCGGTGGATTCGCAACCATGGGCTTCGGTCCGCCCGCGGCCATCGGGGCGAAGATCGCAGCGCCGCAGCGAGTGGTGTTGTCGCTGGTCGGCGATGGCGGATTCGGCCAGAACCCATCTGCGCTCGCGACCGCGGTCGAGCAGGGACTCGCAATCATCTGGCTGGTCATGAACAACAATGCCTACGGGACCATCGCCGGGCTGCAGAAGGCGGCGTACGGACTCACTCACGGCACGTTGTTTCCGGCGGAGACCACCGGCTGGGACGCGCAGAAGCCTAACTATGCGGAAATCGCCCGCGCCTATGGATGCGAAGGCGAACGGCTCAAATCCGCCGCCGATCTCGCGCCTGCGCTGCGCCGCGCGCTGGCGTCCGGCAAGCCCTACCTGCTTGACGTGCCCATGAAGAACAACCCCACGCCGACCACCGGGCACTGGAACATTCTCGACATCTACGCGCCCGATAGTGCGCTTGAACACGCGGCCACGGACTAGCAGGAAATGGGGCGCGACATCCTCATCAGCGAAGTGGGCCCGCGCGACGGCCTGCAAAGCATCAAGTCCATCATGCCGCTTCCGGCGAAGAAGGCGTGGATCTCGGCGTTGGCGGCGAGCGGGTTGCGAGAGATCGAAGTCGGCAGTTTCGTTCCCGCCCAGGTACTGCCACAACTCGCCGACACCGCCGAAGTCGTGGCGCACGCGCTCACCATTCCCAATCTGACCGTCGCTGTGCTCGTGCCAAACCTGCGCGGCGCGGAAGACGCCATCCGATCCGGCGTCCACAAACTGACCATCCCGTTTTCTGCCTCGGAAACTCACAGTCTCAAAAACGTCCGGCGTTCGCACGCGCAGATGTTCGACGAAGTTCGCAGGATCGCGGAGCGACTGCGTTGGCAGCCCGCCGCATCGCGCCCGAAACTCGAAGGCGGGCTCTCGACCGCGTTTGGCTGCACCTACGAAGGCGACGTGCCGGCCGACACGGTGGTGAGGCTCGCGGAACAGCTCTGCGAAGCGGGCTGCGATGAGATTGGCCTCGCCGATTCCGTGGGCTACGCGAACCCCGCGCAGGTGCGTGACCTCGTCGTCCGGGTGCGCGCGGTCATCGGCGAGCAGAAGTTTGCCGGGCTGCACCTGCACAACACGCGTGGGCTCGGGCTCGCCAATGTCGTTGCGGGGCTCGAGGTCGACGTGCACACCTTCGACAGTTCGATGGCCGGAATCGGCGGCTGTCCGTTCGCGCCCGGCGCCACGGGCAACATCGTCACCGAAGACCTCGTCTTCATGCTCGAGTCCATGGGGCTCAACACCGGCATCGACTTGAGCAAACTGTTTGAGGCACGCGAGGTCCTCGCGACAGCGGTCCCCAATGAAGAGTTGTATGGCTATGTCGCGGCGGCGGGACTGCCACTTGGAGTGAGCGCATGAATACGCCGTTCTCTCTCGCACACCTGACGATGCTCAGCGTGCCGCCACCACAGCTCGTCGAAACCGCTGCGCGCGCGGGATACCGGTTTGTCAGTCTGCGGCCGATTCCCGTGGGTGCTCCGAACGAACCGCTCTATCCCCTCGGGACCGATCGCGCGCTGCTCGCTCGCACCAAGACGGCACTGACTGCCACCGGCGTGGGGCTGCTCGATATCGAAGTTGCACGCATCATCAAGGAAGTGACGCCGCGGAATTATCTGCATGCGCTCGAAGCGGCCGCCGAGCTCGGCGGACGCCACGTCCTGAGCAGCGCATGGTGCGATGACCGGCCGTACATCCTCGATTTCTTCTCCGAGCTCTGCGCACTCGCGGAACCGTTTGGCCTGACGGTCGACCTCGAGTTCGTCACCTGGTCGGGCGTCCGTACGCTCGACGAGGCAGCCTCCATCGTCAAGGAAGCGCGCCGTCCGAATGCGGGCATCGTCGTCGACACGCTGCATTTCGATCGATGCCATGCCGAGCTCGAAAAACTGAGCTCACTGCCGCGCGAATGGTTTCACTTCGCGCAGATCAGCGATGCGCCGGCGAGCTACTCCACCGATCGCGAAGACTTGATCCGCATCGGCCGCGCGGAGCGGCTGTATCTGGGTGAGGGTGGTATCGACGTCGCCTCGATCCTGGGACGCCTGCCTCAAGTTCCCCTGTCGATCGAGATTCCCAATGTCGCCAAGCTCGAATCTCTGGGGGCGGAGCAGTACGCGAGGCTGTGCATCGAAACCGCGCGCAGCTTTCTGGCCGCGAGCGCGTATCGGCAGGCCGGCTGATTATTTCTTAGGTTCGAGGTAGCGCAGCACAGCTTCCGTGAAAATCTTCTTGTGCCGCGCGCGCACCGTCGCATCCGACAGATCGCAGTCGAAGATTTTTCCAAACGTGAAGCGGTTCGACACACGAAACACGCAGAACGCGCTGATGAACAGGTGCAGGTCGATCGCGTTCACACCGTCGCGGAACACGCCCTGCTTCGCGCCGCGCTCCAGTATCGAGGTAAGCACGCGAATGATGGTGGCACCGCTCTGCTTGATCGACGGCAGTTTCGCGATGTTGCGCCCGCGGTGCACGTTCTCGACGGCCACCAGGCTGATGAAGTACGGATGGGTTTCGTCGTAGTCGAAAGTGATTTCGACGATCTTGCGGATGGCTTCAACCGGTTCGGCATCCTCGATGCCCACCTGGCTGTCGATCGAACGGATCTCCGAATACGCCTTCTCGAGGACAGCCCGGTAGAGGCCTTCCTTGCCCTTGAAGTAGTAATAGATCATTCGCTTGGACGTGCGCGTGCGCTTGGCAATCGCATCGACACGAGCGCCGCTCAGGCCAAAGGTGGCGAACTCTTCGGTCGCCACCGCCAGGATGTCGGCTTTTGAGCGTTCGGCGTCGTTGGCAAACTCGTCACGGGCCTTTGGCTGGCCCTTTTTCTTCTTTCGACTCGCCATCCGCGATTCCTCCATTTCGGACGCGACAGTACACCATCCGCCGTCAGCGGAAAATCACTCACGCGTGCAGCGGCGGCAGGTCGGTCCCGGGTTTGAGGTTCCGGAAGCGTGACTGCGCCGCCAGGCGGATCGAGGTATCCCGGGCGCCATACCCGTCGTATTCGCGCCGCTGCACCACTTCGAAAAAGAATCGCTTCGCGAACGCACGCGTATACACGTGATGGTAGGTACCCCGCTCGTCCTCGTCGTACAGGATGTTGAACTCCGCCAGTCGCGAGAGAACCGCATCCTCGAGGCCGAATCGCGCGCCGAGATCGTAGTAGTAGTTCTCGGGGATCGGCAGTGAATCCATGCCGAGTTCGCGCAGCCGCGCGGCCGTGGCAAAGATGTCCTCAGTCGCAAACGACACGTGTTGCACGCCGGCGCCGCCATAAGAATGCAGGAAGCGATCCACGAGTGTCTGTCCCGCTGCGGAACTGTTCAGCAATATGCGAAAGCGACGATCGCGCGAATGGATGGCCTGGCTTTGCACGAGCCCCACCGGATCGGCGATCTCGATTGCCGCACTCTTGTCGACCTGCAGCAGCATCACGTAGTACAGCAGCCACGAGAGCATCTCCTCGTACTGCATGCTCTGGGAAAAATGATCGATGTGCCTCAAGCCCGCATCGACGAACGCCGGGTCGCGAGGCAACTCCTCGAACTCGGTGCGCCAGATCGAAGGGGCTTCGGACTCCTTCATGAAGTAGATGAGGCTGCCGCCCACACCGCGGAGCGCCGGGATTTCATA